>Ga0316628_100002114_pt1 | contig 14530 bp, 8 predicted proteins | sample OWC_Aug_M2_C1_D5_FD_207648 | JGI IMG/M metagenome (GOLD analysis project Ga0316628, IMG submission 207648) | Wetland soil microbial communities from Old Woman Creek delta, Ohio, United States - OWC_Aug_M2_C1_D5_C | ecosystem: Environmental > Terrestrial > Soil > Wetlands | place: USA: Ohio... | reverse complement strand
TCGCGGCCGCTTGTGGCTCGGCCGGCTCTCGGGCGGCATCATCGTGGTCGACGGCGACTCGATTCGCTCACTCAACGCGGCGCAGGGCGCCACCGACCAGGTGGTGTGGTCGATGCGCGAGGACGATCAGGGCCGCATCTGGGCGGCGACCAACGGCGACGGCGCGCTGCGCATCGACGACGCGGGGATCAAGCACTTCACGATGGCCGACGGCCTGGCGAGCAACTTCGTGTGGCAGGTGCTGCTCGACTCGCGCCACAACGTGTGGATGTTCGGCAACCTCGGGCTCGACCGCCTGAGCGGCGATCAGCTTCGACACTACGGACGAGGCGCCGGGCTGCTCGAGCTCGAGGGCGCGGCGAATTCCGCGTTCGAGGATCGCGACGGCAATCTGTGGTTCGGCACGGGCTCGGGCGTGGTGCGATTCAATCCCGGCCTCGACGCCGAGCCGTCCGTCGCGCCATCGGTGTACGTGGAAGAGGCGAGCGACGACGGCGTGCCGTTCGCGCTCGCTTCGACGCGCGGCGTGCGGCTCGATCGCGGGGTGGTGCGCATTCGCTTCGCGGCGCCGACCTTCCGCGACCAGTCGGTGGTGCGCTATCGCTACCGCCTCGTGGGCGCCAACTCGGCGTGGTCCACGCCGATGACCGAGAACACGATCACCTACGCCGGACTTGGCCCCGGCGACTACCGGTTCGAGGTCATGGCCATGAAGGGCGCGCTGCGGAGCGCGGCCCCGGCGGTGATCGCGTTCACGATCAGTCCCGCGTTCTGGCAGACGTGGTGGTTCATCGGGCTCGGCGTGGTGCTGTTCGCCGCCGTGGCGGCCGCTGTACCGGTGCTGCGCGCGCGCTCGCTCGAGCGCGAGCGGCGCCGGCTCGAGGGGCTCGTCGCGCAGCATACGAAGGAGCTCGCGCACCAGAACGCGCGCCTCGCGCAGTCGAACCGCGACCTCGAGCACTTCGCGTACGTCGCCTCGCACGACCTGCAGGAGCCGCTGCGGAAGATCCAGGCGTTCTCGGATCGCATCACGAAGGTCTACGCGCCGAAGCTCGACGATCAGGGGCGCGACTACCTCGCACGCGTGGGCGGCGCGGCAGCGCGGATGCAGCGGCTGATCGACGATCTGCTCAGCCTCTCGCGCGTCACGACGAAGCGCAATCCGATGGAGACGATCGAGCTGAACCCCCTCCTGGACGACGTGCTGAGCGATCTCGACTTCCGCATCCAGTCCACGCACGGTCAGGTGGAAGTGGGCGTGCTGCCGCGCGTCGCCGGCGATCCGGTGCAGTTCCGGCAGGTGTTCCAGAACCTGATCGGCAACGCGCTCAAGTTCCATCGTCCCGACGAGCGTCCGCTGGTCCGCGTGCTGGCGACGGACATCGGCGACGGCATGGTCGAGATCCGCGTGTCCGACAACGGCATCGGCTTCGACACCAAGGACGCCGAGCGGGTGTTCCTGCCCTTCCACCGCCTGCACGGCCGCGGTCTGTACGAGGGCACGGGCATCGGCCTGACCATCTGCCAGAAGATCATCGACCGGCACGGCGGCGCGATTCGCGCCGAGAGTCAGCCGGACGTGGGTACCACGTTCATCATCACGCTGCCAACCCTCGGGCCGATTGGAGCTCGCCATGCCGCATGACCACGGTTCTCCCGTCGTGATCCTCATGGCGGACGACGACGCCGACGACCGGATGCTGGCGCGCGACGCGGTGGAGGAGAGCCGGCTCGCGAATCCGCTCTATTTCGTGGAAGACGGCCAGGAGCTGATGGACTATCTCCATCGTGTCGGCCGTTACGCGACGGAGGACGCTCCGCGCCCCGGCATCATCCTGCTCGACCTCAACATGCCACGAAAGGACGGCCGGGAGGCGCTGCGCGAGATCAAGAGCGACCCGGACCTGCGTTCGATTCCCGTGGTGGTGCTGACGACGTCCAAGACGGAGGAGGACATTCTCCGCTCGTATGACCTCGGCGCGAACTCGTTCATCACCAAGCCGGTGACGTTCGAGCGGCTCGTGGACATCGTGCGCACGCTCGGGCTCTACTGGTTCAACATCGTGCAGTTGCCGGGCGTTCCCGCCGCGGCGCCCAATGGATAGCCGGCCCGTCCGCGTGCTCCTCGTGGAGGACGACGAGGACGACTACGTCCTCGCCAAGGCACTGCTCAGCGATGGATTCGCGTCGCGCGTGGCGCTGGAGTGGGCGAGCACGTTCGCGCGCGGACTGGAACGAGTGGTCGAGGGCGAGTTCGACGTCGCGCTGGTGGACTACAATCTCGGCAACGACACCGGGATCGACTTGCTGAAACGCGCCACCGCGCGCGGCTGCCGCACGCCGGTGATCATGCTCACGGGGCAGGACGATCGGAGCATCGATCTCAAGGCGATGCATGCCGGCGCGGCCGACTACCTGGTGAAAGGGCGCGTGACCGCGGAGATGCTGGAGCGCGCGATCCGTTACGCGCGCGAACGCCGCCGGCTGTTGGAGGAGATCCGGTCGCTGTCGCTGATCGACGAGCTCACGGGGCTGCGCAACCGCCGCGCGTTCTTCACGCTGGGCGAGCAGCGCTTGCAGCTGCTCGAGCGGCGGAACGCCGACAGCGTGTTGGTGTTCGCCGACCTCGACGGACTCAAGGAGGTGAACGACACCCTGGGCCACGACGCCGGTGACGCGCTGCTCGCCGACGCGGCGCTGGTGCTGAGCGCTGCTTTCCGAAGCAGCGACCTGGTCGCGCGCCTCGGCGGCGACGAGTTCGTCGCCATGGCCGATGACGCCGACGCGCAGGACATCGACGCCGTGCTCGGGCGCCTGCAGCAGGAGATCGACGCGCGCAACGCGCGCCTGCCAGACGCGCCGCCGCTGGCGATGAGCGCCGGCGCGCTCGCGTTCCGGCCGACGTCGGGCACGAGCCTCCAGGAGCTGGTGAGCGAGGCAGATGCGCGAATGCTCCAGTGCAAGCGGGACCGCCGCGAGCGGGCAGGGTTGGATCCGGTCCGGATGCGCCTGTCGCCACCGAGAGCGCTCCTGGTGCCAAGCTTGTAGTTGGCCACGGAGTTGGCGGGCCATGGCCGCGGCTTCTGTCCGCGGCCCGTGATATTCGCCACGGAATGCACGGATTCCACGGCAACGGCACACGGAAGCGGCAGAGGCGGACGGCGGGCTCGTGCGGCCACTCGAGGTTCGTGGCAACGGCACGCCAATGCTGTTTGCTTCTTTTGAGGGTCTTCGTGGATCTGAGTGGGGAAAGATGGGGGAAGACTAAGGTCGAAGCCGAGGATCCGGCGGCGCGATGCGAAGCCATTCTTCGAGGGGCAATGCCGGTCGGCGGAATCCTCCCAGAGGCAAGCTTGCCGCGACGATGCGAGGAGGAGCCGCTCCGGCCTGCACCGGGCCGCCAGGCGCACGCTGTCTCTCCTCTGAAGAGCAGCTGTTCCACCCGTGTTTCTTCGGCGAACTGTCATCAACATCGCCCACCCGAATCCCCGAAGAGCCTCTTTTGAAACAGCCGCTCAGTTGGCGCTTCCCGGCGTCTCGACTGCGGCTTCAGACTAAAGAAGTCTGTCAGTTTTCGTGCTGATCGAAGCTGTCGCCGCTCGAGGAGCCACTCCGCGGTGATCAGTTGCCTCCGCGGATTCCGTGGCCCCTCCTGTGCCCCGGTCTGAGCGGCCGCGTCTCGCCGGCCCGTAGCATTGGCCACGGAATCGACGGATTCCGCGGCAACGGCACGGAAACGGCACACGGCGGCTCGTGCAGCCACTCGAGGTCCGCCGCCACGGAGGGCCCATGCACAATGTTGCTGTCGGCAACTCGCGGCGTCTCGAGCGCCGATGTGCCAAGACAATTCTGCCCGGGGCGCATGTGCCGATGGAAGATGCCGCTGCGGGAGAAGCTAGACGGAGACCGCGTACTCCGTGGCCGGCGGACCAGCTCAGTCCGAGGGCCTTGATTCCCTCAAGTGTTGATGCTAGCATCGCCCACATGACGGGCCGTCCGCTCGATCTGCTCCAGGGCACGCTCGACGTGCTCGTGCTGCGCGCGCTGTCGCGGGGGCCGATGCACGGCTACGCCGTCGCGCGCTTCATTCACGCCGGCTCCGACGGCACGTTCACCGTGGTGGACGGCGCGCTCTACACGTCGCTCCATCGCATGGAAGAACGGGGCTGGGTGGAGTCGGAGTGGGGAACGTCGGAGAAGGGCAGGCGCGCGAAGTTCTACCGGCTCACCACCGCGGGGCGCCGCGCGCTGCGCGATGCGTCCGCCAACTGGAACGCCTACGTGACGGCCGTGGCGAGCGTGATGCGCGCGTCGCCCGAGCCCGCGTGAGACGCGACGACGCACCATGCACTACCCATCCGGCACTCCGCGCTGGCGGCGGTACCTGACGTTCTGGCGCCGCGACGTCGGTGCCGACGTCGATGACGAGCTGCGCTTCCACTTCGAGTCGCGCGTCGAGGAGCTGGTGGAGCAGGGTGTCGCGCCGAACGCCGCGCGCGAGCAGGCGGAGCGCGAGTTCGGCGCCGTCGAGCCCGTGCGACAGAACCTCGTCGCCATCGGCGCACGCATGGCGCGGCGTCGCGGGCGCGCCGAGGCGTGGCGCGATGTGCTCGGCGACGCTTCGTACGCCGTCCGCTCGCTGCGCGGATCGCCCGGCTTCACCGCGGCGGTGCTCGTCACGCTCGCCCTCGGCGTGGGCGTGAACACGGCGATGTTCGCGTTGCTCGACGCGATCTTCCTGCGGCCGCCCACGGGCGTCGTCGCGCCGAATGGCGTGCGGCGCGTTTGGGCGGAGCGCAAGTATACCACCGGCACGCAGTACTCCGAGGTCATGTCGTACCAGGAGTACCAGGCCATCGCGGACGCGGTCGATTCGCGGGCTCGCGCCACGGTCTACGCCGTGCCTCGCCCGGCGAAGCTCGGCCTCGGCGAAGGCGCCAGCGAGGTGCGGCTCAGCTACGCGCCGGCGTCGTACTTCTCTGTGCTCGGCGTTCGCGCGGAGCGGGGCCGCCTCTACTCGGGGGACGAGGACGCGGTGAGCGCACAGGCGCCGGTGGCCGTCGTGAGCAACGCCTACTGGAGGCGCGCGCTGAACGGCGACCCGGCGGCGATCGGCAAGTCGCTCGTGCTGGACGGCGCGACCTACACCGTCATCGGCGTCTCCGGCGCGGACTTTGTCGGAACGGAGCTCGATGCCGCCGACATCTGGATTCCGCTCGGCAACTACGGCCGGTTCCGGCTCGGCGACGGCCGCACGCCGTGGTGGCGCGATTCGCGCATCAATGGACTGTTCGTGCTGGTCCGGCCCGCCGCGGGTGTGATGGATGCGGAGCTCGAGCAGCGAATCGGGGCAGCGCTTCGACGCGTTGGTTATCGCTGGGATGCCGATGCCCGCGGGGCACTCGGCTCGATCATCGCCGCGGACGGCCCGGGAACGAAGAGCCAGGAGCAGCAGATCGCCGTGCGCCTCGCGGGCGTCGCGGCGATCGTGCTGCTCATCGCCTGCGCGAACGTCGTCAACCTGCTGCTGTCGCGAACCATGCGCCGCCGCCGCGAAATCGCGGTGCGCCTCGCGCTCGGCATTCCACGCGCGCGGCTGATGCGGCTGTTGCTGGCGGAGAGCGCGGCGCTCGCGGTGGCCGCGGCGGGCATCTCGATGCTCGTGGGCTACTGGGGCGGCATGGCCATGCGAACGGTGCTGCTTCCCGGCGTGCACTGGTCCGGGTCTCCCATGGGTTGGCCGCTCGCCGCGTTCGCGGTCGGCGTGTCGCTCGCCGCCGGTCTGGCGGCCGGACTCGTGCCGGCGTTGCAGTCGGCGCGCCCCGATCTCACGAGCGCGCTCAAGAGTGGCGGGGCCGCCGCCGGCGCGCAGCGGTCACGGTTGCGCACAGGCCTCGTGGTCGTGCAGGCCGCGCTGTCGATGATTCTCCTCGTGGGCGCCGCGCTGTTCGTGCGAAGTCTCTCGAACGTGCGCGGACTGGATCTCGGGTTCGACGCGGCGCGCCTGCTGACGGTTGGCGTGGACTATGACGTGCGCCGCGATCCGGACGCGTCGTCGGGCCAGCGCCTCGCCGCCGTGGCCGATCGGGCGGCGCACATTCGGGGCGTCGAACGCGTGGCGCTCGCGTGGTCGCGGCCGATGTACAGCTTCAGTTGGATCTCGTACTTCAGCGGCGCGGATTCGCTCGGCTCGCGCGAAAACTGGATGCCGACCGTCACCACAGTGTCGCCGGGGTATTTCGCGGCGGCCGGGCTGCGGCTGGTTCGCGGGCAGGACTTCACTCGCGGCGGCGAGCCCGGCGTGATCGTGAACGAAACGATGGCCAAAGGCCTCTGGCCGGGCGTCGATGCCCTCGGCCAGTGCATTCGCTTCGGCGAGCGCACGGCTCCGTGCTTCCGCGTGATCGGCGTCGTGGAGGACGGTCGCCGCACCCGCGTCATCGAGGACGCGATGCCGCAGTACTATCTCTCGTTCGACAACCTGCCGCCGAGCGCCGCGAAGGAGTTCGGTGTGCCGAACTATGTGGTTGTGCGCGCCGATCCCGCGCGCGTGGCGAGCGTGACAAGCGAGCTTCGGTCGCTCGTTCACGCGGAGTTTCCCGGCGGCATTCCGCAGATCACCCGGTTGAGCGACTTCCTGGAGCCGCAGTACCGTCCCTGGCGGCTGGGCGCGACGCTCTTCTCGGCGTTCGGTGTGCTTGCGCTGATCGTGGCGCTGGTCGGCACCTACAGCACGGTCTCCTACCACGTGACGCAGCGACTCCACGAGTTCGGCGTGCGCATCGCGCTCGGCGCGACGGTGGGCGACGTGCTTCGACTCGTCGTGAGCAGGGGCGTCGGTACCGTTGCCGTGGGCGTGGTCGTGGGCACCGGGCTGGCGCTCGCCGCCGGGAAGCTGGTCGCCACGCTCCTGTTCGGCGTCACGCCCGCCGATCCGCTGGCCTTCGGCGTTGTCGCGGTGGCACTGCTCGCGATGGGCGCGCTCGCCGCGACCGTTCCGGCGTTGCGCGCGGCGCGTGTCGACCCCGTCACCGCGCTGCGCGCCGACTGATCGGCGCGCGCGCGGGCGGACGTCACGCGCTCACGTAGCCGAAGGTCTCGAGGAGTCCGCGATCGCGCATGATGGCCTCGAGCTTGTCCCCGTACTTCGGATCCGTGGCGTAGACGCCGGTGAGGGCGTGCGCGAACGCGATCGGGTCCGCGGGATGCGAGAGCGCGGCCGTGTAGATCTTCTGCCCATTGCTGGTGCGTTCGCAGATGAGGCGCGCGTGATCGGCGAAGCTCGCGGCCATCGAATCGTACTTGCGGAACTGCTGCTCGACCTTCACCGGCCTTCCGTTGACGAACTCGGTGGTCTCCACGGTAACGGAGGGTTCGCCGGGGCGTGCCTTGATGCCGAAGTAGTTGTTCGCGCCGCCGATGCCGCGGCGGCCCCAATCCGATTCCAGGAGAAACTGCGCTACGGTCACCGGCGTGAGGGCGGGCGGGTAGTCGGTCACGAGCGCGGCCGCGGCCTCCGCCGCGTCGCACGCCCGCTGAAGCGCGGCGCGCTTCCACCCGTCGAGTTGCGCGTTCTTGGTCATGTCGATCGTCGCCATGGGATCCTCCTCTGTCTACGCGGCCGAAAACTCGAATCACTGCTCGACACGAAGATGCGACCGCGTACCAGGCGGAGCGAATCCCTCGCGAGCTGTTCGATGCCTGGCGGACTCGTCAGAACCGGAAGACGAGGCTGCCGTAGAGTTGATTCGTCAGATCCGCGCCGCTGCCGTCGCGCGTTCCCGAGGCGAGCACGTACCATGACCGGCCGAGGCTGATGTCCACGCTCGCGCCGATCCATCGCGCGTCGGACAACAGTGCGATCGGCGTGAGGCCCGTGGCCGGTACGGCGGCCGTCGTGAGCCGTTGGGTGCGCAGGCCACCGTTGACCTCGAGCCGGACGATGCCGAACGGATCCGCGCCGGCGCTCCACGAGTGCAGCCATCCGGTAGTGCGATCCGTCTTGAAGCTGGTGCTGCGAGCGTGCGCCTCGAGGCCGAGCCTCGACACCGGCCCAAGTCCCAACGACCCGGTGTAGTAGGCCGCTCCGCCCGCCGCCCCGCCGTGACTGAGCCGCGCGTCGCCGCCGATGCGAATCTTGCGAAACAGGAACAGGTTCGCGCCGCCCCAGACGCCTTGCCGGAACGCGTCGTCGAACTCGGTCTCCGGGCTCACGTAGTCGCGGTAGAGCCGAACGTTGCGCCGGTTGTCCACGCCGCCCTGGAAGGAGAGTTGATCGATCGGGCGAATCGACAGGGTGGCGAACGTGCTGGTCGGGCTCACCGCCGGCTCGCCCGCGGCGCGCTTCCAGCCGCGATTGTAATCGACCTCCTGCGTCGCGTACAGCGACACGACGCGACTGCTGACGATGACCTGCGCGAAGCCGTATTCGCGGTTGATCTGGCCGACGTCGCGCGAATCGACGCCGCCGGCGGTCACCGACCACGGGACGCCGCCCTCCGGCGCGTTGTGCAGTTGCAGATACCCGCCCATCTCACGGATGGAGGAGGAGTAGTTCATGGTGGCGACGTCGGGCTGCATCCCGCTGAACGCGCCCATTCCCCAATGCGGGCGATTCAGCTCGGCCGTGAGTCCATCGAACAGGCTCACCGACGACAGCGCGGTGGAGTACTGGCGTCCCACGGAGAGTCGCGTGCCCGAGCCCTGGTGCGTCACCGACATCGAGGCTTCGTACACGAGCGTCCGCTGGTCGAGCGCGCTCGCCTGACTCTCGCGCGTGCCGATGGTGCGCCGGCTGCGGCTGTCGACCACGAAGCCGACGGATGTGCCGCCGAGACTCGTCGCGTCGATGTGGACGTCGGCGGACGGCTGGCTGAACGAGGCGGCTCCGCTCGCGACGTTCGGCTGCGAGATGCTCAGGTAGCGGAGACCGATGTGTCCCCGAACCGGACGCCGCCACGAGGGCGAGCGTGTGCGAGGCGCCGCCTGATCGCCGCTGGAATCGGCGGCGGCGATCGTCGTGTGGTCGATCACCGGGTGATAGCGGACGCTGTCGCCCACCGCCGGCGGCGCCGTGCTCGAGATGACCTCGCCCGAGGTGCTGTGCGACGCCAGGAAATCGGCGCGTACGGTCGCGATGACGACGCCGGCGCGCAGCACCTCCAGCGACATGCCCTCGCGCACGCCGTCCGCGCGGCCGGCTCCCACGTACACCGACTGTCCCGAGATGTACGTGACCGCCGCCATCCGCGTCGAATCACTCGTCGCGGCGGCGGGCGGCGTCGGCGTCCCCTGCGCGCGGGCGACCGCGGCCCCCGCGCAAAGGATTGCGGCCGCGGCGAGCTGCGTGCTCCGCATCATCACGATTTTCCTCGTGGATGGCACGCGTAGCAGTTGGGGCTGGCGTAGACGTACCCGGTCCGGCCCTGGTGCTGCTGGTCGGTGGTAGCCTTGGTGTGACAGCTGAGGCAGTCGAAGACGGCGAAGTTCGTGGGGTTGGTGTGACAGGTTGCGCACGAGCTCCATTTCCCCGCGTGCGCGCCGGAGTAGATGGGGAAATACGAGGCGTCGTGATCGAACTTTGCGCCGGCCCACGTGGTGGTGGTGTGGCACGACGCACAATCCGTGGGGAAGCCCGCGGCCGCGTGGTTCGGATTGTTCGTGCCGTTGTAGTCAGTCTGGTGGCAGGAGACGCACGTCGTCGGCTTGCCGACGTACACGCCGTCGGCGTGACACCCCTGGCACGACACGCTGGTGTGCGCGCCGGTGAGCGGGAACTTCGTCGTCGAGTGATCGAACACGGCGCCCGGCCACGCCGTCGTGTTGTGGCAGGTCTCGCACGTCGTGGGGAAGCCGGCCGCCGCGTGGGCCGGGCTGGTCGTCTGGTTGTACTGCGTCTGGTGACACGAGACGCACGTCGTGGCCTTGCCCTTGTAGACGCCGTCGGCGTGGCAGCCGGTGCAGTTCACCGCGAGATGCGCGCCGGTGAGCGGGAATTGCGTCGTCGAATGATTGAATGAAGCGCCCGGCCAGGCCGTCGTGCTGTGGCAGGTCTCGCATGTCGTCGGGAATCCCGACGCGGCGTGCGGGGGGGTGGTGGCCTGGTTGTACTGCGTCTGGTGACACGAGACGCACGTCGTGGCCTTTCCCTTGTAGACGCCGTCGGCATGACAGCCCGAGCAGTTCACGGCCGCATGCGCGCCCGTGAGCGGGAACTGCGTGGTCGCGTGATCGAATACGGCGCCCGACCAGGCCGTCGTGTTGTGGCAGGTCTCGCAGGTGGTCGGGAAGCCGGACGCCGCATGCGGAGGGCTGCTCTTGTCGTAGTCGGACTGGTGACAGGAGACGCAGGCGGTCGGTTTGCCGACGTAGACGCCGTCGGCGTGGCAGGCCGTGCAGTTGGCCGCGCGGTGCGCGCCCGTGAGCGGGAATTGCGTCTTGGAATGATCGAACGGCGCGCCGTCCCACGCGGTCGTGTTGTGGCAGGTCTCGCACGTGGTGGGGAAGCCGGCCGCGGCGTGGGCCGGCGTCTTGGTCTTGTCGTAGTCCGCCCGGTGACACGACGCGCACGCGGTGGGTTTGCCGCGGTACACCTTGTCGGCGTGACATCCCACGCAGGTCACCGCGCGATGCGCCCCGGTGAGCGGGAATTGCGTGGCTGCGTGGTCGAAGGCCGCGGTGTGCCAGCCGGACGGCGAGTGACAGGTGGCGCAATCCTTCGGAAACCCGGCCGCCGCGTGCGGCGGGTCGGCCGCCTTCTGATAGTCCTGCAGATGACAGGTCTCGCAGGCCGTCGGCAGATTGACGAACGCCTGCTGGCCGGGCGCGCGCGGCGTGTGGCACGAGCGGCAATCGACGGCCGCGTGAACGCCGGTGAGCGGAAAGGCCGTGACCTGGTGCGCCTGGCGCATCTGCGCCATGTCGGTGAAGCTGCGCAGGGAATGGCAGGTCGAGCAGTTGGCGCCGAGCTCGCCCTGATGGAAGTCCCGGTGGCACGACGTGCAGGTCGCGGAGACGCCGGCGAAATCCAGGCGCTTGTGGCAGGTGGTGCACGACACGCGCGAGTGCGCGCCCTCGAGCGGGAATCGGTTGGGCGCGTGCTTGAAGTCCGCCGAGATCTTCGTCGGACGCCAGGCGTCGGGAAGGTGGCACTGCGCGCACGGCGCGGAGAAGGTGCCGTGCGGGTTGGCCGTCCCCGTCTGCGCCCGCGCGGCCGCGGACGAGATCGCGAGGACGATCGCCCCGCCCAACCAGCGAAGGACGCGTCTCATGCCGGCGGCGCTCCGCTGCGATGACACGCCTCGCACGCGCGCGGCACACCGTGCCAGACCCGCGTCGCGCCCTTGTCCGCGCTGGGCACGTGGCACCGCGCGCACGGCACCCGCGCGTGCGCGGCGCCGAGCACGAATCCACCGTTCGCCTCGTGCACGAAGCCGCTGGCCGGCGACCAGCCCTGCAGGTCGTGGCAGCTCTGGCACGCGCCGCTGTCGGGCCGCGCGGCGAACTGGTCGCCGTGCGGGCTGGTGTGACACGTCGCGCAGGTCGCGCCGGGCAACGAATACACCACCGGCCTGGCCGGTGCGGGCGACAACTTGAGCGATGCGCCGAGCGACGCGCCCTTCGTGAGCGTCGTGTGACAGGCCACGCACGGCGCGGCGCGATGCGCGCCGTTCAGCGCGAACGCGAACCGCGAGTGCGCGTCCGCATCGATGGTGGAGGGGCGGAACGCGCGCGTGTCGTGACACGCGGCGCACGTGCCCTGCGTCGTCGGCGCGGTGGCCGCGTACTGTCCGCCGTGCGGGTCGCGGTGGCACGCGTCGCACGTCGTCTCGTCGAGATGGAACGCGACGTTCGCCGTGCCCAGTGTGGCCGTCGCCGCGAATGCCGGCAGCCCGCGGCGCTTGGCCGAATGACAGCTCGCGCAATCGACGGCGGCGTGTCGGCCGGTGAGCGGCAGGCGCAGTGCGGCGTGCCGAGCGGCGCTGAACGTGCTCGGCTTCCACCCCGCCGGGGTGTGGCAGGTGGCGCACGCGCCGCCGCCGCTCCAGGCGGTGAGCTGGCCGCCGTGCGCGTCCGTATGGCAGGCCTCGCATCGATCCGCCTTCGGGCGCATGACGACGTCAGTCTGGCCGCGGACCCCGGTGGCGCGGCGCGTGTGGCAGCTCGCGCAGGCGACGGTCGCGTGGCGTCCCTGGAGCGGGTACGCGGTCCGCGCGTGCTGCGCGACCGTGAACGTGGACGGCGAGTAGCCCGATACCGTATGGCAGGAGGAGCAGTCCACCGCCGCGCCCGCGAGCGTCGCCTGGCCGCGGTGCGGATCGGTGTGACATCCGGCACAGGTCGCGAACGGCGGCTGGTCGATTCGCGCGGGATAGCCGGTGTGGCACGACACGCAGGAGACGGAGGCGTGCCGGCCGCGCAGCGGATATCGCGTGCGATCGTGGGAGAAGGTCCGCCCCTCCACCGACGAGAAGCTCGTCGTCACGTGGCAACTCGAGCAGGCGCCGCGCAGGCGGCCGGCGTGCGGGTCGCGGTGGCAGGCGGCGCAGTCGCCGTGCGCGAGCGGCTTGAACTGCGGCACGGCCTTCGTCGCGCCGGCGGCCCGACCGGCCGGCTCGGTATGACACTTCTCGCACGCCACGTCGGCGTGCTTACCGGTGAGCGGGTACCGCGACCGCGCGTGGTCGAACTTCGACGCCGGCGACCAGCCCGCGGCGGTGTGGCAGCTCTCGCACGATCGCCCCAGCGAATTCTTGTGCACGTCCTCGTGGCACGACGCGCACGTCGTCTCGAGTCCCACCCATCCCGTGGTGGTGCGCGCCGGCCCGAGGGTCGCGGCCGGCGACACGCGGAGGTCGGGCGTATGACACTTCTCGCATGCCAGGCGCGCGTGCTTCTCCTCCAACGCCCAGCCGGCGCGCGCGTGATCGAACCGCCGCGAGCCGCCGTCGGGCCACTTCACGAGCGCGAAGTCCCGGCCGGCGTGATCGGGGTGGCATGACGCGCAATCGGCCGTGCCGGTGCGCGCGTGCAGGCCGCGCCGCTGCTCGACGAGCCAGGCGATCTCCTTGTGGCAGGAGAGGCAGCGGGGGGTCATCGATTCCTTCCCGCCGCCGTGGCACTTCGTGCAGTTGAGCGGGCCGTCGAGCGACGCGTGCGCCGCGGAGAGCGGACCGGGAGAGATCTGCGCGCGCGCGGCCGGAACGAGCCAGGGAAGAGCGACGGCGAGCGCATGACAGGCGACCACCCCGGCGCAGACGCGGCGGAGGGCGCGCGCGGCGCCGGCGACACGGCGTTCCGCTCGCGGCACGTCATGCCGCATCGCCTGACCCGAGGCGCTCGCTCGCGGGCGGCGGCGCGAGCTCCTTCGTCACCATGCGAACGCCGAGCTGCTCGAGCAGCACGGTCGGCGGCTCACCGCCAATGCGGACGATGACGTCGTCGCACGGGACGATCCGCGTCGTTCCCGCGACATCCAACACCGCCACGTCGGGACGGATCTCGCGCACCTGGCTCCGCAACAGCACCGTGACGCGCCCGGCGGCGACCGCCGCGTCGATCCGCGCGCGGTTGCGGTCCTTCAGTCGCGAGAACGCCTCGCCGCGATAGCTCAGCGTCACCGTGGTGCCCGTCTGATTCGCCAGGCCGAGCACGGACTCGATGGCGCTGTCGCCGCCGCCGACGACCAGCACGCGACGGTCGGCGAAATCGGCCATCTCGGCGACGTCGTAGAACACCGTCGGCAGCTCCTCGCCGGGGACGTCGAGCCGGCGCGGCGTGCCCCGCCGCCCGAGCGCGAGGACGACGGCGCGCGCGCGATGCGTGGCCTCGCCGGTCGTGATCGCGAAGCCGTCGCGGTCGCGGACGATCTGGCGCACGTGTTGGCCGGTGTGCACCCGCAGTCCCGTCCGCGCGATCACGCCTTCCCAGATCGCGAGCAGGCTTTCCTTGGATGCGTCGGATACCCAGAGGTCGCCGTAGAGCGGCATGGTGAGCGGCTCGGCGAACAACACCTTGTGCCGCGGATACTTGCGGACCGTCTCGGCGAGCGTGCCCTGCTCGAGCAGGAGATAGTCGATGCCGGCGCGATGCGCCACGAGTCCGGCGCTCAGCCCGGAGGGCCCCGAGCCAACGATGGCGACGTCGGCCATGCCGTCGTCGTTCTCGCCGCCGCCGGCGCGCCGGCGCGCCGCCACCTTGACCACGTGCTCGGCGGCCACGCGCCCTTCGTTCACCGCGTTCTTGATCAGCGCGCGTCCGCCCAGCTCGCCCACGATGTAGAGGCCCGGAACGCTCGTCTCGAAGTTCGCGTCCACCTCCGGCACGACGACGCGGTTCGTCGCCGTGCCTCTCGCGACGGAGATCGCGCCGAGCGGGCACGCGGCCACGCATTCGCCGTGACCCTTGCACTTCGTCGCGTCCACCACCGCCAGCTTGCCGCGCATGGTGAGCGCGTCGGGCTCCGGGCAGGCCGCGACGCAGACGCCGCACCCCACGCACAGATCGGCGCGGATCAGCGCGCGGGGCGGCG
>Ga0316628_100002113_pt1 | contig 14532 bp, 12 predicted proteins | sample OWC_Aug_M2_C1_D5_FD_207648 | JGI IMG/M metagenome (GOLD analysis project Ga0316628, IMG submission 207648) | Wetland soil microbial communities from Old Woman Creek delta, Ohio, United States - OWC_Aug_M2_C1_D5_C | ecosystem: Environmental > Terrestrial > Soil > Wetlands | place: USA: Ohio... | reverse complement strand
AGCAGGCGTTTGCCCATCGGGGTTAGCGTGGCGTCGATGGCGCGGAACAATGTGACTTCGTTGCCGGTATTGGCAAACAGCGGCTCTGCCAGCTCGAGGTTGCGGACGGTCACCGCGTCCAGCACCAGGTATTCCTGGCGGTCGTAAAAGCCGATGCGGTCAACGTGCTCCAGCGTGCCGCGCTGGGTAGAGCGAACGTAATGCAGGATGGCGCCGGCCGCGGTGGCCGCCGCCGGCTTGCCGTGCAGGCCGAAGCCTTCCAGCGAAAGCACGCCCAGCTTGTTTTCCAGAAGGGGAACAGCATAGTCAGAGGAAAAGACCCAGTCTTCGAGCGGCGTTTCAGTGAAGCGGGCACGCTCGCTTGACTGGCGCAAGCTGGATTGCAGGGACGTGGTCTCTTGTTCGGCTCTGTTTAGTGGCGCGCGATCAAACAGCGGCAACCCTGAGGGATACAGTAGTTCTCGCGGGCGCAACTGCTGGAGTTCTTCCACGATGCGGCGTTCGGCTTCCGGGCCGCGGAATTCGGTGGCGCGAAACTCGCCGGTGGAAAGATCAAGCGCGGCCAGACCCACGGCGCCGGAGACGCGAGCCAATGCGGCGAGAAAATTGTTTTCCTCGGCGCCAACTGAACCATCGAGCGTGGTGCCGGGTGTGAGTACGCGCGTGACTTCGCGGCGGACCAGCTTCTTGGCGAAGCGCGGGTCCTCCATCTGCTCGCAGATGGCGACCTTGAAGCCCTTGCGCAGGAGCTTCGACAAATAATTTTCCGCAGCGTGATAGGGCACGCCGCACATGGGGATGGCCCGGTCTTTTTCCTTATTGCGCGAAGTGAGTGTGATCTGCAGCTCGCGCGCAGCGACCACTGCGTCTTCAAAGAATAGCTCGTAGAAATCGCCCAGGCGGAAGAAGAGCAGGGCGTTGGGATGCTGCTTCTTGATGGCGGCGTACTGCCGCATCAGGGGCGTGGAGGGTTCGGTCATTCAAGAAACGGCTTTCCGGCTGGTGAGCGGATTATATAGCGGTGCTCGGGTGGTCGAGAAGAATTTCGCCGCGGAGGCGCGGAAACGTGGAGAATTCCCAGGATTACGAGAATTGCGAAACTCGCCGGAATTGATTCCTCACCACGGAGGCACGGAGACACGGAGGAAGAAGTTGACACATAGGCGAACAAATGGTAAACATATGGCGCCTCAGGGCTTACACACCCGGGTCTTTGACAACATGGCTTTTGCTCGCACGGGGAGGCGGCCGGCGCAAAATGGCATCTGGCTATTTTTGCCTGATCGCTGTTTACTTTAGAGTAAAAAAATCGCAAAAGCGTCTGGCCCAGCTTTGAAAGCAGTTTCAAAAGGGAGTTGAGGGCTTTGCCGTTAAGCCTTTTGTTTTCAGGTGATGCCTTTTCCCGGGTCCCGTTGGGTGAGCTGGGGTGACCCCTCGGGTGACCTTGGGTGAAAGTCGGGTGAAGTGGGGTGGAATGGCATCCCCCAGGGGAGGGGCGTCTAAGGGTTACCGAATAGTAATAGAACCCGCTGATACCGGCTTTCCCATGTCGAGATCACTTGAGGAACCTTGCCAGCACCGGACCTAGCACTGCCAGGAACAGCACATAAGCTGCGGCCAACGGGCCGAGTCGTGGTTCTGCAGCTGCGCCGAGACCTGCAATGACGATGGAGAACTCACCCCGGGCAATCAGCGCCACTCCGGCGCGGATGCGTCCGCGCTGACCGGCGCCACTTGGGCGGGCCGCGAAATAGCCTGTAAGAACTTTTGTGGCGGCTGTGATCAGCCCGAGAATGCCAGCGGTAAGCATCATCGGGGGCAAGGCCGCCGGATCAATCTCCAGTCCGAAAAAGAAAAAGAAAGTAGCAGCAAACAGGTCGCGCAGGGGGGCCACCAGGCGCCGCGACCTTTCGGCAATGGGGCCGGAAAGGGCGATGCCGACAAGAAAGGCTCCGATCGCGGCAGAAACTTGCAGCCTTTGCGCCAGACCGGCCACCAGAAGCACGGCGCCAAAGGTAGTCAGCAGAATGATCTCGTCCGATTCGTGGGCGAAGAAGCCGCTGAGGTGGCGCCCAAAGCGCAACGCGATGAGCAGGATAACCGCCACGCAGGAGATGGCAACCAGGATGGTCGTGGCGATGTTTCCGGTGCTTCCTCCGGCCAGCAGAGCAGCCACCAGCGGAAGGTAGATCGCCATGGCCAGGTCTTCCAGCACGAGGATGGAGAGGATTGAGGGCGTTTCCGGATTGCCCAGCCATTTCAACTCGGAAAGCACTTTAGCGATGATTCCTGAAGACGAGATATACGTGACTCCGCCGAGCAGGACTGACGGCAGCGGCTTCCACCCCAGAGCCAGCCCTGCGAAAACGCCAGGGATGAAGTTAAGGGCCAGGTCCAAGGCGCCAGCGGAGAGGCCCTGACGCAGGTTGCGTTTGAGTTCGTCGCCGGAGTATTCCAGCCCGAGCATGAACAGCAGCAGGAGCACTCCGATCTCGGCCCCGGTCCGGATGAAATGCTGGCTCACGGCCAGGGGCGCAAGGCCGCCGTTGCCAAACGCCAAACCGGCGAGCAGGTAGAGCGGGATGGCGGAAAAGCCGAAGCGATTGGCAATACGGGCCAGCACCGCCATACCGATGATGGCGGCGCCGAGTTCCACCAGGATTTGCGACACGTGGTGCACTTGCGAAGGCATCAGCGAGGCTCCGTGCAGCCAGCTTTCATCATCTCACGGGGTCAGCGGGGCCGGCGGAAGCTGAGCCTGAAGCCCGCGCTATTGACCACTTTCCCCGTCGAGTGTTTTCCTAGACCTACATGGAATTACGCAAAGACCCGATTACACGCTCCTGGGTCATCGTGGCCGATGACGCGGAACGGCAGCAGCCGCAGGCCGGATCGTGTCCTTTTTGCCCCGGGTCGGCGAATGCTCCGCAAGTGATTGCCACCATGACTTCGAGCGAGCCGGGAACCGGACCGGTGACGGCTGTGGTCCATCCCTCACCGCTGTACCGCATTGAAGGCGAGCCGCAACGCCGCGCCGAAGGGCTTTATGACGCGATGAACATGGTGGGAGCCCATGAAGTGCTGGTGCAGAATATCCGCCATGACATGGAACTCTGGCAGTCATCGGATGCAGACATTGCGCAGTTCCTCCTGCTTGGCGCCCAGCGCATCCAGGACCTGAAGCGGGACGTCCGCTTCAAATACGTGACCCTGTTCAAGAACTATGGCGCGCCCGCCGGACAGGATTTCGGTCATCCGGTTTCAGAGATCACCGCGACCACTTTTGTACCGCGCCGCGTGCTTTATGAACTGCGGGCCTCACGCGACTATTACTACGACAAAGAGCGCTGCGTTTTTTGCGACACGCTGAATCAGGAGCTACGCAATCCGGTGCGGATTGTGGAGACGCGCGGGAACTACGTGGCGCTTTGTCCGTTTGCTTCTCGCGTGCCGTACGAGACCTGGATCATGCCGAGGCGGCACGAATCGGCTTTTGAACGCTCTATTACAGCGAAGACAGCCCAGCTCAGTGATCTGGCTTCGCTGATCCGCCACACCTTGCAGCGCATTATGGCCATCGCGGAGGCGTTTCACATGGTGCTGCACACCGTCCCCAACACATATCAGAAATCGAACATCCTCCAGTATTGGAAGACAGTAGACGAGGATTATCACTGGCACCTTGAGATCATGCCTATACTGGCAACCCGCCCGAAACCTTACTTTTTGAAAGAGGTGTATTACACGCCTATCTCGTCCGAGGCGGCGGCGGAGAGGCTGAGAAGACTGGAGACGAGATGAACAAGCCCTTAGTTATCAGCCATTAGCACTTAGTGAGCTGTCTGCCACGTCTAGGGCCTTATCAAGAGAACGGAGAGAGGCGATCTAACTTGTTGATTTATAACTAGTTTATGGGTATAAGACAACCAGCATTGTTCGCCCAGGGGACCATCTGCCGGCGCAACGTTACCCCTGTGCGCTTCGTCACACCTGCTCTGTTCAGAACGCAGATATAATTTTCCAAGCTTATGCCACTGTTCTGGTTGCGAGTAGCTCTAGCGCTTTACGGAGTAGGCCTGGTGTATGCCCTAGCTTCCTTCTGGGGCGGGCGTCAGGTTCTGACTCGCATCACCATGCCGGCCGTCGGTCTGGGGATGACTTTTCACTTTGTCTCCCTCATCGAGAATGCCATGCTCAGCCATGTATTGGCGCCATCGTCGATGCATGAGATGGAATCGCTGCTGGCGTTTCTGTTGATGGCTTTCTTTTTCGTGATCTATGCGCGCTATCATGCCACTTCGCCCGGGCTCGCGGTGTTCCCATTGGTGTTTCTGCTTACGGCTTCCGCAGCCCTGGGGACGACGCCAGCGGACCAGTCCATGCCGTTGTTTGTAAGCGCACAATGGGTGTACGTGCACGTTGCGCTCATTCTGGTGGGATACTCGGCGCTGGTATTCAGTTTTATAGCCAGCATTTTCTATCTCATTCAAGAGCGCAACCTCAAGCGCAAGACCACCGGCGGATTCTGGTCGCGCTTGCCGGCGCTGGCCGTGATGGACGACATCGGCTACAAATCCCTGATCTGGGGATTCCCGTTTATGACGCTGGGATTGATCTCCGGGGCGATTCTGGCGGAAGCGCGTTTCGGATCGCGATATTTTGCCGATCCCAAAATTCTTCTCTCCATCCTGGTATGGCTGGTCTACATGGTCCTGCTCTATACCCGATGGAGCGCCGGGTGGCGGGGACGCCGCGCCGCTTATCTGGCGACGTTTGCTTTTGCCGTGGCCATGGTGGCATGGGCGGCCAATAATCTGAGTCACACGCACAGGTTTATTGCTCCATGAACTTTCATGTCATCGGCGTAAACCACAACTCGGCGCCCCTGGATGTGCGGGAACGGCTGGCCGTCCCGGAAGCACGGCTGCCTGAAGCAATCCAGCAGTTGGTGCAGCAGCCGGGAGTGGAGGAGGGCCTGGTGCTTTCCACCTGTAACCGCGTGGAGGTGCTTACCAGCACCAGCCAGAGCGCCGATCTTCGCGCTTTTCTGCGCAGCTACTTCGGCGTGAGTCCGGAAGCGATTCAGTCGCATCTGTACGAATTTCAGGAGCGTGACGCCGTGCGCCACGTTTTTCGTGTTGCCTCAAGCCTGGACTCGATGGTTGTGGGTGAACCACAGATCCTGGGCCAGGTGAAGGAGGCTTATGCCGTGGCCCGCGGATTGGGGGCCGTGCATTCGGCGCTGGAGGCTCTGCTCTCGCGGGCGTTCGCCGTGGCCAAGCGGGTGCGCACGGAAACGGCCATCGGCAGCTCCAGCGTCTCCATTGCTTCGGTGGCGGTCCAGCTTGCAGAGAAGATATTCGGCTCGCTCGAAGGCAAGACGGTCTACCTGGTTGGTGCCGGGAAGATGGCTGAACTAGCGGCCCGCCACTTGATCGGGCACGGGGCGCAAAAGATCATCATCAGCAATCGCACCCATGAGCGCGCCGTGCAATTGGCAGAGGCCTTTGGAGGAGAAGCAATCCCGTTTGACCGTCTTCACGAGACCGCAGGCAGCGCGGACATCATTTTGACTTCGACGGGCGCGAATGAGCCGATCTTCCGCAAGGAACACGGCGAAAAATTGCTGCGCGGCCGCCGCAACCGTCCGGTGTTTTTCATCGATATTGCCGTGCCGCGCAACGTGGCTCCCGAGGTCAACAAGCTGGATGGCCTGTTCGTCTATGACGTTGACGACCTTCAATCCATCGCCGGCAGCAATAGCACGGAACGCAGGAAGGAAGCCGAACGCGCGGAACAGATCATCGAGACCGAGGTCACCCGTTTTGCTGCGCGCATGAAGTCGCTGGCCGTGGTGCCGACGATTCTCTCGCTCCAGGAATATTGTGAGACCATCCGCCAGGCTGAGATCGATCGCGTTCGCGGCAAGCTGGGCCACATCACGCCCGAGCAGGAAGCGGCGATCGAGGCTGTGACGCGGGGCATCATCAACAAGCTGCTGCACACGCCTATCACTACGCTGAAATCTTCTGCGGCCCATCCTGAAGCTGCCACCATCGAGGAGATGGTCCGCAGGCTGTTCAACCTCAACAACGGAAAGCCGAAAAGCTGATGGCGAACGTGCGCATTGGCTCCCGAGGCTCGCAGCTTGCGCTGTGGCAGGCCAACCACGTGGCCGCACTGCTCCGCGAGCAGGGCCATTCCGTGGAAATTGAAATCATCAAGACCACGGGCGACAAGATTCTTGACGTGGCGCTGGCCAAGGTGGGCACCAAGGGCATGTTCACCAAAGAGATCGAAGAAGCTCTGGCGGACCGACGGGTGGATCTGGCAGTCCACAGTTTGAAGGACGTGCCCACTGAATTGCAGCCTGAGTTCGAGCTGGCGGCGATTATGAAGCGCGAAGATCCCCGCGACGCCTTTATCTCGGTCAAGTACTCCGCGCTGGGGGAGTTGCCCAAAGGCGCCAAGGTGGGCACCAGCAGCCTGCGCCGGCAATGCCAGCTCAAGGCGCTGCGGCCGGACCTGGAGATTTTTCCTCTGCGGGGCAATGTTGATACCCGCCTGCGCAAGCTGGAATCAGGCGAGTATGACGCGATCATCCTTGCCAGCGCCGGCGTACATCGGCTGGGATTGGATAAGCATGTGCGATCGAGCATTTCACCCGAAGTAATGTGTCCAGCGGTGGGACAAGGAGCGCTGGCGATTGAGGCGCGCGCCGGCGACCAGCAGGTTTTACATTATCTGGCGTTTCTCAACCATGCGGAGACGCGCGCGGCGGTTCAATGCGAGCGCGCGCTGCTGGGCAGCATGGGCGGCGGGTGCCAGGTGCCCATCGGCGCATTCGCTCAAGTCAGCGCCCAGGGACTGCGCTTGCGCGCCATGGTTGGGCGTCCGGACGGCAGCGAGATCTTGCGCGAGGTTGTTGAGGGCAGCGACCCTGAGCGACTCGGCCGCGAGACAGCGCAGAAGCTGCTGACACGCGGCGGGGAAAAGATCCTGAGCGATGTCTACAGCGAAGAAGTCGCGGTTCCTAAACAGCCATGAACGATATTGCCGCAGCGTCCGCAGCCAACCAGCCGCTGCTGGGCTGGCGCATTCTGACCACTCGCGCCGGCAAACAGGCGGGTGGGCTTTCGCAACCGCTGCGCGAGCTTGGCGCCGAAGCGGTGGAGATTCCCACCATCGAGATCAATCCGCCACGCAGCTATAAGCCGCTCGATAGTGCGCTCAAGAAGATTGCCGAGTATGACTGGCTTATCCTCACCAGCGTGAATGGCGTTGATGCGCTCTTCGCACGATTGAAAAAAATGGGAATTCCGGCCGCGAAGCTCGAGCATCTGCAGATCGCCGCCATTGGACCGGCGACAAAGAAGGCCATTGAAGAGCAGGGACTGAAAGTCAGTGTCACGCCGGCAAAATATATCGCCGAGTCCGTGGTTGAAGCCTTGCGCGGCAAGACGGAAGGGAAGCGCGTGCTGCTGGCGCGTGCCAAGGTCGCGCGCGACGTGCTGCCGAACGAACTCAGAAAGACTGCTGCCACTGTTGACGTGGTTGAGGCCTATGAAACTAAGGTTCCAGCTGGAGCGAAGAGCAAGCTACAGAAGCTGTTTGCCAGCAAAGCCCGACGGCCTGACATTGTCACGTTCACCAGTTCATCCACCGCAAGTAATTTTCTGGATTTGCTGGGCAAGGAAAGACAAGAAGGTTTGCGCGAGGTCTGGCTGGCGTCAATTGGACCCGTCACCAGCAGCACTCTCCGCAAAGCCGGCTTTCCTCCGACGATTGAAGCCCGCGAATACACCATGAACGGCCTGGTGCTGGCGATTGTTGAACACGTGCACAAGGCTGCCACGCAGCAATGGCTGGAGCGGCTGGGTCTGAACAAATAACGGCTATTGTGTGCTCATTCGTAGATGTTGCATCCGCACTTTTCCGGCGGAGCATATTTTTTGAGAAACTCGGCTACGCGGGTGTAAGCGTCAATCTGATTTTCCACCTTGGCAAAGCCGTGTCCTTCATTTTCGTAAACTTTTAATTCCACCACTCCGCCGCGCTTCTTGACCGCGCTGGCCACCTGTTCGGCTTCAGTCTTCGGGCAACGCGGATCGTTGCCGCCGGCCAGGATCAGCAGCGGGGTCTTGATCTGGTCAACGAAGTTGATGGGTGAGCGTTCCTGCAAGCGGGCCTTGTCCTTCATCGGATTGCCCATGGTGGCCAGATCGTATTCGCGCAGAAGGGGGTCTTCATTTTCGATCTCAGTAAACCAGTTCACAAAAGGCACAATGGGCACACCCGCGGCCCAGAGATTGGGCGCTTGGGTTACGGCCATCATGGTCAAATAGCCGCCGTAACTGCCGCCCATCACGGCGACCTTCTTGGGATCGATGTAGCCGGTCTTGGCGATCCACTCGGCCGCAGAGATGACGTCCTGGAGGTCGCCGCCGCCCATGTCAAAGCGGTTCGCGTCTTCGAACTCTTTGCCGTAGCCGCTGGATCCGCGATAGTTGGGCGCAATGATGAAAAATCCCTGGTTCACCAGATACTGGATGTTCCTGTTGAACTGATTCAGCGTCTGGGAGTCCGGACCGCCGTGAATGTACACGATGGCGGCGTTCTTGCCGTTTCGCTCCGCGTTGTAAGGCACGTAGACAAATGCGGCGATCTGCCACTTGCCGTCTTTGCTGGGATAGTGGACCAGAAAGGGCTCGGCCATGTCTTCACCGCGGATGCCGCCGACGAGCGAATGCGTGATCTGCCGCGATTTCCGCGTTGCCACGTCGTACACCCACAAATCGTTGGGAGAGTTGGGGCCGTCGTGCGTGTAAAGCAAATGGGCGCCGTCGCGGGTAAAAGGGGTCTGGGCGCCGGCGAGATTGTTGATGCCCGCAGCCAGCGGTAGCGGGCGGCTGCCATGCGTAACGAGACTGTATAAATAAATACTCTGGTTGCCGTCAACGTTGGCCGTCCAGGTCAGGCTCTTCCCATCAGGCGAAAATTTGCCGCCATTGACTTCCCACTTGTCATGCGTGAGCCAGGTAATCTTCTTCGTTGCCACATCCAGCAGGGCGGCGTTGTTGTAGCCATTGGCTGCATTGGAGGTAATGAGGACCGTCTTAGCGTTGGGCGAAAGATCGTTGGCCACGTACAACTGCTCGCCTTCGTGCGGGGTCAGGTTCGTCACTTGCCCCGTGGCGACGTCTGCGATCAGAACATTGGCGTTCTTGCCCGCCGCGTGGAGCTGCGTGAATACGATCCTTTTGCCGTCGCGCGACCAAATGGGATTAACGTTGCTCCACTCTTTGGGCGTGTTGCTGGTAATGTGCGTGACCTTCTTGGTTGTCCAATCGATGGTCTCGATTTCGTAATTCGGACTCGCCTTTGGCTTTACGCTGTAAGCAAGCGTCAGGTTATCGGGCGACCAAGCCGGGTTCTCTTCGGAAATTTCGGCTGTGTTGGTCAGGTTCATCAGCTGTCCGGTGGAGGGCGAAACCAGAAAGATGTCCCATTGTTCGTTGCCGTCATTGTCAGACGTGAAAGCAATCCAGCGCCGGTTGGACGACCATGCCAGGCTCGTCTGGCGCTGATTGCTGACGGTGAGCTGTGTGGGCCAGCCGCCCTCCGCCGACACAAGCCAGATATTGTTGCGTCCGCTTATGTTGGTGATAAACGCCACCTGTTTGCCGTCGGGCGACCAAGTGTTGTCACCGATGGTGCGCGTCATGTAGAGCTTTTCAATCGTAAACGGCTGGATGTCGAACTTGTCGTGGGATTTGATCTGTGCAGGGTCAGTGATCACCTGGCTTGTGCCGGTTGCCGGATGAGCCGGCGCTTGGCAGATAGCCGGAAAGCCACAACCTGCAAGCAAGATGGTGAAGATGATGAAAAGGAACTTTCGCATATCCCTTACGCCTTCGCTGATTTGTGGATTTCTACCGTTGACCACGTCTTATCCGCCGCATGGCATAAAGTTTCCAGCGGGCAGTCCGCACACCTGGGCTTGCGGGCCACGCAAAGGGCGCGTCCGTGGTGGATGATTTGGTGTGAGAACTCGATCCACTTCTCCTGCGGGATTACCTTCATCAAGTCCTGTTCGATGTTCTTTGCGTCGTTGCTCCGCGTCAGCTCCAGCCGGTGCGATATGCGATGTACGTGCGTGTCCACCACCACGCCCACCGCTTTGTGGAACCACGTGCCAAGCACTACGTTGGCGGTCTTGCGAGCGACGCCCGGCAGGTGCAGAAGCTGGTCCATTTCGTCCGGCACCCGGCCGCCAAAGTCAGCGACCACGGCTTTGGCGGCGCCCACCAGAGATTTGGCCTTGTTGCGGAAGAAGCCTGTGGGACGGATGTCGGGTTCAAGCTGCTCGGATCTCAAAGCAGCCATGGCCTGAGGCGTGGGATACTTGCGGAACAACTCAGGAGTGACTTTGTTCACCGTGGCGTCCGTGCACTGGGCTGAGAGGATGGTGGCTACCAGAAGCTCCCAGGCGTTCTTGTGCTGGAGGGCGCAGGTTGCTGCCGGGTAACGCTGGTCCAGACGCTTTAGGATTTCCCGGACTCGCTCCGGCTCCAGCGCATCTTCGCCGTTTTTCCTGGGACGGGATTTCCCGGCACTGCCGGTTTTTGCCGTCTTCTTCGCCGGACGTTTGAGCGTTCTTGTTTGGGCAACGGGCATAGCAGCACAAAATTTAAAGCAGCGGGCTTACAATCACAATAGCAGAAGCAGAGGAGGAAGATGGCATCCACCACTAAACCAGAAGTCAGCTCCGCAGGGCAAGACTTATACGCGGTCCCGCTCACGCTTGAAGGTTCGGCGGTTCTCCATCAGATGTTTCATTTCCGCTGGCCGGAATGGCGCAAGCTCAGCACAGGCGAGCAGCAGGAGATCCTGGCGGAAGCCGCTACGGGCCTGGAAAAGATGGAGCAGCATGTGAACGGGCAGAGCGCGCTGTTCTCCATGCTGGGGCACAAAGCCGATCTGATGCTGGTGCACTTCCGCAACTCTTTCGATCATCTCAAGCATGCGGAACTCCAGCTGGCGGGCCTGCGCCTCAACGATTTTCTGGAGCAGACAACGTCGTACGTATCCGTGGTGGAGCTTGGTCTCTACGAATCTTCCCTCAAGCTCTACCGCACTCTGCGCGAGAAGGGAATTGAACCGCACTCGCCGGAGTGGGACGCGGCGGTGGCAGACACCATGCAACGCCAGACTGAAGCGATGCGTCCGCGGCTCTTTCCGCAGATTCCGCCTTCGCGCTACATCTGCTTTTATCCCATGGATCGCCGCCGGGGCGAAGACAAGAACTGGTACAGCCTGCCCATTGAAGAACGCCAGCGGCAGATGGAAGAGCACGGCTTGGTGGGCCGGCGCTATGCCGGCACGGTCAAGCAGATCATTACGGGGAGCATCGGCTTTGACGACTGGGAGTGGGGGGTGGACCTCTTCGCCGACGATCCTCTGGTTTTCAAGAAATTGATTTACGAGATGCGGTTTGACGAGGTCAGCGCGGTTTACGCGCTATTTGGCAAATTCATGGTGGGCGTGCGCGTGCCGGCGGCCAAGTTACGAGAGTTATTCAGCGGTAAATTGCCGGATTGACCTGAGTGCAGCGCTGTCAGTAGTCTGGTGAACATGGTCAAGACCGTACAGCCAGGCCAGGTTTGGCGCGATGACTCGAGCGGCGCCAATTTTCTGGTCACCAAGGTCTACAGCGAACTTTTCAGCCAGTACGCCATGCTTCGTCCGGCAAACGTGAGCGCCCCGGATTCGGAGACCATTCGCGTAAAGGTTTCCAGACTGGATGAAGGCATGACGTTACCCGGCTACACCTTCACCCAGGATTCCCACGAGTTTTGAAGCCTGGCACGATCGGATGACGGAAAAAATCATTGCAGCTCTGGCCAAGGTGACCATCGCCGTCATCTCTGCCACCGGTTATTTCGGCGTGGTCGCTTTAATGGCGATCGAATCAGCCTGTATTCCTCTTCCTTCAGAAATCATCATGCCGTTCGCCGGATACCTGGTTTACACCGGGCACTTCAACCTGTTCTGGGCGGCCACCGCGGGCGCGCTGGGGTGCAACCTGGGTTCGGTCATCGCGTATGAGATCGGCTACTTCGGCGGAAGACCGCTGGTGGCGCGTTACGGCTCTCGGATCTGGATCAGCCGGCGCGACCTCGAACTGGCTGATCGCTTCTTCCTGAAATTTGGCTCTGCTGCCGTATTTCTGGGCCGCCTGTTGCCGGTGATTCGCACGTTCATCGCGCTGCCGGCCGGCGTGGCGCGGATGCCGCGCCTGCGGTTCCATATCTACACTTTTGCCGGCTCGTGGCCCTGGTGCTTTGTACTGGCATGGGCGGGAATGAAGCTGGGAGAACGCTGGGATTCAGACCCGCGCCTGAAACTGTGGCTGCACCGGCTTGATGCGGTGATCGTAGTGCTTCTGCTCGCGGCTCTGGCTTGGTTCGTGCGTTCGCATTGGAAGAACCGGATGCGGGCCGCTGCTTGAGGGGCTCCCTCGCAGCACGATTGGTTTACAAAACGGCGCTTCCTGCGAGAAGATAATCAGTTTGCATTCATGCTCTGATTCCACCCACACGCGGCAACGCAGGAAGGTCCCGAATTAATGGCTCCAAAGTCTTCGACTGAAACACTGAAATCAACGCACATCGCGCCGGCCAAGGGCAAACTCGGCGTAATGGTTCCCGGCATGGGCGCCGTAGCGACCACATTCATGGCCGGGGTGGAGGCGGTCCGCAAGGGAATCGCCGAACCCATCGGTTCGCTCACGCAGATGAGCACTATTCGCCTGGGCAAACGCACTGACGGCCGCTCGCCCAAAATCAAGGAATTCGTCCCCCTTGCCGGCCTCAATGATCTGGTCTTCACCGGCTGGGACATTTTTGAGGTGGACGCGTATGAGTCCGCCATGCACGCCGCGGTGCTGGAAAAGGACCTGCTCAATCAGATCAAGCCGTTCTTGAAGTCGGTGCAGCCGCGCAAAGCCGTGTTTGACAGCAACTACGTCAAGAAGCTCGACGGCAAGCACGTGAAAAAGGGCAAGAACAAGCGCGATCTGGCGGAGCAGCTTCGCCAGGACATCCGTGATTTCAAGAAGAAGTCCGGGGCTGACCGGCTGGTCATGATTTGGTGCGGATCCACCGAGATCTTCCTGCAGCCCAGCGAGGTCCACTCATCGCTCAAGGCCTTCGAGCGCGGGCTGGAAAAGAACGACGAAAACATCGCGCCCTCAATGATCTATGCCTACGCCGCACTCTCCGAGGGAGTGCCTTTCGCCAATGGGGCGCCGAACCTCACCGTTGACATTCCTGTGATGATGGAACTCTCGCGCAGGAACAACGCGCCCATCGCCGGCAAGGACTTTAAGACCGGTCAGACGCTCATGAAGACCATCCTGGCGCCCGGCTTCAAGGCCCGCATGCTGGGGCTCAGCGGCTGGTTTTCCACCAACATCCTTGGCAATCGTGACGGCGAGGTCCTGGAGGATCCTGGTTCTTTCAAGACCAAGGAAGAGTCCAAGCTGTCAGTGCTGGAACAGATCCTGCAACCCTCGCTTTACCCCAAGCTTTATAAGGATTTCTACCACAAGGTTCGCATCAACTATTACCCCCCGCGGGGCGACAACAAAGAGGGATGGGACAACATCGACATCTTCGGCTGGCTTGGCTATCCCATGCAGATCAAGGTGGACTTCTTATGCCGCGATTCCATCCTGGCCGCGCCCATCGTCCTCGATCTGGTACTGTTCCTCGACCTGGCGCAGCGCAGCGAAGAACTGCGCGGGCTGGGTATCCAGGAGTGGCTGAGTTTCTATTTGAAGTCGCCCATGACCGCTCCGGGGCTTTACCCGGAACACGATCTGTTTATCCAGCTGATGAAGCTTAAGAACACGCTGCGCCATTTGCGGGGTGAGCCGCTCATCACCCATCTCGGATTGGAGTATTACGATTAGGGGGGAACGCCGTCTGGCCGTACAGCATCAGACCTGATATGAGGCACGGGTGTGCGTTATTGCTGATTTGCGGGCTCTTGCTGGGCGGGCTGCCTCTTTCAGCCGCTGATGGCATGTTTCAGGGCAAAGTGATTGACCCGCCATCAAACGAGCCGCTGAAGCCCGGATGGATCTTTGTCCAAGGTCGCAATCACATGCTGCGCCGCGTGGAAGTCGCGCACGCGGTGATTGTATTTTCGCAAGGTATTCTGCCGGCGCAACAAAGCAAGTGCCGGATGGAATGCCTGGCAGCAGGACAAGAGGTCCGGATTACGGCGGAACAGGATTCGAACGGCGAATGGCGGGCAAAAAAAGTGGAGATCCTGCGATTAACCGCAAAACGGACTTGAAAAGACTCCCCGCTTTACGAAACTTAATCTGTTCCGGGCTGCGCTGGAGGCTAACCGGCAGCCAGAAACAGTGCATCCAACCCTTACACGGAGAAATCCAATTAGGGTAATTGGCATGTGCTGGCAGTATAATGAACGTAAGTTATACGCTTGCAGAGCCGTTTGCAG
>Ga0316628_100002112_pt1 | contig 14534 bp, 12 predicted proteins | sample OWC_Aug_M2_C1_D5_FD_207648 | JGI IMG/M metagenome (GOLD analysis project Ga0316628, IMG submission 207648) | Wetland soil microbial communities from Old Woman Creek delta, Ohio, United States - OWC_Aug_M2_C1_D5_C | ecosystem: Environmental > Terrestrial > Soil > Wetlands | place: USA: Ohio... | reverse complement strand
ACCTTTCAGCGGTTGTTTGTAGAATACAATTTCACCAATAGTGCCAAATACAGGAGATTCCTCAACTTTTTTGGTCAACATTGCAAGAACAACTGTATCAATCAGCAACGGATCGCTAGAAATGAACATACATTCATATTCTTGCTTCCAACGTGTTTCACCAATCTTGGCAATTTCTTGGTCTTTAAACTTCTGATCACGTCCGGGAGGCTCATTCCACTTGATTTCAATTCCAGCAAAACCGTTGGCATTAAGCAGAGCACCGCGCCACAATTGCGCGAATCTATTGGAGTCACCGTTAGGAGTAGAACAGATAATACATTGACCACCAGTTGCCAAGGTAGGCGAAACGGAAGTCCAGAATTCTTCAGCAACTGTATCGCGCACGAACGCAAATTCGTCCAGGAACAGTAGCGATACAGCCAAACCACGACCAGAGTTTTCGGAAGTAGCTTGCGATATAATACGCGAACCGTTATCGAAGCCTACTGTGTGCTTATTCCAACCGTCATCGGCCAAACCAGGTTTAATCCAGTGTGGCAAGCGTTCATAAATGAAACGAACACGGTGAATCATTTCCATAGCGTTGTCGTTTTTGTTCGACAGAATCAGCACTGTCTTTTCGAACTTGAACATAGCAAACCACAACAAGTATGCGCCAGCAATCCAAGATTTACCAATCTGACGAGGGGCTAGTGCAATTGATAGTCGGTTCTCATTAAAGCATTTAACAATCCTGCGTTGATAATCACGTAGGTGAAAAGGCATAGAGCCTTCAGTTGCATGCTGCAATTGACAGTAGTTATGAATGAAGTACTCTGGATCATCCATGCAGCGTTGTAGCTCACGGACTTGCTCTACTGTATATTCGTGCTGTTCGTTAGCACGTTTTAAGTAGGGATTCTTAGGCTTTGCCATGACCGTACTCTCGTTTCCATGCTTCTTCGCCAATTACTGCTATCATGCGATCCTTGAACTCTTGATTGCGGCCTGGAACCATATCCCAAGTAATTATGCGGTGTTTACTATTAGGATTACTGAGCAGCATCGACTTAAAGTCCGTCAAAGCTGTTGCTGTTGGATTGTGCGCTCCCGTAACGATGACTTTACTTCTATCGCACGCTATGCATGGATACGCAGCATCAAGAGTCTCTTGCATCGTATCGTTGCGAACCCATTCACAATCATGCAGTACTAACAGGTTTAATGCCATTCCGCGAGTTGCACAACAACTAGCATGGCGTGATATGATGCGTGAATTATTGTCAAACTGGATGTCGTGTTTATTGTTGTATGCTGTTGTCCACTTTAGCCAAGCCGGCAAGTGTTCATACATAGTGCGGATACGCTGCATAAATTCTACAGCAATTGCATCCTTTGAATTTAAGACCATCACACTTTTGTTGTCATTGAACATCACATACCACAACAAGTATGCTGCAGTAACTACGCTGTCGCCGGTCTGACGGGAATGATCAACCACTGTATAATTGTATTCAACATATGCATCTAGTGTTTCGCGCTGGTGATCATAGAGTGCAAACGGAATGAGTCCCCGTGATGGGTGGTTAATTTTGCAATATGTGCTGATGAAATACTTTGGATCAGCACATCGCACGAATTCTTGTATTTGGTGGGGTGTGTATTTTAGTGTAGTCATGCACCTATTTACACATGACTTTTAACGGGTTACCTATTAAAGCTGCAATCCGGATGGAGGAACAATCAAATGTCCTTTAATTGCAACGCGCATAGATCCTTTATACGAGCCGCCATGTGTATCTAGCGCGATAAAATCGAGTGGTGGCAAAGCTGGAGCATTGAGTGGATTTGGACCATATCCTGTGTAGAAAATCTCAGCTGTCTGTTCATTTTTGCGGTTGTATACAGCGAAATAGTTGTCACCATTATCGCTAAAGTGTTCCAGCAATATTGCATGCATTTGTGCCGAAATGAGATGGTCATTGCGTGTACGAAGTTCGGATGGCAGTTTACCGGACTTTGGTGTTCCTTCATCGCCTGGATATCCCACACAGTTATTTGTAGCGCGATATCCATCTATCATTTCTTCAAATGTGGTGTAGCGATTGCGTGTGAATATAGAGCTCATGCGGTCCAATAACTCCACACGTTTTCCGCGACGAATGGATTTGTCGAAGAACGTAACTGAACTTTGTGTGGTATCACGACCTTTGATTTCAAACTGAAGCTTCATTTTATTGATCTGTACAATGAGATCTGGCGCATCACTACCAGGACGGGCCATTGAAATGAACTCGAATGAGTCTTTGTACTTCTGCTCGAGTTTTTGCTTGATGAATTCTTGTGTCTGCGCACCAGTATGCAACCTAGATTGTGTATTGGGTGCAGTTTTTTGATGTATCATGTATTGGTGCGTTGTTTCATTAACAGCTGCAGAATTTCATTGCGATCAGCTGTTACGTTGAGGTTATTGATAGTGGTTGGACCACCTGTACCTGCCGAGCTAGTATTTTTATCCTTATGCTGCTTGATTTGTGCTTGTTCACGAACAGCACTCAGAGCAACGTTGAGCATGGTTGCAGAAACCTCACCAATGCGTGCTTTGTATTTGCCTTCAACTCTATCCATTTCATCCGCAATTGTTACTACTTGGCCCATTGCGGTAGAGTAGATATCTTCCAGCTTACCGTTGATTTCATTGTCCTTAGCGTCATAATTAACAGGCTGTATCTGTTCAATAGGCGCAAGTTCCTTGTGTTCTACGAGCGTAGTACACTCTTCGAGGTTAAGTACCTCTTCCAAAGGATGCGACACGTATTTTTCGGTAGTAATGATATCCACTGCAGTTCTCCGGCTTATTCATAGGTATTTATGCCAACAAGTTGACACAATTCAGATAAAGTTTCAACATTAAAGCATTCGGTGTGTCCATTAAATTTTATACTAGGTCTATATTTTTGTAATTTCAGCTGTTTCTTGACTGCCTGCTCCACGAGAAATAAGTTGTATAGTCTTCCAGAAACTGTGCCAATGACATCGTATGAATATGGTAAACGACCGGTGAGTCGTTCATCTATTGTTTTCTGTGTAATTCCTACTTTAACAAAAGTTTCTTGATCGTTGTGCACTCGAACCACATACAATACCGCAGGATTATTTTTAATTTCCGGATGGTTGGCAAAACGTTTAATGCCATACCCACCTTCATAATCTCTGTATGAGCACATAGGACACCCACTTCTATTATGTAGATGTGACCCCGCAGTCTGAAAGAATGAACCATGTTCAGGGCAGATGATTTCAACTTTATCGTGGTATCTTTTGTACGTTGTACTAGCGTAATTATATTTGGTACCATGAATTGATACTGCAGTTTCAATAAACCAAGCTGTATTCTTTTTATGATAACTCCCGGCTTGTCCGGCTGCGCACTTTTTGCACCCTCCACCATTGCGTGTATGTACAACAGGTAACTGAAAGAAGCTTCCATGCTCTGGGCAGATAATTTCAATTTTAATTTTATTGTTAATGTATGTTACATTGGAGTAATCGTATTTATTTTTGTGTATTTTTATTGCCTCTTCGATAAACTCTTGTTGGCTATAATGGTGCCGCTTGGCACATTTTTGACACCCACTTCGTTGAGTGGACAGATGACTGTTAGGTGTAACTTGAAAATCGCCGTGGACTGGGCAAGTTAATACTACTTTTTGCATACACCCAACGTAAACAGTCTTGGTATATGTATACTTATTTGGGTGTAACGCTTTTGATTCCTGAATAAATTGTTCGGTGGTTTTCATATAATACTCCTTCAGTTGGAAGTATTTATGAAGAGTTAACTAAATATACTTAATTCAGTTATCGGAATATCGAATTTTCTGTAATCACACGAAATGATATTCCGCGCTGTTTGCACCATTCAATAGCAGCAGCCCACTTAGCTTGGTTAACTGCAAATGTTACCTGTTCGTACAGTTTATGCTTGTGATTTGCGCGTGGAGCACGGGTTTGAGACTTTGGTTTGCATTCCATCAACTCACGAACAACATTCTTGTCTTTGTCAATGTATTCAACGTAGTAATCGGGATAATATTTGTGGATTTTCCCGTCAGTTGGCTTGATATACGGGATAGCAATAGGCTCACTGCTCCAACGAATTACACGGTCATTGCGATCAAAGAATGAGTGTGCTTCCAATTCCCACGAAGACATGTAGCGAATTTTTGTGACATCGCCAATGTATTTTTCAGGATTCTTAGGTGTAAACAAGCCTTGACGATATGCCTTGCTTCTTGGAGCACGTTGTGGTATACTGCGTGCAGATATCTGCTTTTTATTGTCTTCCATATGTTATACCGTTGGAATATAGGATTTGATGCCTGTATTTTGATCAGCAGGTGGTTTGCACAAGTCTGGCGTTGGTGGTTGTGGCAAAGCAGCATGAGCGACATTTGCTTTTGCAATATCCGTATTGTTGCGCAATGGATATGAAGCACCATCTTGGCCTGGGAATATACCATTGTTGTCGTCCGTCAAGGCAGCCATTGGAACTGTTGTTAAGGTTACGCTATCGTAGTTAAAGCTGAAGGATACTTCGTTTCCTTCGTTACCCACTGCCATGTCTACATCATCAAGGTCAATTTGCGTTATACGTGGGTTTAGGAATACAAATTGGTTAACTTCTGTACCAGCATTGAAGATTTGGTATAGTGTTATATACTCGAGGACGGTGATGTTATCGTTGGCGAGAGGGCCACGAGATGCCGAATAGAGGTTAGCTGGAATCTGAGATCCAATAGGCGCATCACCCACTAATGATTGACCAAAATCCATACCCCTTTCAGTAAAGGATATTGTATCATCATCCATTGATGCTACTGGCGACATCGCTCGTCTGTAGTTGTTGACAAATAACAATGCCGCATCCAGAGAATCGTCATGGAACGTCATTTTCATGTCTTCGTGTTCGGTTTTGGTAATAACCTTAGACCTGAAGTTGTAGTAGTTAACATCTTCGGATATAAACTTTGTCGATGGGCGTGTTGATTTTTTGACGACTAAAGCAACAACATCCGTACCATTATTTAATTCCTCATAACCAGTGTTAAAACCAATCTCCACCACAAACATGAATTTGTGCTTTGGAGCAAGTTGGATCAACTGCATTGCGTATGGTGTGGTAGTGCAATCAACTGTTTCGTTTATCATCGTATTGCCTGTTGGCGGCGTATAGATGTTACGAGCAAGACGTTCTAGATTTTGCAGGTCTTGCATGGACGAAGGGATATCGGATATTTTAAAGTGTCCTGCTTTAACTTGCTGGAAAATTTGTTGGGCTTGGGCTTGGGCTTGGTTTGCTACTTGTGGATTGAGTCCTTGCACAGCACTAAGTGTTGTAGATGTCAAACCAACGTGTCCCAATACCCATTCCGTACCTGTAGCAAGACTATCACCAATTGAGGAAGGCAATGCTCCACACCCCGTTCTAATTGAATTTGACACGCTTGCTAGTGTACGTAGACCTGCACCTACCTGACCACCACCAACAGAATTCATGACATTAAGATCACCAATTTTGCCAACAGCTTGTCCAAATGCACGAGCCTTGGACTGCGCAGCGGCAGCACTAACTTGACATTTAAAACGTGGATCAGCCATGATATTTCCTCATACTAGGTACATATATTTAGTAAAAAGGTAAGGGAGCGGTAAACCGCTCCCTTGAGTACGTCAAACAACCTTTGTGGATTAGGCAATACCTGCACCACCAGTTGCGATACCGCGGCCTTGGTTGTAACCACCGAGGTGTTGACGAGCGTGATCGAAACGGAGTGACAATTCAATTGTCATTGCATCGCCAGTTTTGTAGTCGTTTTCACCGTAGTTAGCGCTCTTAATGAAGCAACCTTCTACAGTCCATTTTTCGACAACTACGTCATTACCGTCAAGCTGTTCCAGGTACGTGACAAATTTGTAAATTGAACCTTCACCAGCTGCGGCAAGCCATTGACCTTCAGCACCAATCAACCACTGTTGCTTTTGCAGTTGTGCTTGGATAACAGCAGATGCAGAACCAGTAACGTCGTCTTCCAACGTAAGTTTCATTTCATCCCATGAGTGCTTACCAGCAACATATGCGATGGAGTTGTAACGGTGAAGTTCGACTTCAGCAAAAGATAGCTTTGGACGGTCGACTGTAATTGCTTGCATGGAAAGTGGTTGGCTGTCTGTACCGCCACCTAGGTTAGCAAAAGTCACGCGCCAACGGTTCTTCTGTTTTGGGTGGAGAATACCAGAGCCTACACCTGGGATACCGATATCTGATATTGTTGACATTAGATTGCTCCTTAAAAATACTCTTATTTGTGAGAATATTTATGGGGAATGCCAGAATATTAGGAGAAAAATTACAAGAAAGCAAAATGCCTCAGGTATATTTCAACCTGAGGCATTTGCGTATTTACTGCACTATTGACGGCTATTAGGCTGTCAGTTTTGCACCTGTAGCTACGATTCGGATTGGAATGTAGATAAATTCAGCTGCTTTTACTGGCTTCAGAGCGATGTCGATGTACATTTCGTTTCTGTCGATTCGATCAGGTGTGTTGTTTGATGTATCGCACACTGTCACGAAGTCGTACAAACCACGCTTAACAATCAAGTCACCCAAGAAAGCGTCAACTGCAGCCTTCAGATTGTTACGAGTGAGCTGGTCGTTTGGCTCGAACACGAACGACATTGTGTTCTTACGGAGCTGACGACGCACATACATGATCAAACGCATTACGTTGATACGGTCTGTAGCAGAAGCTGCTGGTGCAGATGTCTTCTGACCCCAAACAATCAAACCGCGGCCTGGGAAGAACACGATTGGGTTGATGTTTGTGAAGTACTTGTACAGGTTGTCGCGCTGACCTTGGTTCAGAGCAACTGGATTGAATGTTGTAGCTGTTCCCAGTGTGCCTGTGATGTAACCAACGTCTGTTGCAACAGAAACCAAACCACGACGTGTACCAGCTGGAGCCAACCAGAGTTCAGATACGCTATCGCTGTATGCGATTGTTGCCAATGCGACACCAGATGCTGCACAGAATACGGTTGCACCATCGAGGTTAGTCGATAGACCGTGTGGGTAGTAGTAAACTACGTTCTGTGATGTCTGGCGAGCCGTTGTTGCAGCCCACGTAACTACTGTGTCTGGATCTGCAGTGAATGGTGTATCAGCAATAACCATTGCTTCTTCTTTAACGTCGATGCTCAAGTTCAACATTGCATTTGCAACTTCAGGGAAACCTGGAGCCAATATCAAGTTGAATTCGTATGTTTCCGAACGAATGTCCCTGTTGCTATTGATGACTGCGTTTAGAGCAGTAACAATCGCAACACGACGAGCAGCATCGTTAGCGCCAAGGCTTGTCTTGTTCAAGAATTGCAGTGTGTACTGGAACGAGTTTGCAGCGTTGATAAGCGTGTTGTATGCTTCTGTTGGCAACCAACCTGTACCTGGTGGAATAGAGCCAGAACCAGCAACTACCCACGCAGCGGCAATACCAGCAAGACCCAAGAATCCTGGTGGAACTGGAGCGCCGTTATATCCGCTTGGACCGCTATACACAGAATAAGGAGCAGCAGTGTGATCGCCCAAGAAGTCTGTGGACAATTGCGCAAAGGAAGATTTAGCCCAAACAGTTGCAGTAGCTTGTGTTGCAAGCGACATCAACTCAGATTGAGTCAGTGTTTGTTTGTAAGAGATTACAGAAGCTACAGTTACAGAGAATGCAGAACCAGTACCACCAATGTTAGCTGCAGCTGTAGTTAATACGTCGTTAACAGCGTAGTTTGTACCACCACTTACCAACTGAACAGCAGTTACAGCACCGTTAGTAACAGTGATATTAGCAACAGCACCTGTACCAGCACCACCAGTTAGTGGAACGTTGTTGTAAGTGAATGTGCCTGTTAGTGGTGTATAACCAGAACCGCCCAAGATTGTACCTAGTGTACGAATATTCTTTGGTGGTGTACCAGAAGTAACACCGTTAGTTACGTTCACTTCATTGATGAAAGCAGTAGCAAGATTTTCAAGCACAAAAGCTGCATCCGTCATTGCGCGGTTCCAGAAAGTGCGAAGATCTGCCAGATTGTCATTCAGGTTGATGTTTGCGCGAACAGCATAAGCAAGGCTTACCGTGCCCAATGCTTGATTCATAGCAAATACACCGTATTCGTTACGTGCATCACCGTGCTGCGCATTACCGTTGGTGTCTACTAAGAACTTAGGGACACCATACAGTTGTGTGCTTTGCTGAAGCGAAGTAACTGTGCGAACTACGTTAGATTCGTAAGTACCAGCAGCTGGCGTAATGCCGTCAGCTTGGAACTTCTCATCGGCTGTAGCGATAAAGAATAGAGGGACAGTAGCGGCAGCGGCTGGAATGAAGAAAGTCTCATTCGTTACCGTTACGGATACGCCTGGGGAAACAAGACTAGCCATAATAATTCTCCTTGGTTGAATGTGGAGGTATTTATGGTAATAGGTGAATTTTTGGCAAGATTAGTGTAAATACCAGGGATGGTTGAAAGGACAAGGTATGGTTGGATTGCTGCTACAGATAATGAAGTCGTACAAGATTATTGATGCCGATGGCACAGTAAATGCGAGATATAAGAAGAAACTGCTTGCTTTTCCTGAGTTGATGCAGAAAATAATCTATGCTACGCGATTTTTGCGGTATGAAGCGTCAGTGCTGACGAGAATTCAATGTCTAATTCGTGGGGTACGCGAACAACCAACCTGCAAAACATGCGGGAGGGTTACCAAGATGCGAATGAATGGAAGAGAACGATATACATTTCCTCGATACTGTAGTGGCAGATGTGCTGCAAAGGACCCTGAGATTCAAGCTAAGCGTGTAACTACTAACGGAAAGAAATCTTTCCATTACGTGTAAATCTTCATGAAAATCGACGTAAAGGAAAGAAATCTTTCCGTTAGAGAATTAGATCTTGACCTGTGTTCCGTCAATCTGTAGCTGGTATGGAGTTCCTTCTGCATCCAACTCTGCAACAATGTCCGTCATCTGGGTAGCCATTCCAACAGCACCAATACGCACAAAAATCTTCTTGACAATGTCGTTTTTCACTACAGCCGGAATACTGATCTGAATAGGCACACGGAATGTCAACGAACTTTGGATTATACGACTATCGGTTCCGCTAGGATAGTTCGTGTTCATAGTAGGGCCTGTAGTCAATTCTACGTAGTTTAGCCTTGACCAATCAAAAGGAGCGTCACTTGTTTGCAAGTTCATTTGTGGATCGAATAGAGGCATGATTTGCTCAAGAATTTGGAAGTGTTGCTCTGTATTACTGACGTAGATGAATAGTTCCATCTCCATATCATATGGGACTGGCATACGTTGATGTACGACCTTTACGTCGTCGGGAAACAGTCCGCCTACCGGTGTATAAGCATTCCTCCGTTCTTGTCCAGTACCATGCATACGTTCCGGAGCAACAGACAATCCTTTGATATAAGCACTCATTGCTGGCAAGCGGATTGGCTTGTTTTGTGTATTCTCCGCCATAATAGCTGCAACAACACGGTCTTGGTGGCCGTAGTGAATAGGAACAGTGATTAGCTGTTCGTTTTCTGTTCCCCACTTACCCACTTGCACCTGAACACCAGCAAAAATTGCCATGAATTGTAGCACATAGTTCTTAATTTGCTGGTCGTACCAGTATTCGTTCTGATGAAATGCCATTATTTAATGCTCCTGTCGGATACTTTGTTTGGATTTCCGATGTATTCTTCCAATGATACTTTTTGATTGTTAAACTCCGCGCGGCGGTCAGTTTCCAAATATACCCACCTGTTCTTAGCTGCAGAATATCTATATAAGCGTGCAGGAACGTCAGCAGCCAAACCAACGTAGGTTAGACGGTGGTAATCACCATCCTTAGCTTTTGCTACATCTGGTAGTACTGGACCTTCGGTATATGGTGCTCCATTCTGTGGCATAGCGTCCTCAACATACAAACCTGTACGGTTGAAGCCAAATTTTGTGATGTTCGGAATACCTTCGGCTGCTGCTTGTGCAAATTCAGCATCAGAGAACTCACGAATTGTGTTCGAGCCCTCGCTACCACGTTCCGGCAGAGCAGTGTTTGCATTTGCTTGGATGGTTTGGTCGATTGCAGAATAGTCTTGGAACATTTTGTTGTTGCCATCATCGTTATCAAACAATCCAGACGAATCGACATGCTTTGCTAGGTCTCCGAATATATCTCTGGTTTCTTGTTTAGCAATTGCAGGTTCGCAGGTAACTAACAGCATAGTTGGCATCCAACCTGGTGTATACGATGTGGAATCCCATGTAACGTCTGTAACTTCAAGGTAGCGTTTTACTGGACGCAAATCAGGCGTAAACTGTGTTTCACTTGGCAACTCTACGATATCACCAATGACTAATGGACGACCGAGTGATAGAACACACGCATTGAAGTTGACCTTCACTAAGTATATTGACTTTGGTATCCCCATGCCAAGCTGCATAAGCTCGGTATTAACATTCAGCAGATCGTAGTATCCCTTCAGCAAAATAGGTGTTTGCATGTAATCTCGGTCGCGATTTTCGAGCCAGATTGGATCTTGGATATTGTCGACTGCAGTTGCCGAATAATCATGCATCTCGAGAGCTTGCACGCCCCAACTATCACAGGCACCACCATTGAATGTCAGTGGGCGCAGTCTCCAGAAACGACTAGGTACAGATTGTTTGAATGAGATTGTATTGAGAGCGTCATTATCTGGTAGATTGATTACAGCAACACCATACCAACCTTTTCCATCATCGGATCGTTCTACTCGCGCGCGGGTTACGCGTTCTGTTGGAATATTGCTTTGTTTAATACGAATAGTTGTTATGTGTTGACGCGTATTGGCATCTATACCATAGCGCTGTCTTCCGTTTGCTAGCTTCACCACACCAAAATCATAACCAATGTATGCAGAACTTGTAATAGGTGTTAGACCTACCTGAGCAGATTTCCACTCATTTTTCTGCTTTACGAATGCATTGCTTGCTGGATAATTTGGAGCAGCTCCACCCGAAATAGCGGTCCCGCTACCTGTCAAGTCAATAAGAAGTGTTTGTTCATGCACACCTAGCATTTTGTGGACATTGACTTGAGCACCAGCAATACTGAGTGCTTCTTGTGTTAAGCTGTCAATGTAGGTATTTGCTTTATCTTGGGTTGTTATATCCCAAGGCCTACAGGTAGTCCAATTGCTTGAATTTGTTGTAGTCTTTCCGTTGGGTAGCTGTACGCAGTCGCTCATTTGATCATTTCCGATAGTGCAAAACAAAATACTCTAGTTTTTAGGCTAGAGTATTTATGTTTTACTGCTTACTTCAGAGGGCTATTAAACCACTTCTGGAGGAGATACGGTTGTACCTGTACCGCCGACAGCGACGTCAGTGTCGTAGTACAGCCAATCAGTGCCGTTGTAGTACACAGCTGTACGAATTGCGCCACCTTTGGAGAAAGGCTTGTTAGTCTTTCTGATGTTGGCGTTTGTAGCTGTTGTGAACAGAGCACCGAAGCCTGTTGGGCTTGGCCACTTCTGCAACACATCGTACCAGTTTGTGAACACTGTTGCTACGTTGACTTGGGAACTTTCGTTACCTGCTGCAACTGTCTTAGTAACTGGGAAAGTTACGTTTGTTGTACCGTTAACACCTGCACCACCACCAACACCAGCGAAGGATGCACCATATGCTACTGTTGCAACCAAGCCTGTTCCGATAGAAGTAAACAAGTCTGCGTTAGAACCAGTTGTTGGGTGAGTGATAACAATTGTCGAACCTGTGCCAGTAGACGAGCTAGTGATAACCAATGCAGTACCTACTGCTGCAACTGTTGCACCTGTCAATGTTGCTTGCATCTTACCTGCAATTGTTGTCATCGTATCAGCTGTAATCAAGCTAACTGTGTGGGTTGCAGCGGCTGCACCGTCAATAGCAACTGTGAAGTCGTAGTTTGTACCTGCACCACCAATGCCTGGGCTAGTTGTTGGAGTAACTGTTACAGCACGAGAGAAGGATACAGCTTCGTAACCACCCAGAGGACCGTTAGCAACACCATAACCTGCTGTAATACCTGCAATCACGTTGTTATTGGTACCTGCTGTCAATGCAACAGAAGAAGTTGTACCAACGTTACCGTTGTTCGAAGTAACCATGACGTAAGCAACAGCACCAGATGTGAAGGTTGCAACTGCTGGGATGCTTGTAGCTGCAACTGCAACTGCGAAGCCCGTACCAGCTGTACCACCACCGATGTTTGTTGTCAAAGCGGACAGGGAATCACCAACTTTGTAACCAGCACCTGGATTAACGATTGTTACGGCTGTTACGGCGTTACCAGAAACAGTGATGTTTGCGGTTGCACCAAAACCTTTACCGCCAGTCAATGGGACGTTGTTGTAGGTGCCGTTAACATAACCAGAACCTGCTGTAATTGTACCCAAAATTGTGTTTGCACCGAACGCAGCATTGATTGCATCAGTCAAGTGCTGGAACGATACGTAGGAGTTGTTACCTTCAAGCAGAGGCAATTTAACTGGAACGTTGATTGCACCAGCACCGTCAATATTGACGTTGATGTCGTACAATGTACCAACTGTCAAGCCTGTGTCGGAATCGTTTGTAACTGTTGTAGCAGGAGCGATTGGGTAGAAGGCAAGAATATCAGTACCGCTTGTCCATGTTACGTTTGTGTTTGCTGTTGTAGCAGCCAAGAACGAAGTGATCGAAGATTGTACGTTGGACTGTGTACCTGTGTCCAGACGACCCCACTGCAGATATTCGTTTGTACCTTTGACGGATACGTTGGATACCAAAGCATACACGCTGTTATGTACAGAACCAAACAGTGGGAAACCACCTGTATCTGTAACTACAACAGAAGATGTAGGACCAGTAGTTGCGCTTGTGATAACAATCGTGTTGTTAACCAATGCTACAGTTGCGAATGGAACAACTGCTGTTTGCAGAGATGAAACCAAAGTAGCAAAAGTCTGGATCGTGGAACCTTGAGCAGAATACGAAATGCTGTGTGGTGTACCAAGAGCGTCGATCGAAATCGTTGCGGTGTAAGGTGTTGTGTCGTTTGCTAGACCCGTTACTGCGCTAGAGCCAGGGAAGTTAGGACCATAAGTAATGGTTGCGTAACCTGCTTGAGCGTCAAGCAATAGGGCCATTTCTGTCGTTTTATCGAACTCGAGGTCGACTAGCGAGAATGGTGCTGGGATATTCATTCTTTCTTCTCCTTTAGATTAAATAATTGAAGATGCTAATATTTATGGTGGTTAGCAACTTTACCATTATTTTGTGCGTGAGTGAGGGTTCATCCCTCACCACGGTCTTTTGTTCCCCTTTATTTATGTGGGTTACCCGATTATCCGAAGATAATATCGCTTCTGCTCCATTCTTCTGGAGTGTCTGCAATATAGTCTTGAATCTCTGCAATACACAGCTCAATTTCTTGAGCAGCAGCCATACGTAACTCAGTTGCATTCAATGTTACAGCACCACCAGCGCCTGGCAAACTAGCAAATTTACCGCGTGTTTCAGCAAGCATTAGTCTGCATGTTGCAAGCGTGTAGCGACGAATCCATGGACGCAAAATTCTGTCTGTCAATATGTCTTGTTCTGTACGCTCCACCGCTGCTTCAATTGCAACAGCTTCTTCAGACATCGAGAAACGGTGTAGAATGTGCAATCTGCGCTGTGCTTCATCCCACGTAAATGTGATACGAGCAGCAAACAATATTTCCATCAGCTTGGTATACTCAGACATGATGTGGTAGCTCAGCAAGTCGAACGTACCCATGTTGTACAATTGTTGCAAGATGATTTGGCCATATACACCTGCACCGTGTGCGGAAGACATGAACGATGAAGTCAAGCGATACACACCCAACACGTCAACAATTTTGTTCATGCCTGAAATCTTATTCGTCAAGAAGTAAATCTGTTGTTCAGGATTGATACGCATGAAGAAGAATCCGCGCGTATATGCAGCACTTGAACGAGCACGAATTTCATTCAGTGCTTTAGTTAGTGCGTAGTCAATCTGCTGTGGTGTTAATTCCACGTCAACAACTGGATATCCAAGCTCGTAACGAATTTCATTTGCCAGTTCTAAGCGCTGGTCTGGTGTTCCGTCTGTACCAATACCGACTTCATTGTACGATGGCGTATCAGAAGCACCATCCACGCCAGGTTTTGCATCGTGGAAGATGTTTTGAGTTGTCAGAGAACTAAACAACGTGCCGTTTGTCAAACCGATGAATGACGAACTTCCCACTGCCGAGTCGATAAAGATGAGGTTACCGTTTGAGTCAATCATACACGTAGCGGTCGGTGTAGCCGCGATCCATTGTGATCCATTCCAGGTCATTAGTGTATTAGTTGCGGAGTTAAACCATAATGCGCCTGTAGATGGTGTCACGGGTGATGTTGTGTACATGACTGACGTCCACA
>Ga0316628_100002111_pt1 | contig 14534 bp, 17 predicted proteins | sample OWC_Aug_M2_C1_D5_FD_207648 | JGI IMG/M metagenome (GOLD analysis project Ga0316628, IMG submission 207648) | Wetland soil microbial communities from Old Woman Creek delta, Ohio, United States - OWC_Aug_M2_C1_D5_C | ecosystem: Environmental > Terrestrial > Soil > Wetlands | place: USA: Ohio... | reverse complement strand
ATCGGCGGCGGAAATAGCTCGTCATACAGGCGTGGCAACATCGAGTATCACGAGAGCTATAGATAGAATGCATCGTACAGCATAGCGGTGGATAATAATGCAATTTCAGTAACAACGTCCCCAAGAACGTTCAGAGATCAGAGTTGTGATTAGTCATGTTGCAGGCGGGTATGTCGCATTCACAGAGGTAAATCACGATGTCGTTTCAACCGAGTGTTTTAGAGATCCATCTGCCCGAGTGGGTTGATAGTTTCTTACTTGGGTACCCAGAGTACATTGCATCAATCCAGGAACGCATGTCGCTCGTTATTGAAGCGGCGCACCTTAACGTTTCTAAAGGTACCGGAGGCCCTTTCGCAGCTGCTGTATTTGAGACCGGGTCCGGAAAATTAGTCTCACTGGGTGTAAATTTGGTTACCTCCGAAGGGTTATCTATCCTTCATGCGGAAATGGTGGCTTTCGCACTTGCTCAGAAAAAGATAGGCAGCTATGACCTCGGCAGGTACGACCTCCCCGCTCACGAGCTCGTAACCAGCATAGAACCATGCGCGATGTGTTTCGGCGCAATTCCCTGGTCCGGAGTGCGAAGGGTGATTGCCGGCGCTCGCGATTCTGATGCGAGAAGAATCGGCTTTGACGAAGGACCAAAAATGAAAGGATGGAGAAGTGAGTTGGAGAAAAGAGGAATTGCGACCATATGCGATATCGGTCGGGAAGCTGCAGCTCAGGTTCTTCTTGACTACTCCTTACAGGGAGGAAAAATCTACAACTCGCGAGAGTCGAGATAGCAGACAAGGTACAGTTTCAGCAGGCAGAAAGGATAAGTCCTAAAACAAACGCTCGAATTCGAGGGACACCATACTGAATTCTATGCCTTTTTCTTTCGGGACAGACGGCAGTTGCTCCCTCTCGATCCTATTTCTTAGAAGGGGGAGTCAGCTAAGAACATTTAAAGAAGCGACTGATAAGAATATTTATCAGCCAATTTCTATGGCAAGAAATTCCTCTGGGGTGAGGACAGGCAGGGCGCCAACTTTGTAGTCACCCTTGTTTCTGGTAATGAGACACTCTGACTTTGCCTGAACGGCCGAATAATACTGCACGGCATCTTCGAAATCTGTGAAACTCGATTTGAGGGAGAGATCGATCACCCGCTCGTCGACTGCTGCGACATGAAAGACAATTCTGACCTTTTCAAGGATCTTTATCGTCTTTTCCTGCTTCAGTTCTTTCGAAAGCAGGTAATAGAGTGTCGGGAAACTGAGGGCGCAGAGATAGCCCTTTAACTTCTTTTCCTCGATCATTTTGAATATTATTGCCGCCTGAGCGTAAAAAGGTTCACGCTTCAGAAAAATATCGAGAAAAAAATTGATATCACAGAGAACAGATTTCAACGATATTTTTCCTGAAGATGCTTTCTGTATTCCGCCCTAAGCTTCCTCGTTCGTACTCCTGTTGAAAGGACACCAGATATTTCCGACAACACCGGCGATTCAGGTGCTTCCTTTTCTTTCCGGACTGCTAGGGCCCTGAAATAGTCCTCTACCATGCGAGAGAGGCTGACCCCTTTTGATCGTGCCGCCTCCTTTGCCTGCCTGATCAGTTTATCGTCCAGCCGCAGAGTAAGCTTCGTAGACATAAGATACCTCCTTGACGTATTTATTCTAGTTTATTATACGTCTGATGTCAAGGGGAGACGCGATGCCACCTATCATCAAATCGCGGCCGTCGGGCTTCTCGCGGGTTTCTGTCGGAAATAAACATCATCGGCGAAGACACCCCTATTTTTCAACTGCAGGTGCACCGAGAGCGAGGTGGAGGCTTAGGAGGGATTGCCTGAAATTACTTTCGCTTATTGCGGAACTGATTCGTGCGCTGAGGAATTGCGCCTTTGTTTCCAAAAGTATGGATTCATCTATGATACCGGCTTCGGACTGGGCGAGCATCGCTTTTAATGAACGGTCTCTTGCCGAAGCCAGATCCCGCCCGGCCTCTTTGTCCTGCCGGTCTCTCATTACGGAGACGAGTGCATCGTCGACTTCGGTTAATGCCCTTAAGACGGTCTGGCGGTGTGAGAGCATCGACTCCCCTGCCACTGCATAGGCTGCATCAACACGTGCGTTGCGGGCCCCCATATCGAAGAGCGTCTGGAAGGCTGATAATCCTATCATCCATGTCCGGCTAGCCATCTTAAGCCATTGAGATAATTCATTGCTTTCCAAACCCGCACTGCCGATAAGGGGAAAGGAGGGCAGAAGTTCTGCCTTCAGACTTCCGACTGTTTCGGTGGCTGACCTGAGCAGAGCTTCAGAAGCGCTTACATCCGGTCTTGCAAGGATTACCGTAGAGGGTAATCCGACAGGCACGGGATCAGGCGCTGGAAGTTCGAGTACGCCCTTTAGAGGTAAATTATGGCCGCTTACGGTCTCATCAAGGAGAAAGGTGATCCGGTGTGCTGCTAAGGATCTTGATTTTTCAGCCCTCGAAAGGAGAGCCTCTGATTCAGAGAGCCGTGCTTTTGCCTCAGCGAGATCCAAAATCGTGGCTATACCGGCTGCCTGCCTCGCTTCTGTCAATTGCATGAAACGCACCTGCATATCGACTATCTCACGGTTCATATTTACAACGTCATTGGAGAGGAGCAGGTCAAGATATGCCCTGATTGTCTCCCCGACTATGAGGAGAGTGACTGCTTGAACATCTGCTTCCCGGGCCGCTGATAGTGCCTCAGCGCTCCTGACGGCGTGACGGTTCCGTCCCCACAAATCGAGATCGTAACTTATACGAGTTTGTGCGCTGAAAATGTTCACCGTTTGGCCGGAGGTTCCGGAAAACCGACCGCCTGCGGTTCCGGATTGAGATGATGAAGAGAGTATTGCTCCGCTATTCTCGGAGAGGCGCAGCCTGTTGAAGGAAAGGGTTAGATCTATAACGGGCCAGAGTGAAGACCTGATTTCCTTTTCTGCTGCCTGTGAAGCAAGGAGACGTTTTTTCGCCCTGGCGATATCAAGATTCGCGGCAAGAACTTCTTCTACCAGTGAATCGACCTCCGGGTCTACAATTCCTTTCCACCAATGAGTCGCAAAGCAGGCCTGCTTGACAGGGTGGATGGAGGCGCTATCCATAGGTTCATGCCACTTTTCCGGCAAAGGACGATCTGCCTTTATCTCAACGGTTTGGCTGCAGCCTGCACATATAAGTATTACCGAGCAAACAGTACCAACAGTTCTTAAAATCCCCCTCAATCCCCCTTTGCCAAAGGGGGAAAGAATTTGTTCCCCTCTTTGGCAAAGGGGGATTAGGGGAGATTTTCTAATACTGATAAACTCGTAAAAAGGTAAAAATGTCATTTCTTCACTTCTTTCGGCTCTGTCTTCGGTCTTCTCGCTGACTCTATAAAAACATCCACTTGCTGTCCGGGGTAAACAGGGAAATCCGGTATCTTAAAACTGTAGATGACCTGCAGGACCCGCACGTCAACACGTTCCCGGTTGTCTCCGGTGAGTTGTTGCTTGGGGACGGCGTAAGGGTCTATCCGCTCGAAATCAAGTGGGATGTATTTGTCGGTGTAACCCCGCAGATAGGCTATCGCCTTTGCTCCGGCGCGGACTTCCACGGCGTTCACCTCATCCACGTCAGCCCTCACCTGGAGCCGGTAGGTGCGTCCCATGAGAACCGGCGCCATGCTCTGTCCGGGGCTTACCCATTCACCGGGACGGACATTGATCTGAAGTATCGCCCCATCTCTTGGAGCCGTGATGACATGCCAGGCCAGGCGCTGTCTTGCCTCACTGAGAGCTGCCTTTGCAGCAGAAAGGGTTGCCTCCTGCTGTCTGATATCGTATTCCCATGCACCGGCTTTGAGAGCAGCAAGCCTTGCCTTTGCCTCAGCAAGATTCGCCTCCTGAGATTTTACCTGCTGTCTGGTCTGGTCTAACTGGTCATTACTTATACTTCCGGAATCTATGCTTTTGGACTTTTCTAATTTCTCCAACCGTCCTTTCCAGTCGGCCAGGTCAGCCCCGGCCTTGTCCACTGCCCGCTCCAGCGGTACCACGTCTTCGGGACGCGGAAGATTCCGGAGAAAGGCAAGACGGGCCTCTGCTGCAGAGACCTCTGACGATAACCGCTCGACTGCAGCCTGTTGAGCCCTGTCATCGAGATGGAACAAGGGATCTCCATACCGGACATGCTGGCTTCGGGAAACCATAATTTTATTCACAAGTCCTGCCACCTGAGGTTGTACCTCGATGTTTTCCTCCAATGCCTCGATAATGCCTGAAGCTGCAACAGATGCGGGGAAAGGGCTTGCAGCCGGGGTATAGAGTGGAGGCGGAGGAGGTTGAGTCCTCGACATGACAATGACCCGATAAATACCGAAGAGAATTCCTATAATCGCAAGTATAAAGAGAGCCTTTTTTTTCATGGGGATACCTCCTTTGGCTGTCCGGGCTTGATTCCCGTCAGCCGGCCGTCCAACAAATAAGCGATTCTGTCGGCAAAGGGGATAATGCGGTTATCATGGGTTACCACTACAAGGGCCCGGTCTGTGGCGAGTGCCCTTTCCCGCATAAGCTCCATGACACGGACACCCGTTTCGGTGTCAAGAGCAGCGGTTGGCTCGTCACATATCAACAATTGCGGTTCATGAACAAGGGCACGCGCAAAGGCGACACGCTGTTTTTCACCCGTGGAAAGCTGGTTTACAGAATGAGCAGCCCGGGCTTCAAGACCTACATCGGCGAGATATCTTTTCGCCTTCTCCAGTGCTTCATGCCAGGGTTCATTAATAATGAGCAGGGGTACCGCAACATTCTCGGCAGCGGTCAGATTGGGAAGCAGGTTATATTCCTGAAACATGAAACCTATCTTGCTCGCCCTTAGGAGACTCTTTTCCCGATCCGATAAGGTGGTCAGTTCGGTATTCAACACTTTCACCGATCCTCCGTTTGGAGAGAGAACGCCGCCTATGATGCTCAGAAGAGTGGTCTTGCCGCTGCCCGAAGGACCCATGATCAAAAATAGTTCGCCAAAGAAGATGTCAATGCTCACACCTCTGAGTGCCTGGATCTCCGCTTCCCCCACACCGAATGTTTTTATAATGTCTCTGATAGAGATTGCTGTCCCAGCCATATTATCCACGGAAGACCTCGGCGGGATCTACCCTCAGAATCCTGATTAAAACGGCTATGGCCGCTATGCCGCAGATGATAAGGGTCATGACAAACGAGCCTATCAGGACTTGTGGCGGAGTATAAGCGGCGTAATTCGGCAGGGATTCAGTGAGAATCTTCAGGAGCAGGCTGGCGATTCCCACACCTATGCCATAACCCTGAATCCCGACAACAGCGCTTTGCAGAACAACCATGCGTATCAGTCCCGGTTTCCCTGCACCCATTGCCTTAAGGGCGGCGAATTGTTTCAGATTTTCGAGTGCGAACATGTGGAAGGTCTGGCCGGTGACCGCTGCACCCACAAGAAAACCGAGAAGTGTAATGATGCTGAAGTTCATGCCGATTCCTGTTTGGGTAAGATAGTACTTTATCGTCATCCAGCTCAACTCATCCTTTGTAAGAGCGAGGAGGCCGGTCTTCTGGCGGACCTCGGCCTTAAGGGCTTCAATGGATGTGTCCGATTTGGGTTTTACCAGAACAAAGGTAAGCTGCTTCCGCTCGGGCGGGGTAAACTGAATGGCCCTTTCAAAAGTTGTAAAGACGATGGGAAGGTCAAAAAGACTGGTTTCTACATCGACGATCCCCACCACCCGTGCCTGCCGGTCATTCAATTCAAACGTGTCTCCAAGCCTGAGAAAGCCGAGTTTCTTGAGCCCTCTTTGATTTACTAAGATTGCGTTAGCCTGGTAGATATTCTCAATTCTGCCTTCAATTATCCGGGCCGGACGGCCTGCGAGCGAGGTACTGTCCAACCCGATAACACGGACAGTCTGAAAAGCGCCGTTCGGGAGTCTTGCCCTCAGGTTCTGGATAAACAGCGGCACAGCCCACTCCACACCGGTAACGCTGCGTATCCTGCTCAAAGCGTTATTCGAAAGCGGTTGCACATCGTCAATATATTTTAATGCCGTATCGGTGATCCAGACCGGTGCGCCGATAGTGCGTATATCAGCGGTAGTCCTTTTAAGGATCCCTAAAAAGACTGAAACCATCTGAACAACGAGAAAGACGGAAAAGGTAATACCGGCCACTACCGCAATATATTTGGCGCGGTCCCCCATCAGCATTTTCAGGGCAATACGATCTAAACCTTTCAGCATCCCACAGGTATAAAGAAAAACGCTCCTTCATAAAAAGGTTAGCATGCCGTATTTCCTTCGTCAAATAATCCGCTTTTTCTCTGTGACTCAGTGCCTCTATGGTTACGATGTCTTTCTAAAGTTAAACACGAAAAAAGGACAATCTCTTATAAGATTAGATTCCATATTTATGACATATGAAATACATGATACAGACATAATTTGGCATTATTTGCCTTTTCCATCCGATTATAAAATTTCTATTAGCTTTGGAATCAGCAAGTTACAGATGATTATTTCAGGCATAAAGTATGCTTACTCCATTAAGCCTGATACTAAAAACCAGGGTAATTATGAAAAAGAATAACCGGAGGAAACCTTATAGATATTTCTTTGTTCTGATTTTCACTCTTCATTGTCTGTTGTCTTCCGTTTCTTTTGCTGATGAAATTCATTCCCGTTCAGTTGTGGTGATGGATCCATCAACAGAAGAAATAGTGTATGCGAAAAACCCATACCTAAAGCGTCCTCCTGCAAGCACAACAAAATTGATGACGGCAATCGTAGTGGTAGAAAATGCAAATCTTTCAGATATGGTGACAATCAGCAGGAAAGCATCACGTGTTTCTCCTCACAAGGCAGGATTCAGAGAGGGCGACAGAGTGACCGTCGAACAACTTCTGTATGCTGCACTGCTTGATTCTGCCAACGATGCCGCAGTGGCGCTCTCTGAAGAGGTCGCCGGCTCTGAGAAGAGGTTCGTCACGCTCATGAACAGGGAAGCAATGGCAATTGGTGCGGTGAGCACGAGGTTTACTAACGCGAGCGGACTTCCCGACCCCGGTCAGTATACAACCGGCTATGATTTGGCAAAGATCATGAATTATGCGCTCCGTCATGAAAAACTGAAAGAGATTATCGGGACCCGCGTGGCGAAGATTACCACGGGGAACGGGAAATCGATGTTTTTGCGAAACACGAACAGGCTTTTATGGTCTGAAGAAGATCTTGTTGGAGGGAAAACGGGATATACACGTAAAGCTATGCACTGTTTAGTCTGTGCTGCCGAACGCGGGAATGAAAAAGTGATTGTGGCGATTCTTGGTAGCCCAAGCAGGGATGTTCTGTGGAAAGAATCGGGCATCCTGATAAGTAAAGGGTTCGACGGACTGGGGAATAGGGGCAGAACAGTTGTCCATATTACAAAGACACATCCTGGTGCAGCCGATATCAGGGTGGTATCCGGTGAAAAGAATATGGGGATCAGGGCTCAGAATTTAAAATTCGGAAAGAACAAGAAGGTTGTCGCACAGAAGACAACAAAAAAGAAGACAAAGATATTTGCAAAGAAGAAGGCAAAAACAAAGGTGCTGGTAAAGAAAAAGGGGAAAACCTTAGCAAAAGGCAAGCATAAGGGGAAAAAGGACTTCAGCATTGCAGAGCAAAGTGGGCCGGATTTAAATAAAGGGTAGAAACGTAACGGTGATTGGAAGAGACAGGGCACGTGCATATGCGGATCATTCACTCGATTGTTCATTGAGCATCTGCATCCTGATTTCATAGCACTGGTGTGCCAGCTCAACGAGTTCGTTGAACTTCCATGTACCGCGGTCGGTAAGACATCCTGTTAGACGCGAAGGAATAGCGCCAATTCCGAGATAAGCGCCGCTGATCGCGCCGGCCATTGCCGCTGTTGTATCTGTATCGCCGCCCGCTGAAATAGCGGTATAGATGGTTTCCCAGTAATCGTCGGGCGTCCTGAGAAACGAGTAGAGGCTCCAGAGAACACTGCTGACTACAAATGCAGACATACCTTTCCATTCTTCGTCGTCAATATATTCCGGATCGAATCCCGCATTTGCAATGAAGGCGGCTGCTTCTTCGGGCGGCATTGACAGCCATTCGATCAGTCTCTTAAGCTCTGAAGCGAAGAGGGGTTCAATCGTTTTTGTCCAGTCTGCAAGGGTTGAGATGAATGATTCGGCATTTATCCTTTTGTCCTGAAGCGAGAGGGCTACCGCACCGCCGATCGCTACTGCGCCGGCCGAACACCGGGGGTCTTTATGGGTTATTCTCCCCTGATCATGTGCTGCCTCTATAAGCCTTTGTGGATCATCGAAAAAGAACAAACCTATCGGAGCAGCCCGCATCGCGCTTCCGTTCCCTGCGGAAGGGGCTGGTGTGCCCGATTCTTCCCATGGTACACCCTGGGCCAATCTTTTTGCAGCTTCCTTTGTGGAATATCCGAAGGCGACGATCCGCTTTTCGGCAAAGATCAGTTTAATCCTTCCGGCAAAATCTGCAGGATCAAATTTCTTGCAGGCCACATAACTCTGAATAAGTTCCCGTGCGAGCTGCGAATCGTCCGAATACTGTCCGAAAGGGAAGGGAAACCTGCCGAACTCCCCTGCGCGCTCCGTCCTTAAATAATCTTCAACGTACCTTTTGCATGCCTCAGGCGAAAAACCTTCCACCACAAACCCTGTTGCATCTCCCAGACACTGACCTATAAGACATCCGCTGAACCGATCTCTATGGGGAGCCATAATCTAAATTAAATAATCACAGGTTGCGCTGTCAAACAGGTGGAAATAAGTGATTAGTTTGGTTCCGAACCTGAACCCGCAGACGGATCAGTGAAAAGACATTGACAGCCATGAGGTTATCAGGAGAAAGATTCTAAAAGACGCGTCGGATATCAGGATTATCTCACAATGCTGCCGGGAGGGACTTCTCTTTCGGGATGCAAGAGTACAGGTTTGCCGTCAGCGTCTGCTGCGAGTATCATCCCCTGGCTCTCGACCCCCCTGATACTCCTCGGTTCCAAATTCAGGAGCACGGGAACCTCTCTGCCGATCAGCTGATCCGGTGCATAGACTTCGGCGACCCCTGCAACGAGCTGTCTTTTTTCAGAACCGAGATCGATCTCCAGTTTCAACAATTTGTCGGTACCTTCCACCTTTTCGGCGGATACGATTTTCCCTATCCGTATATCCAGTTTTTTGAAATCATCAAAGGTAATCATGCAATATTATCGATTGTCAAAATAATTTTTTCAATAAGATCTTTCTCATGCCTTGAAAGATCAGGGTTTACATAGTTATGTCCATATGATAGAATTTTTTATGAAGAGGATGTTTTTGATAGGGCTTTCTGTCCTGCTCTTCGGCAGTATCCTGCTGATGCTGAGGTCCGGGAGGGAAATAAACGGGGACCTGCGAATAGCAGGAGGTTCCTTTATTGAAGACATCAGGATTCTGCAGAAGAAGGAAGGAGTAACCGTCTGGAACCTGACCGCGAGCCGGGCGGATTTTGTTGAAGGTGAAGACAAGGCCGAACTGAGCAATATCAGTCTGCTTCTTCCGAAAAATGAGGTAGTACTCTACGCGGACAAGGGGGTCTATAATTTTTCGGACAAAAGCTTCACCACCGATAGGGCAATAAAGGCAGAGGCAAAGGATTACAAGATAACGGCGGATTCGGTCGATTTTGAGATTTCTTCGGGAGATATCAAGACAGGCGGCAGAATACAGGTTGAAGGGAAAGGGTTTACGGTCGAAGGTAAAGGAATGAAGGCGGATGCCGAACAAAATGTTAAAATATTTAATGATGTCAAGGCGACTTTCCATAAGTGATGTTCTGCGTCTAAGCGGATTTCTTGTTATCTTCCTCTTGCTATCCAAGCATGCCTTTTGCGAACAAGAAGTAAAAAAGCTAAAGGGACCTATCATTATAACCTCCGAGATGCTGACAGCCGACAACAGGGCACGAACTGCGCTTTTTGAACGTTCTGTCGTGGCAAGAACTACGGATATGACGATTTATGCCGACAGGATGCTCGTTTTCTATGAAAAAGATACAGGAAATGTAACGAGGATTGATGCCAGTGGGAAGGTGAAATTCATTAAGGAAAACAGGGTTATTACTTCTCAAGACGCTACATATTACTCCGATGGAGAAAAGATTATCTTTACGGGTGAGCCGAGGGCTGTTGAAGGTGAAAATGTTGTCACAGGCAGCAAAATGACATACCTCATGGAGGAAGACCGTTTTCTTGTCGAAGACAGCAAGGTCTTCCTGACCAAGAAAAAAGAATCTTAGGTTCATTATGCATCTCCTTGAAGCAAAAGGGCTCTTGAAATATTACGGGAAAAGGCAGGTTGTCAGAGGGATAAACCTTTATGTAAATACCGGTGAGATCGTCGGTCTGCTCGGTCCGAACGGCGCTGGAAAGACAACGACCTTTTATATGATAGTAGGACTTATCAAACCGGACGGCGGAAAAATATTTCTCGATCACGAAGATCTTACAGGTTTGCCGATGTACCGGAGGTCTCTCATGGGTATAAGCTACCTGCCCCAGGAGCCTTCGATATTCAAAAAGCTGACGGTGGAAGACAATCTCAGGGCTGTACTCGAGATCAGGGGGTTGCGAAGGGATGAGATCGACGTCGAAGTGGAGCGGCTATTGAAGGAATTCAATCTCGTCGAACTCTCGGGAAAGCATGGATATAAGCTTTCGGGAGGTGAGAGAAGAAAGACTGAGATAGCAAGGGCTATCGCCATAAAACCGAGGTTCATTCTTTTCGATGAACCCTTTGCGGGCATTGACCCGCTTGCGATCATAGAGCTGAAAAAGATGCTGAATTATCTGAAAAGCAGGGGCCTCGGGGTTTTGATAACGGATCATAACGTGAGAGATACGCTTTCTATAACAGACAGGGCATACATCATAAGCAATGGTGATATACTTGAAGAAGGAAGCCCTGAAAGGCTTATATCGAACTCCAGAGTGAAAGAAGTTTTTCTCGGAGAGGAGTTTAGACTCTGATGTCTCTTGAGAACAGACTTGAACTCAGACTGTCTCAGAAGCTGATCCTTACTCCCCAGCTCCAGCAGGCGATAAAACTGCTCCAACTGCCCCATCTCGAACTTTCTGAATTTCTGAATCAGGAGCTCGTGGAAAATCCGTTTCTCGATGAATCTGCTGATGAAATACCCGAAGAGGAACTCACACCCGAGGAAAGAGACTCTGTAGAGGCTGAAGACTCTGATGAAGATACGGGGGCTCCCCTTGAAAAGCTCCTGAACTTTTCAGTCGATGAATATTTTGAAGAAAGAAGCTCGGATGGGAGAGACATGGGATATTTCAATCCGGGGACGACCACTCCACCATCCTTCGAAAATTTTCTCTACAAAAAACCCGACCTGTATGATCATCTCTTATGGCAGTTGAGACTCTCAAACGCTCCTGAAAGTATAAAAACGGTCGGGGAGATAATCATTGGAAATATTAATGAAAACGGATATCTTGTGGCTTCTCTTGAGGAAATGAGAGGAGCGGCCGACACCGGGATCGAGACGGTCGAAAAGGCACTTGATCTGATACAGAGTTTTGATCCCATAGGGGTTGGAGCAAGGAACGTCGCAGAATGTCTGCTTTTGCAGCTCCGGGCATTAAACCTAAAGGATACCATCGTAGAAAAGATCATTATGAACAATATGGATGAACTCGAAAACAAGAAGTATGCAGTCATCGCACAGCAGTACAATCTCCCACTGCAGGATATAATGGCGGCGGTGAAGATTATCGAGGGACTGGAACCCAAGCCCGGAAGAAATTTTTCGAGTGAGAGCGTGAACTATATTGTCCCCGATGTGTACCTGATCAGGTCGGCGGAAGGATATCAGATCGTACTGAATGATGAAGGACTGCCGAAATTGAAGGTCAGCAGCTTTTACAGGAAGCTTATCCAGCAGAATAACGCATTTCCCAAGGAGGACAAGCAATATCTCGTGGAAAAAATGCGCTCTGCGGTCGGGCTGCTTAAGAGTCTTGATCAGAGAAACAGAACCATATATCGGGTAACGGAGACTCTCCTCGATCTCCAGAGGGAGTTCTTCGATAAAGGCGTTGAGAATCTGAAGCCTCTCACTCTCAAGGACGTTGCATCCACATTGAACCTGCACGAAAGCACCGTGAGCAGAGTGACATCGAACAAATATCTTGCCAGTGAACGAGGTATCTTCTGTTTCAGGTTCCTCTTCAGCAGCGCACTGAACAGCGGCATGGGAAGCATTTCGTCTACATCGGTAAAAAATACCATCAAGAAGATTGTCACGGAAGAGGATTCTCAGAAGCCCCTGAGCGATCAGCATATCGCGAATGTCTTAAAGATGAGCGGCATCACAATCGCCAGGAGGACTGTGGCGAAATACAGGGACGAATTGGGTATCCCATCACAAATACAGCGAAGAAAATCGAGCAACTAAAAGGAGGACCTATGAATATTATCGTGACAGGAAGACACCTCGAAGTAACCACTGCTCTGAAAGATTATGCGGAAAAGAAGATCAAGAGATTTGACCGTTACCTATCGAATATCTCCGAAGCAGTCGTCACTCTCAATGTAGAAAAGTACAGGCATAAAGTAGAGGTTCTGCTTAAAGTGAACGGGGTCCTTATTCAAGCTGAAGGAATAACGGGCGATGTGTATTCCTCGATCGACGAAGTGGCCGAAAAACTCGAACGCCAGATAAAGAAATATAAGGAGAAACTCGTTTCTCACAGGAAATCCGAAGGGAAAGCAAGTGCTTTGGCGGCAGAGGCAGCAATTCCTGCGGAGTTTGGCAGGATTATAAAAAATAAGAGATTTGAACTGAAGCCGATGAGCCCGGATGAAGCAGCTATGCAGATGGAGCTACTCGATAAGGATTTTTTCGTCTTCACAAACGATAACAGCGGTGATATAAACGTCATATATCGCAGAAGGGACGGCAATTTCGGTCTTATTGAACCGGTGAAATGATAAAGCAGAATCAGGATTCAGGAGCTTATTCTATTTTTTGTGAAGCGTGAATCATGAATCATGCGTCGTGCATCATATTTAAGATTTGAAACCGATTATCGTCATAATCACCGGCCTTTCCGGCTCGGGCAAGACTGTTGCTCTGAGAGCCCTTGAAGATTCCGGGTTTTTCTGTGTAGACAACCTTCCAATAGTACTTATCGATTCATTTGCTTCGATAGTATCCAAAAGCGGAGAGATAATAAGACTTGGCATCGGTATCGACATCAGGGGAAAAGGATTTTTATCCGAAATCGGAAATGTTCTTAAGACCCTTAGAAAGAAATACCAAACAGAGATTATTTTCCTCGATGCCGAGAAGGATGTCCTTGTAAGAAGATTTAAGGAAACCCGCAGACCTCATCCTCTCGGCGGGGATATCGAGGAAGCGATACAGGTCGAGAAGGAAAGGCTTTCTCCTCTGAGAGAAGCTGCTGATCGGATCGTGGATACCTCATCGTTCACGCCCCATCAACTACGGCAGCTTGTTACATCATTCTACAGGATGAATTTGGGTAAAAAGGCGATGACAGTCGTTCTCATTTCGTTCGGCTTTAAAATAGGTGCACCCCAGAACGTTGATCTTCTTTTTGATGCAAGATTTCTTCCCAATCCGAATTTCATCCCTGAATTAAAGCCGCTGAAGGGAACCGACAGGAGGGTTTCCGATTATGTGTTAAAAGACAAAACAGCGAAAGCATATGTGAGCAGGATAAAGGACCTTATAGATTTCCTTATTCCTTTGTACATTAAGGAAGGAAGGCCTTATCTGACTATCGGGATTGGATGTACAGGAGGGAATCACCGCTCACCGGCAATAGTCGAAAAACTACGGGGCTATCTAAAGAAATACCCAATAGATCTGAGCGTTGTCCATCGGGATATTGGATAATCTCGGCGTATACTTTCGGATGCACGGAGGTAGTCGCAGTCTTTAGGCTGCGGGCTGAAGCCTGCGGCTAGAATATCCGCGTTCGGCTGAACGGTTACATCTTGGCCGTGCCTTTCTTTACAAAGCTCAATTCAAGTTGTTAGTATAATAGCTATTAAAATTTGAATGAATGCGCAGGGAGAGGTGGCCGAGCTGGTCGAAGGCAGCCGCCTGCTAAGCGGTTGTGGGGATAAAACCTCACCCAGGGTTCGAATCCCTGCCTCTCCGTCATAAGAAGTGAAAAGTTAAAAGTTATGAGGAGGAAAGAATGAAAAAACAGATTCTGGCGGTCGTATTATCCCTTTTATTTGTATTTTTGACGGGTGCGTGCAAGAAGAAAGAGACTCAGTCCTTGCCGCAGACACCGGGGCCCATGATGCCGGGACAAATGCCGCCGGGACAGATGCCGCCGGGACAGATGCCGCCGGGACAGATGATGCCGGGACAAATGCCGCCGGGACAGATGCCGCCGGGACAGATGCCGCCGGGACAGATGCCGCCG
>Ga0316628_100002110_pt1 | contig 14546 bp, 13 predicted proteins | sample OWC_Aug_M2_C1_D5_FD_207648 | JGI IMG/M metagenome (GOLD analysis project Ga0316628, IMG submission 207648) | Wetland soil microbial communities from Old Woman Creek delta, Ohio, United States - OWC_Aug_M2_C1_D5_C | ecosystem: Environmental > Terrestrial > Soil > Wetlands | place: USA: Ohio... | reverse complement strand
CGTGAGCGGGCGGGCCGGGATCGTTGCCGTCGCCCGGAGCGCGGCGGCGACCGCGAGCAGCGCGGCCAGGCCGCGCGCGTTGTCGGAGATCCCCGGCCCACTGAGCCGGCCCTCGCGCTCCCTCACGCGGTGATCGATGTCGGCCGGGAAGACGGTGTCCAGGTGGGCGGCGAGTACTACGCCGGCGCCGGACCCCTCTCCCAGCCGGCACCGCAGGTTGCCCGCCGCGTCCCGTGTCACCTCGGCGCGCGCGACCTCGGCGAGCCGCTCGGCCAGGAACGCGGCCCGCGCCTCCTCCGCGCCCGTCGGCGCGGGGATCTCGGCGATGGCGCGTTGCCACGCGAGCACGGCGCTGTCGTGGCGGCGCAGCCACTCCGCAGCCGCCTCGACCGCCGGTCGCTTCGCCACCCTGCGCACCAGAAGATCCACGCCGGGAGGCTAGCTTGCGCGGGGCCGAGCGGCAAGCGCGCTTGACGGGCCGCGCCGAGGCGGACACTCTCTACCCGTGGCCCATCTCACGTGCGGCGAGTTGGTCGCCTCCTACCTCGACCTCCGCTGGCAGCTCGATCCGGTTGCCGCGACCCAGTCGGGCATCAGGGAGCAGGACGCGCGGCTCGGATCCTTCACCCGGGCCGACGTCAAGCGCGCAGTAGCGGCTCTCAAGGCGATGTCAACCGCCTTCGAGGAAGCGGAGAGCGACGCTCTCTCAGACGAGGTGGACCAGACCGCGGTCCTGAACGAGCTGCGCGTGTCGATCTCGCGCCTCGAGAAGGAACGGCCGCACGAGCTGAACCCGGAGTTCCACCTCTCGCACCTCCTCACCTCCTTCTTCAGTCTGATGGTGCGCGCCGACAGTCCCGGCGCGGAGCGCGGGCGCGCACTGGCGGCGCGGCTCGCCGCCACTCCCCGGTTCCTGGCGGATGCCCGTGCCACACTCACTCGCCCCCCGCGCACCTTCACGGAGACGGCGGTGCGCGTCGCCGCGGGGGGGCGTAGCCTGCTGGTCGAGGGGATCCCGGCGTTCGCCGCGCGTCTGGATCCCGAACCGCGCGCCGCGCTCGAGCTGGCGCTGCCGCCCGCGCTGGAGGCTCTGGACGAGTTCTCCGCGTTCCTCTCCGGCGAGCTGCTCGACCGCTCGGATGGGGACTTCGCCATCGGCCGCGAGCAGTTCGACTTCCGTCTCCAGTTCGAGCACGCGCTCCGCGAGACGGCGCCGGGACTGCTCCGCTACGGCGAGGCAATGGTGCGGGAGGTGGAAGAAGAACTGGAGCGCCGGGCGGCGCGGCTCGCTCCGGACGTGCCGTGGCGCGCGCTGGTGCGGCGCCTGCGCGAGGAGTACGGGCTGTCGGGCGGACTCGTCGAAGCGTACGCGGGAGAGATGGAGCGGGCCAGGCGCTTCGTGGTGGACCGCGCGCTGACGGACGTGCCCGAGGGGGCGCTGGAGGTGGTCGCGACCCCGGACTTCATGAGACCGCTGATCCCCTTCGCGGCGTACGACCCGCCTGGCGCGTTCTCCCAGGCGCGGACCGGGACGTTCTACGTGACCGTGCCGAGGCAGGGCGAGACCCGGGAGCACTGCGTGCACGAGCTGGCCGCCACGGCGCTCCACGAAGGCTACCCCGGCCACCACCTCCAGCATCTGCGGGCGCAGCGACTCCCCTCGCTGGTGCGACGCGTCGTGTGGACACCGCTCACGGTCGAAGGCTGGGCGCTCTACTGCGAGGATCTGATGGGTGAGCAGGGCTTCTACGAGCGACCCGAAGCCGCGCTCTTCCAGCAGCTGCACCTCCTCTGGCGCGCCGCGCGCGTGGTGCTCGACGTGCGTCTCCACACGATGGGCTTGGCACCGCACGAGGCGGCCACGTACCTCGCCGACCTCCTCGGCATCCCGCACGCCGCTGCCGACGCCGAGGTGCGGCGCTACTGCATGGCGCCGAGCTACCAGCTGTGCTACGCCGTCGGGCGGCGTGAGCTGCTGCGCCTGCGGGATGACTACCGTGCCCGATCCGGCGCGGCCTTCTCGCTGCGGCGCTTCCACGACGAGGTGCTCTCCTACGGGGGACTGCCGGTGGCGCTGATGAGGTGGGGAATGGGGCTGGGCGATAGATGAGCGGGCAGCCGTCAGCCGTCGGCCGTCAGACGTCAGACGTCGGCGCCCGGCCCTGTGATGGCTGACCGCCGATGAGCAGTGGCAGCGGCGCCCCGGCGCGGATGCCGCGCGCCGTATGGCTGTTCGGCGCCACGTCTCTTCTGAACGACCTGTCCTCCGAGATGATCTACCCGCTGCTGCCGGCGTTCGTGACTCGGACGCTGGGCGGCGGCGCGCTGGCGCTCGGAGTGCTGGACGGCCTCGCGGACTCGGTCGCCGCCGGGTTCAAGCTCGTATCCGGCTACCTCGCCGACCGGCCGCGGCTGCGCGGCCCGCTGGTCGTGGGCGGCTACGCGGCGGCCGCTGTCATCCGGCCGCTGATGGCGATGGCCGGCGCGGCTTGGCACGTCGTGGCGCTGCGGGCCGCGGACCGCGTGGGCAAGGGAGTCCGCACCGCGCCGCGCGACACGATGATCGCGGAGGTGGCGGCGGCGGACGTGCGAGGCCGGGCGTTCGGCCTGCACCGCGCGGCCGATCACCTGGGCGCGATTGCCGGACCGCTCACCGCAGCCACCCTCGTCGCCGCGGGGCTGGCGCTGCGCCAGATCTTCTGGCTGGCCGCGATCCCCGGCGCGCTGGCCGTGCTCGCGGCGTGGGCCGCGGTGACCTACGCCGGACGGCCGCGCGTCGCAGGGGCGCGGGGATCCGGCCCGCCGTGGCCCGGCACCCGGGACTCGACCTCGGGCTCAGTACCGTCCGGCGATCTGATGCCGCAGCCCGCCCCGCCGCCGGAGGCGCCGCGCTCAGCCGGCCCCGTGCCGGAGCCCGGCTCGCGGTTCGGGCCTCTGGTCGTCGTGCTGGCGCTGGCGACCCTGCTGCGGGCGCCGGAGACGCTCCTCATCCTGAGGGCGCAGGAACTCGGTGTCGGCGTCGCGGCGGTGCCGCTCCTGTGGGCCGCCCTCCACGTGGTGCGCTCGGCCTGCTCCTATCCCGGCGGCGTGCTGGCGGACCGGTGGGGCGCGCGCCGCACTCTCGCCACCGGCTGGCTCGTGTACGCCGGCGTCGCGCTGGCCTTCGCCTGGGCGAGCAGCGCGGCCCAGGCCTGGCTGGTGTTCCTCTCGTTCGGACTGGTGGCCGCTCTGACGGAGAGCCCGGAGCGGACGCTCGTGGCGCGGCTCTCGCCCGGCGGGCGTCGCGGCCGCGGCTTCGGATGGTACCACGGCAGCGTCAGCGCCGTGGCCCTGCCCGGCGCGGCGCTGTTCGGATGGATCTACGGGCGGTGGGGCGGGCCTGCGGCGCTCGGAGCGAGCGCGGCGGTGACGTTGCTCGCCGTGCTCGCCCTCGGCTTCAGCAGCACCTGGTCGGGCCGGACCCGAATCGCCAGGTGACGAACTCGGCGTAGAACTCCCGCCGCCCCAGCGGGGCGGCGCCCGCATGGCAGCGGCGATGGTGCTCGAGGTAGCGCTCGTAGTCCGGCGCGCCCACCACCTGGCGGACGACGCTCAGCGCCTTCCCGATTCCCTCCCGCAGCCCCGCCGAGGCCCCGTGCCCCGCCGCAGCCGGACGCTGCTTCCCCCCGTGCCCCGGTGCCCCCGTGCCCCCGTGCCTCCGTTCGTCAGTCCCCATATGCCGTCTCCACGAAGGGGGTCTCGTGCACCAGCGGCGCCTTCCGCCCCGAGAGCACCAGCCACCACTCGCGCGCCGACGCCGCGATCACCACGACCACAACCGCCATGAAGACGAGCGCCAGCGCCGCGTCGAGCCGGTCGTTGAAGATCATCCGCGCCGCGTTCGGGACGGAGGAGCCCGCCAGCGAGGCGGCGTGCGAGAGGAAGCCCAGCCGCGGGTCGGGCGAGAACACCTTCTGCCAGCCCGCCATCAGCGTGACCGACACGAGCCAGCACAGCGGCAGCACCGTCACCCACGCGAATCGGGAGCGGCCCATCTTCACGATGATCGTCGTCCCCACGCACAGGGCGACGGCCGCCAGCAGCTGGTTCGCGATCCCGAACAACGGCCACAGCGAGTTGATCCCGCCCAGCGGGTCCACGACTCCCTGGTACAGGAAGTAACCCCATCCCGCCACGACGAGCGCGCTGGTGGTCAGGATGCTCGGGTACCACGACGTGCGGCCCATCGGCTTCCAGACGTGCCCGACCAGCTCCTGCAGCATGAACCGGCCCACCCGCGTGCCGGCGTCCACCGTGGTCAGAATGAACAGCGCCTCGAACATGATGGCGAAGTGGTACCAGAGCGCGAGCCCGGGCCCGCTCACCACGCCGCCCAGGATCCCGGCCATGCCCACCGCGAGGCTCGGCGCGCCGCCGGTCCGCGAGAACAGCGTGGTCTCACCCATCTGCCGAGCCAGCGTCTCCATCGTGCCCGGCTGCAGCGTGAATCCCCACTCGGCGATCTTGCCGGCCGCGCTCGCCGCGTCCGGGCCGAGAGTGGCCGCGGGCACGTTCATGGCGAAGTAGACCGCAGGGTCGAGCGTGGCCGCCGCGATCATCGCCATCAATCCCACGAACGACTCCATCAGCATCCCGCCGTAGCCGATGAGCCGCGCGTCGGTCTCGCGCATCAGCATCTTGGGCGTGGTGCCGCTGGCCACGAGAGCGTGGAACCCGGAGATGGCGCCGCACGCTATGGTGATGAACGCGAACGGGAACACCTTGCCGGCGAACACCGGACCGGTGCCGTCCACGAACCGCGTCAGCGCCGGCATCCGGATCGGCGGGAGCAGGATTAGGATCGCGACTGCCAGGAACAGCACCGTCCCGATCTTGAGGAACGTCGAGAGGTAATCGCGCGGAGTGAGCAGCAGCCACACCGGCAGCGCCGAGGCCGCGAACCCGTAGATGATGATCGCCCACGCCAGGCTCGGCCCCGTCCACGTGAACCAGCGCGACCACGTCGGGTCCAGCGAGACCCAGCGGCCCGCCACCAGCGCGAGGAGCAGCAGCGCCACGCCCATCGCCGAGGCCTCGAGCACGCGCCCCGGCCGCACCGCCTTCATCCACCAGCCCATCAGCAGCGCGATGGGGATCGTGCACGCGATCGTGAACAGACCCCACGGGCTCGCCTTGAGCGCGTTCACGACCACCAGCGCCAGCACCGCGAGCAGGATGACCATGATCGCCAGGATGGCCACCATCGCCGCCGTGCCCGCGACCGAGTTCACCTCCTGCTTCGCCATCTCACCCAGCGACTTGCCGTCGCGGCGCAGCGACGCGACCAGGATCGTGAGGTCCTGCACCGCGCCGCCGAGCACCACGCCGGCAACCAGCCACAGCGTCCCCGGCAGGAATCCGAACTGCGCCGCCAGCGTCGGGCCGATGAGAGGGCCCGCCCCGGCGATCGCGGCGAAGTGGTGGCCGAACAGCACCCACCGGTTCGTCGGCACGTAGTCGCGGCCGTTGCCGAGCCGCTCGGCCGGCGTGGCCCGGCGCGCGTCCAGAGAGAACACGCGCAGGCAGATGAAGCGGGAGTAGAAGCGGTAGGCGATGAAGTAGCTCGCCACTCCAGCCACGAGTAGCCAGGCCGCGCTGATAGTCTCGCCGCGGCGCAGCGCGAGAATCCCGAATCCGGTGGCGCCCAGGACGCCGATGGCGGTCCAGACGAGCGCAGAGAGGAGGCGTCGCATGTGGAGGGCTAGCATAGCCTTGGGCCTTCGGTCCCGTCAATGCCGCGCTCTTGCGGCTCCGAGGGCGCGGGGATAGAATCGCGCCGTGTCCAAGGTTCAACCCGACGCTGTGGCGGCACTCCTCGAAGACCTCGCGCATCAGGAACAAGCCCAACCGGCCGGACAGCGCGGGGATCTGAAGGGCAAGGGCGCCATCGTCACCGGCGCGGCGACCGGCATCGGCCGCGCCACCGCGATCGAGCTGGCGCGGCGCGGCTGCGGCGTCGCGTTCAACTACGTCGACCTGCCCGGCCGCGACGTGTCCGTCCAGGCCGCGATGACCGAGGCCGTCCTCAAGAGCCTCAACGTCCCCGTCCTCTGCGACCGCTGCGACGTGCGAAGCCAGGAGGAGGTGGATCGCTTCGTCGCCGCGGCCGCCAACGCCCTCGGCGGGCTGCACGTGCTCGTCAACAACGCGGGCCTCTCCCGCGACGCCGCGCTGTGGCGCATGGACGACGCCACCTGGCGCGACGTGCTGGACACCAACCTCACCGGCGCGTTCCACATGATCCACGCCGTGGCGCCGCTCTTCCGCGGCCAGCGCTACGGCAAGATCGTCAACGTGGCCGCCATCCAGACGGTCAAGGCCGGGTTCGGCGCCTCGAACTTCGCGGCCTCCAAGTCGGGCCTGGTCGGCCTCACGCGCGCGGCCGCCGTGGACCTCGGACCCTCGAACGTCAACGTCAACGCGGTGGCTCCCGGTTTCGTCCGGACGGAACTCACTCTCGGGCTCCCCGAGGAACAGGTCGCGCGGGCCCGCAGCAGCATCCCGCTGGGCCGCCTCGCCGAGCCCGACGACGTCGCCCAGGTGATCGTCTTCCTGTGCAGCGACTCGGCTCGCCACATCACGGGCGAGGTGGTCCGCGTGGACGGGGGCCAAGCCCTCGGCTAGCTTCCACAGGGAACGATGACAATAAACTGTCGTTACAGTGTGCTATTGGTGTCGCTTGTCACGCTCGCCGCCTGTCCGCGGGGGAGCCGGTCGCCAGCCGAGCCTAGCGATCCCATTGCCGGCATTGGAGTTGGCCAGCTTCCCCTTGGCTCGCTGGCAGGTGGGAGTGCAATGCTCCTTCCCGTCGGTGGCATCCTATTCGGGGACTCGCTGGCGCACTTGGCCGGTCAACGAGCGGATCTTCTGGACCGGGCCACATCGATCGTGGACAGCGTGCTGACGCGGGACGCCCGTGAGGTGTCGTGGCAGGGGCCGGAGGCGCTGCGCCGGGCCGTGCGGCGCACGCCGGCGGTGGGCGCGGACCCCACGAGGCTGCCGACGGGCTTCCTGCTGGCCCGACGGGTGGAGGCCTTGCCGGAACCGCTGTGGTCATCACTTCGTGCCCTGGGGGCCGTCACAGGCGCTCAGATGGCCGTCGTGCCGGTCGCCGCCAGGCTCGACGGGCGCGAGGGGGCCGTGAGTGCGTCCCTGGTCTTCGCGCTGGTCGATTCCCGGCTCGGGCGGCTGATGTGGCGTGGGCGGGTAGTCGGCCCGGCGGTCCCTGGTGCGGAGGCGGCGCTCGCGGCTGCCGCGGCGGCAGCCGTGCCGGGAGGCGTGCGCTAGGCTGGGGCGAACGGTGCTGCCACGCCCGCCTTCGAGGCGGGCGGACAGTCGAGGGAGGGACTCATGACGCGCTCGACGGTGTATCGGTTCGGCGGTGCGGTGAAGGCGGTGCTGGCTGTGACGCTTGCGGTCGCGCCGGCGGCGCTCGCGCAGGAAACGAGCCTCACCGTCTACCAGGACGGTCGGGTGATGGTGCGGCGCGCGCTCCCGCTCCAGGTCGTGCGGGGCGCCTCGACCTTCGCCATCGACCTCGGCGGGCGCGCGGCCGACCCCACCAGCCTGGTCGCTCTGGATGAGGGCGTGGAGGTTCGCGGCGTGCGGGTGGCGGCCGCGCTGGGGCTGGACGGCTCGCTGCGCCGCGCGGTGGGCAGGGACCTGGACTTCCTGCTGGGCGGCGATTCGCTCCGGTACGTGCGCGGCACCGTCTTGTCGGTCGAGCCCATGGCGGTGCGCGTCGGCGGCCGCGTGCTGTTCGACCTGCCGGGTCGGCCCGTCTTCCCCGATTCGCTGGTGCAGCTGGCGCAGCGCGCGGAGGTGACGGTCGAGGCGGCGCGGCCCGCGCGCGCCCTACGGGTGGCGTACCTGGCGCAGGGACTCGCCTGGCGGGCGGGCTACACGGTCGTCGTGCCTAGGACGGGCAACGGAGCGGCGACGGCGAGCGGCGCCGCGGTGATCGAGAACCCCGGCGCTCTTGCGCTCGGTGGAGCGGAGGTGCAGCTGCTCGCCGGCGACGTGCGGCAGGCGCCCGTGCCGAGGCCGGGCTTGAGACTTCAGGCGGGGCGGGTGGCGCTGCCGGCGGCGCCGATGGCCGAGGCTGCCGCCGTGGCGACCGAGGAGTCCGTCGGCGAGAGCCACGTGTACACGCTCCCCGGCACGGTCGACCTGGTCCCCGGAGAGACGCGCACGGTGGCCCTGTTCGCGCAGACATCCGCCCCGGTCGAGCGGACGCTCGCGCTGCGGCGGCCGGCCTTCGGGCACCAGAGGCAGTGGGGCGTGCCCGAGCAGGACGTGCACGCCGAGGTGACGTACCTGGTGCGGCGGCCCGTGGGAACGCCGTTCGGAGACGTGGCCCTGCCGGCGGGCGTGGTCCGAGTGCTGCTGCCCGACTCGGCGGGCCGCGTGCAGCTGCTCGGCGAGGTGCCCATCCAGCACACTCCGGCGGGCCGCGAGCTGCGGCTCGCCACCGGCACGGCGTTCGACGTCACGGCCCAGCGCACCCAGCTGACGTTCGAGCAGCGCGGCCGCCGCGAGGTGGTCGTCTCCTACCGCGTGCAGATCCAGAACGCCAAGGCCGACAGCGTTCTCGTGCAGGTCCACGACGAGTTCCCGGGGCAGTGGGACGTGCTGAGCAGCACGGTGCAGCCGGAGCGGCTGAGCGCCTCGTCGGTGCGGTTCGCGGTGCCGGTGCCAGCCGGCGGCGAGGGGGTCCTGGAGTACCGAGTCCGGATTCGGTGGTGAGCCGGCCTTCGATCGTCGATCGATGAGGAGCCTCGCTAGCGGTTCGTCCAGCCTCACGACCTTCGTGCAGGTGGCGCCGCGGCTGCTGTCCCTGGTGGGTCGGATGCGGCCGACGTGGCATGTCTCGTCGCTCGCGGCGGTGACGCCCGACTTTCTGCGCGCCAACGGCGTGGCCGGCGTGATCTGGGACGTGGACGGGACTCTGACGGGCGACCGGCGCACCGCCTTCGTGCCGGAGAGCGAGGCGCCGTTCCGCACGCTGCTCGCGGCCGGCGACCTGCGGCACGTGGTGCTCTCGAACGCCAGCGAGGAGCGCTTCCGGCAGCTTGGAGAGATGCTCCCCACGGTGCCGATCCTCCGGGGCTACGCGCTGCGCGGCTCGCTGCTGTTCCGGAAGCTGTACCAGGGCGTGGACTCGTGGTCGCCCGAGGAACTGGCCGGGCGCCTCGCGGAGGGGGCGCACGTGGTTCGCAAGCCGAGCGCGGACTTGGTGGGCTACGCGCTCTGCGAGCTGGGCTGCAATCGGTCGCAGGCGGTGATGATCGGCGACCAGTACCTGACGGACGTGGCCGGCGCGAGCCTCGGCGGAGTGCGTTCCATCAAGCTGCCGACGCTCGCGCCCGAGACGTTCCGCCGCTCGGTGCGGCTGTCGCAGGTGCTGGAGGGGTTGCTGTACTCTCTGGCGCACGGCGGCGGGGGCAGCGGCTCGCGCTGAGGTGAGGCGGGCGCTCCCGGCGCGCCGCCAGGCCTTCTAGATTCCCAGCCCACCACAACACGACAGGACACGTTTCGTGAAGATCGCCGTCTGCATCAAGCGCGTGCCCGACACCGAGACGCGCGTCCGCGTTGCCAGCGACGGCGCCTCGGCGGACGAGGCGGGCGTCAAGTTCATCATCAGCCCGTTCGACGAGTTCGCGATCGAGGAGGCGCTGCAGCGCAGGGAGAAGGCCGGCGCGGGCGAGGTCGTTGTCGTGGCTCTGGGGCCCGAAGCGGCGCAGGAGACGATTCGCACGGCCATGGCCATGGGCGTTGACCGCGGCATCCTCCTCAAGGCCGACGCCGTTCCGGCCGACGCTCTGGCGGTCGCGAAGGCGCTGGCCGCGGAGCTGCGGGGCGGGGGCTACGACCTCATTCTGTTCGGGAAGGCCGCCGCCGACGACAACAGCCAGGCGGTCGGCCCCATGGTGGCGGAGCTGCTCGAGCTGCCGTGCGTCACGTCGGTCGTGAAGCTCGACATGGAGGGTGCGAACGGCACGGCCCAGCGCGAGATCGAGGGCGGCGTCGAGGTGGTGCGGTTCGCGCTGCCCGCGGTCCTCACCGCCGACAAGGGGCTCAACGCCCCGCGCTATCCCTCGCTCAAGGGCATCATGGCCGCCAAGAAGAAGCCGATCGAGGTGAAGCCGGTGACGCTGGAGGCGTCGCGTCTCAGGGTCGTCCGGCTGGAGCAGCCGCCGTCCCGCAAGGAGGGACGGATTGTGGGCGAGGGTCCCGACGCGGCCGCCGAGTTGGTGCGCTTGCTGCGCGAAGAAGCGAGGGTGATCTGATGGCGGCGATCCTCGCGGTGACGGAGCAGCGCTGCGGCGCGCTCCGGAAGGTGAGCCGGGAAGCGGTGTGGGCGGCGCGGCAGCTCGCCGACGGGCTGGGCGGCACGGTGGACGCGCTGGTGATCGGCGCGGGCGGCATGGACGTCGCAGTGGCCGACCTGGGCGGCGCGGGCGCCGACCGGGTCCTGGTGGTGGCGGATGCGTCGTTCGCCAGCTACGCCCCCGACGGCTACGCCGCCACGGTGGCGGAACAGGCGAAGCGGGGCGGCTACGCCGCGGTCGTCGTGCCGGCCACGGCGACGGGGAAGGACCTCGCTCCGCGCGTCGCGGCGAAGCTCGACGCGCCGCTCGCCTCGGACGTGACGGAGCTGGGCGTGGAGGGCGGGAAGGTCACGGTGGCACGACCGGTATACGCGGGCAAGGCCATCCAGCGGCTGGTGTTCGAGAGCGCGCCGGCGCTCGTGTCGCTGCGGCCCAACACGTTCGTCGTGGGCAGGGCCGCGAGGGCCGGCACGGTCGAGGCGGCGCCCGCGGCCGGCTGCGCGGCGCGGGTGGTCGTCACGGAGACGCGGGCCGCGGAGCGGGGTGCGCTCGACGTGGCCGAGGCGGACGTCGTCGTGTCCGGCGGCCGGGGCATGAAGGGACCCGAGCACTTCGCCCTCGTCGAGGACCTGGCCGGGGCGTTCGGGAACGCGGCGGTGGGCGCCTCGCGCGCGGCCGTGGACGCGGGCTGGCGGCCTCACGCGGAGCAGGTGGGACAGACCGGGAAGACGGTGAGCCCGCAGCTCTATGTCGCCGTCGGCATCTCCGGCGCGATCCAGCACCTGGCCGGGATGCGCACGTCGAAGGTGATAGTGGCAGTCAACAGGGACCGCGACGCGCCCATCTTCAGAGCGGCGGACTACGGAATCGTGGGCGACCTGTTCGAGGTGGTGCCGCGGCTCACCGAGGAGATCCGCAAGGCGCGAGCGGGCTGAGAAGGAGCCGTCAGCCGTCAGCCGTCAGAGGGACGCGCGCCGACCCCTGACGGCGACGGCCTTCAGCTGTGCGTCACCGCCCGAAGCACCCCCAGCGCCTCGGCCAGGAAGGCCGGTGTCTCCTCCGGCTTGCAGCGCTTGCCCGAGCGGTAGATGCCCACGTTCCCGCTGCGCACCTCGACGTGCCACCCCGGCTGCTGCGCGAAGTAGCCCTGGATGTCGGACGTGATGGCCGTCCGTATGGCAGCCTCGTCGGGGCCGCGCAGCAGGTAGGCTCCGGAGAACTCCGGGTTCGAGTCGAAGTCGATGTCCTGGTAGCCGAAGACCTCGCCGATCTTGTGGAGGAAGTTCTCGGGCTCGAGTGAGAAGTCCGGCACGCCGGGGCCGCCGCCGGGGAACAGCGCGAGCGTCTGCGAGTAGGTGTGCGAGTTCTTGCCGCCGCCCACCGTGTACTGGTAGTCCAGCACCTTGACGTCGCGCTCGGCGGTGCGGCCCGTCATCACGTTCTTGGCGCGCTTCGAGTGGCCGCGGCCGAAGACGGGCAGATCGGCCCAGCTGCACAGGGCGTCGACGTCGCCCTTCTCCTCGAAGGTGAACCCCATCGCCTGGCAGGTCGCCAGCATCGCTTCGGTGCGCTTCCTCTCCATCTGGACGGCGACGTAGATGGCGCCGCCGAAGAGGGCGGCGACGGCGAGGACAACCAGCACCGGGGTGGACATCTAGCATCTCCGTGTCGGTGACGAACGGGCCTCGCGCCGGCGCCGACGAGGCCGACCGCGTCGCGGACGGGCGTCACCGGGCCGGCGTCTGGCGACGGCTGAAGTTGGCCAGGCGCTCGAGCGCGCGGTCCTGCACCAGCTCGACGACCCGGCGGGGAACCGTGAAGTGGTTGGCGATCATCACGAACACGAGCCTCTCGCCGTCGGCGGTGGTGACGTAGCCGGAGAGCGAGCGCACGTTGGAGATCGAGCCGGTCTTGGCGTGCACGTTGCCGGCCGCGGCCGTGCCGCGCATCCGGCCCGCGATCGTCCCGTCCACGCCCGCGATCGGCAGCGCCTGGTAGAAGACGTCGAAGTCGGGCCGGCGCGCCATGGCCACGAGGATGCGCGCCAAGGTCTCCGGCGCCACGTAGTTATAGCGCGAGAGACCGGAGCCGTCGGCGATCACGTACGCGTCGTCGGGGATGCCGAACCCGCGCAGCGTCTCCTGCACGGCGGCCCGGCCGCTGTCGACGGACGCCCGGCCCCTCGCCTCCCCGCCGATGGTCCGCAGCAGCGTCTCGCCGAGCTGGTTCTGGCTCGGCTTCAGGAACGGCGGCAGGATGTCGCGGAGGGGCGGCGACAGCCACACGAACAGTGTCTCCGCGGCCACCGCCGGGGAGGTGCCGGCTCCCGCAGCGGCCGGAGGAGCAGCTGCCGCCGCGGCTTCGGGTGTCCGGCCCAGCACCGCGATGCCGGCCTCGCGCAGCACCTGTGTCAGGGCGGCCTCGAAGAAGCGCGCCGGATCGAGGACCGCGACCTCGAGGCTCTCCGGCGCGTGCGCCACCGGGATGCGGCCGGACACGACCACGGAGTCGGTGAACGGCGCGCGCGAGAGCTGCACGCCGGCGAGGCCGGAGTCGCGCGGCGCCGTCGTCACGGCGCCGAAGAGGCGCAGAGGCGCGGCCGCGGGAAGCAGCGCCAGTCGCGCGGGAGCTCCCGCGGTGTCGCCGGGGGTTACCTGCAACAGGGCGAATCCCTCGTTGAACTGGAGGGCGCCGACCGGCGCGGCGTAGGAGTCCGACAGGTAGTCCCACGCCCAGCCCGCGCCCAGCGGCGGATCGGCGAACCAGCTCCCGTCGCCCGCCACCCGGCCGGTCAGGGTGCGGACACCGTGCGCGCGCAGCGAGTCCGCCCAGGGACGCAGGCTGGCGAGGATGTCGGTGCCGCCGGCCATGTGCAGCGACAGCGTCGGGTCGCCACGGCCGACGACGACCAGGTCACCGGCGAGGGTGTCGCCCCGCCGCGCCCCACGCGCCACCACGGCGGTGCGGTATCGGAAGGCCGGGCCCAGCCGCGCCAGCGCCGCGGAGGACGTGACCAGCTTCTGGTTGGAGGCCGGCATGAAGAGCCGCTCGGAGTTGCGGCGATAGAGCACCTCGCCGTTGTCGAGCGACTGGACGACGACGCCCCACATCGCGCGGGCGAACTCCGGGCCGGAGAAAGCGGAGTCGAGCTCGGCGGAGAGGCGGGAGACCGCGGGGGCGAGGGGTGCGGTGGCGCCGCGCGCGACGCAGCCGGCGGCGGCCAGAAAAACGAGGGCCGCCGGCGCGCGCCTCACAGCGCGCCCTGCAACACGATGTCGGTCAGCCGGTACATCCAGCTCGTGTCGGTGAAGCGGAGCACGGGCACAGGGGCGCGGTAATCGCGCATGTCGGTCACGATGGCCAGGTACTTGCCGGCGTCCGGGCCGGTCGGGGAGTAGAGCGGCTCGGGATGCACCGCGTGCCTGAACACCTCGACGCGCGGCAGGTCGGACTGCCCGAAGCCCTCCACCACGACGAAGTGAGCGTCCCGCAGGTACGTCTCGGCCAGTTCCCGCGGCCCCATCGGCTGCGTGGGCCGCGCCAGGATGACGCGCGACTCGGGTGTCTCCATCACGACGCGCTCGGCGCCGCCCTCGTGCATGTGGCGCCAGGTGTCGCGGCCCTGTGTGTCGAACTCGAAGGGGTGGCTGCCGTGCTTGATCGTCATCACCCGGTGGCCGCGGCGGACCAGCTCGTGCACCAGCGCGACGACCAGCGTCGTCTTCCCGGAGTTCTTCTTGCCGACTATCGCGACGAGCCGTGGTCCCGGCATACGGCCTCCGCGCGCTGCAGGTCCTCAGGCGTGTTGACGTTGAGGAATAGAACGTCCGGATCGCCGTACTTCAACACCGCGTCCAGCGGGAGCCGGGTCACCCGCACGGATCCGTGGAACGCGTAGGCGCGGCGGTCGCCGCGCTGCAGCGCGGCCCGGGCCGCCGGCCCGCACGCGGGACCGTACGCGGCGCACAGCGGCTCGATGCCCAGGAGCGAGCCGCTCTCGGGCACCACCACGTCCGCGGCACCACCCTCGATGGCGGCGGCCAGCTCCCGCAGGAGGCCGGCCGGCACGAAGGGCATGTCCCAGGCGACGCAGACGACCGGAGCGGCGGCCTCGACGGCCGTCAGGATCCCGCCCAGAGCGCCGACGCCGGGCACGACATCCTGGAGCACGTCCAG
>Ga0316628_100002109_pt1 | contig 14547 bp, 14 predicted proteins | sample OWC_Aug_M2_C1_D5_FD_207648 | JGI IMG/M metagenome (GOLD analysis project Ga0316628, IMG submission 207648) | Wetland soil microbial communities from Old Woman Creek delta, Ohio, United States - OWC_Aug_M2_C1_D5_C | ecosystem: Environmental > Terrestrial > Soil > Wetlands | place: USA: Ohio... | reverse complement strand
GACCTCAGTATATTGCACCAGCTCTATCAATATCATCCGCACAAGCCCTGTGTATCTCTTTCGCCCTCATCATCATTTGTTCAGTTCTTTTCAAGCAGGCGGGAGATAAATCCTTTTCGTGCTTTTTCAGCCATGGTATCCCCCGTTGACGGTCGATGAAACTTTTTATGATATGATACAAATGAATTATGAGGAAACTCGCTATCACAATGGGAGACCCCGGAGGAGTCGGGCCTGAAATAATTGCAAGGGCACTAAATACCTCTGAGATCGGGAATTGCTCTCCGATTATAATCGGCGATGCGCCTGTTATGGAAGAAGCGATGGAACTTCTTAATCTGTCCAAAAAGTTAAGGATTATCAAATCACCCAAAGAGTCTGAGCCTGCGGAAGGTTCATTTGAACTTATTGATATGGGAATGATAAAGAAGTCCGGAAAAAACAGACCATCAGCCGGGGGTGGCAGAGCCTGTGTCAGTTATATAAAGAAAGCAGTTGAGCTCGCAGTGAATAAACAAGTCAATGGCATTGTCACTGCTCCGATATCAAAGGAGGCGTTGAAGATGGCCGGGTTTACATGGCCCGGACATACCGAGATGCTCGCCGAGCTTACTAATACGAAAGATTATACGATGATGCTTGTAGGCGGGCCGTTAAGAGTAATCCTTGCAACGATCCATACCGCCCTGAGGAACGTACCGGATCTGATAACCAAACAAAGAATAGTGAAAACTATCCGGCTTGCGAAAAAGGCTTCTGACATGCTGAAGATCAGGAATCCGAAGATCGCCGTGGCCGGTCTTAATCCTCATGCGGGAGAGGCGGGGATATTCGGCGATGAGGAAATAAAAAAGATTATCCCTGCCGTGAAAGAGGCCATAAAAGAAGGCATTCCCGTTTCGGGGCCCTTTCCGCCTGATACGATTTTTTATAAGGCATATAAGGGTGATGTTGATATGGTTGTCTGCATGTATCATGACCAGGGGTTAATCCCCTTAAAGATGATCGCCTTTGATACGGGCGTCAATGTGACGGTGGGACTGCCTCTTATCCGTACTTCGCCCGACCACGGCACCGCATACGATATCGCATGGAGGGGCATAGCCGATCCGTCGAGCATGATCGAGGCGATTAAACTGGCAGCAAAGCTGAAAGTATAATCTACCGAGTTTCTGCAAATATTTCCCTGAAAGCATCCTCTAAGTTTGGATAGTCGAACTTAAAATTTCTATTTAATAATTTGCCGGGGATCATTCTCTGGCTGAATAGAACCACATCCGCTGTCTCCTGCAGGAACAGTTTCAGGAGCCAGACTGGAAAAGGAATGACAGCGGCCTTTTGATATCTCCTGAGATGATAGAGGAAATCGCGAAAACGCACCGGATCCGGGGCGCACGAATTGATCGGACCGGAAAGGTTTTCGTCAGTGACCGCCAAATGATAGATACGGATGAGGTCATGCATATGTATCCAGGAAAACCACTGATCGCCGGAGCCGAACTGAAAGGTAAATCCGTAGCGCATGGATTTAAGCAACTGACGCAAAAACCCGCCGCTTTTGAGCAGAACAGGCGCCGTTCTCACCTGAACCGAGCGTATACCGGATTTTTCGGCATTTCTTGCCTCAGACTCCCATGCTACGCAAACTTCGGATAAAAATCCCCGGCCATGCGGCTCGTCTTCTAAGAGTTCGGTTTCTCCACGGTTGCCATAATAGCCGACAGCAGAGGCTGAAACGAAAACCCTCGGTCTTTTATCGAGCTTTGCAATAAAATTGACCAGGTTTCTATTTACGTTTACCCGGCTTTCCCAGATCATCTTTTTGGTCTTTTTGTTCCAGAAGGTGAAAATATCCTTGCCGCTCAGGTTTATGACGGCATCAACTCTTTCAAACCAGTGCCTGTCAAAGAGCCCGGGCCGCAGCAGATCAACTTCATATGAGTGCAAAACCGGAGACGAGATTCCGGATCTGTTCCTGTCAAGAATAACGATCTGATGGCCCTGGTTTAATAAATAGCGGGTGAGATTTTGACCGATAAAGCCTGCTCCGCCGCAGATCAGAATATTCATAAAATGATTATAGCAGGATGGCAAGCTGTATTTAAGAGCGGAGGAATTAAGTTTGTATCAGCAGTTTTAAAGGCGTGGTATCATAACATGGAGATTTTGGATACACTGATGAGCCTGAATAGAAAACATATTATAAGCTGGGCGTTCTTCGATTTTGCCAACTCCAGCTACTCTGCAATCATAGCTGCGGTTGTCTTTCCTGTATATTATGCAAACACAATCGTCGGAAATGCTGCGGGTTTGGGAGATCTCTGGTGGGGAAGGGCCGTTTCGGTCAGCATGGCGATCGTTGCCTTAAGTTCACCGTTCCTTGGAGGCATTGCGGATTACGGTGGATTAAGAAAAAAATTCCTGTTTTTATATACTGCACTCAGCGTTGGGGCGGTCGTAAGCCTTTCTATCCTTGAAAAAGGAATGGTTTTAGAAGGATTCATATTGGTCGTAGCAGCAAATCTCGGGATGGAGGGTGGTCTTGTCTTCTACAACTCCTTTCTTCCAAGGATTACACCCCGGGAATATCAGGGAAGGGTTTCCGCCTGGGGATTTATGGTCGGCTATGCAGGGTCCATACTCTCGCTCCTGATCGCATTCCCTTTGGTAAAGGCCGGCCAGTTCACAGCCACCTGGCTTATGGTTGGTTTTTTCTTTGCCCTGTGCTCAATACCTGCTTTTCTTTTTTTACCTGCTGACACAAAGGCAGAATACTCAATGGTTCGTGCGGGGATGAGAGGCATCAGATATGCGATAAAAACTCTCAGGGAGATATGGGGAAGAAAGGAGCCGAGAAAGTTCCTGATCTCCTATCTCATTTATGAGGACGGAGTGAATACCGTGATAGTGTTTTCGGGAATATTCGCCGCAACGACGCTCGGTTTCAGGCCGCATGAACTGATCACACTCTATCTTGTTGTTCAGGCAACAGCCCTTCTCGGATCTCTGTTCATGGCAAAACCGATTGATCTCTGGGGACCAAAAAAGGTAGTTATGTCCTCTCTCGTTATGTGGGCAGCTGTTGCCACAGTTGCATTTCTCATCAGGACAAAGGCTCATTTCTGGATATTAGCTTCCTTTGCAGGGCTCGGTCTCGGCACCGTTCAGGCGGCCACAAGAGCCTTCTATACCCAATTCATACCTGAAGGCAATGAGGCGGAATATTTCGGTGTATACTCATTGGTGGGTAAATCATCTGCAATACTCGGCCCACTTGTATTTGGACATGTATCCACAACATTCGGGAGCCAAAGGCCTGCAATACTTTCTGTTGCGGCTTTTTTCATAGCCGGTTTGATTGTCCTCAAGTCTGTGAAAGGAGGGGAGCCGAATATTATTCGTAACCCTTCAGTGAATCGTGGGATTAGGTAACTCCCAATAACCTAAGAGGGGGGCTTAAATCGTAAACTGCAACCTAAAGGTTGCGGCTACATTTAAAAAACGTTTAATTTAAGGGAATGACAAAGAAACATCTGGGACAGAATTTTCTCTATGATCCGTTCATTATCGAACGGATCATTCGGGCATCAGAGCTTGAACCTGAAGATCTTGTTGTGGAGATAGGCCCCGGCCCCGGAAAAATGACAAGGATGCTCGCTGAAATGGTGGAAAAGGTTATTGCAATTGAGCTTGATGATAACCTGTATGAAAAATTGAAAAGTGAACTTGGAGACTTCAGTAATGTCGAATTAGTGCACGGAGATGCCCTCGAATACCCGTACGGTGGCCTTCCCGGGTTCAAGGTAGTAGCCAACATACCTTACTACATTACGACCCCGATAATTTTCAGACTTCTCGATTCGAAGGAAAATCTGAAATCGATGACTTTGACAGTTCAGAAAGAGGTTGCTCAGAGAATAGTAGCAAAGCCCGGCGGCAGGGATTATGGTATTCTTTCGATAATGATTCAATATTATGCAAAACCGGTTCTCAAATTCATGATCCCCAAAGAGGCATTCAGACCGATGCCCAAGGTTGACTCTGCAGTTGTATATATCAAAACCCTTAATGAACCGTCTGTTTATGTGAAGGAGGAGAAGTTTTTTTTTCGAGTCGTTAAAACTGCATTTTCACAGCGGAGAAAGATGCTTTCAAATTCTCTTAAAAGTGTACGGGAGGATGTAAAGGAATGGCTGATCAAAGCGGGCATTGATCCAAACAGGAGGCCGGAGACTTTAAGTATTCAAGAGTTTGCAAGGCTTGCGGATACAGATTAATTATTTTGACTCTTTTATGATCCGTTCTACATCGTCTCTTTCCAGTACCTCTTCTTTTATCAGTGCTGCAGCTAAATTATCAAGGGCATGCCTGTTATTCTCCAGAACTTCTGCCGCCTTTGATTCCGCCTGAGCTATTAATTCACGGATCTCCTGATCCATAAGCCACGCCATTTCTTCGCTGTAGCGTTTCGGCAGGGCGAGTTCCCTCCCCAGGAACGGATGTTCCTCGCCCCTTCCGAGGCTGACGGGGCCTACCTTGTCACTCATGCCCCACTGCGCTACCATCTTTTCCGCGAGAGACGTCGTTTCCTTCAGATCGTTCTGCGCACCGCTGCTCACATCGTTGAAAACAATCTTTTCCGCTACCCTTCCTGCAAGGGCTACGCTCAGTCTGTTCATGAGATACGTCTTGGGATAATAGTGTCTGTCCTCTTCGGGCAGGAGCTGTGTGACACCCATGGCCATCCCTCTCGGTATGATGCTGACTTTGTGGATGGGGTCTGTTCCCGGAAGATTCCATGCGACAAGGGCATGGCCTGCCTCATGGTATGCGGTTATTCTTTTTTCTGTTTCGCTGATCGTTTCTTCTCTTACGGAACCCATAAGGATAACATCTCTCGCTTCTTCGAAATCGCTCATTTCGATCTTCTCTTTGTCTCTCCTGACGGCAATGAGTGCGGCTTCGTTTGCCAGATTTTCGAGGTCCGCACCCGTCATGCCGGGGGTCCCCCTTGCCATCTTTTCGAGATCGACGTCGTCTGCCAATATTTTATTATTCGTATGTACCTCAAGAATCGCTTTGCGTTCCTTTAATCCCGGCCTGTCGATTACTATATGCCTGTCAAATCTCCCCGGCCTCAGAAGCGCGGGATCAAGCACATCTGGCCTGTTGGTTGCCGCTAAAATAATCACTTCCTCGTGAGGCTCAAACCCGTCCATCTCGCTGAGGATCTGGTTCAACGTCTGCTCACGCTCGTCGTGACCACCCCCGAAACCGGCGCCCCGTGTGCGCCCGACTGCATCGAGCTCGTCGATAAAGATGATACTCGGCTGCGATTCTTTGGCCTTCTTGAATAAATCCCTCACGCGCGAGGCTCCAACCCCCACAAACATCTCAATAAATTCGGATGCGCTGATGCTGAAGAAAGGAACACCCGCCTCACCCGCTACTGCTCGTGCCAGCAGGGTTTTCCCTGTTCCGGGAGGGCCTATCAAGAGCACTCCTTTGGGGACCTTTGCGCCGAGTTTTTTAAATCTGGATGGGTCTTTGAGGAACTCTATCGTCTCTCTGAGTTCCTGTTTTACATTTTCCATGCCGGCTACGTCTTGAAAGGTTATTGTCATTTTCTTAGCGTCATAGAGTTTGGCCTTGCTCGCACCGAAGGTGAAAAGTCCTCCCGGTCCGCCCTGAACCTGCTGTGCGCGTCTCATTATCAATACCCAAATGCCGATAATCAGCACCCAGGGTAATATCCCCGCCAATATCTGCCAGAGGATGGAACCCTTCTCGGAAGGTTCTATATCAACGTCCACCTTCTTTTCTTCGAGCTTTTTAATGAGGTCTTCACCCTGGAAAGAAGGCAGAAAGGTTTGAAAAGTTTTTATACCTATGGATTTTTTTTCGCCCGGCAGCTCGATATTCATTTCTTTGACAAGCTCTCCGGTCACCTGCAGATTTTTGATGGTCACGGATTTAATGTTGCCGGAGTTCAGTTGTTCAATGAACTGGCTGTAAGTTATGTTATATCGTTCAGGACTTCCCAACTTGAAAAATTGATTCCACAGGTATATGAAAGAAAGCAAAATCAGGACTGCCGCGACAATTCTCCACTGGGGGCTTTTAATCTTATCGGTTAAGTTAGTTTTGTCGGCCATGATTAAATATTATCGAAATCATCTAAAAAAGCAACCCTTCCGGCAACCCTTCAAATTCCAAATATTTTATGTATAATTTATGTAAGCGGCCTCAGAGTCTGACAACTGTTAAATTCGAATCATAAAATAAGTATCGTAAAAGGAGGAGATCATGGAAGACGATTATAAAAAGATTGCCGGGGCGTTTTTGGTAGGAGGTCTGCTAGGTGCCGCTTTCGCACTTCTCTATGCACCAAAATCAGGACGGGAGACAAGAAAGGATATCGTAAGAACTGCACGGAAAGTAAAAAAGGAGACGGTCCATTTAGTTGAAGATGCTGTCGACAGCATCAATGATTTTGCCGATGACGTTAAGGACAAAGTCACAGATATTATCGAGCGGGGCAAAGACCTGTCAGACAGTGCCAAAAAAGAAATATTGAAAAATCTTGAACATGGACAGAAGACGATAGAGAAGCAGAAAAAGAGGATAGCCGACACACTGGGCATATAATAAATTTCAAAGCTTTTGTATAACCCAAATTGAACGCTTCTTTTAAGGCCGTAATTGTAAGGATCTGACCGGCTCGGCAATCTTTACCTCTGAAGACGAGAATGTCTCGAAACTCTGCCTTCCGGGGTGAATAAGTCATACTTGTTGTGATTGCCACTCCCGCTTTGCCATGCGAGTTGTGGACGAACAACGGACCTGCGGGAGCAACTCGGGGAAGGACAAAATTTTGGCGGAGGGGGTGGGATTCGAACCCACGGTAGAGTTGCCCCTACAACGATTTTCAAGACCGTCGCCTTAAACCGCTCGGCAACCCCTCCGGACAAGACAAAAAGTAGCAGTCTGAAAACAGCAAGCGATATATTATAACAAAAACTTCATTTGACTTTTTGGTCCGAATTCATTTTAATTAATAAAATTTGTTTAAATTATAAATCATGAGGTGATTATGAAAGATTCGGCTATTCAGTTGATCCTGCAGGCGGGATTTATTGTTAAGGGCGTTTTACTCATCCTGCTGTTTTTTTCGATAGTATCCTGGGCGATAATATTCTTTAAACAGAGATATTTTTCAAAGGCGAATAAGGAATCCGAACAATTTTTGCGTGCATACAGGTCAAGAAGGGATCCTGAAGAGCTTTACCAGGCAACGAAGAACTTGATGATCAGCCCTATTGCTAACTTGTTCAGGATGGTTTATTCCGATGAAATACACAAGCAGAAGAGTGAGACGAAAAGACTCCTCAGGAGATACGGAGCACTTGAATCGGCTAAGCTCGAAAAGTATCTGAATTTTCTTGCCACTACCGGTTCTACTACTCCCTTTATAGGTCTGTTCGGTACCGTCTGGGGGATTATGAATTCCTTCAGAAGTATCGGAAGTGCAGGTGCCGCCTCCCTCGCAATTGTGGCACCAGGCATTGCAGAGTCCCTGATAGCGACTGCTGCGGGTCTTGCCGCCGCCATTCCTGCTGTTATCGCTTACAATTACTATCTCAGTATGGCCAGGCGGATGATTATCGACATGGAGGATTTTTCTGAAGAACTCCTCGATTTTTTCACTAAGGATAGTGCATGAAATTAAATAGAGAAAGAAATGTCATCTCGGAAATAAACGTTACACCCTTTGTTGATGTTATGCTCGTACTCCTCGTAATCTTTATGGTAACGGCCCCCTTGCTCCAGCAGGGAATCGACATCAATCTGCCGAAGGCAAAGGGCAAAGACCTGCCGCCTGAGGAAAGGATAACCCTCACGGTTAAAAAAGGCGGGGGTATCTACATGAATGAAAATCCTGTTTCTCTTGCGGAAATGAAGAAAAAACTCGAGGCGATCAGCAAGTTGAATCCAAACGTCTTTTTAAAAGCGGACAAAGACGTCCCCTACGGGTTTGTTGTCGAAGTCATGGGCGAGATAAAGGATGCAGGCATAGAAAAGCTTGGCATGATCACGGAGCCGAAAATAAGCCTTAAATGAGAGGACCAAGCCTCCAGAAGACGGCCTTACTCTCCTTAGCCCTCCACATGACAGCATTCGTGATCGTCTTTCTTATCCTGAGGCAATCTAATAATATTGTTATGCCGTCACCTTATACGGTAAATCTTGTAAGCCCTGAAGTGCTGACAGGGATCTATAAAGGAAAAATTGAAGATGTCTCACAGGAGTCTGCGGAACCTTCCGCCCCTTCCGATATATCCAGGAAAAGTAAAAAAGAAGTGGCGGAAGAGAAAGAAAAAGAGAAAGAATTGATAGCAAAAAGAATAGATGCATTGCGGCAAAAGAAGACAATAAAGGAAAAAATGGACGCCATAAAGGGAAAAGATGATGAGATACGCAAATTAGCCAAACACCGCAAAATCATTTCTCTTAGAGTAGGTGATGAAAAAGGCGATGTTAATTCAAGAAAGGCTGTTGCTTCTGCCGAAAAAAGTGAAATACCTGATGAGTATTACTCGAAGATAAAAAAGGAAATACGAGAACAATGGTACTGTCCTCCACAGATTTGCAAGAATGGTCTTCAGGCCGTTATATCTATCAGAATCTTTAAGGATGGCACAGTTATTGAGCAGGGCATGGAAAAAAGTTCAGGTAATACACTTTTCGATAGATTGGCTAAGCAAGCAATCAAGAAGGCAAACCCGTTATCACCGCCACCCTATGAGATGGATATAGGCGTGAGGTTTCCATGAAAGAATTTTATATGAAACTTCTGAAGTTTAAGACTTTATTAAAAAAGATCTCAGTATGGTGGCTAAATAGAGCCTTTATTATGTTTTCATTCACGTTTGTCGGGACTCCTTCTTTGGTACAGAAAGATTCTCGATGCGAGTCTTCGCTGAGAGTCGCTCCGACCGGAATGACAGACTTTATATCTCGCAGTTTGCTGCAGTGTAGTTTATTACTGCTATTGCTTACAGCCTACTGCTTACTGCCTACTCCTGTTTATGCCAAAGTCTATATCGATATTTCGTCGCCCGGCTCCCAGAAACTGCCGATCGCTATTCAGGAATTTTCAGGGCCGTCGGGCAGGGAGGTATCCGAAATCATCAGGAATGACTTGGAATTCACAGGGCTTTTTGCCTATATAGACAGGTCTGCCTATATAGAAAATCCGTCACAGCCTTTTAATCCTAAAAACTGGACTTCTATTGGAGTTGAAGCAGTTGTAAAGGGTTCGGCGAAAGAGGGTAAAGAGCTTGTTGTGACAGCATCTCTTTACGATGTATTTGAAGGTAAGGAGATTTTGAAAAAGGAATATAAGGCGGAGAAAGGTCTGATAAGGCCGCTCTCCCATGCCATTGCCAATGATATTTACTATGCCCTTACGGGTGAAAAAGGGATCTTCAGATCAAGGATCGCCTTTGTCGGAGAAGACAGAGGTGAGAAATATATTTACATCGCGGACTGGGACGGAAACAGGATAACCAAGACCGGATTAAAGGCAAATATCATCCTTTCTCCACATTGGGCGAAGGACGGTACAAAGCTTGTCTATTCGGCTGAAAGGAATAGACAATGGGGGATTTATCTGTTAGACTTCAAAAACATGAAAGAGAGGAAAGTGCTTTCCTCAAAGGGTATCAATATAGCCGGAGATTTTATGCCCGGGGGAAATGAAATGACCTTCTCTTCTTCGAAAGACGGAACTCCCGATTTGTACAGTATGAACCTATCAAATAATGAAGTGACGAGATTGACTTCGTCTTACAGCATAGAAGTATCACCTGCGGCATCGCCTGATTCCAAGTACATTGCATTCGTCTCTGATAGGGGCGGCAGTCCCCAGGTTTATACAATGAGGAGAGACGCATCGGATGTGAAGAGGATAACATTTGAAGGATCTTATAACACCTCCCCTTCCTGGTCTCCAAAGGGTGACAAAATTGTCTTCTCAGGGAGACAGGGAACAAACCAGATATTTATCATTAATCCCGACGGTACCGGATTGAAGCAGTTGACGTCAAAGGGGAATAATGAAGATCCCTCATTCTCTCCTGACGGAAGATACATTACCTATGCTTCCGACAGAGACGGGGGGAAAGGTATATACATTATGAGGGCCGACGGTGAATCACAAAAGAGAATTACGCCCAGGAGTCTCAGGGCTTTCAGCCCCAGATGGGCGCCAAATTAAAGAAATTCCTCTTACTCTTGCAGCGACAGGAATCAAGAGGGTTATACTATAAGAAAGAAAGGAGAATTTTATGAAAAGGATTATTGTAGTGATGCTATTGTCAATGGGTCTTTTTGTTATCGGTTGTGCGGAGAGAAAGGTGGTACAGCCGGTGAAGCCTGAATTACAGCAGCAGCAGCCGGCGGTTACTCCTAAGGAAACTGCAGAGAGAAAGGGTCTGATCAAACCCGAAGAAAGGATAACCGAGGAGCAGCTTGCAAAGATAGAAACAAAAGAAGAACGTCCGAAGTATAAAGAAGAAGGCGGTCTCTTCGAAGATATCTATTTTGACTATGACAAGTATGACGTACGGTCAGATGCAAAAGCTGTTCTTCAGAATGTTGCTTCCTGGCTTCTGAAAAATACATCGGCAAAGCTTCTTATCGAAGGGCACTGTGATGAAAGGGGAACGAGTGAATATAATCTTGCTCTCGGGGACAGAAGGGCGAGGGCGGTACGGGATTATCTCGTTGCCCTAGGTATCGCATCGGACAGGGTCGAGACGATAAGCTATGGTGAAGAGAAACCGGTCTGTACGGAAATGACTGACGAATGCTGGGCGAAGAACAGGAGAGCACATTTCATTGTTCTGAGGGAGGCGGGTAAATAGTGCTGAACAGAGTCGATACCAACGTCTTATACAAGAAAATCGCTGTGTGCTGTTTATTGCTTTTTGCTTGCTGTTTCATATCCGCCTGCGCATCTTCAACTGATTTCGACATGCTCAGACAGGATGTCGGCAAACTGCAAAGAGATTCTTATTCGGTAAGGAGCGAACTGGACAGCCTGAAAGAAAAGACCGCAGGAGTTGCCAAGGAAGAGTCTTTTAATGTAGTGAGAATGAGCCAGGCGGAAATACAATCCCAGCTTGCGAATTTAGCGAGAGATATTCAGGTACTGAGCGGCAGGTTTGATGAGAACAAATATTTCATCGAAAAAACGGTGAAAGATTCGGCGGCGGAATTGGATCTCATGAAGGCGCAGTTCACCGGCATCGAACGCCAGATAAAAGAAATAAAGGATAGATTGAACGGTCTTGAAGCACAGGTGAAACAGAAAGAATCTTCGGGGGAGCAGGAAAAGGAGACCGAAAGAAACCCTGAACAATCCCCGAAGGAGACCAAGTTGAAAGAAGGGCAGAGTGCAAAATCAGGGGTACCTGCCGATAAGGCAGCCGGTTATGAGGCTGCGTACAATGCATTCAAAAACAAACGGTACAGGGAGGCGAGGGAGAAGTTCGAAGCATTCCTAAAGCAGTCCCCCGGGGATGAACTCGCAGACAACGCACACTTCTGGATTGGAGAGACATATTACGGTGAAAAGGACTTTGAGGGTGCGATCCTCGCCTATGAAACATTCCTGAAAAAATATCCGAACAGCGAAAAGATGCCTGCCGCCCTTTTAAAACAGGGACTTTCGTTTATCGAGATCGGAGACAAGAAAACCGGCAAGGTGATTCTGGAGCAGCTGATAGAACGCTATCCCAAGTCAAAAGAAGCGGAACTTGCAAAAAAGAGTCTCGGCGGGCTCAGCAAGAAGGCGGTGAAAAAGAAATGATAAACGGGCTTAAGGATAATTTCCGGCGCACAATTGATTACATGCGCATATCCGTTACTTATCGCTGTAAAATCTGCGCTTTATCAGAAAATAAGGGCTGTTGTTGAAAGTATCGGTCCGCTGCTCCTGTAAAAATAAGAAATCAGGACGTGCGAGGGACTTCAGCCTTAATGGCGCTGCAGGCGTGCTCGGCTTCATAAGTCCGCTTAGCATCTGACTCTGTCTTCCTGAATCTCGCACTTGAAAACCATTCCCAAGTCCTGTAGAGTTTAAGTGGTAACTGATAAAAGTTACGCCCAACTGCAAAGAATCGACAAATAGAAAAAAAGGAATATTTGTGAGATTGATGAGAAAGGACGAAACGGGGAGTCTCAAACAAGTCGCGTTTACAAAAGACAATCCCGATAATATCAAAAAAGTCCTTGCCCTTTATAAAAATATTCTCATACGCGGTGTTAAGGGAGTCGGTAAGATAACGAATACCATCAAGGCGCTTAAGAACAATACCAAAGTCTACTATGTCGGGAATCCAGTTGATTTCGAAGGAAAACGGAGAGCGGGGAGTTACGAGAAATATCTGAACTATATCTCGTCGCTCAAGAAAGATATGACTGTGGTAGATGACATTCAATCACTCTTCAAAACGGATCAGAAGATCATACTTATCATCGATGAAATCTATGGAAGAAGTGATACACAATTGGAACAAATCGAGAAGCTTCTGGATAAGGAAAACATCCAGATTGTCCAGATCGTGGGATGCATGAAGAATATGAGAAACTTGATCGACAAGATAGATATCGTGATAGATCTGCATCAAGGTGGAGCTCTCGTCGTCGACAAAGAGCTGGCGAAGGCGATATGCGGAATATTTGGTATGAAGCCACAAGTCAGGGCTTGAGGAAGAGAAGAACTGTTTTAACAGGTCTTCCTCACGGTTAAGTTTTACACTCAATACTTCCTGTAATCAACCAACTGAACTCTTTCCAATAAAGAGAACAGTTCTCCTGACAATCATCACAGTTTTTGTAATTTCAATCACATCTATTATTCCTGATACTGCATAAATTACATAAAGAAATTGGCGGGCCTGCCTGATCAATAGCGACGGGGGAAAGATTGAATGAGCATGGCATTCCTGTCAGAAAAACATACTTGAAGGAGGTGAAGCATCCTTTTAAGATTCCAAAAGTTGCTTAAGAAATAGTGGAGGCGTTGAAACCATCTGCCTATCTGGGCACCAGGGTCGGTGGCGGAGCCAGTGGTGCAACCAGCCGACTTACGTCATATTAAAAGTAAGGAGGCAGTGAATGAAAAAGGTTTGCAGGATAAGTTTTTTAGTAATAACCATGTTGATATTTATAACAGGTTCATCCTTAGCAACAGCACCCGGTGAGGATGTAAACCCGAATGGATTTCCGAGTGGCTTTCATTACAACTTAAACATCATCGGCAAAGATGATACGTTCACATGTCCAGCTTACCTGTGCGACTATGGGATCGATCCTGACTGTGTCGCTAACGTTATCTACATCCCCGCTGATAATGCTGAGCCAGTTGAAATACTGATGGAATCAGGGACGAAGAGAACTTCTGTAACACAGCTGAATGTCACAGACTGGTGCACTGAGCCGTTTGATAATGACGGAGCGGCGGTCCAGATACCTTCAGCAACCTATAACGTTTATGCAAGGGCACTGGCAAAACCTACTTATGATCCTAATATTGCTATACTTGGTAACTCACTTTCCTATGTAACCGATGAATACGGCAACGACCTGTACTATCTCGGGTCATTCTCAAAAGACTGCGTCACAACTCCTGATATCCCGGAATGTATTTTCACCCGTACAAAAGGAAAATCAAGAGCCACCAACATCACTCCTCTCTTTCTATATACCGGTGATATCTGTTATTTTGAGCCAGCCGGGTATTGTGATCCCCTCGCAGACCCGTTAGATCCATCATCATGTCCAGCAACTACATTATGCTGTACCGAAGTCAATATAGGTACAGTTGAAGTACCAAATTTGGTCTATAGAAATTGTGTAATAAAAGGTCTTGATTCATGTGGAGTTGATCAAGTCGAGGTTATAAGCTATTGCAAGGATTATGCAGACGATCCGACGTCGGTCTTTACTATAGGAGACTTTGTCGGCTATCTGTGGAGCATAGACAACAACGGAGTAAAACTGCTCCAGGTCAGATTTTATCCTCAATAACACTTCAGATGTTATCGGGGAGCCTGGTCTTAATAGATCAGGTTCCCTATTTTTTTTACTGATCTGATAATTCTTTTATTTATATAACTGGCGCCTTAAGCAAAGCAAAAACATTAAACTGCATTATGCTTCATTAATCCGGTGAGTTCCTTCCTGGAGTCAACGCTCTATGAGCCCTTACAGAGAGCATCAATTCACTTAGAAAGACGCTATCAGAATATTATTGATTTCTATCAATTAGGAGGAGAAAGGCGGACTCTCAGGCGCTCAATAAAGATATTTATTTGACCTCGAAATATGTGGTAGTGAGAATAAATAACAAATTTTTTTTCTCTATATGAAAGAATTGATCCATTATTGCCTTATTAGATGTTGTATTATCTTACTTATTCCTTTAAACGGGGTTTAGTATCTTGTCGATAACCGTCCTTGCGGCTACGAGCGGATCGA
>Ga0316628_100002108_pt1 | contig 14548 bp, 13 predicted proteins | sample OWC_Aug_M2_C1_D5_FD_207648 | JGI IMG/M metagenome (GOLD analysis project Ga0316628, IMG submission 207648) | Wetland soil microbial communities from Old Woman Creek delta, Ohio, United States - OWC_Aug_M2_C1_D5_C | ecosystem: Environmental > Terrestrial > Soil > Wetlands | place: USA: Ohio... | reverse complement strand
AGCAGAGTTCGCGCAGCCATCGAAACATCGGTCAGATGCTCTTTGCCGCCAGTCCAGCGCCAGACGAGAAAGGTGTCCAGCGTGCCCAGCAGCCACTCGCCGCTTGCCAGCCGTTCGCGCCAGCGCGGATGCTCGCGCAACAGCGCACGCAGCTTGGGAGCAAGGTAATAAGGAGTCAGCGGCAGCCCGGTGAGTCCCCGAATAAAGGGCTCCTGATCACGCAACGCAACGCAGCTTTCCGCGCCGCGATCATCCTGCCAGGAAATGAGGGGTGTGACCGGCCGTCCAGACGCGCGCTCCCAGATCAGGAACGAGGAGCGCTGGCTGCACAGACCGAGGGGCGGGCGCACTTCCGACACGTTACCGACGCAGTCGGCAGTTTGCGGGAGGAAGTGCGATGCGCCCGTTTCCGCACCAAAGGGCTGCGCCCCACCCCGTCGCGGGCGCACGTCCGTCTGCGCCAGACAATCGGCCAGCACCGCTTCCGCAGTCGTCGCGTAGGCAAAGGCATCGCTCTCATAACGCCCGCCGTCCGCTGCGATCACGGGCGCATGGCGAGTGACGATGCCGCCAAGCGTACCATCCTCAGACAACAGTCCCGCCTTGATCGCAGTCGTACCCAAATCGAGTGCGACCGCAACGATCATGGCAGGCACCCCCTCACTTCTCGCGCGATTCTCGCCTCATCCCAACCCAGCGCGGGCGCGACCAGTTCGGCCAAAACCCGCACTTCCGCTGCGCTCAACTGCGCCAGGATCAGCAACGGCATGCGGCGGCGCAACAGATCGGAGAGATGCAGCGCCATCTCGTCCCGGGCACACAGCAGAAGGTCGGCGCAGATGAGCGGCAGCGCAGAGTCAATGCGCGCCGCCAGCCGCGGCGCCTTCTCGACCATATCGAACACCTGTTCGACACGCGCGCCATGGCGGCGCATCAGCCATTGCGCACTCTCGGCGTCGATGCCGAGACGCTGCGCCTGCGTCATGATTGCGTCGCGCCACGCGGCAAAATCCTGCTGCGGTTTCCATGGAAAATTCTTGCCATTGGTCGCACAGGCGCCCGCCACACCCAGGCGCTCGCACGCTGCATCGACGATTGCCGCCGCATCTTCGCGCGCCGAGGTGAGCTTGCCGCCGATAGCATGATGCAGGCCATTGGATGCCGTTTTCAACTCCCAATCGCGGCTGGCGTCCGAGGGATGCGCCGCATCGCTCTGCTTCATCACGCGCACCCCGGCATAGCTGCCGATGACATCTTCTTTGCGCCAGGCCGTCTTCAGATAGCGGTTGGCAGCAGCAAGCAGATAGTCCACATCGCCATCTTCGACGACAACGTGATCGACGTCTCCGCGATAGTCCGTGTCGGTGGTGCCGAGCAGCGTGCGTCCGTACCACGGGATGATAAAGAACACCCTACCATCCTCTTTCGCCGTGAGCAGGATCGCCTCGCTCGTCGGCAAGGCGGGCATCACCATGTGGACACCTTTGCTCAAGCGGCACCAGTCCTTAGCCTGCGGGTGCATTGTCGTCCACTGCCCGGCGGTACTGACGCATTGCCGTGCGCGCACCTGCGCCGTCTCTCCGCTCACCAAATCCTCTACCATCGCGCCGCTCACTTGGCCGCGCTCTTCATTCCAGCCGGCGAGCTTGGCGTAGTTCACGCATACCGCACCGCGCGAGATGGCACCACTCACCAGTTCCATCACCAGCCGCGCGTCGTCCGTCTGCGCGTCGCCATAGGTGAAGCCGCCCATCAACGCCTCTTCATCGAGGAAAGGAAAATGTTCGGAAAAATCGGGCTGGCCAAAATGGCGATGCCGCATCTGATCATCCGGAAATCCGGCAAGCGCGTCGTACAGCGTGAGGCCGGCCTTCAATTTCAGCATACCGTTGCGGCTGTCCTCATACACCGGCACCCCGAAACGCAGCGGCCACACGCGATGCGGCGCAGCTCGCAACAGCATCCGCCGTTCTTTCAGCGCCTTGCGCACCAGCTTGAAATCGAAAGTCTCCAGATAGCGCAAACCACCGTGGATCAACTTGCTCGAAGCTGACGAGGTCGCGCTTGCCCAGTCGCCCTGCTCCACCAGCGCCACCTTCAACCCGCGCAGCGCTGCGTCATAGGCCGTCCATGCGCCATAGATGCCGCCGCCGCAGACCAGCAGGTCGAAGTCGCTCCGCAGCGCTGGAAAGTCGCGCCTCATTTATCCCTCATGCGCAGCGCCTCTTGCGGCACGTCGCTGATGAGCACATCCACGCCCAGCGTCAGCGCGCGGCTGATTTCCTCCTCGCTGTTGCAGGTATAGACGGCGATGCGTTTGCCGCGTTCGCGCACCAGGGCCATCATGTCCGCATCCAGGTTGGAGATGTGAATACATAGCCCATACAGGAAGGGCTGGCCGTTCAGGATGCGCCGCGCATAATTCAGGTCGTGTTCCGGCTCCATGTTGAACACCAGCGGGAACGCCGGTGCGATGCTATGGGCGTAGATCAGGCTATCTAGATCAAAGGACGACGCCATGATGCGGTCATCCGTCATCGCCTCGGCCAGCGCCAGCGTCTGTCTCACCTTGATCTCGTGCCGCGCCGCGTCCTCCCAGTCGCGATTCTTGATCTCCAGCAGCAAGCGGCAACGCTCGCGATAGGACACGACAAAATCCTGCAGGCTCATGATGCCTTCGGATGCAGACGAAGCAGTGAAGTGCGCCGCGAAATCCATCGCCTGCAATTGCGCGTAATCGAAATCGTCGATGTGCTTGCCCGGCAGATTCAGCTTCTTCAGGTCGCGGTCATGCCACAGCACGGCGACTTCGTCGCGGGATAGCTGAATATCGGTCTCGATGCCGTCGACGGGATATGCCAGTGCCCTGTCGAACGCGCTGCGCGTGTTTTCCGCCGCTTCCCGGTTGGCGCCGCGGTGGGCGAAGATCAGCGTTCTGCTCATGGCAGTCCTTCAATGAAATTCTGCATGGATGATTCCATCGCCGCATAGTGCGGGTTGTACATCAGCCGCCGCATGACACCGCGCTGAAGATTTTGCTCAGTCACCTCGCCCAGCCACATGTCCGGCCCGCACGCGCGGCAGGCATGGTAATTCGGCTTGTCCTCTTCATAATAGTGCAGGCAGTTCACGTAGGCACCACTCTCTCCGTAATGGGCATCTTCAGGAGGTATGACTATCGCAGTGTGTGCGCTGCCAAGGATGTGCTTCTCCGGCACGGCGCTGTTCACCCACTCCAGATTCGGCTGCTCGATCCTCTCCGTTGCATACCAGACCAGCTTGCTGCATGGATGGTGCACCCGCCGCATGAAGCGCAGCGTCGCCCCTGGATTCACGGTGACGTCGTCCGCGCTGGCAGCCGCAAACACCGGGATATTCACTTCATGTTGCGGCAATGCCCGCGTCAACGCATGCATCTGGGCAGCGGCGTTCTTGCAGAACGACTCATATTTATAAAGGTCGCGGTCCTGCATCACGTTGACCCAGGCCGCCCGTGGCATCAGCCAACTGTAGAGTCGGTGCAGGTTTGCCCATCTTGCCCGCGGCGTAATCTGAAAAGCGGGCGAGAACAAGAACAGGCCGCGCACGCGCTGGTCGCGCGCAGCGTGCAGCACGCTCAATGCGGCCCCCGCCGAGAAACCCGCCAGATACAGCTCATCCACTTCAATACTCAGGCGCTCTGCCCCGTAAGCCACCGCCTTCGCCCATTCTTGCCAGCGCACGTGAAGCAGGTCGCCGGGTTGCGTACCGTGCCCCGGCAACAGCACAGCCATTACGCGGAAGCCGTTGCGCTGAAAGAATCCTGCCAGATGGCGCATGTGGTAGGGCGAATCGATCAGGCCGTGCGTGAGCAACACGCCGCGCCGATAGGGCTTGCCGTGGCCTTGCTGAAAGTCACCTGTGGGACGCAGCTCGAAGGGAGCATTACCGGCAACAACGTCTTCCAGTTCGTTTCTTCCGTCGTGAAACTGCCGCAGCATAGCTTGCGTGCTCGACACATAGTCCGCAAACGGCAGGTCTCCTGCCATAAAGCGTGTATTCATGCCTGATGGCCGGTGGCGCAATCCAAGTAGATCCATCATTACCCCGTCATAGTTGCGTAAACAGCACGGCGCTTTCGTGCGCGCCCAGACGTGCTGGAGAGAATCATGTCGGCAATTCTACCTGCCGAAATGCGTCGCACCAGCAGCTGCACGCGATTTTTCCGGGTCGTGCTGATGGGCATGCCATATGGCCTCTGGACACATTCCGTGATCAGTAGCACCTGAGCACGACGTTCCAGTAGTAAATCATCAGCGGCAACGGGGGGAGTTAACCAGCGGCAGGTTATCCCCGAGCGGGGGCGTCCCGGCGCCTTGCCGCTCTCTTGTCATAATTGTGTAACCATGCGCCTCTATGATGCCTGCGCTGACGTACAGCAAGTTAACCACTCACTATCGGAGGCATCATGAACAAACTGAATTATCTTCTCGGCAGGATCGGCCTGTCTGCCATGCTGCTGGTTGGCTTCAATGCCGGCGCAGCCGACATTACCGGCGCCGGCGCAACGTTTCCGTATCCGGTATATGCAAAATGGGCTGATGCCTACAAGCAGAAAACCGGCACCGGCATGAACTACCAATCCATCGGCTCTGGTGGCGGCATCAAGCAGATCAAGGCCAAAACCGTGGATTTTGGCGCATCCGACGCTCCGCTGAAGCCTGAAGAGTTGAGCCTCCTCGGCATGACCCAGTTCCCCACCGTAATCGGCGGAGTCGTGCCGGTCATCAATGTGGAAGGCATCGCGCCCGGCCAATTGAAGCTGACAAGCGAAGTGTTGGCCGCCATCTATATGGGCAAGATCACCAAGTGGAACGATCCGAGGATTGCCGCCGACAACAGCGGCGCCAATCTGCCTGACCAGGCCATCACCGTGGTTCACCGCTCCGATGGTTCCGGCACTTCCTTCATCTTCACCACCTTCCTTTCCCAGGTCAGCCCGGATTGGATGCGCGGCGTAGGTGCGGGCACCGCCGTGGAATGGCCCACCGGCACCGGCGGCAAAGGCAATGAAGGCGTCGCTTCTTATGTACAGCGCATCAAGGGCTCCATCGGCTACGTGGAATACGCCTATGCACTTCAGAACAAGATGACCTATGTGCAGTTGAAGAATCGCGATGGCTATTTCGTGAAGCCGGAGGCCGACAACTTCAAGGCTGCCGCCGCGAACGCCAAGTGGGACAAGAACAAGGGCTTCTACGAAATCCTGACAAATGAACCCGGCAAGGATAGCTGGCCCATCAGCGGCGCCACCTTCATCCTGGTCCACAAGACGCAGGACAAGCCGGAATCGGGCATGGAAGTCCTCAAGTTCTTCGACTGGGCCTATGAAAACGGCGACAAGATGGCGTCCGATCTCGATTATGTGCCGATGCCGGACAACGTCGTTGCCATGGTCCGGGATTCCCTGAAAACCCAGATCAAGGATGCCAAGGGCAACGCGATCTGGAAATAATTCAGTTTACAGGCGACGAGCATCTCTCCTCTAACGCGCATCCCCGGATGCGCGATTTTTTATTAAGATTGACACATTCGTCGTACAGGAGCTGCAATTGGAGAGTCCCTACAAAGGCAAAACCGGCTTGGTCCGTCTGTGGAACGCCTGCGGCTATTCGCTGGCCGGATTTCGCGCCGCCTACAAGCATGAAGACGCGTTCCGGCAGGAGGTCCTGCTTGCGGTCATCCTCATCCCGCTCGCGCTGTGCTTGCCGGTCGGTTATCTCGGCAAGGCGATGATGATCGCCAGCGTGCTGCTGGTCATCATCGTCGAGCTGCTCAATTCCGCGATCGAAGCAACGGTTGACCGCATCTCGCTGGACAGCCACGCCCTCGCCAAGCGCGCCAAGGACATCGGCAGTGCAGCGGTGGCAGTGAGCCTGATCAATGTGGTAGCGGTGTGGGGATTGGTGCTGCTCGCCTGAACTCCCGTCATAAACTCTTCAAGAAGTTTTAATCAAATATTCATGCAGGCGCGGCAGTATGCGCCGCATGAATACTCCAAACGAAACCATCCTCGTGCCGGCGCCGCTGCAGATCGCGCTGGTGACCGAAACCTATCTGCCCGAGGTCAACGGCGTCGCCATTACCATCGGACGCATGGTGCACGGCTTGCGCCTGCGCGGACACCGCATCCACTTGATCCGCCCGCGCCAGGACAAGCAGGATGTGGCGTGGATTGAACCCGATTATAAGGAGACGCTGGTCGTCGGCATGCCCATTCCGGGCTACCCCGAACTGAAGTCCGGCCTGCCCGCAAAGGGCATCCTGACGCGTCTGTGGGCGCAGCAACGCCCGGACATCGTGCACATCGCCACCGAGGGGCCGCTGGGCTGGTCCGCCCTGTCTGCCGCCCGCAAACTGAGCATTCCGGTGAGCACGGATTTCCACACAAACTTCCACAATTACTCGCAGCACTGCGGCGTCGGCCTGCTGAAGAAACCCATCGCCGCCTACCTGCGCCATTTCCACAACAAGGCTGGGTGCACGCTGGTACCCACCGTATCGCTGCAAGAGCAACTGGAACAGGAAGGCTACAGGAACGTACGGGTCGTCTCGCGCGGCGTGGATACGGAACTGTTTCATCCGTCCAGGCGCGATCCCGGATTGCGCACCTCCTGGTGCGCAGCGGACGACACGCCCGTCGTGATGCTGGTCAGCCGCCTCGCGCCGGAAAAGAACCTGAACGTAGTGGCCCAGGCCTTCGAGCAGATGCGCAGCGTCAATCCGCTGGCAAGATTGGTGATGGTCGGCGACGGGCCGGCACGCGCCGAACTGCAGAGGCAACATCCGCAGGTGATCTTCGCCGGAATGCAGACCGGCGAGGCGCTGGCCCGCCATTATGCTTCCGGCGATATTTTCCTCTATCCCAGCTTGACCGAGACCTACGGCAATGTCACGGTCGAGGCCATGGCCAGCGGGCTGGCGACTGTGGCTTACGACTATGCCGCCGCGCGCCAGCACATCCGCCACGACGTGAATGGACTTCTGGTGCCGTTCGCCGACACCGATGCGTTCATTACCCAGGCCAAGGGGCTGGTCTCCAATATGGATCGCGTGCAAAGGCTGCGCGCCGCCGCGCGCCAGTCGGTGGAATCGCTGACCTGGGAACACATCATGGGACAGATGGAGGCAGTTTTGGTCGACACCGTGCGCAAACAGGGAGGACAAAATGTACAACCTGAACTTTCCGCTTCAGCAGATTAAGACTTGGGACATGGAACTCTGCGCGTTCTGCAACCGGCAGAGCCGCCACTTCACGGTACGCAACTTTTTTCGTATCGTCAGCCGCCTGGGAGATGGCGTGTTCTGGTACGCACTGATGGGCGTGCTGTTGCTGCAATACCAAGGCGATGCGCTTCACGCGGTCCTGCACATGATTGTCGTCGGCGTGCTCGGCACACTGGCCTACAAATACATCAAGAGCAAGACCCTGCGCCCGCGCCCGTTTAACGTGTACCCCGCGATCAAGTGCGTGGGCAAGACGCTGGATCAGTTCAGCTTCCCGTCCGGTCACACCATGCACGCAACTTCATTCAGCATCATTTCATCCTATTTCTTTCCAGGGCTGGCCTGGCTCGTATTTCCCTTCGCCGTGCTGGTTTCGCTGTCGCGCCCGATACTCGGCCTGCATTACCCCAGCGATGTGCTGGCTGGCGCCGCGTTAGGTGCAGTGATCGCAGTCGCTTCACTCGCCTTCTAGACAATCACAGCCGACCTGCGACTCACTTCTCTCATGGGGAAACAGTGCTCGAAGGTATCAAGCCTCGCTGAACACATCCCCTAGAAGATGTTATCGTGCCCCCCAGAATTGACGTCTCTGCGATAATGGAACGCTGAGAATTTTGTTTTTCGAACATCCATGTCCTGGTTCATCACCAAACTAGTCAGCACCTTTCTGCTGCCCCCGCTCAGCCTGCTGCTCATCGCCGCATTCGGCTTGTGGCTTTGGCACAAACGGCCGCTAATCGCACGGGGGTTGCTCACGGCGTCGGTGGCTTTGCTCTGGGTGCTCTCCACTCCCTACGTTGCCGAGAGTTTGCTACATGGACTGGAAGGCCAGCCAGTCGTCCCCGATACCAGGAAATCGCTGGCCGGTGCCATCGTGGTACTCGGCGGCAACACTTATTTCCATGCACCGGAATACGGTGGGAACGATACGGTCAACGAAGGCACGCTTATGCGCCTGCGTTACGCCGCCAAGCTATACCGCGAAACCGGCAAGCCTGTTCTGGTGAGCGGCGGCACGCCGGCTGGAAACAGCCTGCCCGAGGCGGAACAGATGAAGCGGGTGCTGGAGACCGAATTCAACGTGCCCGTGCGTTGGGCGGAGGGCGCCTCGGATGACACCCTGCGGAATGCGCGCCTGAGCCGAGAGATTCTCAGGCAGGCCGGCATCGACCGGATCTACCTGGTGACCCATGCCTCGCATATGCCGCGCGCGCGGCGTACCTTCGAGCAAGCTGGGTTTCAGGTCGTCCCCGCCCCCACCGCATATACCACGCGCTACCAGACGGACATGCTGGCATTCATCCCCAACGTCTATGCCCTGCGGGATAGCAGAATATTCCTGCACGAGGTTATCGGGATGTTCTGGTATAAGTTAAAATTCGGTTTGTGATTTTTCGGGAGAAAGCGCCATGAAAGCACGCATCAAATGGGTAGAAGAGGTCTCCTTCCTGGGAGAGACGGAAAGCGGCCACGCAGTACTGATGGACGGCCCGCCCGCCGGCGGCGGCCGCAACCTCGGTCCGCGGCCGATGGAGATGCTGCTGATCGGCACCGGCGCATGCACCGCCTACGACGTGGTGACCATCCTGAAGAAGTCCCGCCAAAAGATCACCGACTGCGTGGTAGACATCCAGTCCGAGCGCGCCGCCACTGACCCCAAGATATTCACCGAAATCCACCTGCATTTTGTGGTGACAGGCCACGATCTCAAGCGCGAGCAAGTCGAACGCGCCATTCACTTGTCCGCGGAGAAATACTGCTCGGCTTCCATCATGCTCGGAAAAGTCGCGAAGGTGACGCACGATTTCGAGATCGTCGAGGGATAGGCGCTCCATTCGCGCTTCTACGCATGGACGAATGGATTTCAGCTTGATGCAGGGAATCCAGACCGTTCGTGGTGAGCTTGTCGAACCACATGCCCGTAAATCGATGCCCTTCGACAAGCTCAGGGGAACGGCCTTAGGTTGTTTCTATTGAATAGACGGCGTTAAACCCAATAAACCGTCCTGGTCATCACCTTCGACATCCCCCGCATCGCCAGCTTTACCGGTAGTGGCAACTCTTCCGCCCCCAACTCCACTGCCATGTCAGAGTGCCCGACTTCATCGATGTACATCTGCTGCGCCACGGCGCGGCTCTTTTCATCCTGTGGCGGCAGGCTATCGAGGTGGCTTTGCAGGTGCGCGCCCACCTGCCGTTCCGTCTCGGCGAGAAAGCCGAGGTTCCATTTGTCGCCCAGCGCACCGGCCAGTGCGCCTATAGCCAGCGAGCCGGTATACCAGAACGGATTCAGCAGACTCAGCCGCCCGCCCAGCTCGTGCACGCGGTGTGAGGTCCAAGCCAGATGTTCGGTCTCTTCCCAGGCCGCCTGCTTCAATTTTTCCTGCACGAGCGGATCACGCGCCGTCAGCGCCTGCCCCTGATATAGCGCCTGCGCGCAGATCTCGCCGGTGTGGTTGATGCGCATCAACGCGGCGGCATGCTTCTTTTCCGCGTCGCTCATTGGCGCGTCGGCCATGTTCGCGTCGGGGTAGGGTCGCGCGGTCGGCGCTTCGGCAAACAACGTGCGCAGACCCTTGTCGAATTCGATGATGAGCCTGTCGAGATTCAGCATGATTCCCTCCTTTGTCGTTCCTGGGTATTGCAAAGCGCTGCTACGGCAACGTCCGCGCAAGACGGAAGCCGTAGCTGTAATCGCGGTAATTGGACGCGAACTTCGAGCGCGCAGCCGCGCGCGAAAACTTCGGATTCTTGCCCCACGAGCCGCCGCGCAGGACGCGCATCGAGCCACCCTCCCAGGCACTGCCATCTACCGGCGCGCCATTGTAGCTATCGTGGTAAGTGTCCTGGACCCATTCCCACACGTTGCCGCTCATGTCATACAGACCGAAGGCGTTGGCCTGCTTGGTCGCGACGGGATGCGGCGTATTGAAGAAGAAACTGCCGCTGTTGATGTCGTTCCACGACACGCTGTCGGCGCTGTCGCTGCCGCAGTATTCCTGCTGGCTGCCCGCGCGGCAGGCGTACTCCCACTCCGCCTCCGTCGGCAGACGATAGTGCTTGCCGGTCCTGGCGTTGAGCCTGCGGATGTATTCCTGCACCTCGTCCCAGCTAACCTGCTCCACCGGGCAAGTGTCGCCACAGCCTTCGAAATGACTTGGATTCTTCCCCATCACCGCACGCCATTGCTCGTGGGTAACCTCGGTCTTGCCGATGGCGAAAGGACGCGGAATGGTGACGCGGTGCACGGGCTGCTCATCAGGCTCACCCTTGCCGGAGCCCATGTCGAAACTGCCGGCGGGGATCTCGACCATCTCCGGACATTCCGGGCAGTCCTTGATCTCCTTGCCTGCCACCGGCTCAGCCACGACTTCCCACTGGTAGATCTTGTCCTGTGCCGCGCGCGCTTCCGGCGCATCCGGCGCCAGCAACAGATAGCGCTTCATCTCGCCCATCGCGTCGCCATACTTTTTCGTCTCGCCCAGCAGCAGCGCCAGTTGGTAGTGCCCTTCCGGCCACCACGGCGCGATGTCGAGCGCCTTGCGGTACAGCCCGATCGCCTTGTCGGCCTGCTTCTCCTGCGCCAGGAATTCGGCCTGCACCTTGTACTTGCGCGCCTCCTCCGGCAATGCCGGCTTGGGTTTGGCAGCGCGGTATTTCGCGGCAACGTCTGCAAAAGGATCATTGCTGTCATCGGCAAACGCCGGCGCACAAATCATCAGGAGAACTATGGCGAGACATTTCTGAACGCTATTCAAGATATAACCCCTTGCTTCGTGGTTCGTCGGAAATCGGTGACGAATTGTAGCCCCTTTTTTAGCCGGGATTTTCACGAACCCGTATCGATTCGGTTTGCGAGCCCGCGAATAAAAACGGCCACCCGAAGGTGGCCGTTCCAGTTTCGCCGGTAGAACCGGTTTGCTACGTCAGAAGCCTGATTAGAACTTCTTGTTCAGGCCAACAGCAACCATGGTGGCGCTGCCGCCATTAGTGGCGGGTACCAGAGCGTTGTTGATCACGCCGTAGAGGGCACCATTGGTACCGTTGCTGATCTTGGTCAAGGTTACGAAACCAGTCGTAGTCTTGGACAGGCCTTGCAGCCAGCCAACGGTATAGCCAGAGCCGTTCTTAGATTGACCAGCACCGGCAGTTGTGGCGCCGAGGGTAGACTTGGCATAGCTGACCAGCACGGCGCCAGGACCAACTGGAGCCACTGCGCTGAACGACATTGCCTTGTCAGTCGCTGCGCCAGCGGTGGCGTTCTTAGTGTTCTGGTAGGTCGCAAACAGCTTCACAACCTTCAGGTCATAAGATGCACCCAGAGCGACGTCGGTCAGTTCCAGCGCTTTGTTGGCAGTGGAAGAGGACTTGGCATACACGCCGCCGACAGACAGATCGTTCCAGTCGTAGTTGACGGAAACCAGATATGCGGGAGTCTTGGCTTCGGTTACGTTGCTGGGAGTGGTCAAGTTACCAAGACCACCGCTAGCAGGATTGAGGCCTGTGTCCGTGGAATAGTTCACTGCAACAGTCACGCCGCTCATGTTCGGCGAGATGTAAGCCAGAGCGCGTTGAGCGCGTGCGCCGAGCGCTGCGGAACCAACCAGGAAGTTGGTGCCCTTGGTCATGCTTTGCAGCGGAGACACGGCGGAACCAGCGGTCGGGTCGAACTTCACAGCCCAGTCATAGCCAGTGGTTTGCAGATAGCCGGTTGCAAAAGTACCCCAGCCGCCAGCCAGCGCCAGCATTTGCTGACGAGCGGCGAGATTACCGCCGACTACGCCGACGGTGCTGTTAACTTCCGTATCCAGGCCGTATTCCAGAACGACGACAGCCTTCATGTCGCCGATATCTTCAACAGCCTTCGCGCCGAGGCGGGACTGAGACAGGCCACCGGAAACAGCTTGCAGGTCGCTCCTCATGCCGTCGCGAGAAACGTTGACGAGGGTAGCGTCAGCCACGCCGTACATGGTCACATCGGCAAATGCCGGTGCGGAGAAAGCAGCAACCACAGCCAAAGCGATGAGTTTCTTTTGCATTTGAAAAATCTCCTCAGAGTTGAATTCACTTTCGTATCGGGCCAATCCCTAGCGAAATGGATCGGTGGGTCATCCCTCCTAGTCCGAGGCGCAAGGTAACACCCCACACTCTCTCATTTCAATGTTTGGACACTAATAAATAGGCATTCTGTGTCTTTTTTGCCACACCTTGATTTACCTCAATCTACAAGGGTTTCTCCGACTGAATTGCTATATTTTTGGGCATTCAACTCACCATAAAAAACGGACACCCGAAGGTGTCCGTTTCGATTTCCAAACCTGACTTAGATCAGCTTAGAACACGTACTGCAGACCTGCACCGAAGCCAGTGTACTTGGCGCCCGGTGCGCTGGCGATGGCAGACGCGGCCTGAGAAAGCGCGTACTGACCCGCCGTGTCGTTCGCCAGCCGCGAGACCATCACGAACGCTTGCGTGCGCTTGGAGAAGTCGTAGCCGTAACGCACGGAGGCTTGCTTTGCGCCGGTGTTGGCAGCGGAACCCAGGTTACCCTGCTTGGCAAAGGTGACGCCGATGTTGTGAGAACCCACCTTGTAGCTGCCCATCAACTCGACACCGGTGCGGCTGTTCTTGTCGACGCCTGTTGTAGCCAGGTTGACCTGGGAAATGCTCAGGCGCTCGACGGTGGCGCCCAACATGAGGCCGCCGATCGTGTACGCACCAACAACGCGAGCAGCCGTGTTCGAACCTGCGCTACGCGTAGCCGTAGGCGCCAATTTATCGCCATGGCTTTCGTAGGCGGCAACCAGGTACACGCTTTCGGTTTCGAACCCTCCGGACAGGGAGTACAGACTCTGATTCTGCGTGACGGCAGAGTTTGCCACCGGATAGGTATCAGACGCAGGTGAATAGGCAACCTTCACATCGAAGCCGCCCATCTTGGGAGAATAGTACTGAACCACACCTGCCTGGCGGGTGACGAAGTTGTCAGCAACGGCTGCCGTATTCACGCCGGTCACTGCCGTAACCGCGGCGGAGCGGCCGATCAGGTTGGTTGCGGTCGCGAAGGTGCTGTTGTCGAACAGTTCGATCTTGTTATGGCTGAGCTTCATCGGCGTATCCCAAGTGCCGATGATCAACGTACCCATGGCCTCGTCTTTCAGGCCGATGCCGGTGTTGCGCAGGGTGGTGAAGGTGGTGGTGTTGGCCAGTTCGACCTGGGTTTCGATCTGGAAGATTCCCTTCAGGCCATTGCCGAAATCATCCTCGCCCTTCAAGCCAAAACGCGACGCGTCGGAAACAACACGTCTCGCGGTGTAGGAACCAGCGACTGGGGGAATAGTGGACTTGTCGGACTTGACCGATTCGATGTCGGCGGTCAGCTTGCCGTAGAAAGTCACGTTCGCGTTGTCAGCAAGAGCTGGCGCGGAAATTGCGGAGGCGACAGCCAACGCGATCAGTTTCTTTTGCATTTGAAAAATCTCCTCATTATCTTTGAAATTCACTTGGCATTCGGACTAGTCCCTCTCTAAGTGGAGGTTATCCCTTCTAGCCCGGGGCGCAAGGTATCACCCGCCCTCTTCCGTTTCAACGTTGTGCGTATGATGCGGGCGTATTCCGTGTCTTTTTTGCCACACGTTGATCCATACAGAAAGCTCGTGCTTCCGCCGGCTAAATAACTCATCTTCGTATATTCCATACAAAAAAACGGACACCCGAAGGTGTCCGTTTCGACGTGAAACAGGCTTGCGCCGATTAGAACACGTACTGCAGGCCTGCACCGAAGCCAGAGTACTTCGCGCCGGCGGCGCTGGCGATGCCTTGACCCGCTGACAACGCGTACTGGCCAGCTGTGTCATTCGACAGCTGCGAGTACATCAGGAATGCTTGTGTCCGCTTGGAGAAGTCGTAGCCGTAACGGAGCGATGCTTGTTTCGCGCCGGTATTCCTCGCGGAACCCAGGTCGCCTTGCTTCGCATAGCTGAGACCAAAGTTGTGTGACCCTGTCTTATAGCTGGCCATCAGCTCATAGCCCGTACGGGTATTCTTATCAACGCCCGTTGTTGGGGTGGCCTGGCTTGCCTGAGAGATGCTCAAACGCTCGACCGTAGCGCCCACCATAAGGCCGCTCATAATCGTATACGCGCCAACGAGACGCGCTGCTGTGTTCGAGCCTGTACCACGCGTTGCAGTGGGTGCCAGTGCATCGCCATGGCTCTCATAACCTGCTGAAACGTACAGTTGTTCAGTTTCGAAGGTACCGGACAAGGACAGCAGGCTCTGA
>Ga0316628_100002107_pt1 | contig 14550 bp, 12 predicted proteins | sample OWC_Aug_M2_C1_D5_FD_207648 | JGI IMG/M metagenome (GOLD analysis project Ga0316628, IMG submission 207648) | Wetland soil microbial communities from Old Woman Creek delta, Ohio, United States - OWC_Aug_M2_C1_D5_C | ecosystem: Environmental > Terrestrial > Soil > Wetlands | place: USA: Ohio... | reverse complement strand
CTCAAGCGCCGGATCCAGCGGGACCCTGCATCGATCGCGTTCGCCCAGCTCGGCGAAGAGTATCGCCGGGCAGGGCGGAGCCGCGAGGCGATTGCGACGTGTCGCGCCGGACTGAGCCGTCATCCCGGGTACCTGTCGGCGCGGGTGACGCTCGGGCGCGCGCTGCTCGACGTGGGCGAGCTGGACGGGGCCGAGCGCGAATTGAAAGAGGTCCTGCGCGTCGCGCCCGAGAACCTCGCCGCACTGCGCGGTCTCGCCGAGGCGATGCTGCGGCAGGGCGACCGCATCTCGGCGCTGGCGCACTACCAGGCGGCGCTGTCGCTCGCCCCGCGCGACATCGACCTGCAGAACACGGTCGCGTCACTCGGCGAGGAACTGCGACGCGCCGCGTCCTCCCCCGTGCGGGCCTCATCGGCGCCGGCTCCTCCGCCGAAGCCCGCCCCGGTTCCGGACGCCGCGGGCGCGCGCCAGCGCGCGGGGGCGCAACCCTCGTCAATCGAGCAGGCGGATCGGCAGGCCTTGCGCGCGCTGCCGGCGCTCGAGCGCTGGCTCCAGATCATCCTCGACGATCGCGAACGGCGGCTGGCCGAGCGCTGACCGCGCGGGCCGTCGGTTCCGGCGCCTTGCCTTTCGCACTCAGCACGAAGCACGTGGCACCCGGCACTTTTCGTGGGGCGCGACGGTTCAGTTTGCACTACAATCGCTGGTCGAGGCCCCATCGGAGAACATGGGATACGCACCGAGTGCCGTCCTCGGCGACCGCCATCGGCGACTCCGCCAGATGCTCGTCGAGCGAGAGCTCGACGCGCTCGTCGTCAGCTTCCTGCCAAACGTCTTCTACCTGACGAACTTCACCGGCAGCTCGGCAGTGGTCCTTGTCACGCGCGGCCAGCTGCACTTCATCACCGACTTCCGCTACCTCACCGCGGTGGAGACCAGCTGGGCCACTCCACACGGGTGTCCGGGTGCGTCGCTCGTTCGAGTGGGCACCAACTACGACGAGACGCTGGTCGGCCTGGTCAAGGCCGTGGGCGTGAACCGCGTCGGGTTCGAGGCCGCCCACGTGCCGTTTGCGCAGCACGCGCGCTGGGCCGCGGGGTTCGGGCCTGGTGTGAACGCCGTGCCGACCGAGCGGATCGTCGAGGCAGAGCGGGTGCGGAAGGACGCGCACGAGACTGCGACGCTCCGCGAGGCGGCGGGCGTGCTGACGCCGGCGTTCGACCGGGTGCTGGCTGAAGTGCGGCCCGGCCGCAGCGAACGCGAGGTGGCGGCGCGCATCGACTGGATCCTGATGGACAGCGGCTTCGAGCGTCCCGCGTTCGAGACCATCGTCGCCTCGGGGCCGAACGGGGCGCTACCTCATGCACGGCCCGGGATGCGCCGGCTCGCGGCCGGCGATCTGGTCGTACTGGACCTCGGCGGCGTTCACGACGGATACTGCGTCGATCTGACACGCACGGTCAGCCTGGGCGACCCGGACGCGCAGGCGCGTCGCGTGTACGGTGCGGTGCTCGACGCTCATGCTGCCGGCATCGCGGCGAGCCGGTCGGGGGCGACCGCGCGTGAGGTCGACCGTGCCGCGCGCGGAAGCCTCGAGCGCGCGGGCCTGGGCGACGCCTTCGGCCACGGCACCGGCCATGGCCTGGGGATCGAGGTGCACGAGGAGCCATGGCTGCGGCGGGCCGAGGCACAACCGGCGGTTCCTGCCGGCGACGCCGGCAGCCAGCCGACACCCGAGACTCACGTCGTCATCGAGAGCGGCATGGTGTTCACGATCGAGCCTGGCGCGTACCTTCCCGGCTGGGGCGGCGTTCGCGTCGAGGACGACATCCTCGTGACGGACGAGGGACCCGAAGTGCTCACGCAGGTGCCGCGTGAGCTGGTCGTCGTCTAGTGGACTCTATCGCCTGAAGCAGTGGCGGGTCGCTCCGTCGTCGCGGCCCGTGGCACGCGGGTTCGCGAACCGATAATCTGCTGCCGCATCAGCTGATACGGGCCGCTTGCGGGGGCCGGTGCGGCACACGGGAGCGCCCTTCGCCACCGGCGTACCGACACGATCTCGGGGGGCCGCATGGACATGGATGAGTTGAAGCAGATTCTCGATCTCGTGCGCGAGCACGGGTTGACCGAGTTCGAACTCGAGCGCGACGACTTCAAGCTGAAGATCAAGAAGAACGGCGTCGAACTGACCCCCGACGTGCTCTCACGACTGCCCGCGACCCCCGCGGTCCCGGCGCCCGCCGCTGTCGCGTCCGCGCCTGCGGCGCCGGCCCGTCCCGTGGCGGCCCCGGCGTCCGCGCCCGAGGAAGGCGTCGAGCTGGCCATCGTGAAATCGCCGATCGTCGGCACGTTCTACCGGGCCCCGGAACCCGGCGCCCGGCCGTTCGTCGAGATGGGCAGCGCGGTGAGGAAGGGCCAGGTGCTGTGCATCATCGAGGCGATGAAGCTGATGAACGAAATCAACTCCGAGTACGAAGGGGAGGTGGCGGCGATCTACGTGGAGAACGGGCAGGCGGTGCAGTACGGCGAACGCCTCTTTGCCATCAAGAAGTAGCCATCCAGGAGGGCAATGTTCAAGAAGGTCCTCATCGCGAACCGCGGCGAGATTGCCCTCAGGGTGATCTACGCCTGCCGTGAAATGGGCATCAAGACGGTCGCGGTGTACTCGGAGGCGGACGAGAACTCGCTGCACGTGCGGTTCGCCGACGAGGACATCTGCATCGGGCCCGCGCGCGCGACCGACAGTTACCTGAACGTGCCCGCCGTCATCAGCGCCGCCGAGGTGACCGGGGCGGACGCCATTCACCCGGGCTACGGGTTCCTGTCCGAGAGCGCCTACCTCGCCGAGGTGTGCGAGGCCTGCCACATCAAGTTCATCGGTCCGAGCCCGCAGGTCATCCGCCTGATGGGCGACAAGGCGCGCGCGAAGCGCGCCATGAAGAAGGCGGGCGTGCCGGTCATTCCCGGCAGCGACGGCCCCGTCGAGACCGAGGAGAAGGCCCAGAAGGTGGCCAAGGACGTCGGGTACCCGGTGCTCATCAAGGCGACAGCGGGTGGGGGCGGGCGCGGCATGCGCGTGGTGCAGAACCCGTCGGACCTGGCGCACGCCTACCGTACCGCGCAGCGGGAATCGGAAGCCGCCTTCAGCGTGCGGGACGTCTACATCGAGAAGTTCCTCGAGGCTCCCCGCCACATCGAATTCCAGATCCTCGGCGACCACCACGGGTCGGTCATCCACCTGGGCGAGCGCGAATGCTCGATCCAGCGCCGCCACCAGAAGCTGCTGGAGGAGTCGCCCTCGCCGGCGCTCACCGACAAGATGCGTCGCAAGATGGGGGCGGCCGCCGTCGAGGCGGCCGAGGCGGTGGAGTACACGAACGCAGGCACGTTCGAGTTCCTGCTCGACAAGGACGGGAAGTACTACTTCATCGAGGCGAACACGCGCCTGCAAGTCGAACACGGCGTCACGGAACTCGTCACCGGCGTCGACATCGTGAAGGAACAGATCCGGATCGCGGCCGGCGAGCGGTTGTCGTTCAAGCAGAGCGAGATCATCTTCTCCGGACACGCGATCGAGTGCCGCGTGAACGCGGAGTGCCCCGATTCGTTCGTCCCGTGCCCCGGCCTCATCCACGTGTTCTGCGTACCCGGCGGCCCCGGCATCCGCGTGGACACCGCGGCCCACGCCGAGTGCACGGTTTCGCCTTACTACGACTCGATGATCGCGAAGATCATGGCGTACGGCCGCGACAGGCAGGAAGCGATCAACCGGATGCGGCGCACGCTGGACCTGACCGTGATCGAGGGGATCAAAACCAGCGTGCCGATGCACCAGAAGATCCTCGCCGACCCGGACTTCTGCGCCGGGAGGTTCAACACGTCGTTCATGGAACGCTACGTGAACGCTCCCGCGAAGCTGGCGGCGGCGGGGTGACCCTTCCCCGTGTCTACGTGATCGTCGACTGCGAGGTCGGGCGCGCGCACGGCTGGACCGCACCGGCCTTGGCGCGAGCCTGCCTCGAGGGCGGCGCCCGCCTGCTGCAGCTCCGGGCGAAGACCGCGGGTGCCGGCGAGCTGCTGGATCTCTCGGAGCAGGTGGCGTCGGATGCCGCCCGGCACGACGCGAGGCTCGTCGTCAACGATCGGGTGGACGTCGCGCGGCTGGTCAAGGGGGCAGGCGTTCACGTGGGGCAGGACGACCTGCCGCCTGCGGCCGCGCGGCAGATTCTGGGGCCGGCCGCGATCGTCGGCGTCTCCACGCACACGGCCGATCAGGTAGAGGCGGCACTTCGCCAGCCGATCAGTTACGTGGCCGTCGGTCCGGTCTTCGGTTCCCCCACGAAGGACACGGGCTACGAAGCCGTCGGCTTCGATCTCGTGCGCTACGCGGCGAGCCGCGCCGCGAAGGCCGGCGGGCCCGCGGAGCGGATGCCCGTGGTGGCCATTGGCGGAATCACCCTCGAGCGGGCGCCATCGGTGATCGAGGCAGGCGCGACCTCGGTCGCGGTGATCGCCGATGTGCTGGCGACAGGCGACCCCACCGCCCGCGTGCGCGCCTTCGTCGAACGCCTCGCCTGAAGCATTGCACATCCGCCGCGTAATCCGTCCCCAAATCGGCGCAATCCTTTTTCCCCTCGACTTTTCGATATAATGCGGCGGCCCTGCCCGAAGGCTCGGCCCGGCCCGCTGGGAGTGCTACCGTGTCATGATGGATTTGCCGTGACTCGGGCTGCAGTCCCTGGAGCGATCGATCGTCGCAGCGCACCGAGCTGGGCGCTGCGCCGTCGAGGTCGGCCGACCCCCGACGCTCGAGAGTTCTCAACTCGGAGGAAATGATGTCTCTATTCGCGACAAAATCGATCGAGCAGCTCAAGGTCGAAGCGGCGGAGAGCGGAGCACACAGCCTCAAGCGCGTGCTCGGACCGCTCAACCTGGTGACCCTGGGCATCGGCGCGATCATCGGGGCGGGCATCTTCGTCTTGACCGGGTCGGCGGCCGCCCAGTACGCCGGACCTGCGATCGTGCTCTCGTTCTGCTTCGCTGGCATCGCGTGCGCGTTCGCCGGCCTGTGCTACTCGGAATTCGCGTCGATGATCCCGATTGCAGGATCCGCCTACACCTACGGGTACGCGACGCTGGGCGAGTTCTTCGCGTGGGTCATAGGCTGGGACCTGATCCTCGAGTACTCGATGGGCGCCGCCACGGTTGCGGTCGGCTGGTCCGGTTACGTCGTGAGCATCCTCACCGACATGGGCATCACGTTTCCGCCGGCGCTGATGGCGGCTCCCGGCACCGCACTCGTGCAGGTGCCGACCTCCGGCAAGTGGGAGATGCTCAAGAACGTGACCGACCTCGTCGCGAAATCGGGGCCCGACGCCGCCGGACTCACCAGTGCGGCGCAGATCGCGTCGCTCCCGCACGCCACGGCGTATTTCAACCTGCCCGCGCTCGTCATCGTCCTGATCGTCACCTGGATTCTGGTGGTGGGCATCCGCGAATCGGCGAACGTGAACTCGGCGATCGTCCTGGTCAAGCTGGCAGTCGTGTTGATCTTCATCGTCGCTGGCATCGGGTACGTCAAGTCGGTCAACTGGCACCCCTTCATTCCGCCGAACACGGGCGAGTTCGGCCAATACGGGTTCAGCGGGATTGTGCGAGGCGCGGGGGTCGTCTTCTTTGCCTATATAGGGTTCGACGCGGTTTCGACGGCCGCCCAGGAGGCGAAGAACCCGCAGCGGGATTTGCCGCTCGGTATTCTCGGGTCGCTCGTCATCTGCACCATTCTGTACATTCTCGTGTCGCTCGTGCTCACCGGCGTCGTGCCGTACACCGCGCTGAACGTGCCGGACCCGATCGCCGTCGGCGTGAGCGCGATTGGCCTGCCGTGGCTGGCCGTCCTCGTGAAGGCGGGCGCCATCGCCGGGCTCACCTCGGTCATTCTGGTGATGCTGCTCGGGCAGCCGCGCATCTTCTTCACCATGGCGCACGACGGACTGTTGCCGCCCTGGGCTGCCAAGGTCCACCCGAAATTCCGCACGCCCTACATCACGACCATCGTGACGGGCATCGTGGTCGGCATCGTGGCCGGCCTGATTCCGATCTCGATCCTCGGCGAGCTGGTGAGTATCGGCACGTTGCTGGCGTTCGTGATCGTCTGTGCGGGCGTGCTCGTGCTGCGCAAGACGCGGCCCGAGCTGCCGCGGCCGTTCAGGACCCCGTTCTCGCCGGTGGTGCCGGTCCTCGGTATCCTGAGCTGCGGGTATTTGATGTACGGCCTGCCGCTCGACACCTGGCTGCGGCTGATCATCTGGATGGTGATCGGTCTGGTGATCTACTTCGTGTACAGCCGGCACCACAGCCTGGTGCAGGCGCGCGCGGCGGCGGGACAACACGCACGGTGAGCCAGACGCACCAGCCGTGAACAGAGAGTCGACGAAGGGCGATGGTCTGCTGCGCAGCCGGAGGCTGCGGCTGGCCATCGCCCTTTTCGTCTTGGTGGTGCTGGGCGGCACCGTCGGGTACGAGTTGATCGAAGGTTGGGGGCCGTGGGACGCCCTCTACATGACGGTGACGACCGTCACCACCGTCGGCTACGGCGAGGTTCACCCGCTGTCGCGCGGGGGGCAGATCTTCACGGTGCTGTTGATCGTCGGGGGTGTCGGGAGCGTCCTGTACACGTTCACGCTCGCCGCCGCGACGATCGTCGAGGGCGGCCTGCAGCACCGGTTCGAGGACCGCAGGCGGTTACGCATGATCGAACAGCTTCACGATCATTTCATTCTCTGCGGGTCGGGCCGCATCGGCAGCACGATTGCCGCCGAGCTTCGCCGGGAAGGCGTGCCGTTCGTCGTGGTCGAGCGCGATCCCGACAGGCTGGCCAACGTGCTCGCGCGCGGCGACCTGGCCGTCGAGGCGGACGCGAGTCGCGAAGAGGTGTTGAAGCAGGTGGGCATCGACCGGGCGCGAGGGCTGATCGCAGCCGTGGGGACGGATGCCGAGAACGTCTACACGGTGCTGAGCGCGCGCGTCCTGCGGCCGGACCTGTTCATCGTCGCGCGCGCGGAGAGCGAGGATGCCGGCCGCAAGCTGATGCGGGCGGGCGCCAACCGCGTCGTGTCGCCCTACGAGATCGGCGCGATGCAGATGGCGCAGACGGCGCTTCGGCCGGCGGTGGTCGAGTTCGTGTCGCTGGCCACGAGCTCCGAGAACCTCGAGCTCGCCATGGAGCAGATCGCCATCGGGCCCTCGGCGCCGTTCGCGGGCCGGTCGCTGGTGGAGGCGAACCTGCGCCAGCGCTACGGGGTGATCGTCGTCGGGATCCGGCGAACCGATGGTCGCATGGACTTCAACCCGCCGCCCGACACGGTGATGCACGTCGGCGACCAGCTGGTCGTGCTGGGGAAGGTGTCCAGCCTGAAGGAGATGGAGGCCGCCGCCGGGAAGGCGGCCAGCTAGGGAACGTGGGATCCGTTTCGTCCCTCAACATTCCGCATTCGACAGGAATCACCTCCATGCCCGCTCGCCTGCTCGACGGCAACGCCCTCGCGGCCGGCATTCGCACCGGCATTCAACCCCGGGTGGCAGCGTTCACCGCGCGGGCCGGGCGGCCGCCCGCGCTCGGCGTCGTGCTGGTGGGCGACGATCCCGCCTCGGAGATCTACGTCCGGAACAAGCTGCGAGCCGCCACCGAGGTCGGCATGCGCGCGGATCTCGAGCGATTGCCGTCATCGGCGTCAATCGACGACGTGCTGGCGGCGGTCGCCAGGCTCAACGCCAGCGACGTGCACGACGGAATCCTCGTGCAGGACCCGCTACCGGAAGCGCTCGGCCCGGGCGCTGCCCGGCGCGTGTTCGACGCGATCGGCCCGGACAAGGACGTGGACGGCTTTCACCCCGTGAATGTCGGCAAGCTGGTTCAGAAGCGGCCGACGCTGGTGCCGGGCACGCCGCTCGGCGTCATCGAGATGCTCGAGCGTTCCCGCATTCCGATCGCGGGCGCCGGCGCGGTCGTGATCGGGCGAAGCGACATCGTGGGGAAGCCGATGGCGCTCTTGCTCCTGCATCGCGACGCCACCGTCACGCTCTGTCATTCGAAAACCAGGGACCTGGCCGCGGTGTGCCGGCGCGCGGACATCCTGGTCGCCGCCGTCGGCCGGCCCGGCTTCGTCACGCGCGATTTCGTCAAGCCTGGCGCGACGGTGATCGACGTGGGTATCACCAGCGTGACCGACACCGAGCTGGTCTCGCATCTGTTTCCGGAAGGCCATCCAAGGCGCGACGCCTTCGCGCGCCGCGGGTCGTTGGTCGTGGGCGACGTGCATCCCGATGTCGCGGAAGTGGCCGGTGCGCTGTCGCCGGTGCCCGGTGGGGTGGGACCGCTGACGGTTGCGATGCTGCTGACGAACGTGATGAAGGCGGCCGAATGGCGCCACCTCGGACCGATGACCACTGACTGAACGACCTGCGACCGACGACCAACCACTACCGACTACGCCTCGCGTCTTCGGTGATCTCCGCGATCACGTGATCGACCTGCCCGTCCGTTTCCTCGAACGTTCCGTTCGTGTCGATCACGTAGTGGGCGAAGCGGGCCTTGTCCTCGATGGGCCACTGCGCGCGCAAGCGGGCCTGCGCCTCCTCGCGCGTCAGGCCATCGCGTTCCATCATCCGCTCCATCTGTCGCGCCGGCGAACAGGTCGCGACGATGACCCGATCGAACAGGCCTTCGTGCCGGGTTTCGAACAGCAGCGGGATGTCGGCGACGGCAAAGAGGGCAGGTGGGGCTTTGGTGACGAGCGAAGCGAACCACTGATCGATGCGGCGGAACACTTCCGGGTGCAGGAGCGCCTCGAGATCCGCGCGCGCTCGCGCGTCGGCGAAGACCATCCGGCCGAGCGCCTTGCGATCGACCGACCCGTCGGGGTCCAGAACGCCCTGGCCGAACCGCGCCGCGACACGGGGGACGGCAGGCGAGCCGGCGGTCAGCGCTTGGTGCACCAGCGCGTCGGCGTCGATGGTGGGAACACCCCGGGAGGCGATTTGGCCCAGGACGTAGCTCTTGCCGGATGCGATCCCGCCGGTCAGGGCGACTCTCAACACTGGTCGTTGGTCGTCAGTCGTTGGTCACCGGCCCCAGGCCGCCCAACGCGCTCACAGTTGCGGTTCCTCGGCGTCCTTCGCGGGCGTGATCCGCTCTTCCACGAAGGTGTTCCACTCGTGGCAGTGCGGGCACTGCCACAGCAGCTCCGTGCTGCGGTAGCGACACCGCAGGCACACGTGAGGGTCGAGATAGAACACCGACCGGCCGGTGAGTTCCATGTACCGTTCGACGAGCGAGCGCCGGAGGTCGAGGCGCAGCAGCGTCTTCCAGATCTCCTCGTGGACCGACAGGGCATGCGGATTGGAGGCCAGCGCCTCGAACAGCAGTTCGAGGGCGGCCGCCGGGTCGTTGCGGTCCGCGAGGTAGCGCGCCAGCGCGAGGCGTGCGCGCCAGTCGGTCGGCTTGGCTTGAATCAGCTGGCGGCACAACGCGGGGAAACGCTCGGGCGTCTGGGTGCGCGGGTATGCCTCCCTCAGCCGATCGAAGGCCAGGTACGCGCGCTCGGGCGTCACTTCGATGACCTTCTCCCACGCTGCCACCGCCTGCGCCACCTGGCCTTCGGCGAGCTTCATGTCGCCGAGGCTCAGGTATGCCGGGACCGTCTTGGCGTCGAGGTCGATGGCCGACTCGAACCGTGTGCGCGCCGCCGGCAGATCCCCCTGCGCCCGGGCCACCGCCCCCAGTTCTGTTTCCAGGAACGCCAGCACCTCCTGGTTGCGCGGCTGGTCGTCGGCCTCGCTGCCCTTGGCCAGCTGCTGCCGGATGCGGTACGCCTCCTGCCACTGGTGCTGTTGCTCGTGCAGTTTCTCGAGGTTGACCAGCGCGTAGTGGTTGTGAGGGTCGAGGCGGAGCACCTCGGTGAACGCTTCGAGCGCACGATCCACGAAACCGCCGCGCTTGAAGTCGAGACCGAGGCACAGCAGGATGTAGGCGTTCTCCAGCCGGGTCAGCTTCGGCCGCTGGAGCAGGCCCTGGTGGATGTTGATGGCGCGGCCGACCTGGCCCTTCTCGCGGTACAGGTTGCCCAGGACCATGTCGATCTCGAGCGCCTCGCCGGTCAAGCGCGCCGCCTGGCTCAGTTCGTCGATCGCCAGATCGATCTGGTTCGACACGAGGAAGTTCAGGCCGAGGATGTAGTGCGGCGACTCGCGCGCCTTTCGGCGGTCGATCCACCGGCCGTCCCGCAGCTTGTATCGCTCCCAGGCCTTTCCCACGGTGAGCCCGAGGAGCAGGGCCACGAGCGCGGCCAAGAGGGTCATGTCAACCATCAGCTGCTCGCCACTGGCTACTTCAAGTAGCCATCCACGATCCCGTTCCACTTGTCCTGGGCGCGAAGCACCAACTCGATCAGCTCGCGCGCGGCGCCTTTTCCGCCGCGCGCCTGGCTGACCCAGCTCGCGTGCGCGCGCACTTCGGCAACCGCATCGGCCGGCGCCGCGGGCAGGCCCGCGCGCAGGAGCACCGGCAGGTCGAGCAGATCGTCGCCCATGTACGCCACCTGCTCGTCCGAGAGCCCGTGGGCCGCGAGGATCTGCTCGTACCTATCCAGTTTGGCCGTCACGTTCTCGTGGACGATCGAAATGCCCAGCTGCCGTGCCCGGTGCGCGGTGGCCGGCGAGGATCTTCCCGAGAGCAGCCCGATCAGCAAGCCGCACCGTTGGGCCGCCACAATCGCGATCCCGTCCTTCATCGCGAACTGCTTCGACTCGGACCCGTCGGGATGGATCAGCACTCCGCCGTCGGTCAGCACCCCGTCGACATCGAAGAGCAACAGCCGGATGCACCTCGCTCGTGCCTGAAGATCGTCCACGTTCGCATCACCACGGCTAATCCGGAGCTCGCTTGAATTGTCATGCTCGCTCCGTCCGACGGGGGTCGGGGATCTCAAGTGAACCCCCGGTCTAGAACATCTGCGTGCGCCACAGATCGTGCAGGTGCACCACGCCTTCCACCACCCGATCCGCGTCGATCACCGGCAGCGAGGTGATCTTGCGCTGCTCCATCAGCGAGAGGGCCTGAACGGCCAACATCGACCGATCGATGGTGGTCGGCGCCTTCGTCATCACGTCGCCCGCGCTTCGGCCGAGGATGTCGGGCAAGGTGGCCATGTGCCGGCGAAGGTCGCCGTCCGTGATGATTCCCGCCAGCCGGCCGTCCGTCTCGACGACGCACGTCATGCCGAGGGCCTTCCTGGACATCTCGTAAATGACGTCGCGCATGGGCGTGGTGCGGGAAACGAGCGGCAGCTCGTCGCCGGCGTGCATCAGGTGCTCGACCCGCATGAGCCGCTTGCCCAGCTTGCCTCCAGGGTGCAGGCTCGCGAAGTCCTCTTCCCGGAATCCCTTGCGCACGAGGAGCACCATCGCCAGCGCGTCGCCGAGCGCGAGCGCGGCCGTCGTGCTCGCCGTCGGCACGAGATTCAGCGGGCAAGCCTCTTCCGCCACGCGGCAGTCGATGGTGACGTCGGCCGCCTGGCCGAGCGTCGAGGACGGGTCGCCGGTGAGCGCAATGACGCGCGCCCCCAACCGCCGGATGGTCTCCAGGACGCGAACGAGTTCCTCGGTCTCGCCCGAATAGGACAACGCCACCACGACATCGTCGGCCTGAATGACGCCCAGGTCTCCGTGAACGGCCTCGGCCGGGTGCATGAAGAACGCGGCGGTTCCGGTGCTCGCCAATGTCGCGGCGATCTTGCGGCAGATCAATCCCGACTTGCCCATGCCCGTGAGGATCACGCGGCCGCGGCACTCGTAGAGCAGCTGCAGCGCCGCGGTGAAGCCGCCGTCCAGGCGGTCCACCAGGGCCAGGATGGCCTCCGCTTCGGTTCGCAGCACCTTGCGGGCGAGGGCAAGATCGTCGATGACGGTGGACATCAGCTCTCGAACTCCTTCACGACCGCGTCGATCTTCGTCAACCGCTTCAACAGGCGTTCGAGGCCGTCCAGCCGGAGCGCGTTCTCGGCATCGCTCATCGCGCGGGACGGCTCGGGATGCACCTCGAGGAACACGCCGTCGACGCCCGCTGCCACTCCTGCGGAGGCGAGCGGCTCGATGTACTGGGCGAGCCCCGCTGTTCGATCCTGCCCCCCGCCCGGCAGCTGCAGGCTGTGCGTGACGTCGAAGATGACCGGGTAGCCGAGTTCGCGCAGCATCGGCAGGCCGCGCATGTCCACGACGAGGTTGTTGTAGCCGAAACTCGTGCCGCGCTCGGTGACGAGGACTCGCGAGTTGCCGGCCGCGGTCACTTTCTCGATGACGTGCCTGACGTCGCGCGGCGCGAGGAACTGCCCCTTCTTGATGTTCACGACACGGCCGGTCTTCGCGGCCGCCACCACCAGGTCCGTCTGCCGGCACAGGAACGCCGGTATCTGGAGCACGTCGGCGACCTCAGCCGTCTGGGCTGCGTGCCACGGCTCGTGAATGTCGGTCAGAATGGCCACGCCTGTCTCTCGCTTCACGCGCGCCAGCGCCCGCAGGCCGGCTTCCAGGCCGGGCCCGCGGAACGAGCGAATCGACGTGCGATTCGCCTTGTCGAACGACGCCTTGAACACGTAGGGCAGCCCGAGGCGGGCGGCGATCGCCTTCACGCACGTCGCCACCTCGACCGCGAAATCCTCGCTCTCGATCACGCAGGGGCCGGCAATCAGGAGCAGGGGACCACCAGCACCGACCGTGAAGTTGCAGATCTGGACCGGATGCACGGCGCACATTATATGGGAATTGCCCTTAACGGGCTTAAAGCTTGGGACTTAGGGCTTGAGCTGCCGGAACCTCGATCCGTGAGCCCTCGAGCCGCAGCGCGCGGTCACGCCGTGGCGGCTGCCGTCCCCGTCACGCGGCGGCTCAAGCGCGCCTGCTTGTGCTGGTAGCTCGCCTCGACGAACCCGGCGAAGAGCGGGTGCGGCGACAGCGGTTTCGACTTGAACTCGGGGTGGAACTGCACGGCGATGAACCACGGATGGTTGGGCAGCTCGACGATCTCCACGAACTTGCCGTCGGGCGACCGGCCCGAAATCACCAGTCCACGCTCGGTGAGTGCGCGCTCGTACGCGCGGTTGAACTCGTACCGGTGGCGGTGACGCTCGTGAACGACCGAGGCGCCGCCGTACACGCGGCTGGCGAGCGAGCCTGGCGCCAGCTCGCAGGCATACCGACCGAGCCGCATCGTTCCGCCCATCTCCTCGACGCCCAGCAGGTCGCGCAGCTTGTAGATGATCTTGTGCTCGGCGTCCTCGTTGCACTCGGTCGAGTCGGCACCCGTCAGCCCGCACACGTTCTGCGCGTATTCGACGGTGGCCCACTGGAAGCCGTAGCAGATGCCGAAGTAGGGCACCTTGTGCAGGCGGGCGTGATTGGCGGCCTTGATCATGCCGCGCGAGCCGCGCAGGCCGAACCCGCCGGGCACCAGAATGCCGTCCGACCCTTCGAGCAGGCGCTCCCCGTCCGCTTCCTCGAGCGCCTCGGCCTCGACCCATCGGATGTTGACTTTCAGCCGGTGCTTGAAGCCGCCGTGGAACAAGGCCTCGTTCAGGCTCTTGTAGGCGTCCTCGAACTCGACGTACTTGCCCACGACGTGGATCGTCATCTCGCCCTGGGGGTTCTTGATGCGCCTGACCAGGTCCTCCCAGGCCTGCATGCGCCGCTCGGTCGCCGGCAGGTGCAGGTACTTCAGCACGATCTGGTCGAGACCCTCGTCGGCGAACGTCAGCGGCACCTCGTAGATGGTCGGGACGTCCCTGGCCGTGATGACGGCTTCCTCGTTCACGTCGCAGAAGAGCGCGATCTTCTTCTTGATGTCCTGCGGCACGAAGCGATCGGTCCGGCACAGGACGATGTCGGGCTGGATTCCGATCGAGCGCAGGTCGCGAACGCTGTGCTGCGTCGGCTTGGTCTTCAGCTCGCCCGACGTCGGCAGGTAGGGCACCAGCGTGAGGTGCACGTACAGCGTGTTGTCGCGTCCCACGTCCTGGCGGAACTGGCGGATCGCCTCGAGGAACGGCTGGCTCTCGATGTCGCCGACCGTGCCGCCGATCTCGACGATGACGACGTCGACGTCGACCGAGATCGCGCGGATGCTCTCCTTGATCTCGTTGGTGATGTGCGGGCTCACCTGCACCGTGCGGCCGAGGTAGTCGCCGCGGCGCTCCTTCTCGATGACCGAAGAGTAGATCTTGCCGGTCGTCCAGTTGTGGGCGCGCGTGGGCGACGCGTTGGTGAATCGTTCGTAGTGCCCGAGGTCGAGGTCCGTCTCGGCGCCGTCGTCGGTCACGTACACCTCGCCGTGCTGGTACGGGCTCATGGTGCCCGGATCGACGTTGATGTACGGATCGAACTTCTGGAGGGCGACACGGTACCCGTGACCCTCCAGCAGGCAGCCGATCGAGGCTGCCGCGAGGCCCTTGCCGAGAGAGGACAGCACCCCGCCGGTGACGAAGATGTACTTGACCGGCC
>Ga0316628_100002106_pt1 | contig 14552 bp, 10 predicted proteins | sample OWC_Aug_M2_C1_D5_FD_207648 | JGI IMG/M metagenome (GOLD analysis project Ga0316628, IMG submission 207648) | Wetland soil microbial communities from Old Woman Creek delta, Ohio, United States - OWC_Aug_M2_C1_D5_C | ecosystem: Environmental > Terrestrial > Soil > Wetlands | place: USA: Ohio... | reverse complement strand
CCCGGGTGAGCAGCGCCATTCCGGTGCAGGTGGCGTGAGATAAGCTGTTAGCGGTCAGCTATCAGCCGTCAGCGAAAAGATTTATAGGTCATGTTGCCGCGAACGCGGCTTGGCAGCCTAAAGGCTTATCCGGTATTGCGCATACCCGCCGCGATGGCGTTGATGGAGCGTAATAAGGGGTCCAGCCACACCTGTCGTGCCGCTTCGTCCAAGCCGCTGTCTCGGGAACGTTCCAATAGGGTGATTTGGATGTAATTGAGCGGGTCCAAGTACGGGTTACGCCGCGTCAGCGAGAGGGCGAGGTCGGGATTTTCTTCGATCAGACGTTGCGCGCCGACCACGTTGAGGATCTGCGTGATAGTGCGCTGGTATTCGTCGCGAATGATCGTGAATACCTGCTGCGCGACGAGCGGATCGCCGCTCAACGCCGCGTACTGTTGGGCGATGTTCATGTTGGCCTTGAACAAGGCCATCTGGGTATTGCTGAGCAGGGCGCGGAAGAACGGCCAATCCCGGTACATTTGCTGCAACTTCGCCAAGCGATCCGGCTCGTTGCGGCGCCATTGCTCCAAGGCGGTGCCGATGCCGAACCAGGCGGGCAAGGTATAGCGCGATTGCGCCCAGCCGAATACCCAGGGAATGGCGCGGATGGAAGATTTGGAACGGCTTTGTTTATTGCGATGAGTGGGACGGGAGCCGATGTTCAATAAACCGAACTCACTGACCGGGGTCGCTTCGTAGAAAAAATCCAGCAGCCCGGGCGTGTGGTCGGTGAGGGCGCGATAGGCGCGTTCGCCGTCGGCCGCCAGTTGGTCCATGATGGCCAGATAATCATTTCTCGCCGCCGTCGCAGGAGTAATCAGGCTGCGGCTGGCCTGCATCAGGCCGGTGATGCCCATGGTAAGTTCGTAGACCGCGGTTTCACAGTTGCTGTATTTATAAGACAGCACCTCGCCTTGTTCGGTGAATTTAATTTGTCCCTGCACGGTGCCGGGCGGTTGCGACAGGATGGACTCGTGGGTAGGCCCGCCGCCGCGTCCGACGGTGCCGCCGCGGCCGTGAAAGAGCCGGCACCGTACCTTGCGCGCCGCGGTGACGGCGATAATCTTTTCCTGTGCTTCGTAAAGTTTCCACGAAGAGGCGAGGATTCCACCGTCCTTGCAGGAGTCGGAATACCCCAGCATGACTTCCTGTTGGTTGCCGGAGGCGGAAAGCAAGGCCGCATAGACGGGATTGTCCAAGAGCATGGACAGCACTTCTTCAATGCGGTTCAGGTCGTCGATGGTCTCGAACAAGGGGCTCGCCCGCAGATGGCAGAACCAGCGACGGTTGTGCCGCCCCACCAATCCGCAGAAGCGCGCCAGCAACATGACCTCCATGACGTGGCTGGCATTGTGTGTCATGGAAATGACGTAATGACCGAAGCACTCGGGACTGATTTCCTCGCGCATATTTTTCATGACGTCGAAGACTTCCAAGGTCTCGCGGGTTTCGGGAGTCAGAACGTTGCGGTCGATGTCGAGAGTTTCGGTTTGTGAGATGATCTCGCTCAATAAGGCCAGCCGCGCGGTTTCATCCAAGGAGAAATAATTGACGCGCTTGCCGGGAAGGTGGGAGAGCATCTCGGCGACGGCCAGGGTGTGGCGCCCCGATTCCTGACGGATATCGAGGTATACCAGAAAGAACCCAAAGGTCTCCACCAGGCGGATCAAGTCCTGTAACTCGCGGCCGGCGGTATCGGCGTCGCCATGGCTGATCAACGAGTCGCGGATTAGGTAAAGATCATTCAGCAACTCCTTGGCGGAGTCGTATTGATCTTCCTCCAGGTCGCGCGCCTTGACTTCAAGACGCGCCTTGATGTTGATCAGGTTGCGTTCCAGGCGGTAACGCATGATGTAGAGCTTGCGCCGATAGGGTTCGTTGCCGAAACGATCGGGATTGTCTTGAAATGCCATGGCGCAAAATGTCTCGTCGCGGCGCAGGCTCTGCATGAATTCGTCCGATGGCCGGCACAAAAGGCTGGAGTGCGTGAGGATATGGCTCAAGCGTATGACGCGGTTGAGGTAGGCCAAGACCGCGGCGCGCGTTTGCAGGCGTAGCGCCAATATAGTGATATCCGGCGTGACGAAGGGGTTGCCGTCGCGGTCGCCGCCGATCCACGAGCCGAAACGCAGGAAACTGGGGACGGTGATCGCGGCGGCGCCTTGATCTGCGCCGTAGATGCGCTTGATGCCTTTCTCCAAACCGCGATACAGACGCGGTACGGCGTCGAATAAGCTTTCCTGAAAATAGAAAAGACCGTTGCGGATTTCGTCGCGCACCTGGGGACGCTTGGCGCGCACTTCGTCGGTCTTCCACAGGATTTGAATCTCGCTTTCCAGGCGGCGGATGATCTCCGTCTCCTCTTCCTCGCCGATGCGCGGATCATCCAATTCCTCGCTGGTGACGAAGACGCGGCGCAGCGCCTCCAGGATGGTGCGGCGCTTGGCCTCGGTGGGGTGGGCGGTGAATACCGGCATGTAGACCAATTGATTCAATAACGCCTGCAATTGTTCCGCGCCGATGCCTTGGGCGTGGAATTGCCGCAAGGTATGGTCGAAGGATCCCACCCACAGCGGGCCGCCGGCGCGAATTTGCGCAATGCGCAGTTGGTATTGATGGGTTTCTTCGGCCAGATTCACCAAGCTGAAATACGTGCTGAATGCGCGCACCACATGGGTCAGTGTATCCGGGTCGAGTTTGCTCACCAGTTTGGTGAGGCGGGCGCGCTTGCGGGGGTTTTCTCCCTCTTGCAGGCTGATGTAGCCCTTGCGCAAGGTTTCCACGGCTGTCAAGACATGGCCGCCCGCTTGGGCGCGGAGGACGTTGCCCAATAATTTTCCCAACAGCTTGACGCGGGCGCGCAGTTGTTTGTCACTCATGGTGCTTCACTGTATTGAATACGTCAGGGTCATGGCCGGACGGCGCGGACTCCCGCGCACAAAGGCGACTATTATACAGCCTTATGGGAGTTTGCCTGCCCCCGGTGATCAAGCGCCTGCCGGTAGAGTTCCAGGTAGGCTTTGGCGCTGCGCGGCCAGCCGTAGTCGCAGGCCATACCGTTGCGCATGAGCTTAAGCCAGGCTTGAGGATTGTCATTATAAAGGGTCACGGCCCGCTGGACGGCATTCAACAAGGCCGCCGGCGAGGGGTCGTCGAAGACGAAACCGGTGGCGACGTCCAAACCGGCGCTGATGTCGACCACGGTGTCGGCGAGGCCGCCGGTGCGGCGTACCACGGGAGGGGTGCCGTAACGCAAACTATAGAGTTGGTTGAGGCCGCAAGGCTCATAGCGAGACGGCATGACAAATATGTCCGCCGCGGCCTCGATGCGATGGGCCAAGGTCTCGTTGAAGCCGATCCTGACATGACAGCGACGCGGGTAGTGAGCCGCCAAGGTGGTCAAGGCCTTTTCAAAATCCTTGTTGCCCGAACCCAAGATGACTATTTGTGTTGTCTGTTGCAGGAGATTTCCCAATACCGCCATCAGCAGGTCCACGCCTTTTTGTTCCACCAACCGGCCGATGAAACCGATGAGCGGTACCCTGGGATCGCGCTGCAAACCCAGCTCTCGCTGCAAGGCCGACTTGTTGCCGGCCTTGCCTTGCGGGGCATCGAGGCTGTAGTGGTGGGACAGATAAGTATCATGCCGGGGATCCCATTCGTTGTAATCCGCGCCGTTGAGGATACCTACCAGGCGATCGGCGCGGCTGCGCAGCACACCGTCCAAGCCGGAACCCATTTCCGGCGTGCAAATCTCCTTGGCGTAGGTGGGACTGACGGTACTTAACGTGTCCGCATACTTCAGCCCGCCCTTGATATAGGAAAGCTGTCCGTAGAATTCCAAGCCGTCCATGCCCCATAACGCCTCCGGCAATCCAAGCCGCTGGAATTGGTCGGCGGGGAACAATCCCTGATAGGCCAGATTATGGATGGTGAACACCGTGGCGGGTCGCGAGGTAGCCGTGGAGAGCAGCGCCGGCACCAAGCCGCTTTGCCAGTCATTGCAGTGGACGACGTCGGGTTGCCAATCAAGGCCCGCTTGGTTGAGCGCCACCGCCGCGGCGACTCGGGCGAAGGTCGCGAAACGGGCCGCGTTGTCCGGCCAGTCATGGCCGTCCGGTCCGATGTAGGGATTGCCGCCGCGATCGAAGTGCGGAGGGGAATCCACCAGCCACACCGGGATCTTGGTGTTCGGCAGATACGTTTGCAGCAGACGCACCGTGTAGGGTTCTTGCGCTATGTCCAGACTTGTTACCTTCATTGGGCCGATGCGCGACTTGGCATCGCGGTACGCGGGCAGGATGATACGGATGTCTTGGTCGAGTTCTTTGAGGGCGATGGGCAGGGCCCCGGAAACGTCTCCCAGCCCGCCGGTTTTGATCAGGGGATGCGCCTCGCTGGTGACGAATAGGATTTTTCGGGTTTTTATGTGAGGCGATTTTTTTTGTGACACGAGTTCTTCCTTGCAACAAGGCGACGGGATGCTGTCTAACATCAATGGACAATGCCCGCTACCTTATCATAAGGCATACAATTATAAGGAGTGGATTAAAGACCTGTTCCGCCGGTGGCGATATAAAAAGCATTCGGGACAGGCCGCGGGCAGTAGCAAGCGACGCAAGGAGAAAGGAATAGCTATGCGTATGGCGATGGTGGGATTAGGGAAGATGGGCGGCAACATGGCCCGGCGCCTCTGCCGGGGCGGCATCGAAGTGGTGGGGTATAACCGTTCGCCGGAGATCGTAACGACTTTGGCCGAGGAAGAAGGTCTGATCCCGGCTGCTTCCTTGTCGGAGATTGTAGGCGAACTTAGTTCACCGCGGGTGATCTGGATGATGCTGCCCGCGGGCGAGGCCACCGAACACGCCGTCCGCGAGTTGCTTCCGATGCTGGTTAGGGGTGACATCATCGTCGACGGCGGCAATTCCAATTATCACGAGAGCGTGCGCCGCGGCAATTTGTGCGCGGAGCACGGCATCGGTTTCATGGACGCCGGCACCTCCGGCGGCGTGTGGGGTCTCGCCAACGGTTATTGTCTAATGGTGGGCGGCGCCAGCGAGGTCGTCGCAGAGGTCATCCCCGCGCTCAAGGTGCTGGCGCCGGCGCCGGATCGCGGTTGGGCCCATGTCGGCCCGGTGGGGGCGGGCCATTTCACCAAGATGATTCACAACGGCATCGAGTACGGCATGATGCAGGCCTTTGCCGAGGGCTTTGCCTTGTTGCGCGGCAAGAAGGAATTCAATCTCGATCTCGCGCAAATCGCGGAATTATGGCGCCACAGTTCGGTGGTGCGCAGTTGGCTGCTGGATTTGTCCGCCGAGGCGCTCAAGCACGATCAGAAGCTCGAAGACGTCGCGCCCTACGTGGCGGACTCGGGCGAAGGGCGTTGGACCGTGGAAGAATCCATCGCCCAAGGCGTACCGACCCCGGTGTTGACCCTGGCCTTGCAGATGCGCTTCACCAGTCAGGACAAGGAAGGCTATCCTTATCGTTTACTCTCCATGATGCGCAACGCCTTCGGCGGTCATGCCGTGAAGAAGTCGGGAGAACGCTGATGCAGCCCTGCACTTTGGTGATATTCGGTGCGACCGGCAATCTCGCCCGACGCAAACTCATGCCGTCCTTGTTTCAATTGGAAGAGATGGGCCGTCTTCCCGAGAAGATGGTGATCGTGGCGTTCGGGCGCCGGCCCTGGGAGCGGCAACAGTGGTTGGATGAAGTGGGCGCCATGTTTCGCGAGAAGTACGGCGAGACATTCAATAACCAGACCTTCGAGCGATTCAAGGAGCGGCTTCATTACCTGCAAGGCGATTTGCACGACGGCGATTCGGTGGAGCGATTGAAAACCACCCTGATCGACGACCCCCGTTTCCCCACCAATATCATTTTCTACATGGCGATTCGCCCCAGCGATTTCGGCGAATCCATTGACCGCTTGGGCAAGGCGGGGTTGCTTGGCGAGCAGAACGGCTGGCGCCGGGTGGTGATCGAAAAGCCCTTCGGCTATGACTTATTGAGCGCGCAGGCACTGCAACAGGGGATGCATAAATATCTCAGAGAGAGTCAGATCTACCGCATCGATCACTATCTGGGCAAAGGCACGGTGCAAAATGTCTTGGTGTTCCGCTTCGCCAACATCATGTTGGAGCCGTGGTGGAACCGCCAGTACATCGATCATGTGCAGATCACCCATTCCGAGACCCTGGGCATCGAAGATCGCGCCGATTATTACGAGGGCGCGGGGGCTTTGCGCGACATGATCCAGAGCCATTTGATGCAACTGCTCACCCTGGTCGCCATGGAGCCGCCGGCCATGATGGACGCCGAATCCTTGCGCGATGAAAAGGTGAAGGTGCTGAAATCCATCCGGCCCATCCCGCAAAATGCCGTTCATGCCCACGCCTTCCGCGCGCAGTACACCGCCGGTTCCATCGGTGGAAAGAGCGTGCGCGGCTACTTGGAGGAGGAAGGGGTGGATCCGCGCAGCACCACCGAGACCTACGCGGCGCTGAAATTATACGTGGATAACTGGCGCTGGAAGGGGGTGCCTTTTTATCTGCGCACCGGCAAACGCATGATAGAGAGCGCCTCGGCCATCAATATTCGCTTCAAACATCCGCCCCAGCATTTGTTCCGCAATACCCATTTGGACCAAATCAAACCCAATTGGTTATTATTGGGCATACAGCCCAAAGAATGTCTGCGCCTGGAGCTGCAGGTGAAAGTGCCGGGTTTGGAGATGAAAACGCGCACCACCAGTCTGGACGCCAGTTATCGCCACGAAGGCGAGTCGGAGTTCGACGCCTACGGGGATTTGTTGCTCGATGTGATCGAGGGCGACCGTACCTTGTTTTTACGCTACGATGAAGTGGAGTGGGCGTGGCGGGTGGTGGACCCCATCGTCAAGGTGTGGTCGATGGAGCGGGATTTCATCAATACCTACGCGGCGGGCACGTGGGGACCGCGCGGCACCTATCGTTTGTTCGAGCGGGAAGACCAATTCTGGCGCCACTCCCTCGATATCAAAGGCGAGGATTTAGAGGCGTATTGATTTGGGCTGTCAGCATTCAGTTATCAGCTATGAGTTGAACGCCGACAGCCGATAGTTTAACGATTTAAGAGGAACAGGGATGTCCGCCTTGACCCAATCCGCCGCCTGGCAGGCGCTTCAATCTCATTATAAGACGATGCGCCAAATCCGGATGAGGGATTTGTTCGCGGACGACCCGCAGCGCTTCGTTAAATTCTCACTCACCTGCAACGACCTGTTGCTCGATTACTCCAAGAACATCATCACCGACGACACCATGGCCTTGCTGATGGGGCTGGCGCGGCAGGCGCGCCTGGGCGAATGGCGAGACAGGATGTTCTCGGGCGAGAAGATCAATGTCACCGAGGGGCGGGCAGTGCTGCACGTGGCCTTGCGCAATCGCTCCAATCGTCCCATCTATGCCGACGGCGCCGATGTGATGCCCAAGGTGAATGCGGTGCTGGAGCAGATGCGCCGCTTCAGCGCGCAAGTGCGCGGCGGGGATTGCCGGGGTTACACCGGCAAGCGCTTCACGGATGTGGTGAACATCGGCATCGGCGGCTCGGATCTCGGGCCGGTGATGGCCGCCGAGGCGCTCAAACCGTATGGCGCCGGCGGATTGCGGCCGCACTTCGTGTCCAACATCGACGGCACTCACATCGCCGAGACTTTAAAACGCGTCGATCCCGAGACGACCTTGTTCGTGATCGCCTCCAAGACCTTTACCACTCAGGAGACCGTTGTCAACGCCCGCACGGCGCGCGCCTGGTTTTTAGAGCAGGCTCGCGATCAGGCGGCCGTCGCCAAGCATTTCGTGGCCCTGTCCACCAACGCCAAGGAAGTGGCCGCCTTCGGTATCGACACCAAGAATATGTTTGAGTTTTGGGATTGGGTGGGCGGGCGTTATTCCCTGTGGAGCGCCATCGGTCTGCCCATCGTGCTTGCCATCGGCATGGACAATTTCGAAGCAATGCTGGCCGGCGCCCATGATATGGACAACCACTTCCGCAGCGCGCCTTTCGAGGAAAATCTGCCGGTGATCATGGGGCTGCTGGGAATTTGGTACAACAATTTCTTCGGCGCGCAGACTCATGCCATTCTTCCCTATGATCAATATATGCATCGTTTCCCCGCCTATTTCCAGCAGGGAGACATGGAAAGCAACGGCAAGCGCGTCAGCCGCGACGGCGAGGTCGTGGATTATTCCACAGGTCCGGTGATCTGGGGCGAGCCGGGCACCAATGGCCAGCATGCCTTCTATCAATTGATCCATCAGGGCACCAAGTTCATCCCCTGCGATTTCCTCGCGCCCATCGAAAGCCACAATCCTCTCGGCGAACATCACCGCATCTTGCTTTCCAATTTTTTTGCCCAAACAGAAGCGCTGATGCGCGGCAAAACCGCGGAGGAGGTGCGCGCCGAACTCGCCGCGGCCGGAATGGGCAGCGAGGAACTGGACCGGCTGTTACCGCACAAGGTGTTCCCCGGCAATAGACCGACCAATTCCCTGTTATTCCAAAAACTCACTCCGCATACCCTGGGCGCGTTGATCGCTCTTTATGAGCACAAGATCTTCGTACAGGGCATTTTATGGAACATCAATTCCTTCGACCAATGGGGGGTCGAGCTGGGCAAGCAGCTTGCCAAGGTGATACAGCCGGAGTTGAGTGACGAACACGCGGTAAGGAGCCACGATTCCTCCACCAATGGCTTGATCAATTATTATAAAGCCCGCCGCCCCGAGTGAATTTTCGGCTATTTTTTATGCAACCGGCTTGTCGAGCGGAAAGTTATTTGTGTTTTGTGCTTGACAAAGTTTCGCGGTAGCCTTATTTAAGACGCGGTATGTGACTGGTACCTATCTGTGGATTCAATCAACTAACGAGAGACGGACATCATGAAAAACAAACTTGCAATTGCAGCGATTCTCACATTATCACCCATCGGTATCGTTATGGCTGCACCCAACAACGTCGGTTGCGGCGTCGGCACCATTATTTTCGAAGGCCAAACCGGCGTCGCCCCGCAAGTGTTGGCGGTTACCACCAACGGCACCTTGGGCAATCAAACCTTCGGCATCTCCTCCGGTACATTGGGTTGCGCCAAGGACGGTGTCGTGGCCAATCCGGTGAAGGTCAGCATGTTCCTGGACAATAACCTCGACAAACTGGCTCACGACATGGCGGCCGGTCAAGGTGAAACCTTGGAATCACTGGCCAGCCTCATCGGCATCGACAGCGCCCACAAGGCCGCCTTCTTTGAAGCGACCAAGGCGCACTTCGCCGAGATCATCCCCTCCGAGCACGCCAACACTCAAGACGTGATCGACGCCTTGAACCGCGTGCTCGCGCAAGACAGCGCATTGGCGCAATTCGCGCGTCTCGTTTAATCCGCTTGTCGTCAATCCAAAACACCCGGCTTAACCCGCCGGGTGTTTTGCTTTGTGAACTGCAAAGTATCGAATGTCGCACCTAGCTTCTTGGTTGATGCTGCTGTTTCCGTGTCTGTTAACGCCGGTATTCGCCGCCGCCGACTCCTACCTCCAGGAACTCCAGGCGCAGGCGCACGCCGAGAAGCTGGCCGATACCCGCCAGTGGCGGGCGTTGGTGCATTACCGCGATAACCTGATTTTTCCCGGCGTCACCGGCCAGGCCGACGATCCCGATTTTTATCTGGCGCACGACGGCAAAACCGATCCAAACTCGGAACTGGATGCGACCCTGCGCGCTTTTTTCGCGCCGCCGGTGGTCGAAACCGATTCCGTGCAACATCCCCAATGCAGGTTCATCGCCCGTTACCAGTGGTTGCGGCAAACCCTGCATTTTGATCCGCAGCGCTTGCCGCCCCAGCCTTGCGAACGGTTTCAGAAATGGCGTGCGACTCTCAATGCCAGCGCCTTGACTCTGGTATTTCCCTCCGCCTACATCAACAATCCTTCGTCGATGTTCGGTCACACCCTGCTGCGCGTCGATGCCGCGGATCAGGATGAACACACCCGTCTGCTGGCCTATGCCATCAACTACGCCGTGGGTCCCGGCAGCGACAACGGCGTGGTCTTTACCTTCAAGAGCTTGATCGGCGCCTATCCCGGTTTGTTTTCCATTTCGCCTTACTACGTCAAGGTGAAGGAATACAGCGGCATCGAAAACCGCGATATCTGGGAGTACCGGCTTAATTTCACCCAGGAAGAGATCGACCGGCTGTTGATGCACGCCTGGGAATTGGGCCCCGTTAAATTCGATTACTATTTTTTCGACGAGAACTGCGCCTATCATCTGCTCTCCTTGTTTGAAGTGGCGAGACCCAGCCTGGAACTGACCGACCGTTTCCGCGGGTGGGTGATTCCCGTGGATACGGTGCGGCGGGTGGCGGAACAATCGGGAATGCTGAGGGAGGTGGTGTACCGTCCCGCCGACAATACGCGTTTGCATGATTACTTGAGGCGTATGTCCGACAGCGAGCGCCTGGCGGTGCGCCGCTTGGCGGAGGGCGAATCGCCGCAGACGATGTTGCAGGGTTTACCCGAGCAGCGGCAGGCGCTGCTCTTGGAGGGCGCATATCACTTGGTGCGATACCAGGATGTCTTGGGTCAGCGCGAACACGCCGGCGCCGCACGCCTGTCGCGCGATCTACTGCTCGCCCGCAGCCGTTTGTTAGAGGAGGAAGACGATCCCGAACCACCGGTCCCGCCGGTGCGCCCCGATCAAGGCCACAAGACCCGGCGCCTCGCCCTGGGAGCGGGCCGCCAAGACAAACGCAATTTTCAGAGTTTGGCGTTCCGGCCTGCCTATAATGACCTGTTGGACCCCGGCGGCGGCTATACGGAAGGGGCGCAGATCAATTTCATGGATGTTGCTCTGCGCCATTATCAAAATAGCGGACGAGTGGAGTTGGAGAAATTAACTCTGGTGGATATCTATTCCTTGTCGCCGCGTGATGCCTTCTTTAAAACGGTATCGTGGAAAATCAATACCGGATTGGCGAGGACGCGCCTGAGCAATGGTGAGCATGTGGCGGTGTATCGTACCAACGGCGGGGCCGGCTTAGCGCTGGGAGGATGGGACAGCGCGGTATTTTACGCCTTTGTGGAAGGAACACTCGATGTGGGGGACAAACTGGAGCGCAATTATGCTTTGGGTATCGGTCCCAGCCTCGGCGCGTTCGCCCATCCCCTCGAAGCGTGGAAGGTGAATCTGTTCGTGCGCCTGCAGGACTATCACGCGGGCGATAAGCACGGCGAACGCGAAATCGGATTGCAACAGAGCATCAGCCTGGGCCGCCAGCACGCGCTGCGCCTCACCCTCAGCGACAATCGCGAACGGGACGTTGAGTGGACCGCCGCCGAGCTGAGCTGGCATAGGTATTTTTGATGTATAGGCTTGGTTTTCTGCTGCTGTGTTCCTCTTTATTGCAGGCGTGCAGCGGTGTTTTTTTTCACCCTCAAAGCGCGATGGTACTGACGCCCGAGCGTATCGGGCTCGCTTACGAAGACGTTTATTTCAAGTCGCCGGACGGTGTGCGCCTGCATGCCTGGTATCTGCCGGCGCAAGGCGAGGCGCGGGGCACCGTGCTGTTTCTGCACGGCAACGCTGAGAACATCAGCACCCACATCGCCAGCGTTTATTGGTTGCCGGCCCAACATTACAATGTGCTGCTCTTGGACTATCGAGGTTACGGCACATCGGCGGGATCCGTGTCTATTGAAGGCTCGCTTATGGATATCGAAGCGGCCGCGGCCTGGTTGGCGCCGCGTCCTGAGGTACGGGCACAGGGCATGGCGTTGTTGGGACAAAGTCTCGGCGGGGCCATGGCGGTTTATGCGGTGGCCCATTCCCGCTATCGTGCGGAGATCAAGGCACTGGTCATCGACAGTGCCTTCAGCAGCTTTCGGCGCATCGTGCGGGAGAAGTTGGCGACCTTCTGGTTGACCTGGCCCTTGCAATGGCCGCTGTCGCTGACCGTCGGCGATCGCTACAGCCCCATTTATGCCATCCCCGACATCAGTCCCATCCCGGTATTGATCATCCACAGCGAACACGATCAGGTGGTGCCGGTGCGGCACGCCGAGGACTTGTTCGCGGCCGCGAAAGAGCCTAAGGCCTTATGGCTCGCGCCGGAGGGCGGGCATATCCAAGCGTTGACGCATGAGGACTACCGCCGGCGCCTCACGGAATATCTCGATCGGATATTCGGCAAGTGATCGCAGTCTCAATACGGGCTTGGCGCCGGCCGATATAATTCGCGTGTGAATGCCTTATGTTATTTGGAATAATTGTTTATTATCTGCCAGGCTTATTTTCGAACAGGAAGTTTATGCGGCATACCAATATTAATGCCCGAAGTATAAGCGTACTCATGCTGGGCTTATGGATAGCCAGTCTGATATGCGATGTATGTTTTGCGGAAAGCGCGCATACGCGCCCCGATAATCACCAGGTGAGCGCCGTGGACATCGTGCGTCTTAAAGCAAGGGCGCCTCGTCTGCGTTCTTCCGTTGCCTTGGTGATGGACGAGCGCGAGGGGGTGGTGCTTTACGGACGCAACGTCGAGGAACAACATCCCATCGCCTCGGTGACCAAACTTATGACCGCTATGGTGACCTTGGACGGGCACTTGCCAATGGGCGAGATTATTACCATTGCGCCTGAAGACCGTGACCGTTTGCGCGGCTCGGCCTCGCGCCTGCGCGTCGGAGTGAAATTGACGCGCCACGATCTGTTGCTCGCCGCCTTGGCCGCCTCGGACAACCGCGCGGCCGCGGCCTTGGCACGCACTTATCCCGGCGGGCGCGCGGCAATGTTACGCGCTATGAACGATAAAGCGCGGCAATTGCGGATGCTCAACACTCACTATGCCGATCCCGCCGGCCTCAATAACGATAGCGTCTCCACGGCCCGCGATCTCGCCACCTTGGTGAACGCCGCCATCAAATATCCTTTGATTCATGAATTCACTACTACCGGTGAATTCACCGTGACGGATCGCCGCCGCAATAGACCCATCGAGTTCGTCAATACCAACCGGTTGGTACGCTCCTCGGCTTGGGACATCAACTTGAGCAAGACCGGTTATACCGACGATGCCGGCAATTGTTTGGTCATGCAGGCGGTCATCGGCCACCGCCCGGTCATCATCGTCTTGCTCAACTCCTGGGGCAAGCTCAGCAAATACGGGGATTCGCAACGCATCCGCGAATGGTTGTTGCGCAACGAACGCCGCGCCATCCAACTGGCCGACGCGCCGACTTGATCGGAGCTGGCCCCTCCCTTTTTCGTATAAAGCGCTGAACGCTTCGTCGTCTTTATCTCGCATGGAACTGTAGGGAGGTTTTGTCACCGGCCGTAACCCGCCCGATGCTGAACGCGTCATCATCTAAAATTATGGAGCTAGCCGCGCGTCCGACCATTCTGAAGTAAAATGACCTCATTCAACTTAGAACTGATATATCGTCATGCGCATTGCTTTGGGTATTGAATACGACGGCAGCGATTTCGCCGGCTGGCAATTGCAGGAGGAAGAGGTGCGTACCGTGCAGCGCAGTGTGGAGCAGGCCCTGTCGACAGTGGCGGATCATCCGGTGCGGGTAATCTGCGCCGGCCGCACCGATGCCGGCGTGCACGCTACGGCGCAAGTCGTACACTTCGACACCCATGCCGAGCGCGGCATGCGATCCTGGGTGTACGGCGCCAACGCCAACCTGCCCAAGAGTATAAGTGTGCAGTGGGCGCAGCCTGTCTCGAATGAATTTCACGCGCGCTTTTCCGCGGTGCGGCGCCGCTATCGCTATGTGATCCTCAACCGCGAGGTGCGGCCCACCTTTCTCGCCTGGCGGGTGGCGTGGGAATATCGGCCTTTGAACGAAGCGCTCATGCGGCAAGCGGCTCAGTTGCTCGTAGGCGAGCATGATTTTTCCGCCTACCGGGCCGTGGCCTGCCAAGCCAAGAGTCCGGTGCGCAATCTCTATGAATTGAAGGTGAGCCGCGATCGCGACATGGTGATTTTGGATCTGGAGGCCAATGCCTTTCTCCATCACATGGTACGCAATATCGCCGGGGTGTTGATGGATATCGGCGCCGGCAAGCAGCCGCCCGCCTGGGCCGGCGAGATTTTGGAAAGCCGCGATCGCACCTTGGGCGGGGTCACCGCGCCGCCGCATGGCCTGTACCTTACCGGTGTCGGTTATCCGGCGCATTTTGACCTGCCGCCGCTTTCACCGTCCGGGTTGGTCTGGTAACCTGTGGCCCTTTCGCCGGTCGGTCGGTAAGCTTAAAGTCTTCAACTATCCATGCGCACGCGTGTGAAAATCTGCGGTATCACCCGGGCGGAAGACGCCGCGGCCGCGGCACGCTTGGGGGCCGATGCCATCGGCCTGGTGTTTTATGACAAGAGCCCGCGGGCGGTAGGTATTTCCCAGGCCCAGGCGGTGGTCCGATCGCTGCCGCCGTTTGTTACCATTGTGGGATTGTTTGTCGATGCGGCG
>Ga0316628_100002105_pt1 | contig 14554 bp, 13 predicted proteins | sample OWC_Aug_M2_C1_D5_FD_207648 | JGI IMG/M metagenome (GOLD analysis project Ga0316628, IMG submission 207648) | Wetland soil microbial communities from Old Woman Creek delta, Ohio, United States - OWC_Aug_M2_C1_D5_C | ecosystem: Environmental > Terrestrial > Soil > Wetlands | place: USA: Ohio... | reverse complement strand
GGCCATCGACGAGGAGAAGGACACCATCGAGAGCATCTACGAGCCTTTCCTCATGCGCATCGGCTTCCTCGACCGGACGATCCGCGGCCGGGTCATCACACCGAAGGCCTACGCCCATCTGGGATATGTGTACGGCGAGGCCCGGCCGCGCGGCAAGGCCAAGCCCTCCGGCCAGAAGAAGCTGTTCAAAGATTAGGGATGCCCTCCGATAGGCCGCTTCTCGTCTCCGACTTCGACTATGACCTGCCGCCGGAGCTCATCGCCCAGCACCCCCTCCCCCATCGCGACGACTCGCGGCTGATGGTCGTCGATCGCAGGATCGGCTCCATCCGGCATGAGCCGTTCAAGGGTCTCGCCGGCCGCCTGAATCACGGCGACCTCCTCGTCCTGAACGACACCAAGGTCATCCCGGCCCGGGTATGGGGAACGTGCGGCAAGGCGAAGGTCGAGTTCCTTTTCATCCGGGAGGTCGGCCCGGGGCTGTGGGACGTCCTCTGCCGTCCGGCCCGGCGGGTCCGGGAAGGGGACGCCGTGCGTTTCGCGGCCGGCTTCGAGGCCCGCGTGGAAGGGATCGGAGAGGAAGGAAAGCGGGTTCTCCGTATCAATCGGGCCGATGTCCGGTCCGAACTTGACAGGATCGGCTACGCTCCCCTGCCCCCTTATATCAAGCGGAGCCGCGAGGACCGGACGGCGCGGCCCGAAGATCTCGCCAGATACCAGACGGTCTTCGCCAAAAAAGAGGGCGCCGTCGCCGCCCCGACGGCCGGCCTCCACTTCACCGCGGATACTTTAAAAGGGCTGAAGTCTAAGGGCATCGATATCCGGCGCGTGACCCTTGACGTCGGCTTGGCCACGTTCCAGCCGGTCCGGGCCGAGATCGTCATGGACCACAGAATGCTCGAAGAACGGTACTCCATAACGCCGGCCGCGGCCCGGGCCGTGAACGTCGCGAAGTCCGAAGGCAGGCCCGTTACGGCCGTCGGCACGACGGTCGTTCGAACGCTCGAAAGCGCCTGGCAGGACGGCCTCGTCAGGTCGGGCCGGCGGCCTACGTCACTCTTCATCTATCCGGGCTACGAGTTCCGCGTTGTCGACCGCCTGCTGACGAACTTCCACCTGCCGAAGTCGACCCTGTTGATGCTTGTCGCCGCCTTCGCCGGCCGGGACCTTATCCTGGAGGCTTACCGCGAAGCCGTCCGCGAGCGCTACCGCTTCTTTTCCTACGGCGATTGCATGTTTATTCTTTGATCCGGTTTTGACTTGGTTTTTTATTCTGAATTATCATAGGGAAGAAAAACCATGCCTAAATGCGCTGCCATCGCCCAGGAGATCGAAAGGCGCCGCGCCGACATCCTGGACTTGAGCCGGCGCATCCATGCCGATCCCGAGCTCGCGTTCGAGGAAGTCCGGACGTCGGCCCTGCTCCGGTCCGTCCTCTCGGCCGAAGGCTTCGCCGTCTCTCAAGCGACCGCCTCCCTTCCAACATCGTTTCGCGCCGGCCGCAAGCTTGCGGCGGACGGACCCCGGGTGACGTTCACGGCCGAAATGGACGCGCTCCCCGGGCTCGGCCACGCCTGCGGCCACAACATCATCGCCGCCGCCGGGACCTATGCCGGTATCGTCCTCAAGTCGGTCATCGGCCCTGAGGTCGGCGGCACGATCGAGGTTGTCGGCACTCCGGCCGAGGAGAGGGGAAGCGGCAAGGTCCGGATGATCGAGGACGGCGTTTTCAAGGACTCGGACGTCGTCCTCCAGATCCACCCGCACGCGCTGGACACGGTCATCGGACAGGCTCTGGCCCGGCGCTCTCTCACCGTCGAGTATTTCGGCAAGAAAGCCCATGCCGCGGCCGCGCCGCGGGAAGGGATAAACGCCCTGGACGCGCTCGTCATCTTCTATCATTCGGCGGCCCTGCCCCGGGCCAAGCTCCCGGCGGGCTGTCTCTTTCACGGCATCATTGAAGCGGGCGGAGAGGCACCGAACATCATCCCCGACTATGCCCGCGGCCGCTTCTCGCTCCGGGCCGATACCATGGCCAAGATCGACAGGCTCTTCCCAGAGATCATGGCTCTGGCCCAGGCGGCCGCGGCGGCCACCGGCAGCCGGTGCCAGGTCAGCGAACCCGGGCCGGGTGTCTCCACCTTCAAACGAAACACGGTCCTAGAGGACCTGTTCGCCGGGCTATTCGAGGAGCGCGGACGACGCGACCCCAGAAAAACCCGGCAATCCTACGGTTCGACCGACCTGGCCAGCGTCTCACAGATCGTCCCGACGATCGAGCCCCTGGTCAAGGCCAGCGAATTCCCCATCCACAGCGAGGAATTCGCCCGTGACGCTATCGGGGCCGGCGGCGAACGCGCCCTTCTCGACGGTGTTTTCTTTCTGGCCTGTGCCGGCGCCCGCATCCTGACCGAGCCGGGCCTCCTCGACCGGGTCCGCCGGGGATTCCATGAAGCCGCGCCAAGCGCGTCCGAATGACGCGCCTGCCCCGATGAAAAGCCTCCCTGATATCATGGCCGGCAAAAGCGAATGGCGCATCGTGATCACGGACTCGGGCCTGGGCGGGTTGTCCATTTGCGCCGAGCTCGAAAAGCGGTTGCGCGGCCTGGCCGGCGGAAACCAAGGCATCCGCCTCATCTATGTCAACGCCTGGCCCGATTCCCGCGGCGGATACAACGATATGCCGGACGCGGCGGCCCGCGCCGCCGTCCTCGACAAAGCCCTGGCCGCGATGACGGCCTACCGGCCCGGGCTCATCCTCATCGCCTGTAACACCTTATCCGTCCTCTATGATCTGACCGGGTTCAACCGGGCGCCCGAGGTCCCCGTGGCCGGCATCATCGAGGAGGGGGTCCGGCTCTTCTACGACGCCCTGACGCGGGACCCGGGGGCCGTCCTCGTCCTGTTCGGGACGCGGACGACGATCGAATCGGGGGAACATGTCCGCAGACTGACCCGGAAAGGGCTGGATCCCCGGCGCATCGTCGCGGCCTCCTGTCACGGACTGGCGGGCGCCGTCGACAAGGACCCAGATTCCCCCTGCTTGGCCGGGTTGGTCGACGAATGCGTCTCCCAGGCCGTCCAGGGACTGAGGTTCGGCGGCGACCTTTACGCCGGCCTGTGCTGCACCCATTATTCCTATATCACGGACCTCTTCCGGAGAACGCTCGAACGGCAGACCGGAGCCAAGGTCGAGATCCTTGATCCCGGCGCCCATCTCGTCGGAACCCTGACGTCCGGAATGGGAGGCCGGGGACCCGAAGGCGCCGTGGCGGATATCTCCGTCGAGGTGGTCTCCAAGATCGAGCTCCCCGAGGCCCAGCGAAAGGCCGTGGCCCGGCGCCTTCAATCCGTGTCCGACCGGACGGCCCGCGCCCTGCTCGAGTACACCCGGATCCCCGGACTCTTCTGAGGGAGAACAGCCATGAGGATTGTCCTTTTGACAGGTCCCGGCGGAGATGCCCAGGGCTGGGGGGACATGAAGGTCACGGAGTCCGTGCGCGAAGCCGCCGAGTCCTTGGGCCACCCGACGCGGATCGCCTATGTCGCCGATGAGCCGGAATTCTTCCGTCTCGTCGACCGGCCTGACTTCGACATTATTTGGAGCGCGCTCTACCACATCACGCCCAACGAAAAGTTCATCGGCCGGAACGCGGCCGGAACGTGGGTGGCCGATGAGATGGACGCCCGGAGCATCCCGTACATCGGCTCGGACAGCCGGACCATGAAGGCCATGATCGACAAGTTCCAGACCCACGAGATCCTGGCCGCCGGAGGCGTGGCCGTCCCCGCCCATGTCCTGATCAGGACGGGAGACGACGTCTCATCGGTCTCCTACCCCGCTTTCGTCAAGCCCATTTGCGAATCCCGATCGGTCGGCATCTCCGACGAGAGCGTCGTCCATAATGAGGAAGAGCTCCGGCGACGCGTCGCCTACGTCGAGCGCGAGTTCGACGAGCCCGCCCTCGTCGAGGAATTCCTGCCGGGGGCCGAATACACGGCCCTCGTCCTGGGCAACGGGGCGACCCGGGAATGCCTGCCGGGCCTGGTCACGGTCGAGGAAAAGCACTATCAGGGCTATCGGATCCTCCGGAGCGACCTGAGGGGGGTCGGCCTGACGAGGATCAGCCTGGCCGGAGAGAGGACGGAGGAAGCGCGTCTCCTGGCCGACGCCGCGGCCGAGGCCATGGGCTGCCTGGACCACGTTCGCATCGATATGAGAGTGGACGCGGCCGGCCGGCTCAGGATCATCGAGGTCAACGGTATCCCCGGGCTCAAGCCCCACAAGAGCTGGGCCCCGCAGATCTACACGCTCTACCACGCGTCGCCGCTGGGGGAAGGCGAGGATTACCGCCGGCTCATCGGCGCGATCGTCGATTCCGCCGGCCGCCGTTACGGTCTCTAGGCGGGCGCCGAGGGAACGGTTCTCTTGAACCATTCCCGGATGAGGCGGGCGAGCTCCGGCCGGGCGGGCGCCGCCTTCTCGGCCATGAATCTCGTCAGCGCGTCCCGCCAGAGCTCCGAGTGCTGGAGCGTCGTGATCCTGTTCCGGAACATGGCCGCGCCTTTTCGCGGCCCGGACTCCATCTTGTCCAGGATGTCGAGGACCTCCTTCCTGAAACCGGCCGGGCCGTAGTAAGCGAGATAGGCCTGCCAGGCTTCGGACGGGCCTGAAGCGGTCCTCAACGGCCGGGAGATCCTTTTGATCCTTTCAAGGAGCCCGGCTTCCTCGCGATGGCCGAGCTTCCGGAGTCCCTGTTCCGAGATCCTGTAAGGGTGCAGTTCGAAGGAGGCCAATTTATTCCCGCGGACACGGATCTCGAGGCAGAAACCTGTTTTTCGATAATACAGGTCGGAGGGCTGGTCGAAAACGAAGTTGCCCAGGCTGTAGGCGATCAGGCGTCCGTCCCGGACTTCCAGGCCCTGGGGGACATGGGGGTGGTGGCCGACGACGCAATCCGCCCCGGCTTCGGCCAGGGCCCGGAAAGCTTCGACGACGTACGGCGGGGGAAAGGGGACGTATTCCAGGCCGGCGTGGCCGACGGCGATGATAAAATCGCCGCGCCGCTTGTACATCCGGGCCAGTCGGACAAGCCGGTCGATCTCCCAGCCGCAAACGCCGGGCCCGCCGCGGGAAGCCGTGAGGTCCTCCCCTTCGCTGAAGTTCAGCAGGGTGACCCTCGTCCCCTTCACGGCCACGGTCAGCGGCGACAAAGCCTCTCCAAAGGTCAGGCCCGCTCCGACCGTCCGGATGCCGTTCCGGTGGAGGACGTCGAGCGTATCCCGGAATCCCCTGAGGCCGTAATCGAAAACATGGTTGTTGGCCAGGCAGGCGACCTCGAACGGGACCGTGGTCAGGCCGGCGACATGGGCGGGAGAACCTTTGAAGACCGCGCCGCTCTTCCAGACGGGCTTCCGGGCCGCCGTCAGGGCGCATTCGCAGTTGACGACCCGGAGGTCGGCGGCGCGCAGGACGGGCAGCGTGTCGCCGTAGACGGCCTCGGCGGCCGACCTGACCACGGGTTCCAGGGCCCGGATCGGCGCCCAATCGCCGGCGACGATGACCGAAACCTCGTCGTTTTTCGCACCGACCCGAGGACGATTCAGAAACCTGTCGTTTGTCATGAACATCTAACCCGGGAATTATCCGTCGACGGGCGGCCCGCCTTCGGCTCCTTTTTATTACCAGCTGCCCCCGAAGTCAAGGGCCCGGCGGGAGGCCGGCGACGGCCTTGCTTTTCATGGACCCGTTACAGCCGGGGGGGAGACCCCTGTCGACCCGGGGCCTCGAAGCTAATCGAGTTTTTTGCGGAAGCGGGCGACGCTGAGGGCCAGGATGACGCTTCCCAGGACGGCAAGGGCCGCGGCCTGGGTCCAGAGCTCGGACCAGCCCGCCCCTTTCAGCATGATCCCCCGGATGCTGACGAAGAAATAGCGGATGGGGATGATCGTCGTCACGTACTGGAAGAACTTGGGCATGTTCTCTATGGGGAATACGAAGCCGCTGAGCAGGATCTGGGGCAGGATGAAGAAGAGGGACGTCAGCATGGCCTGCTGCTGGGTCCTGGAGATCGTCGAAATGAACAGGCCCGTGCCTAGGGTGTTGAGCATGAAAACCAGGCAGAAGACATAAAGGAGCGCCACGCTGCCCCGGATCGGGATGCCGAACCAGCCCCGGGCCACGGCGATGACGAACGTCGCGTCGACCAGGCCGATGATGACGAACGGCAAGAGTTTCCCGATGATGAGCTGGTGGGGGCGGATGGGCGTCACGATCAGCTGCTCCATCGTCCCCGCCTCGCGCTCCCGGACGATCCCCAGGGAGGCGAGCACGGAGGTCATGATCATCAGGATGAGGCCGAGGACGCCGGGAACCATGAAGTTCCGGCTCTTTAGCTCCGGATTGTACCAGACCCGGACCTCCGCGTTGACGAGGACGGGTTTGAGGCCCCGGCCCCGGGCCCGTTCGAAAGCCTCGAAGATGATCTTCTGCGTCGTCCTGGACGCGATCATCGTTCCGTAGTTGACGCCGATCATGGCCGACTGGCTCTCCGACCCGTCGGCGATGATCATGACCGACGCCTCCCGGCCCGCGGCGATCTTGTCCCCGAACCCTCGGGGGACGACGAAGGCCATGGCCGCGTCGCCGTGGTCGAGGTAGCGGTCGATCCCGTCCATCCGCGCGACCCGGGCCTTGACCGTGAAATACCCGGAGTTGAGGAAATCGTTGAGGAACGCCCGGCTGGACGCCGAGCGGTCCATGTCGCAGATGACCGAAGGGATGTTCTTGACGTCGAGGTTCGCGGCGTAGCCCAGGAGGAGGAGTTGGAGGACCGGCGAGATGAAGATCACCGGGAAGAGCTTTGGGTCGCGCCGGAGCTGGACGAACTCCTTCCAGAGGATGGACAGGATGGCCTTCACCGTGCCCTCCTCCGCCGCCGGCCCTCATCCCCGGACCCGAGCAGGGCGACGCTCAGAGCCAGGATCACGACGGCGAAGCCGGCCAGAGACAGGGCCTGGTCCCAGAAGGCGCCGAGTCCGGCGCCCTTGAGGATGATGGCCCGGAGGGCGGCCAGGAAATACCTGGCCGGGATGAGGAAGGTCACCGGCTGGATGACGGCCGGCATGTTCCTGATCGGGAAGACGAAGCCCGAGAGGATGAAGGTCGGCAGGATCGTCATCACGATGGAGAGGAGAAAAGCGACCTGCTGGGTCCGGGTGATGGCCGAGATCAAGATCCCCTGCCCGAGCCCGGAGATGAGGAACAAGAGCATGGTCAGGAGGAGCAGGAAATAGCTGCCCTTGACGGCGACGCCAAAGAGGAACCAGCCCAGCCCGAGAACGAGGTGGGCCGAGGCCAGGGAGATCAGGACGTAAGGGATCATCTTGCCGATGATGAGCCCCGCCGGACGGAGGGGCGAGACATTGATCTGCTCCATGGTCCCCCGTTCCTTCTCGCGGACGATGGAGAACGCGGTCGAAGTGGTCAGGACGACCATGAGGATAAAGGCCATCAAGCCGGGCACGAGGAACCGGGCGCTCTTGAGCTCCGGATTGTACCAGACCCGGACCTCGGTCTTGAGGGGGAGCGTCAGCCCCCCGAGCCCGCGTCGCGCCATGGCCTCGAGGGTGATCCTCTGCGAATAGCTCTGCAGAATGGAGGCGGCGTAGCCCGCCGCCGTCGTCCCGCTCATGGCGTTGGCGCCGTCGAGCAGGAATTGGACCGAGGGGCTGCGGCCGGCCAGGAGGTCACCGGAAAACGTCGGGGGGATGACCAGGGCGGCCTTGATCTTCTCGCGGGCCATCAGACCGTCGACGTCCTCGGTCCGGCCGATGGCTGCCTTGACGTCGAAATACTCGGTCGTCCGGAATTTTTCGACGAGTTCGCGACTGGCCCGGCTTCCGTCCTGGTCGACGACGGCCAGGGGGATGTGCTTGACGTCGAAGTTCAGGGCGAAACCGAACATGATGAGAAGGAAGGCCGGGATGAAGATCATGAAGATCAGGGACCGGCTGTCCCGCTTGATCTGGCGGAACTCCTTGCGCATGACCGGCCCGACAAAGGCGAACGGCAAAGTCCTCACGGCGCCGCCTCCTCGGCCTTGCCGTTCCCTGATTGTTCCTCGATCTTGTGGATGAAGACGTCCTCGAGCGACGGGACGATCCTGTCAAGCCTGTCCGGCACGATCCCTTCTCGGGCCAGACGCTCCCGGATGAGCCGGCGGCCCTCGGTTTCTTCAGCGACGCTGACGTGGATGGCGGTCCCGAAGATCGACGTCCCGAGGACCCACGGCTCCTTGCGGAGGATGTCGAGGGCGTCGACGGCCCGGCCGCTGGCGACCTCGAGGATGGGGTTGCGGATGACCTCGGCCTTGAGCTCCCTGGGACTGCCGCCGGCGACGATCCGGCCGGCGTGGATAAGCCGGATGTCATTACAGTATTCCGCCTCGTCCAGGTAATGAGTGGTCACGAAGACGGTGACCTTGCGCTCGGCGAGCTCGTTGATGAGTTCCCAGAAGCGCCGGCGCGAGGCCGGGTCGACCCCGCCCGTGGGCTCGTCGAGGAAGACGATCTCCGGTTCGTGGAGGACGGCGCAGCCCAGGGCCAGCCGTTGTTTCCAGCCGACCGACAGCGTCCGGGTGAGGCTCCTCTCCCGGCCCTTGAGGCCGGCCAGATCGAGGACCCAGGGCAGGCGTGAGTCGACGGCCGTCCTGGCCAGGCCGTAAACGCCGCCGAAAAATCGGATGTTCTCGGCGACGGTCAGGTCCTCGTAGAGGGAGAATTTCTGGGACATGTAGCCGATGACGGTCTTGACCCGGTCCGGTTCGCGGCCGACGTCGAAGCCGCCGACCGTGGCCGTGCCCGCCGTCGGGTCGAGAAGGCCGCAGAGCATCCGGATGGTCGTCGACTTGCCCGCTCCGTTGGCGCCGAGAAAGCCGAAGATGGCGCCCCGGCTGACCCTGAAGCTGACCTCGTCGACGGCCGTAAAGCCGCCGAATTTTTTCGTCAGCGACTTCACCTCGATGGAGTATTCGGACAAGGCGTTTTCTCCCTCGCTCTCCGCTCTTCAGCGCCCCAGCGCCTTCTCCAGCCGGGCCTGGGCCAGCACGAGGTCTATCGCCGCCTGGGTCCGGTTCAGCCGCGCCTGGAGGAGGGCGACGCCGGCGTCCAGGACGTCCGTGTTCAAGGCGACGCCCTGCTTGAACCGCTCCCGGACGACCCGGAGATTCTCTTCGGCCTGGCCGACGGCCTGGCCGGCCACCCGGACCTTGTCCCCGGCCCGCCCCATGCTCAACCGGCTTTGTGTGACCTCAAGGACGGCTTGATCCTCTAGGAGCTTGCGGGCGTCCCGGGCCTGGGCCAGCAGGGCGTCGGCCTGCTCGGCCTGCCGCTTCGTCTGGTTCCAGTTCCAGATATCGAAGGATACGGAGATCCCCAGATCCCACGTCCCTTTGAACTTGTCAAGCGACGGCAGGATCCTGGGATTCGGCCGAAGGCAGTAATAATTTCCGGATAAGTAAACTTGGGGATAGAAGCCCGCCCGGGACGCCTTCAGACCCAGTTCTGAGGCCTTGATCCGGAACTCGGCCGCTTTGAGGTCGGGCCGTTCGGCGGGGACGTTCGTGGCCGGGCTGCCCTCGTCAGCCGGAAGCCGCGAGGCCTGGCTCTCCGCCGAGGTCGTCAGGTCGACGTCCGTGACGAGAGGCAGGCCGATCAGGCTGTCGAGCAAGGTCAGGGCGACCTCGGCGGCATTGCGGGCATCGATGCGCATGATCTCAGCGTTCGAAAGCTCGAGCTCGGCCCGGAGGACGTCGTTCTTCGTCAGAAGCCCTTGGTCGAAAAAGGCCCTGACGTCCTTGAGGTGCTCCTGGACCTGGCGGATGTTCTCGTCGACGACCTTCTCGATCTCCCTGGCCCGGGCCAGCCCCCAGTAGGCGTTCTTGACGGCGAAGATGAATTCGGCCCGGTCCTTCTCGAGGTCCTGGGCCGCCGCGTTCTCCAGCATCCGGGCCGAATCCGTTCCGGCCTGGAGACGGAAGCCTGTGAACAGCGGCTGCTGGACTCCCAGGCGGAGATTGAAGCTATTGAAGTAGCTCTGCGAAACGACGATCGGGTTGGGCGAGACGGGCAGCGTCACCTGGAAATCCGGGACTTCGCTCAGCCGGGTGTAGCCGCCCCCGAACTTGAGCGACGGCAGGCGGCCGGCCGCGGCCTCGCGGGACTTCGCCGCCGACGAAGCGACCTTCATCCGCGAGGCGTGGAGGGCCGGGCTCGACTCGAGGCCGGCGGCGATGGCCTCGTCGAGGGACAGCGGATGTGTTTGGGCGAGGGCGCCGAGCGGCAGGATGAGGATCGAAGCGACGGCAAGATATTTTTTAAGCATGACCGGCCTCCCATGTTGATCGTTCGGTGACCGAGATGAAGACATTCTCCAGGCTGGGAGGGAGGAGCCGTTTCTGGAAGACGGGCATGCCCTCCCGGGCAAGGGCGGCTTCGAGGAGAGGGATCCCTTTCTCCGGGTCGTCGACAACGACATTCAGCCTGTCCCCGAAGAGATGGACTTCCCGGACCCCGGCGAGCCCCTTCAGGACAAGGAAAGCGCGCCGGATCTGCGGACAGACGACTTCGACGACCGTTCCCCGCATGAGACGTTTGAGGGCCTGCGGCGTGTCCGCGGCGAGCAGTCTGCCGCCGCCGAGAAGGCCGACCCGCGAAGAGCGCTCGGCCTCGTCCATGTAGGGAGTGGCCATGACGATCGTGATCCCGGAACGGAGCAAGCTCGACAGGATGGTCCAGAAGTCCCGGCGCGAAACGGGGTCGACCCCGGTCGTGGGCTCGTCGAGGAAGATGAGGCGGGGGGTGTGGATGAGAGTGCAGGCCAGGGCCAGTTTTTGCCGCATGCCTCCCGAGAGGCGTTCCGCCAGGCGGCCTCGGAAGGGCGTGAGCCGGGTGAACTCGAGGAGCTCTTCGCGGCGTTCGCGGAAATCCCGGACGAGATGGATCTCGGCGAAGAACTCGATGTTCTCGTCGACGGTCAGGTCGCCGTAGAGGCTGAACTTCTGGGAGAGATAGCCGATGCGGGCTTTGACCTCATCGACCTCGCGGACCAGGTCGAAACCCAGGACCGAGGCCCGGCCCGCGGTGGGCTGGAGGAGGCCGCAGAGCATGCGGATCGTCGTCGTTTTCCCGGCCCCGTCCGGTCCGACGAGGCAGAACATCTCCCCTTCCCGGACCGTCAGGTCGAGGGAGCGGACGGCCTCCACACGCTCGAAGCTCTTCGAGAGGCCGCGGGTTTCGACGGCGAGTGGGCTCATGGGACCGCCCTCAGGAGACGGCCGCCGGACCGACCCGGATGAGGGCGTCGGCGGGCAGGCCCGGTTTGAGCAGACCCTCGCGGTTCTCGATCTCGACCTTGACGCCGAAGACGAGCTTGACCCGGTCCTCTTTGGTCTGGACATTCTTGGGCGTGAACTCGGCCTCGGGCGAGATGTAGGTGACCTTCCCGGGGAAGATCTTGTCGGGGAAAGCGTCGATCCTGACCTCGACGGCGTCCCCCAGCCGGACCCGCCCGAGCTCCTTTTCCGTGACATAGATCATCACGTAGACGCTGTCGAGCTCGACCAGGGTCAGGATTGTCGCTCCGGGCGTGACGAGCTCGCCGGCCTCGACGGCCTTGTGGGTGACGACGCCTCCGGCCGGGGCCGTGATCGCGCAATCGGCGATCATCTTCACCAGGAGATCGGACGCCGCTTGGGCCTGGGCCAGCCGGGCCTCGGCGGCCCGGACCTCTTCGGGCCGGGCCAGCGTCCGGACCTTGGCCAAGGCTTCGGCCGCGGCATTCCGCTGGGCCGCGGCGACGGTCAGCCGGGCCTCGGCGTCCTCGCGCTGTTTCGTGGTGACGCTCCCGGTCGCGGCCAACTCCCTCATCCGCCGGGCGTCGTCCTCGGCGACGGTCAAGGCTGCGTCCGCCTGCTTAAGGACCGATTCCGCCTGCCGGATGTCCTCGGACCGGGCCCCCTTGATGAGGAGCGCGAGCTGGGCCTCGGCCAGCCGGACGCCGGCCTCGGCCTGGCGGAGCTGGATATCAAGGGTCGCATGGTCGATCCGGGCCAACGTGTCGCCCGGCTTGACCCGGACACCCTCGGTGACGGCCATCTCCACGACCTGTCCCGAAACCTTGGAGGCCACGTTGACCTCGATGGCCTCGATCGTTCCCGACGCGGAGATGCCGTTCTTCGCTCCGCTCCTTGAACAGGCCGATCCGGCCAGGACGACGAGGATGAGTGCGGTTATTCTCGATCTCATGACGCGCCCTCCTTTCGGGGCTCGAAAAGGGCCGGCGTCTTGGCCGAAAAATCCAGGCGGCCCTTGTCCGTTAGGATGCCCTGGAAAAAGACCTTGATGATCGATTCGAACATCTCGGCCGGGGCCCTGCCGGAACGGAGGACCTCGGCCGGGTTGACGAACTCCTCGACCAGGCTGACGAACATCCGCATGAGGAAATCTTCGTCGATGTCGCCCCGGAAAAGGCCCTGCCCGCGGCCGGCGGCCAGGATGACCTTGAAATTGGTGTTGATCTTGTCCCGGCGGAAGGTCTCGACCTCCTTCCAGACGACGGGAGCGCCCCTTTGGATGTCGCGGAGGAAGAGCGGCCCGAACCGGGAAATGGTGCCGACGACGAGGGCGAACAGCTTGGCCAGCCTGTCGACAAAACCGAGGCCGTCCACCCCCATGATCGCGTCGACGCGGCCCGAGGCCTCGGCCATGAGCCCGCGGACGACGGCCCGGAGGATCTCCTCCTTGCTGGCGAACTCCTTATAAAGGGTCGCCTTGCTGATGCCGATGCGGCCGGCGATTTCATCGGCCGTGACCCGGAAGAAGCCGCGGTCCAGGAATAGCTCCCGGGCCGCCTCGAGGATCCGCGGGCGGGCCGTGGACGGCGGCGGCTCTTTTTTCTTAGAAACTTTAGAAACTATTTTAGTTCTCACAGTTTTATAATAAGCACGGACATGTGATTTGTCAAGCTCGGGGGCAATTTATTTCGCCGGCCGCCGGCCCGGGTTCTGACGGCCGGCTTCAGGCCTCGATGATCCCCAGCGGCGGATTCTTCTTCCATTTGCCGCGGGTAAAATCGGGGATGGCGACGGGCCGGCCCTTCCCGGCGACGCTCCTTGCGCTCGCGCCGACCACGGCGCTCCAGGCCGCCGCGTCGTAGACGTCCTGGTCGAGCGGTTCGCCCCGGCGAAGCGACTGGATGAGCCGGTAATCCTCGATATAGTCCATGCCGCCGTGTCCCCTCCCCTCCCCCTTTGAAGCGATGGCCTTCCAGAGCGGGTGCTCGAACTCGGCGGCGAACTCCTCGAAATCATCCCATTGGTGAGGCTTTTCCGCCCGCCCCTCGATGTAGATGCGGTCGGGCCATTTGTGGGCCAGGCCCTTGGTCCCCTGAACAAGGTTGATCCGCGTGTAGGGCCGCGGCAGGTTGGTATCGTGGATGAGGATGATCGTCTTGCCGAGCTTCGTCTTTATCAGGCTGGTATTGACGTCGCCGAGCACGTAGCGTTCCTGGGCTTGGGGCGAGCCGGCGCCGAACGTCGCCACGGCGTATTCATGGAGACCCTGGGCCGGGCTGCTCATCGATACGAGGTAATCAAAGGCGTCGCCGCGGTTGACGTTCATGCATTGGGCCACGGGTCCCAGGCCGTGGGTCGGGTAGAGGTTGCCGTTGAGTTTTTGGGCCCAGGCCCGCCGCCAGAGCCCCTCCCCCTCCTTGGAGAACTTGACGCCGCGAAGGTCGTGGAGATAGCCGGCTTCGGCGTGGAGGACCTCGCCCAGGACGCCCTTGCGGACGAGGTTCAGGGTCATGAGCTCGATCCTGTCGTAACAGCAGTTCTCCATCATTTGGCAGTGCTTCTTGTGCTTTTCGGCGGCCTCGACGAGCTCCCAGCAATCCTCGAGGAACATGGCCGCCGGGACCTCGGTCGCGGCGTGCTTGCCGTTCTTCATGGCCGAGAGGCACACGGGGACGTGCCACTCCCAGGGCGTCGCGGTCATGACCAGGTCGAGGTCCTCGGTCTCGCACATCCTCTCGAAATCCCGCGACCCCGTGGAATAGCCCGCGGGCTTGGGTTGTCCGGCCTCGACGACCCATTTCTGGGCCCGTTCGACCTTGGCCGGGACGATATCGCATATGGCTTTGACCTCGACCCCGTCGATGTTCAGGTAGTTCTGGACGTGGGCCGAACCCATGCCGCCGACGCCGACGAACCCGACCTTGACGGTCGGGACGGGGTCCGCCCTGAACTGCGTCTGCGCCTCGCCCCCGAGCCCGGCCGGCTCTTTGGCCTCAAGGCCGAGCCCGGCCACGGCCGCGCCCAGACCGGCGGCCGCGCCCAGTTTGAGAAAATCCCTGCGGTTGGGGTTCCGATCGTCGTTGCTCATGGGACCTCCAGAGTTGGGGTTTGGGGCGGCGCTAGAAGACCCGGAACGCGAGGCCTCCGAGGATCAGGCAGCCGCCCAGCTTGATTTCGTTAGAGAGCGGGTCGACCGCTTC
>Ga0316628_100002104_pt1 | contig 14555 bp, 11 predicted proteins | sample OWC_Aug_M2_C1_D5_FD_207648 | JGI IMG/M metagenome (GOLD analysis project Ga0316628, IMG submission 207648) | Wetland soil microbial communities from Old Woman Creek delta, Ohio, United States - OWC_Aug_M2_C1_D5_C | ecosystem: Environmental > Terrestrial > Soil > Wetlands | place: USA: Ohio... | reverse complement strand
TGCTCGGGATTCGGATCGTCCACCGACCCCATCGAGTACCGGGAGGGCGGCGAGAACCACACCGTTCGCAAGCTGGCCGGCCTGACCAAGCACAACAACCTCACGCTGAAGTGGGGGATGACCGATTCGCGCGAGCTCTACGCGTGGTACCGCGACGTGCAGTCCGGGAAGATCGCGCGCAAGAACGGCTCCATCATCGTGCGCGACGTCGACGGCACCGAGAAGGTGCGCTGGAATTTCGTGCAAGCTTGGCCGACCAAGTGGGAGGGGCCGACGCTCACCGCGAAGGGCAACGACGTCGCCATCGAAACGCTGGAGATCGCCCATGAGGGCATCGAGAGGGTGTCGTGATCCAGACCGAGTATCCCTTCACGCTGCCCATCGGCTACGCCAGCGACGACGGCACGCTGCACCGCGACGGCACCATGCGGCTCGCCACCGCCGCCGACGAGATCCTTCCGCTCAAGGATCCCCGCGTCCAGAGCAACCAGGCCTATCTGGTCGTCATCCTCATGTCCCGCGTGGTGACGTCGCTGGGTCGCCTCCAGCACATCAACCCCAAGGTGATCGAGGACCTCTACGCGGCCGATTTGGCCTACTTGCAGGAGCTCTACAACCGCATCAACCGCAACGGCAAGGCGCAGGTTCACGCGGAGTGTCCGCGCTGCGCGGCCGAGTTCGAGGTGGAGCTCCACAGCTCGGGGGGATCCTCGGCTACCCCCTGAAGGCGCTCTACGGGGAGGTAGCCTTCGTCGCCTACCACTTCCACTGGTCCCCCGAGGCCATCCTGGACCTGGAGCACGGCGAGCGCCGCCGATGGGTCGAGGAGATCTCCGCGCTGAACCGGAGCCGGAGCGAGCTCGCCGAGTGACTGGAGCCAAGAAGACCATGACCGACGTCCGTCTCACCCGAACCCCGCATCCCGCGACGCTCCCCGGCCAACGGTGGCGTGCCTTCGCAGCGGGGCTCCTGGGGCGGGGGTGCCGCGAGGCATGGAAGCCGGGCGGGCCCGGCATGAGCCTGTTCGTTCCGCCGCGGGCGTCCCCGACCGTTCATGTCCATCGCCAGACCGCCCACTGGTCCATCTCCCCCGTCATCGCCCTCTCCATCGCTCCTCTCCTGCGAGCCACCCTGACCCAGCACTGGTTCGCGGCACTCGCCCCGGCCCCTTCCGTCAGGCCTGCCCTCTCGCACGCGGCAGCCGTCGTCGTCCGGGAGCGCATCCTGGCGGCCGGCCCTGAGGCGCCCTCGTCGTCGCCGTCGCATCGCGAGCGCGCGTTCTCGCCCGAACGCACGCCCCTCGTGCGCGCCTGCGTTCGCGCCGAGGCCGCACCCCTTCAGGCGGCCCTGCGGGCCGGCAAGATCGTGCTCCAGAACGCCCAGGCCCTCGCGCAGCGAGCGACCAGCGAACGGCGCCGCGTGGAAGCACGGCCGGCCGCTGAGCTCCCCGCCCTGTCCCGGGCGCTCCCGCGGCCGAGCCCCGAGCCCACCTCGACCCGTGCCGACCGCGAGTCCCTGGTCACCACCCGGGATCCCGCGTCCCCCTCCGCGACGCGGGGACGGCCGGCGGGGCCGCCGCCCATCGACGTGGATCGCCTCACGGACCAGGTGATCCGCCAGATCGACTCCCGCCTCCTCGCGCACCGCGAGCGCCTGGGACGCGTCTTCTAGGGAGCCACCGCGATGCAAAAACTCCACGTCAAGGCACTCCCCGATGGCCCCGAGATGGACGTCCTCTTCAACCCGGAGGAGTACACGGTCAGCAAGGACAACAACCTGGCCGTGCAGGGCATCCCCGGGCTGTCGGCCCCGCTCGTCCAGTTCGTGAACGGGAACCTCCGCACGCTGGAGATGGAGCTCTTCTTCGATACCTGGGATTCGCCGGATCTTCCCAAGCGCGACGTTCGCCAGCTGGTGGACCCTTTCGTTCACTTCATGGACATCGACTCCGAACAGCACGCACCGCCCATTCTCGAGGTCTCCTGGTCCTCGCTCCAACTCCGGTGCGTCCTGGCGCGCGTCAACCAGAAGTTCCTCATGTTCAGCGACGACGGGACGCCCGTCCGCGCCCGGCTCAACGTCACCTTCAACGAGGTGATCGACCCCGACCAGGAATCGAAGACCGTCAACCGGCAGACCGCGAATTTCACCAAGCTCCACGTGGTCGAGGCCAAGGAGACCCTCAGCGCGCTCGCCTCCCGCTTCTACGGCGATCCCGCAGCCTGGCGACCCATCGCCATCGCCAACGACCTCGCGGATCCGCGCGCGATCGCGCCGGGCCTCTCGCTCCGCATTCCCGCTCTTCCTTTCCAGGACCCGGACACCCGGGAAACGGTCCGCTGAGATGGCACCGGTCATCCCACGATTCGCGCCGCAATTCGAGATCGCCATCTCGGGCAAGCCGCTTCCCGCGGCGCTGCGCGCCGCCATCATCAAGGTGAGCTACCAGGACGGGCTGGAGGGAGCCGACCGCGTCGAGATCACCATCGCCAACGACGGTCTTCGCTGGCTGGAGGACCCGCTCCTGCAGGTGGACAACAAGCTGACCCTCTCGATCGGCTATGCCCCCGATTCACCGGAGCGGGTGTTCGTGGGCGAGATCACCGGGGTGGGTGCGAGCTTCCCGAACTCGGGGATGCCCACCGTGACGGTGGTGGCGCACGACTTCCTGCAGCGCCTCACCGCCGGCTCGCGCGACCGCGCCTTCCAGATCCCGGTCCCGTGCATCGGCAGCTTCCCCCTGCCCGATCCTGCCGTGGTCGCGCTGGTCGCCGGGGTCGATCTGCTCATCCCCAAGCTCGATCCGGTAGGGGCGGCGCTCTCCTTCCTCACGCTCCTCCTCGCCTACGCCATCGACCCCCTGGACGCCAAGAAGGCCGTGCGCATCCAGCAAGGGGAGAGCGACTTCGACTTCCTTTCCAAGGTGGCTCGCGAGAACGGCTGGGAGATGTACATCGATCACCAGGCCGAGCCGCAGGGCTATCGGCTCCGCTTCCAGTTCCTGATGGGCGTCCAGGACTACAAGCCCAGCGTGCGCCTGGTCTGGGGCGCTTCCCTCATCGAGTTCAACCCGCGCGTTTCCACGGTGGGTCAGGTCTTCGGCATCTCCACGCGCATCTGGGTGTCCGCCATCAAGATGGAGTTCGTGATCGTCCTGTCCTGGGACTTCGACAAGGGTGGATTCTCGTTCGAGGTCTATCCCGGCCTGGGGAGCCTCGACGCCGTACTGGGGGGAAAGAAGGCCCAGGGCGTGCTGCGGGTCGACGCGGTGGGCCCGGCCAGTGCCCCCAAGCAGATCCTGAGCGAACTCCTCCCGCGGCTCAACAGCCGGATCACCGCCACCGGGTCCACCATGGGTGATCCTCGTATCAAGGCCGGCAAGGTGGTCGACGTGGCCGGCATCGGCGATCCCTTCGGCGGGCTCTACCGGGTCACCACGGCCACCCACACGCTCGATTCGGGCGGCTATCGCACGCAGTTCGATCTTCGGAAGGAAGTCTGGTTCGGAGGGCTGGCGGCGCCCAAGGGCGCCGGCGGGCTCCTGCGCGTGCAGGGACAAGCGGTTCGCTGACGGAGGTTCGCCATGGCGGTGACGTTGTTCGAAGCAGGCGGTGGAAAAGAGGAGAAGAAGAAGAAGAGCTACAGCATCGTGACCGGGTTCGTGACCAACAATTGCGACCTCATCATGCACGGCAAGGTGCTGGTGCGCATTCCGACCGTCGACCAGGAGGTCTGGGCTCGACTGGCGGCAGCGGGAGCGGGGAAGGGCAAGGGACTGTACATGTGCCCCGACATGAACGACGAGGTGCTCCTGGCGCTCAACGACAACGAGCCGACCGACGCGTACATCATCGGAAACCTCTGGAACACGCAGAATGGGCCGCCCGTCTCGGACCCCCTGACCGCCACCACCAAGCGCAAGCTCAAGACCGGTCTCGTCGCCGGGGTCGGGCACGAGGTGGAATTCGACGACGGCCCCGGGCAATCGATCACCATCACCACCGCCACCCAGCAGAAGATCACGCTGGAGCCCAAGAAGATCGAGATCAGCGCCGGCCTGGGGACCGCCAAGATCACCCTCAACCTGACCCCGCCCAGCGTCTCCATCGAAGCGGTCGCCAACGTAGAGGTGAAGTCGCAGGGCAACCTGACGCTCTCGGGCAAGAACATCAACATCGGCGACGCCCTCACCGCCAAGGTCACCATCCAGGGTGGGATGGTCTTCATCAACTAGGAGTTCCACATGCCTGCTCCAGCTCCCGGCGCACGCCTCGGAGATCCGACGCTCCACGGCAACCCGCTCACCCCGCCCGCTCCCGGGGCCTCGGGCAGCCCCAACGTCTTCATCGGAAAGCAGCCCGCCTGGAGAGCCACGGCCGACGTCCACGTCTGCCCGCTGGTGAGCGGTGTCGTCCCGCACGTCGGCGGTGTGGTGGCGCCCGGCAGCCTCACCGTCCGCATCAACAAGCTCGGCGCCGCCCGGCAGGGCGAGACCATCGCCGAGGCCGGCCCCCCCAACAAGATCCTCATGGGTTTTCCGACGGTGATCATCGGAGGGTGACATGCCCACGCTCGATCCGGCCAAGGCGTTCCTCGGGGTGGGCTGGTCCTTCCCGCCCCGGCTCTCGCCCGACGGCATGCTGGCGCAGGTCGCCTACGAGGACGACGTCCGGGAGGCCATCCTGATCATCCTCCAGACCGATCCTGGCGAGCGGATCATGCGGCCTGACTTCGGCGCAGGGCTTTCGCAATTCCTCTTCGAGCCGGCCAACACCACCACCATGGCGCGGCTCCGGAAGCGGGTGGAGGACGCCCTGGTCCAGTGGGAACCGCGGATCGATCTCGACGCGGTGACCGTGACCTCGGAACCCACCGCGCGAAACGTGCTCGACATCACCATGCGGTACCGCGTCCGGGCCACCAACAGCCTCCACAACCTGGTCTATCCGTTCTACCTCGACGAGGGCACGCCCACGTGACCCCGACCGCGACAGGCGCTCCGGCGCGTCCCGACGTCGCCGAACGGGTTCGAGCGCTCGTGGCGCGGGCCCGCGGATACGTGCCGGGCTGGAAGCCCGGCGCGTTCGGCCCCGACGCCGCGCTCCTCCAGGTCATGGCACGCCTCCTCGACGCCATCGGCCGGCGCCTGGATCAGGTTCCGGGCAAGGACGGGCTGGCGCTCCTCGATGCGCTGGCCGTGCGCCTCATCCCGGCGCAATCGGCGCGCGCACCGGTGGTGTTCACCTTGAACGAGAAGGCGCCCGACGCGCGCCTCCCCGCCGGCGCCCGCGTGGCGGCTCCCCCGCCGCCCGGCGGGACGGAGCAGATCGTGTTCGAGGTGGAGCATGCCACCGGCCTGGCCGCTGCCCGTCTCGCGCAGGTCGCTAGCCTTTGGCCGGGCCGCGACGCCTGGATCGATCACAGCGCCGCCGTCCTCGCCGGCACGCCCTTCCGGCCCTTCGATCCGCTCTCCCTCGTCTTCACGCCGCACGCGCTGTACCTCGCGCACGACACGCTGCTGGCGCTCTCCGGAAGGTGTGCGGTCGACGTGCGGGTGGAGCTCGCCACGGGGAGCAGCGAGCCGTTCGACCTCGTCTGGGAGTACTGGGACGGAACGACCTGGCGCGAGTTCCTGGGTATGCGCCCGGGGTGCGACCCGGCCGAAGAGCAGAAGCTCGACGGGACCGATGGCCTCACCCGAAGCGGGCGATTCCATCTCACCGCCGACTGCGCGGAGTCGGGCCCCACGGCGGTCGGCGGGATCACGGCGTCCTGGATCCGCGCCCGGCTCACCCAGCCGCTTCCCCCCGATCCCTCGCGGGTGCTGCCGGAGATCGACGCCCTGAAGCTGCACACGGAGATCGCCCAGCCGCTCGTCCTGTCGGGAACGTCGGGCGAGCTCTCCAGCAGCGGCACCGCGGAGATGCTCGTCGTCTCGGTGACCGACGAGCAGGGCGTTCCGCTCCGCGGCGTGAACGTGTCGGCGGCGGGGACCACGATGCAGACGGATGCTGCCGGACGGGCCGCCTTCAGTCCCGGCGCGGGCACGGCGCACGTCGACGTGTCGATCGGAGACACGCACCTCGAGCAGGACGCTCCCCAAGGCACCACCGGCGTGTCGTTCCAGTTCCAGGCCGCCGGCCTGCCCGCGGACAAGGCCGCCAGCGACGAGCAGACCCTCGACGTGACCAAGCCGTTCCTCCCCTTCGGCCCTCAGCCGCAGCCCGGCGACGCCTTCTACTTCAGCTGCGCCGACGCGTTCTCGCGGCCCGGCGCGGCGCTGCAGATCTACGTCCAGACCACGCCCACCCCGCAGGACCAGCTCACCCCCGCCGACACGGTGATCCTCCTCGCCCGCCCTCGGCGCCGCCGCTCGGCCCGCGCGGACCTTCCATTCGTGGCGCTGGCCCACACCGTGAGCTGGGAGTACTGGAACGGCCGAGAGTGGGCCTCGATCGCGCCCGGGTTCGCGAACGATCCCGCCGCCTCGCCCGCCAGCGTGGCCGCCGATGATTTCACGGGCACCGGCGTCGTCAACCTCACCGTGCCCGACGACATCGCGCCCACGCAGGTGAACGGGCAGGACGGGCTCTGGATGCGTGTCCGGCTCACCAGCGGTGGATACGGCTTCACGCGCACCGTCACCTGGGCCGCCGGAGCCGGCAACTTCACCTACGTGGTCTCGCAACCTCCGGCGCTGTCGCGCTTCCTGCTCGGATACGTCTGGCAGCGCGGTCCGTTCGCGGCCGAGCACGTCCTCACCTACAATGATTTCCAGTACCAGGACCACACCTCCGAGGCCACCTGGCCCGGCGACACGTTCCGACCCTTCCAGCCGGTTTCCGATCTCGTCCCGGCGCTCTACCTCGGATTCGATCGCCCGCTCCCGGTCGATTGGCTGGGGACCTACTTCGACGTCGAGGAGGTGGCGGGCGACGTCGAAGGCCCAGCCCTGGTCTGGGAGGCCTTCGCCGGCGGCCGCTGGGAGGATCTCCGCGCCGAGGACGAGACCCATCGCCTGCGCTTGCCCGGCATGGTCTCCTTCATCGGCGCCGAGGGCGCCGCGGCGCTCTCCCGCTTCGGCCAGCCGCTCCACTGGGTGCGGGCGCGACTGCAGGAGGACGGCCCTCCGGGCTCGCCCACGGTGGACGGGCTCTTCCCCAACGCCGCCTGGGCGGGACAGCACCAGACCACCACCGACGAGCCCATCGGCGTGAGCGAGGGGCAACCGGATCAGGTGTTCACGTTCGGGCGAATCCCTGTCTTGCCTGGAGAGCAACTGGCGGTGTGCGAGCTCTCCGGACCCCGTGCCAACACGGAGTGGCGCACGCTGGCGACGGAGGTGCTCGCCGATCCGGAGCGCGTCGCCTCGCTCGAGGTGCTCCTGGGCGGCGAGGCCACCCAGAACGACGTGGCCGCCGGACCGCTCCGGCTGGTGCGCGATCGGCTGAAGCGCGTGGTCGAAGTCTGGGTGACGTGGGAAGGGCGTCGCGACCTGTTCGCGTCCGGCCCGAACGATCGGCACTACGCCCTCGACCGCGCGCGCGGAACGATCTTCTTCGGGGACGGCGTGAACGGCGCCATCCCGCCCTCGGCCGCCGCCATCCAGGCGCTCTGGTACCAGGCCGGAGGCGGATCGACCGGGAACGTCACGGCCAAGAGCCTGACCCAGCTTCTCGGCCCCATCGGGGGGATCGAGTCGGTGACCAACCCCATCGCCGCCGAGGGCGGCGCGGATGGCGAGACGGTCTCCGCGCTGGCGGTCCGGGGTCCGCATTCGGTGCGGCACCGAGGGCGCGCCGTGGTCGCTCAGGACTACGAGGCGATGGCCCGAGAAGCCGCCGCAGCGGTGGCGGTGGCCACGGCCCTCCCCGATCGCGACCCGGGCGGCCACGCGAGGCCGGGTTGGCTCACCCTGGTGATCGTCCCCCGCACCGACGACCCGCGGCCGTGGCCGTCCTTCGGCCTGCGCGAGGAGGTTCGACGCTACGTGGCAACGCGCGCCGACGCGGCGCTGGTGGCCTCCGATCAGATCGTCGTCATCGGGCCGGAGTACGTGACCATCGACGTCTCGGCCACGATGGTCCCGCTCCATCCGTCCGACGCCGGCGCCGCGGACGAGGCGGCCCGGCAGGCCTTGCAGGACTTCCTGCACCCGCTCCGCGGCGGCCTCGACGGAAGAGGTTGGCAACCGGGACAAGGCGTGTACCTGGCCGACGTCGCCCAGGTCCTGGCGCGCGTCGACGGGGTCGACCTGGTCCGGGACCTGGCCCTGCTGCGGGATGGGATCGAGCAGGGCGAGTTCATCTCCGTGGCCCCGCACCACGTGGTGGTCGCCGGTGAGCTTCGGCTCGCGTGGGTGGAGGCCTGACCATGTTCGTCCCGCTCCCCGACCTCGATGATCGCCGCTGGGCCGACCTCTCGGAGGAAGCGCGTGCGCTTCTCCCGACCTACGCCCGCGAGTGGACGGACCACAACGTCCATGATCCCGGCATCACCCTGCTCGAACTGCTCGCCTACGTCGCCGAGGCCGACATCTACCGGCTGAACCGGATCACCACCCCTCACCTGCTCGCGTTCCTGGCGCTGGCCGGGATCCGGCCCGAGCCTCCGCGCCCCGCAGACGCCGTGTGGCGGCTCGGGGTGGCTCCCGGCGCTCCCGCCCTCGCGCTGCCCGAGGGCGTGGAGCTGTCCGCTCGCGATCCCTTCGGCGCGGAGACCCGTTTCCGCGCCTCCGCCCCGGTCTCGGTGGTGGCGAGCCAGCTCCGCGCCATCCTCCTCGAGGACGCGGAGACCGGGGCGCTCCGGGACGTCACGATCGCGTGGCGGGCGGGCGAGCCGCTCTCCATCCTCGGCGACGGCACCCGGCCCGGCGCCCGCGTGCTCTTCGGGTTCGACGCGCCGTTCCCGACGGGAACCACCGTGACGCTGTTCCTCGGCTTCACGGGCGGTCGAAGCGGAACGTGGGAACGAAGGCGCCTCTACGCGGAGTGGCGCGATCGCCAGGCCGCGTGCGTCCGGCTCGACCCGTGCGCCAGGCCGACGGTGCCTGCTCCGCAGACGCCGGCCCCTGCCTGGCCATCGGTCCCCCCGCATCACGGAGCCCGGGTGGTCTGGGAGTTCCTGACGGCCAGCGCCGGGACATCCACCTGGACGAGCCTCGACCCGGCCCGCGGCGAAGTGGAGGACTTCACCCGCTCCCTCACCCTCGACGGCTTCGTCCGGATCACCCTTCCCCGCGGTCCCGCCCACTCACCGATCGGCCCGCTCGCGGCCGACCTCTACTGGCTCCGGGCCGGACTTCACTCCGGGATCTACGATTCGCCGCCGCGCCTCGTCGCGATCTTTCCCAACGCCCTCCCGGCTCGGCAAACGACCGCGCTCGGGACGGCATCGTGGCCCATCGTCCCCGGAGCGTCCCTTCCTCCCACGCTTCCCACCCCCGGCGACGGGATCGGTCTGCGGATCACGCTCGACGCGCAGAAGCGGATCACGGCGCTCGGACCGTTCGAGCCGGGCTCCGATGCACCGGGCTGCACCGTGCTCGCCTTCACCGCCCCGACGTCGAACCAGGCCGGCGTCCTCACCGTGGAAGCCGCGGCGCTGGGCGTCGGCACCGGGCTCCCGGGGCTGGCGCTCGCGGCACCGACCGTCCCCGTGGTCGAGCAGGCCTTCGCGCTCTGGTCGCTGGAGGGCTCCGGCTGGCGGCGGTGGGATCGGCGAGACAACCTGGATGCCTCTCTCCGCGGCGATCGACATCACCGGCTCGATCCCACGAACGGGGTGGTCACCTTCGGCGACGGCGAAAGGGGCGCCGTGGTCCCGGCAGACGCGATGGTGCTCGCCACGGGCCTCAGCACGCGGGCCGAGGCCGGCGACCTGCCGGCGGGGACGGGCGGGGCGCTCGCGGACTCGCCGCGAAACCGGGCGCTGGTGACCGATCTCGCAGGCGCGCGGGCCGCTCTTTCCGACGTCTCGCTCCCGCTTCCGGCTGCCGGCGGAGCCGCGGCCGAGCCGCTGGCCTCGGCCCGTTCCCGTGCGCTCGATGCTGCCGGTTCCTCCCCCCGCGCCGTCACCCTGGAGGACATGGAGTCCTTCGCGCGTTCCACCCCCGGCACGGCCGTCGCCCGTGCCAAGGCCTGGCCTGGCCTTCACCCGTCGTTCCCCTGCTTCTCGGCGCCGGGAATGGTCACGGTCGTGGTCGTCCCCGACCAGCCGGTCCCCCGACCGGAGCCCAGCCCGGGACTCCTCGAAGCGATCCGCGCAAATCTCACGCGCCGGCGGCTCGTCGGAACGCGGGTCGAGGTGGCAGCGCCGGGATACGTCGAGGTCGGGGTTCGGGCCACGGTCCGCGCCGCCCGGGGAGTGGATCCAGCCGCTCTGGCCGGACGGATCTCGAGCGCGCTCGATGCCTTCCTGGATCCGCGCACCGGCGGACCGGAGGGGACCGGTTGGCCGTTCGGAAGGCCGGTGGCGCAGCCGGAGCTCGCGCAGGTGGTGAATCGAGTGGCGGGGGTCGCCCACGTCCTCTCGATGACCTTCGTGGTCGACGGCTGCGAATGCGACCCGCAGTGCGGCAACGTCTGCGTGGGGTCGACCTCACTCGCCTGCCCCGGCGCACACACCATCACCGTCCGATGAGGCCCGAGATGGACTTCCGCGATCGACTCCCTGTGGAACGCTTCCGGTACTACCGGGGCCAGGCGCTCGAGGCGCGCGATCTCCGCGGGCAGCTCGAGGTGGACGCAGCGCTTCAGGCCTGGCACGACCGGGCGCTGCACGGTGCGTACGGCGTGGCGTTCGGGCTCGCCGTTTCCGAGGGTGCAGCGGGCCACGTCGAGGTCTCGCCCGGAGCCGCCTACGACGCATCGGGAAGGCTCCTCCTCCTGCAGCGCGTCCGGCGCCTCGCCTTGCCGGCCGCGCAGGCGCAGCAGGGCCCGTGGCTGCTCGCGGCGCGGTTTCGATCGTCGGACGAGTTTCCTTCGCGCCGGCTTCTCGCGGGGGCGTGCCCGTCCTGTGGGTCGCCACTCCTCGAGGAGGCGCCCGCGCTCGCCTGGGCCCCCGAGAAGACGTTCGAGCACGGTCCGGCCGTTCCGCTGGCGCGCGCCATCTCGAGCGCGGGCAATCCCGCACTCGATCCCGACTACTCTGCCCCGTTCGCACGACCGCGCGCCCGACCGCACATCGCCTCCGGCGCCACGCTCCCGGGGCAGGGGTTCGTCCCATGGCGGCCCGGGCGCCTGCAGCTCGGGCTCCAGATCCAGGTCGACACGTCGGTCGCCGGCTTCACCGCCACGCCCCACTACCTCGCCTGGCTCGTGAACGGGAACGCGCCGCAGCGCTCCAGACCCTCGGTGCTGCTCCTGACGCATGTGACCCAGGCGACCCCGACCGGCTTTCTGTTCCGGATCCTGCTCCTGGCAGATGCCACGTTCTTTCCGGCCACCCCGTTGCTGCGCCAGGTGCGCGTGGCGTGGTTCGGCTGCGAGGAGCGCACGCCGCCGGCGCTCACCTTGCCCCCTGCTTGCACCTGCTGCTCCGGCGAAAGGACCTAGCCATGCCCCTCGGCCAATTCCTCGAGCGCATCCAGTTCTTCGATGGCCAGCGCCTCTTCGCCGACGACCTCCAGGCCCTCGAGTCCGTGCATCGCGAGCTCCGCTGGCTCCACAACCAGAGCCTGCACCAGCCCGGAGTGGGAAGCGGCTATGCCGTCGTCGGGAAGAAGGGCGACAAGCAGGTGATCATCGGCGCCGGTTATGCGATCGACGTCCGGGGCCGAGAGATCGTGCTCACCGAGTCCGTGGTCGAACCGGTGCCCCCGGTGGCGGACGACGGCACCGGCCAGCCGGCCGTCTACGACCTCACGGTGGCCTACCCGGACGACGCCGAGCTCAAGGAATCGGAGACGCGCCAGGGCGTCTGTACGCCGGCGGGCGTGGTGCGGCTCCGCGAGTCGCCCGCCCTGTGCTGGGTTCGCCTGGGGGCGGACCTGAAGCCTGTGAGCTCGGTGGTGGCCGGGCAGGTGCAAGCGGGGTTGCGGATCCTCCTCACCCGCATCGAGGTGAAGAACTGCGCCCTGGCCAGGGACCTCTCCATCGTCCAGCGCCGCAACGCCCGGCCTCCAGAGTTGCCCTACGTCTCGTGCGGCGAGACCGATCCCGACACCACGGCCTGGGACGTGTGGATGGCCAGCGACGGGCCGCTCGGGTTGACGGTGCCGGTCGACACGTCCTCCGCCCACTTCCGCGTGACGCCGAGATACGCCGCGCAGATCGAGGGCGACCGCCTCTTTCCGAGCGCGGTGAACCGCACCTTGGTGCTCGATGGCCTGGTCCAGGTGCAGGACGAGAGCCCGTCTCGCTTCACGCTCCGCCTGCTCATGCCGGCGCTCGATGGGGGACCCATCCGGCTCAATCCGTCCGCGCTGCTGAGCGGCAGCCGCGCCACGCTGCTCGCCCTGCTGCGCAAGAACCGCTGGCGGGTGGTCTGGTTCGGGGTGGAGGGCTGACATGGCCACGTCCGAGAAACCCGGCTTCCGATACCTGAACGGCGAAGGCCGATGGCCCGGTTTCCACTGGGCCGGGCTCCAGCTCGACGGCTCCGGAGCACTCTCGCTCGCGAAGCTTCCTGCCCGGTCCGGCCCTCCCGACCCGAGCCTGGCCGCGCTGCCCGCCCCCGAAATGCCGGGGGGTATCGCGGTGGCCAGCGACGGTACGGTCTTCTACTCGATGCCGCAGGCCGATCGCCTGTACCGCATCGATGGCTGCAGGGGAGAGGTCTCCACGGTCCCCTGCCTCGCCCCCGGCGGGAGCGGCCCCACCTCTCTGCGGCGCCCTCGTGGACTCTGGCTCTCGAGGTCGCGCGGCGCGCTCTTCGTCGCCGATGCCGGCAATGGGCGCGTCCTGCTCCTCGATGTCGTGACGGCAATGCCCATCGAGATCTGGCACGGTCCCGACCTGAACCAGCGCTTCCAGGAGCCCTGGTCCATCGCGGGCCGCGGCGACGCGATCTACGTCGTCGACGCGGGTGCACGAAAGGTGTACCGGTTCGATGAGCTCGGGCAGGCGGACTCCGCCTTCACCGCTGCGGTGTTGGCCGCCGGCGTGACCGCGCCGGCCGAGATTGCCGTGGACGGTCCAACGGGAACGCCCTGGCTGTTCGTCCTCGATCGATCTCGCAACGCCGTGGCGGTGCTCCACCCCGACGGGACCCCGGTGCTCGACGGAGGCGGCGCGCCGCTCTGGGTGGGCGTCGGCGACCTCACCGCGCCGTCGGGTCTGGCAGCCCATGAGGGAACCCTCTACGTGGGCGACAACGCCCGCCGGCGGGTGCTCGTCCAGGCCTGGAGCGAGGGCCGGTATGGCCGGGTGGGAGACGCCGTCGGCTACGAGGGACCGATCTCCGCCATGGCCGTCGACGGCAGCGGTGCCCTGCTCGTTCACGCCGGGACGCCTTCGGCGCCCGTCCGGCTCGACAGCGGTGCAGGCCGGGTCCGCCGCGGCGTGCTCTGGAGCGGCGCGGTCCCCGCCCGCGGAAAGGTGGTCTCCTGGGGTCGCCTCACCGCATCGGTCGGCGAGATCCCCGAGGGCGCACACCTTCAGCTCTTCGCTGCAACGGGCAGCGATCCCGCCCATCCGCCCGGCCCGCCCGATCCCGCTTCCGAGACCCCGTTCACGGATCCTCGGTGGCGGGTTCTTCCACTGGACGTGGCCGATGTCTTCGTGGGGGAGGCGTCGGCGTATCTCTGGGTGGGGGCGGTCTTCTCGTCCTCCGGGTGGAGCTCCGCGGTCCTCTCGCAGATACGCGCAGAGTGGAACCAGCCCTCCTATTTGCCGTATCTGCCCGCCTTGTACCGGCGCGGGGGCGCGGACGAGGAGTTCCTGCTGCGTCTGCTCTCCTCGTTCGAGAGCTTCTTCGCGGAGGCGGAAGCCGAGTCCGATCGGCTCCCGGCGCTGTTCGAACCCTCGGCAGCTCCGCCCGAACGGCTCCGCTGGCTCGCGTCGTGGTTGGCCATCGACTGGGAGGAGCGGTGGGGGGAGGCCCTGCAGCGCACCGTGATCGACGGAGCGTTCGCCGCCGACGGATGGCGTGGCACGGCCCAGGGCTTGCGCGCCGCGCTCCGCCTGCTGGAGGGCATCGACGCCGCCATCGTCGAGCCATTGGCCGAGGCCGCCTGGTGGGGGCTACCCGAGGAGCCGAAGGAGCCCTGTGCGTGCGGCGGCGGACGGGAAGCCGGCAACGGGCGCTGCGCATGCGGGTGTTCCTCCCCGTCGGGCGCCGGAGCGCAGGGGAAGCCGTCGTCCACGGTGGGTGCTCCCGCGTGCGGCTGCGGTCGTGGCGTCAGCGCCGGCACCGCGGGATCGTCGAGAACCGTCGGTCGGGGCGCCGAAACCTCGGTGCTCGGCGTGACCACCATGCTCGCCAGCGGGATGCCCCAGGGCGCGGTGGTCGGCACCAGCGCCGTGCTGGGCCAGTCCAAGCTCATCGGGGGTGATCAGCTGGGCGCCCCCTTGTTCGAGGACCTCGCCTTCCGTTTCAGCGTCCTCGTCCGCCGG
>Ga0316628_100002103_pt1 | contig 14558 bp, 8 predicted proteins | sample OWC_Aug_M2_C1_D5_FD_207648 | JGI IMG/M metagenome (GOLD analysis project Ga0316628, IMG submission 207648) | Wetland soil microbial communities from Old Woman Creek delta, Ohio, United States - OWC_Aug_M2_C1_D5_C | ecosystem: Environmental > Terrestrial > Soil > Wetlands | place: USA: Ohio... | reverse complement strand
TGACCGCCTACCCCTTCATCATCTGCTCGATATCCCTCGCCGTCGTCGGCAACGCCGCCGACAGGTTCTCGTTGCCGCCGGCGGTCACCAGGTGGTTGTCCTCGATGCGCACGCCGAGGGCCTCGTCCGGGATGTAGATGCCGGGCTCGTTGGTGATCACCATCCCCGGCGCGAGGGGAAGTGTGTCGCCGCCCGGATCGTGGGCGTCGAGGCCGAGGAAGTGGCCGAGGCCGTGGATGAAGTACCGACCCAGGGGCTGGCCGTCGCTGTCGCGCATGTCTGAGCCGTCGAGGATCTCGAAGGCGAGCTCGCGCAGCTGGGCGATGGTGACGCCCGGGCGCGCCGCCTCGACGACCCGGTCGTGGGCCGCCCGCACCAGCTCGTAGACCTCGCGCTGGCGCGGGCTGAAGACGCCATTGGCCGGGTAGGTCCGGGTCAGGTCGCCGCAGTAGTAGCCGTAGCGGGCGCCGATGTCGACCACCACCAGCTCGCCCTCCCGGCACAGGCTCGAGTTCTGGTCGTAGTGGAGGGTGGTGGCGTTGAAGCCCGAGCCAACGATGGTGGGAAAGGCGAGACCCTCGGCGCCGTGCTCGCGAAAGGCGGCGTAGACCGCACCGTCGACCGCGCCTTCGCGGACCCCGGGTCGGATGCAGCGGGCAGCCCGGCGCTGGCCGGCGATGGTCGCCGCGACAGCCCGCCGCATGAGCTCCACCTCGCCCGCGTCCTTGACCACGCGCAGGTCGTCGATCTTCCCGCTCACGTCACGCACGGCGAAGCTCGCGATCCGCTCGCGCAGCCGGGCCACGAAACGGTGGGTCGGTGGTAGCTCGGCACTGGTGGCCACGGCCGGGAACAGGGTCCACAGCACCGCGTCGCCCTCGCCCAGCCAGCTCTGCAGCCGCCCCTCCAGCCCGGGCACGGGGCGCAGCCGAGCCTGAATCAGCTCCTCGCCGGGCTGGGTGGAGAGGACGGCATCGAAGCCGAGGGCTGCCGCCGCCTCCCCGCCCGGGCCATGCTTGGGTCCGGTCCAGCGCTCGAGCGCCTCGTTGCGGGGGGGCAGGAAAAGGGCCTCGTACTCCTCGTGCGGTCGCAGCACCAGGACCGCGTTGGGCAGCTCGACCCCGGTCAGGTAAAAGAAGACACTGCCTTGACGGAAGGTCCCGACGTCGCCGTAGCCGCGCTCGTCGCCGGCGCCCCACACCACAACCGTGCCCCTGCCGACCGCTGCGGCCAGTCGTCGCCGTCGCTCCCGGTAGACCTCGATCGGCTGCAGCCGGGCCGCGTAGTTTCCGCCCTGGGTCGAGGGTTCGCGCATGGGGACCTCCTCTCGGGGTTGCGATTCTACCGCGGCCCCCTCGTGCCCGTGCCCGTTTCCGTTGCCGTGGTCGTTGCCAAGCTCGAGAGGTCTTGGCGCTACCCTTCCCCGACGACCTCACCCGGCTGGACCTCGCCGACGGTAGCGGCCCGTGGCCGTGGCCGAGGGGGTCGCAGGGCCGGCACGGCCGGCACGGAGAGGGGGACGGGCGGCCTACGGCCACCCGCTGACGGCGGTGAGACGCGAGCCGCGAAGCGGCGACGCGAAGCCGGCGCTCCAATGCAAAGCACTCCGAGGAATAGTCCCTTTACACCCCCCGAACGCCCTTGTAGACTGCCCCGGGTGTCCGGGGTTCTCCAGGTAGCGGGGGAGTGATCGCGGTCCTCGCCACTTGCCCCCAGCCCGTTCGCGAAGCGGTTCACGACCAGTCGATGCGGGAGGTCTCATGAGCGTAGGCATCGTCGGATACGGCGCCTTCATTCCGCGGCGTCGGATCAAGGTGGAAGAGATCGCCAAGGTCTGGGGCGCGGACGCGCCCTCGTACAAGAAGGGGCTGCAGCTGCACGAGAAAGCTGTGCCCGGCGCCGACGAAGACACCATCACCATGTCGGTGGAGGCTTCGCGCAACGCCCTCGCCCGCTCGGGCGGGGTCGACCCGGCGCAGATCGGCGCGGTCTACATCGGGTCCGAGTCGCACCCCTATGCCGTCAAGCCGTCGGGCACCATCGTCTCCGAGGCCATCGGCGCCGTCCCGGTCCTGCACGTGGCCGACCTCGAGTTCGCCTGCAAGGCCGGCACCGAGGGCATGTTCCTGGCCCAGGCCCTGGTCAAGGCGGGCGAGGTCAAGTACGCCATGGGCATCGGCGCCGACACTTCCCAGGGCGCCCCCGGCGACGCCCTCGAGTACTCGGCGGCGGCCGGAGCGGCGGCCTACATCTTCGGCGCCGACAAGGACAAGATCGTGGCCGAGGTGGTCGACACCTACTCCTGGACCACCGACACCCCCGACTTCTGGCGCCGCGAGTACATGCACTACCCGCGTCACGGCAGTCGCTTCACCGGCGAGCCGGCCTACTTCCGCCACAGCTCCAGCTCGGCCCTGGGCATGATGAAGAAGGCCGGCCTCAAGCCAGCCGATTTCGCCCACGCCGTCTTCCACCAGCCCAACGGCAAGTTCCCGATCCGGGTCGGCAAGATGGTCGGCTTCACCATGGCCCAGCTCGAGACCGGCTGGCTGTCACCGTGGCTCGGCAACACCTACTCCGGCGCGTCGCCGATCGGCCTCACCGCCATCCTCGACGTGGCCAAGCCCGGGCAGCTCATCCTGCTCACCTCGTTCGGCTCGGGCGCCGGCTCGGACTCCTTCGTGTTCCGCGTCACCGAGCGCATCACGAAGGTCCAGAGCCTGGCCCCGAGAACCCGGCCGCAGCTGGACGAGAACAAGATCTACGTCGACTACGGCACCTACGCCAAGCTCCGCGGCAAGATCCGCATGGCCGAGTAGGGAGGGGACCATGAGAGACGTCGCTGTCATCGGAACCGGCATGGTCCACTTCGGCGAGCTGTGGTCCGACCCGCTGCGCAAGATCTGGGCCGGGGCGGCGCTGGCGGCCCTCGACGACGCCGGGGTCAAGACCGTCGATCACATCACCATCGGCTGCATGTCCTCCGGCCTGTTCACCGGCCAGGAGCACCTGGCCTCGCTGCTGGCCGACGAGGCCGGTCTGAACGGCGTGCCTGCGACCCGCGTCGAGTCGGCCTGCGCCTCGGGCGGCCTCGCCCTGCGCACCGGCTTTGCCGAGATCGCCGCTGGCCTGGCCGACGTGGTGCTGGTGACCGGCGTCGAGAAGATGACCGACGTCGACGGCGCCGCCGCCACCTACGCCCTCGGCACCGCGGCCGACCAACAGTGGGAGGGCTTTCACGGCATCACCTTCCCCGGCCTCTACGCCATGCTCGCCCGCATCCACATGCAGCGCCACGGCACCACCATCGAGCAGCTCGCCCAGGTGGCGGTCAAGAACCACGCCAACGGCAGGCTCAACCCCCACGCCCAGTACCACCTCAAGGTCACGGTCGAGAGCGTGCTCGAGTCGACCCTGGTCGCCGACCCGCTGCACCTGCTCGACTGCTCGCCGATCACCGACGGCGCCGCCGCCCTGGTCCTGGCGTCGGTCGACAAGGCCCGCGAGCTGGGCCGGGCAAAGCCCCTGGTGCGCATCACCGGCTCGGGTCTGGCCACCGACAGCATCGCCCTCGCCAACCGTGCCGACCTCGGTGAGCTGGCCGCGGTGCGCAAGGCCGCCGAGCGCGCCTATGCCATGGCCGGCCGCAAGCCCGCGGACATCGACCTGGTCGAGGTCCACGACTGCTTCACCATCGCCGAGATCATGGCCACCGAGGCCCTCGGCTTCTTCGCACCGGGCGACGGCGGCCCGGCGGTGGAGCGGGGCGATACGGCCATCGGCGGCAAGATCCCGGTCAATACCTCGGGCGGGCTTAAAGCCAAGGGGCACCCGGTGGGCGCCACCGGGGTGGCACAGGCGGTGGAGATCGTCAGTCAGCTGCGCGGCGCCGCCGGGGAGCGTCAGGTCAAGGGCGCCAAGATCGGCATGACCCAGAACATGGGCGGGTCGGGCGGCAGCTCGGTGGTGCACATCCTGGAGGTGGAGTGATGTTTTCCCCTGCCATCGCGTGGCGTGAGTATCCCCAGCGCTACCGGCTCGAGGCCGCCCGCTGCACCAAATGCGGGAAGATCCTCTACCCCCCACGCCTGGTCTGCCCGCAGTGCGGCGCCCGCACCTTCGAGACGGTGGTCCTGCCCCGGGAGGGCAAGGTCCTGACCTACACCGTGGTCCGCGTGCCGCCGACCGGCTTCAGCGAGCAAACCCCGCTCCCCATCGCCCTGGTCGAGCTCGCCAACGGCGTCCGGGTGATGGTCCAGATCGCCGACGTGGCCGACCCCGAGTCCCTCACCATCGGCATGCCGGTGCGGCTCGAGTTCCGGCGCATCAACAGCGACGGCGAGGCGGGCGTGATCTTCTACGGCCACAAGGCGGTTCGAGCGTAGCCCGGTCAACAAACCGACGCCCCGGGCCACCCCGGGGCGTCGGCGTCTTCTCTCCCCCTCCCCCGCGTGTGCGCACTGGTCGCCGGCGCGGGTACCGGCCGGTGGCACGAGCCGTCCGCTCCGCGGTCGGCGCTGCGGCCGCGCGCCTCCTATTCCGGTGGCGTGCCTTCCCTGAAGCCAGCCCGCATCTGGTCACACAGGGCCGGCATGTCCTCGTCCCCGTGCACCGTCTCACGCTGTGCTGGACCACGGCCTCCAGCAGCTCGTCGTCGTTGGCAGCGGCGAGCGCGATCGAGCACCTCACCGGTCCCGGGTAGTCCCTGCAATCGATGTACTTCCTGCCGATAGTGCGGTCTCCTTTCTCGAGCGGTCTGCGACTCAGGCTCATTATTAATCATCTGAGCTCCCGACTATCATCTATCAAGGACCCACGACGCCGCATGAGCGCTGCCATAGGGAGTGGCGTGGCGGTGCCGCGACGGTCCTGGTACCCTCGATCCATGGCGCTCCATTCGCGCGTCACTCAGTCCGCAACACGAGCTGCGGTGGTCCACCTGGCCAGCCACACGAGGCTGGGCGCGGCAGCGAGGAGGTAGGCATGGCGAAACGGCAACGACTCGGCGCCAGGACAGTGCTGGGAGTCTTGGTCATGCTCGCGGCGGAGTCGCTGGTGGCTGCGGAGTGCGGCCAGGCGACGACGGTTCCCTTGATCACCAGGCAGGGCATCGACGTGGGCACGGTCACGGTACGCAACGACGAGCACAATCTGTACGTCGAGTTCTCCGCCAGCGCGAGCTGGCTTTTGGAGACCACCGACTTCGTGCTCAGGGCCGGCGGGCGCGAGGAGAGATACGGGGACGAGCACGACCAGACGGATTCCTACACCTATGCGATCGAGCTCGACTGGCCTCCGGATACCGAGCTGAGGCTGAAGCTGGACGTCAGCGCTGTACCCCGGGCCGCGCAACCCTCGCCGCTCACCTACAAGGTCCAAAGCTGCGAGCCGCCGCTCGGCAACCAGGGCTGCACGCCAGGCTATTGGAAGAACCACACTGGCTCGTGGCCGCCCTCCGGTCACTCCACCAGTGAGTCGGTCGAGTCGCTGTTCGAGGATGCCGGCCTCTATCCTGGCCTCGCCTCCGCGAGCCTGCTCGAGGCACTGAGCTTCGGCGGCGGACCCGGAGTCGAGGGCGCGGCCGAAATCCTGCTCCGGGCGGCAGTCGCAGCGGCGCTCAACGCCGCCCACCCCGGAGTGGCATACCCGCGGCGGGTCGCGGACGTCATCGATGACGTCGATGCGGCCCTCGCGAGCCACGGTCGCGACCAGATGTTGGCCCTGGCCGCGGGCCTCGACGCGGACAACAACCGCGGCTGCCCGCTGCACTGATCGCGGTTGACGGCCGACGCACTCGGATCGGTCGAGCTCGCGCCCGCGTCAGCGAGGAAGCGTCGTGGCGTTCCACGACGGGCGAACAGGTGCTCACAGGTCCCAGGGCGGGATCAGGTGGCCGCTCTCCCCTCGAGCTCCGAGTCTTGTCACCCTCTCTCGAACCACAGATACTCGACCCCGTCGAGTGCGACTGGCGATGCTTGCCTTGAAGGGATTTCCGCAGGGGGTGGGCGCGCCGCCGCCCCGGTCGAGTCGGACGGCGATCGCAGTGGTCGCGCTCGCGGCGACGGTCTTCTCGCTCTTCATCCTGCGCTTTGGCGGTTCGACCGCTGGCGGGGCGGACACCTCGGGCTACCTCGCGAGCGCCCGGCTGCTCCTGCAGGGTGAGGTCTCCGAGCCGGCCCGCGCGGTTCCGGCCCTCCCGAGCGGCGGCCTGACGACATGGGAGAGAGCCCCGCTCGGTTACAGGCCGGTCCCCGGGGAAAACCGCATCGCGCCGGTCTATCCCGTAGGGTTTCCCCTCCACATCGCGGCTGCGGCGACGATCACAGGCATCGACAGCGCTGTCGTGCTCGTCAACCTTCTGGCGTGGATTGGACTGGTGCTCGTGCTCTGCAGGCTCGGCCGCGAGCTCGAGCTGCCCGATGGCTGGACTGCGGCAGCGGTCGTGCTCTTCGGCCTCTACCCGGTGACCGTCCTGCACTACAGCCGGGTGATGAGCGACGGCCTGGCCACGACCTGGTCAGCGGCGACGGTCCTCTTCGCCCTCAAGGCGCATCGCCATCTCAGGCACGCGATGCTGGCCGGAGTAGCGCTCGGGGTCGCCGTGCTGGTGCGACCGACCAGCCTGCTGCTGATACCCGCCGTGCTTGTCGCCGAGCGATGGAGGTGGCGCAGCCTCGCTGCCACCGTGGCCGTGGGCGCGCCGCTGGCGCTCGCTCTGGGCTGCTACAACTGGGCGACCTACCGCACCGTCCTGACCACCGGGTACGGCGACGTGAGTCGCGAGTTCGCGCTCGCGAATGTGCTGCCGTGCCTCGTCCATTTCGGCTCGTGGCTGAGTCGACAGCTCAGCCCGGCCTTCCTGGCACTGGTGGCCGCCGGAGCTGTCGCAGCCGTCCTCGGCGACCGTCGGCAACGCCTGCTCCTCACCTGGGGCGGGGCGATCGTGGCCTTCTACCTGTTCTACGCGCCCTCGCTCCAGGGGTGGTGGCGACTGAGGTTCATCCTCCCGGCCATGCCCGCACTGCTCCTCAGCTCGCTTCTCGTCGCCCGCGATCTGAGCACGGAGGTGCGACGCAGAGCCCGCGATCGTCGCGGTCCCCGACTGCTGGTAATTGTCGTCCTCGTTGGTGCGCTGCTGTGGGCCGCGGCCTCATCGACGCGTGCCATCGTCAATGACCGGCTATGGAGCAAAGGACGCGGGGAGACCGACTACCGGAATGCAGCTCGCTGGCTCGAGAGGCAGGTGGAGGGGGACGCCGTCGTGCTCTGCAAGCAGGCGAGCGGGGCGCTGATGTTCTACGGTCGGCTCCCGATCATCCGCTACGATCGGCTCTCGGACCAGACGGCGCAAGCCCTTCTTCAGCGCGCTGGCCGGGGCGAGCTCCACCTCTACGCGCTGCTCTTCAACGTCGACGTCGGACCATTCGAAGCGCGATTCGGAAACAAGTGGCGGCAGGTCGGACAGCTGGGACAGGCGAGGCTGCGTAGGCCCCCCGCACGTCAACCCCCTCCGCCCCCCTCACTTTGAGGCGGTCAGTGAGCGCGCAGGCCCGCAGCAGTCTCGGTCGGGCGCATCGGTTACCGTCTCCCACAGGTCGTACACGACTCGCACGCTCGACAACAGCAGCGGTTGCGAGCTCGGGCTCGGCCTGAGCTCCTGGAGGAGGTGGGAGCCAGGCTGTTCACCGTTGTTCGGCCGGGCCGGGCGCAGGGTCGCGGCGAGAGTCACTGGCGCGACGGTCAGCGCGGCGGGCGCGGCCCGCTACAATGGCTGCGAGGAAGGCGTGGGCAACGAAGAGCTGATCACCTCGGCCTTGCGCCGCTTCATCTCGCTCGGCACCCTGGCCGGCCGCGTCAGCACCTCGATCGCCGGCGATCACCTGCTGGGCGCGGTCCTCTCCGGTCCGGCCCGCCAGGCCCGCCGAACCGAGAACCTGGTCCGCAACGCCACCCGAGTCGTCGAGACCTTGGGCCAGCTCAAGGGCGCGGCGATGAAGGTCGGCCAGATGCTGAGCCTGCACGAGGGGCTCCTGCCACCGGAAGTGGCCGAGGTGTTGCGCACGCTGCAGCGCCAGGCGCCGCGGGTCCCGGCCGAGGTCATGGAGTACGAGATCCGGGGCGCCCTTGACGAGCGCTTCGACCAGCTCTTCGAGTCGGTCGACTTCGCCGCCCATTCCGCGGCCTCCATCGGTCAGGTCCACCGTGGCCGCTTGCGCGACGGCCGGCGGGTGGCGATCAAGATCCAGTACCCGTTGATCGACATGATCGTCAAGGCCGACCTCAAGAACCTGCGGGCGGCGCTGCAGGCGCTGTTCGCCCTCATCTCGGACGTCGACTTCGAGCCGATGTGGCAGGAGGTCCACGACCGCCTGCTCGAGGAGCTGGACTACACCAACGAGGCCGCCAACATGCGGCGCATGGCCGAGCTCCACGCCGGCTCGGACTCGATCGTCATCCCGCGGGTGATCGACGAGGCGACCACCCGCAACGTCCTGACCATGGAGCAGGTGATCGGAATGCCGCCCGAGGAGGCGTGCGCCGCCGCCACCAGCCGTGAGCTCCGCGACCGCTGGGGTGCGGTTCTGTTCGAGTTCATGCTGCGCGGGCTCCTCCGGGATCGGTTTCTCCACGCCGACCCCAACCTGGCCAACTTCGCCTTCCTCCCCGACGGCCGGGTCGTGGTCTACGACTTCGGCTGCGTCAAGCGGGTCCCACCCGAGCTCGCCACCGGCTACGCCCGCCTGTTGCTCGCGGTCATCGACGACCGCATCGCGGACATCCCCGCCATCCTCTCCGACATGGGGGTCGCAATGGAGGACGGCAGCCAGGTCCCGCTCGAGATGGTCGCAGCCTACGGCGAGGTGTTCGCACCGATCTACCGCGCCTCGCCCCCCTACACCTTCGGCGAGGACCCTGGCCTCTACCACCGGCTGATCCAGCTCGGGCTCACCAACTGGTCGCGGGCAGTCGAGATCCGCTTCCCGCGCGACGTCGTCTTCGTCGACCGCACCTTCGCCGGCCACCTCGGCAACCTCATCCGCCTCGGCGCCAGCGGACCCTGGCGGGAGCTGGCCGAGCAGTACGCGCGCCAGGCCGTGGCCGCCTCGTCGTAGCGCCGGCTACTCGGGGCCGGGCGAACGCGATCCCCGAGTGCAGCGCTGCGCCTCCCGTGCGGCTACCATGGGACGGTAGCGAGTCGGCAGTCCGTGGAGGTGGATGATGAGCAGTCGGCAGCGCTGGTCGCGGTCCCTCATCGCGTCGGCGACGGTCGTTCTGGCGACCGTCACGGGTTTGCCCGCAGCAGAGGTCCCGCCCGCCCTGGACGCCTGGCGCGACTGGGTGCTCGAGGGCCAGGAGCACCTGCGCTGCCCCTTTCTCGGGTCCGGATCATACGGCGATCCGGCCCAGCACGCCTGCGCCTGGCCGCAGCGGCTGCGCCTGGTGACCGGCGCCGGCGGTGGGCGCTTCAGCATCGCCTACACCGCCTTCGTGGCCACCTGGCTGCCGCTGCCGGGTGACAGCGAGCACTGGCCGCTCTCGGTCCGCGTCGATGGCACCGCCCAGCCGGTGGTGGAGCACGGCGGCGGCCCGGCGCTGCGAGTGGCTGCCGGTTCCCACCAGGTGGAGGGCGAGCTCGAGTGGGAGCGACGCCCGGAGTCACTGCGCGTGCCCGAGCTGATCGCCGCGGTCGAGCTGGTCCTCGACGGACAGCCGGTCTTCCCGCTCCAGCGCTCGGGCGCGTGGCTGTGGCTGGGCAAGGCCGAGGCTGCGGCCGGTCAGGCCGACTCGCTCGACCTGCAGGTGTTCCGGTTGCTCAGCGACGGGCTGCCGCCGCTGCTCGAGACGCGGCTGCGCCTCAACGTCTCGGGCCAGGGCCGCGAGGAGGTTCTCGGCCCGGTGCTGCCGGCCGGATTCGCGCCGACCGCGGTCACCAGCACCCTGCCGGTGCTGCTCGACGGGGTCGGGCGGCTGCGTGTGCAGCTGCGTCCCGGCAACTGGCAGGCCGTGGTCCACGCCCGGGGGCTCGCGCCGTTGGCGACCGTTGAGCTCGGCCTGCCCGGCGGCAGCTGGCCGGCGCAGGAGATCTGGAGCTACCAGTCGGCGCCGGAGCTGCGGGTCACCGCCGCGAGCGGCGCCACCCCGATCGACCCCAGCCAGGTCGACGTTCCCGAGGAGTGGACCCAGCTGCCCGCCTTCGCGCTCGCTGACCGCGCCCAGCTGGTGGTCGAAGAGCGCAGCCGCGGCATGGCCGAGGACGCCAACCGCCTGACCCTGCACCGCGAGCTGTGGCTCGACTTCTCCGGCGCCGGGATGACCGCCCGCGACAGTATCGGCGGTCGCATGGTGCGCGACTTCCGGCTCGACCTGGCGCCGCCCTTCGAGCTGCGCCGGGCCCAGAGCGACGGCGAGCCGCTGCTCGTCACCGCCGGCGCCGAGCCCGGGCTGACCGGGATCGAGCTGCGCAACCCCCAGGTCAACCTCAGCGCCAGCTCCCGCCTCGAGCGGGCCGGCGGCGCGATGCCGATCACGGGCTGGCGGGCGAGCTTCGAGGCGGTGTCGGTAGGCCTCTACCTCCCGCCCGGAAGGGAGCTGGTGGCCGCGCTCGGCACCGACTCCAGCCCGCAGGCGTGGCTCGACCGCTGGAGCCTGCTCGACGTCTTTCTGCTGCTCATCACCACCCTGCTCGCCGTCCGCCTGCTCGGCCGCCGCTGGGGCGCCGTGACCGGGGCCTTCCTGGCTCTCAGCTACCACGAGTCGGTGGGCCCGTTGCTCTGCCTGCTCGTGCTCCTCATCCTCGGCCTGCTGCGCCGCGCGCTACCCGCCGGGCGGCTGGCGAAAGCGTTGACCGCGGCCAGCGTCGGCATGCTGGTCGTGCTGGCGCTGGTCTGCCTCCCGTTCGTGGCCCGCGAGCTGCGGCTCGCGCTCTACCCGCAGCTCGAGGTCTCGGCGGTCGGCACCTGGAGCGGTCCTGCCGTGCCCACGTTGGCCGGCGGCGAGCTCAACGTCCAGCAGGAGGCGCAGGCTGCACCCACGACCGTGCTGCGTGACGAGGTCAGCGACAAGACCGCCGAAGTCCAGGGCATCTTCCTGCAGAAGCGGGCCCCGGCCACGGCCGAGATGATGCGCCGTTACGCCTCGAGCAACGTGGTCCAGGCCGGCGGCGGCGAGCCGGCCTGGCAGTGGCGACAGGCGTCTCTGACCTGGAGCGGCCCGGTGGCGCCCGACCAGAGCCTGCGCCTCCTGATCACGCCGCCCTGGTTGACGCGGCTGCTGCGGGTGCTGCTGGTCGGCCTGCTGGCGGCGTTGGTCGGGCGACTGGCTCTGACCCTCAAGCTCAGCTCCGACGTCGCGACGTCGCCGCCTGCCGCGGCGGCGCTGGTCCTGCTCGGGCTGGCCCTGACCGCCCCTGCCGGTGCCCAGCAGACCCCGGACGCGGCCCTGCTCGAGACCCTCCGTCAGCGGCTGACCAGGGCGCCGGAATGCGCCCCGGCCTGTGGTCGGATCGAGCAGGCGGTGATCGAGGCCGCGCGCGACCGTCTGCAGGTGACGCTGGTGGTGCACGCAGCCGCGCTGGTCGCGGTGCCGGTGCCCGCCTGCGAGGCGGTGTGGCAGGTCGAGCGCGTGCGGGTCGACGGCGTGGACCGCGGCGAGCTCCTGCGCCAGGAGGGAGGGACTCTGCTGGTGCCGATGGAACGGGGCGTCCACCGCGTGGAGCTGAGCGGCCCGCTGGCGGCAGCGGACAACGCCGAGATGCGTTTCCCGATGGCGCCGGCGCGGGTCGTGGCGCGGGGCGAGGGCTGGGACTTCGGCGGACTGCGCGGAGGTCGGCTGCTGACCGACACCCTGGTCCTGGTGCGCGCGCGCCGGGCGACAGGAAGGGAGGAGGTGGAGGGCGCGGCAGTACGCGTGCCTCCCTTTGTCCGCGTCCAGCGCCTGCTCGACCTCGACCTGGACTGGACGGTCACCACCACCGTGACCCGGGTCGCGCCCCAGGACGGCAGCCTGGCGGTCGAAGTGCCGCTCCTGCCCGGTGAGAGCGTGCTCACGCCCGGCTTCGAGGTGCGCGACGGCCGCGTCACGGTGGCGATCGGAGCCGGGATCGGCGAGGTCGCCTGGCAGTCGCGGCTAGAACGAGTGGAGCAGCTCGAGCTCGCGGCCGCAGACCTCGCCGCGCGCAGTGAGGCCTGGATCGTGACCGTGAGCCCGCAGTGGAGCGCGAGCTTCAGCGGGGTGCCCCCCACCTACCCCGCCGGGGTCACCGACTTCTGGGTCCATGAGTTCCACCCCCTGCCAGGCGAACGCCTGCTGATCGGCGTGGGACGGCCAGAGGCGGTGGCCGGCGCCACCCTCGCCATTGACGCCGCCGAGCTGGAATCCCGGGTCGGCCGGCGCGCCCGCGAGCACTCGCTCACGCTCGACCTGCGCAGCACCCGCGGCGGTCAGCACGCGCTCCGGCTCCCGGCCGCGGCCGAGGTGCTCGACGTCACCCTCGACGGCACCGTGGTCAACGTGCGGCCGGATGAGGGCAAGCTGGCGCTGCCCGTTCACCCCGGCGAGCAGCGGCTGACGGTGCGCTGGCGCGACGCCACCGGGGCCGGGATCTGGGCTGGAACGCCCGAAGTGGACCTCGGCGCCAGCGCCTCCAACCTGCGGATCACGCTCCAGCCGGGACGGCGCTGGGTGCTGGCGACCAGTGGCCCGCGGCTGGGACCGGCGGTGCTCTACTGGGGCGAGCTGGCGGTCATGGCGCTCGTCGCCTTGCTCCTCGCCCGCCTCCGCCGGAGCCCGCTGGGGGCGCGACAGTGGCTCCTGCTGGGGCTCGGCTTCTCCACCTTCTCGTGGCTCGCGCTGGTGGTGGTCGTGGTCTGGCTGCTGGCCCTGGACGCGCGCTCGCGTCTGACCGATGGGCTACCATGGGTGCGCTTCAACCTCCTCCAGCTGGCCCTGGTCGCCCTCACCGGTGCCGCTCTGATCTGCCTGCTGGCGGCGATTCCCTACGGTCTGCTGGGCACGCCCGACATGCACGTCGTCGGCAACGGTTCCGACGCCACAACCCTGCGCTGGTTTGCGGACCTCAGCCCGGGTCAGATGCCCCGCGGCGCCGCGCTCTCGCTGCCGATCGGCGTCTACCGTCTGGCCATGCTCGGCTGGGCGCTGTGGCTGGCGAGCGCCATCGTCGGCTGGCTGCGCTGGGGCTGGCAGTGCCTGACCACCAGCGGCGGCTGGCGACGCCGGCAGCAGAGCCCGGCCGTCCCACAGGCGGAGGGCCCGGCCTGAGCAGGTCGACGTCGTCGGTCCCTGAGACCGCGGACAGGGCTGCGTGCGGTCAGTCCTCGCGACGGAGGTGTGGCTCCGGTCGATCAATTCGCCCCAGCCGCCCCAGCCCGCGGCGCGCCTCGCCTGGCAGCATCGCCGTCGGGAAGGTCTCGACACCACCGTCGTGTTAACAGATGGAGAACCCCGGTTGTACGGGGGGCGTCATGGGTGTTGTTGTCGAAGCACTCCGCATGCTCGAGGAGAGCGAGGCCGCCATGGCCGAGCTGTACCAGAGGTTTGCGGAGAGCTGTGGTGAGGAGGAGGCGAGTGCGCTCTTCGAGCGATTGGCGCTCGGCCACCTCTCCCGCCGCAACGCGCTCCAGTACCAGGCGCGGACGTTCTCGACCGACGCTGTGATTCCCGAGCGGTCGGAGCTGCCCATCGAGTCCATCCAGACGCTGCGCGCGAGAGCGAACGCACTCTGCAGCAAGCTGGCGGTCCCCGCTCTGGGCGACACCGTCGAGTCGGCGTTGGAGTTGGAGCGTCGGAGCGAGACCATCTGCGTGGGAATCCTGACCGGCGACCTCGAGGGCGGGCTCGCGGCCTTCGTGGCCAGCCTCCTCGCCGGCTCCCGCCGACATCTGGACGCGCTCGCCGCCCTCGCGGCCAGTCTCCAGGCGACGGCCGGGCGAGCCGTCACCAGCTCCCGCAGTCCGACGCCACGCCCGGCCCTGCAGCCGCTGGCCGCCACGCCCTCGGAGTCGCTGACGTCCGCCGAAGAGGGCCTCGGCGAGCTGCTGCGTCGCGCCGGCGGGCGGCTGTCGCTGCAGCTCCTCGAGTCGCTGTCCCAGGGAGCCTTCGTCGTCGACCGGGGGCGCAAGATCCTCTTCTGGAACGCGGCCGCCGAGCATCTCAGCGGGTTCTCCGCGGCCGAGCAGGTGGGCCGGCACTGCTGGAACGACGGCGTCAACCACCCGGACAGGGATGGCAGCACGATCTGCGGCGACGACTGCCCGTTGTTGACCGCAATGGACAGCTGCTCGATCCTGTGCCAGCAGCTCTACCTCCACCACAAGGACGGCCACCGGCTGCCGGTGACCGTCACCGTGCAACCGATCCGAGACGGGCAAGGACAGGTAATCGGTGCGATCGAGCTCTTCGGTGAGAGCTTCGCGGCCCGAACCTCGAGAGAGAGAGTTGCCGAGCTCGAGAAGTTGGCCCTGCTCGACCCACTCACTGGCCTCGCCAATCGGCGCTACCTCGAGGTCAGCCTCCACGCTCGCCTGGCGGAGCTCCAGCGC
>Ga0316628_100002102_pt1 | contig 14560 bp, 8 predicted proteins | sample OWC_Aug_M2_C1_D5_FD_207648 | JGI IMG/M metagenome (GOLD analysis project Ga0316628, IMG submission 207648) | Wetland soil microbial communities from Old Woman Creek delta, Ohio, United States - OWC_Aug_M2_C1_D5_C | ecosystem: Environmental > Terrestrial > Soil > Wetlands | place: USA: Ohio... | reverse complement strand
TTGAGTCGATGCACCCGAGCAATGAAAATTTGCCCTTTGTGGTTTACCGGCTTGGACAGTCTTACTTCGACCAGTTCACGACCACCGATCGGGACCAGAAGAATACGGAAATCGCCAAAGGTTACTTCGAAGGCGTGCTGGCAAAATATCCCAATTCACCATACGCCGCGGACGCCAGGGAGAAACTGGCCAAGTGCAACGGCTATCTCGCCGAACATACCTTCAACATCGCTCAATTCTACTTGCAGCAGGGAAAGTACCCCGCGGCGCGTGACCGTTTCGAAGAGATCGTGAGGCGGTACCGGGGGACGCCGGCAGCGGCTAAGAGTTTGTTTTTCCTGGGCGAGAGCTACAGGAAAGAAGGAAACAATGTCAAGGCGGCGCTTGCCTACGAAGCTTTGATCCAACACTATCCGGACAATTCGTTTGCCGCCCAGGCCCAATCTCAGTTAGCTCAAATCGAAAAGCAAAAGCAGGATCCGCTCGCGATGCTGCTCATGCGAGACCGTCGGCCGAGCACAGCGGTGGCGCAGGAAAATAGTGCGCCCAAAGCGGCTAAAGTCGACAATATCATCGCCAAGACAGAAGTGGTTTATGAAGAGCCCGGCGCGGAAAAGGGCATGTTCCAGCGCGTTGTTGACAAGATCAATCCATTTTCCTCTTCGAGCAGCGACGACAAAGCCACCGCTGCTCAGAAGAAAAGTTCCGATGACACCATAGAGCAGCTGGCTAAGAGGAAAGCGGCCGAACGTAAGCAGGAGTCGTCCGGCGCCGTCGCGAACTCGAGCTTCTGGAGCAGCCTTAATCCTTTTGCTAGCAAAGAATCTTCGCCGAACAAATCTACCGCCAGCTCGAACAACGGCCAATTGGTGCAGGGGATCGATGACTCGCTGCAGGCTAAGGGAATTGATGCGAAGGTGCAAACGGCGGCTTTGACTCCGCCGGCTGTAGATCTGCCGAAGCCCGACGAACCACCGCCGCCACCTTCGGACACCTCAGCGCTACTGGGTCAGATTGACTCGGGACTGAAAAAAGACGGCAAGGCAGCCGATGCGGCGCCGGCGACTCCTGAATCAGGCGACATCATCAAAGATATGGCGGCCGCGCAGGCGCGCATGGCCAAGGCCAACCCCAATCCGCAACCGGTGCAAAGCGTCGCCGGGAGCGGCTTGTTAGGCACCATCGACCAAAAACTCCAATCACAGGGAGTCGAAACGACAAAGATTGATGAGGCGCCGGTACCCCCGGTAGCCAAGGCACAAGCCGCCGCACGCAAGCCGCAACCGGCGCAAAAAGTAGAATTGGAGCCCAAAGTAAGCGTCGAATCCGGACCGTTGTTCCTCTCGCCGGCAGAAGTTCCCGCGCAAGCAAACGCCGCGTCGAGTCAAGAAGCGGCCGATCAGCAAAAGAAAGATGGCGACAATTCGCAAAATCCAGAAGCGCGGCAAATTCCCCAGGCGCTAGTTAAAGGACCTCCTCAGCCTGCTCCCACGGCCGTGGCGAAAAGAACCGATCAAAAGAACACGCCCACTTTCGGCGATGAAGACGATAAGGGTGTTCTCGATAGGCTTAAACAAGATGCGGAAAATCTCAGCAAGATTTTGAATCCTTTTAGCTGGTAATTGTTAACGCGGGAATCGGGCGCCGGCTGTTTTCGCGGTGGCCGGCGCTCAGTTCACTATGTGGATGTAATTCTCAGGTTGAATTTTTTTATCGGTCGCGACGACAACCTTCTCCCCTTCCGCCAGGTTTGACGTGATTACGGTTTCCCCAGAAAGTTCCGTTCCCGTGCTGACGCTTCTTAACTGAGCCCGGCGCCCCTCAACCACATAAACACAACGTTTCCCCTGGCACTCGAAAACCGCCGCACGCGGGACGACAATAAGCTCACGCGCTCCGGCGAGAGGCATAGAAACAGCGACCTCCAGCGCCGGCTTGAGCCGCCCGTCCGCATTTGGGATCTCGATCTCCGCCGTCGAATCTGTGCCCTCCTTTTCCACAGCTATGTTAACGTTGGACACTGTTCCTTTATAAATTTTTTCCGGCAAAGCTCCGACACGTACCGCCGCGGCCATACCGGGGCGCACCAGGCGCGCGTCGCCCGGCGCCAATGGTATCGTAAGGCGCATCATCGCCGGCTCCGCGATGGACAGAATCGCGGCAGAAGCCGCAACGGAGACGCCGGGTTCGGCCAATCGCCGCGTCACAATTCCGCTCGCAGGCGCCACGATTTTCGTTAGACCCAATAGATAGCGCGTCTGCGCCAATGCCGCTTCGCGCTGCGCCAACTCGGCTTGAGCCCGTTCTTTTTCGGCCTCGGCCGTTCTGGCAACGCTTTCCATTTCCTCCACATCCCGCCGCGCGATCAGATCTTTGCGGTATAGTTCGCGGGTTGTGGCGAGCTTCTCCGCGGTTTTCTCCAGTTTGGTTTTCGTCTCCTTTAAATTCGCCGTCGCCAGTTTGATCGCCGCCTCGTTCGTGTTCACACGCTCAAGCCATTCATTGGCTTGGAGCACCGCCACCGCTTCTCCCCTTTTCACAAGGTCGCCAACTTTAGCGCGCACCTCCCTCAAGACTCCCGGCAATTGTGAAACTGCGTCAGTTTCTTTGCCCGCCTGGAGTCGACCCACTGCGGCGGCAACCGCAGGGACTGTTATCTTCTTTGCCGCCACAACTTTGACCCTGACCTCTTGTTCGGCGGCCAACCGGCCTGCGGAACTCTGATTCCACAAGGCATATGCAAGTGCGGCAATGCCCGCAGCCGAAGCCAGCGCGGTCGGCCAAAAGGCTTTCGACCGTAAAATAGGATGACTGGATTCTTCACCCATGGCGAATTTGAGACATCCTCTCCTTCGAGACGCTGTGTCGTAATGTCCAAGACATCAAGTTGTCATCCCGAACGAATGTGAGGCCAGAAGAGAGAGGCAACTTTCGGTCCGACTTACGCTTCAAGAAGCCAGATCTGCTCTTCGGATCACGTCGGGTTCATCCCGGATTCCCCAGTTGAAGTTAAAACCGCCGTCAGCGCTCGGCACAAGCCCGGAGCGGCGAAGACACAGAACCGAACAGTTTCAAGGTCTTCTTTGGCGCTTGGCGCGCCGCTGCGCTTTGTTTTCAGCGGTTGCTCTATGCACCGAAGCCCGGTGGCTGCTAAGGGGTACAGGTCCATTGTCTTCGCCGTGTAGGGCTTGCGCCGAGTGCTCTCCATGACCCCAACTGCGGAATCCGGCTTCATCTAACATCGAAATTTGGCGGATTTCTTGAACGGATTCTTCGGAAACACCACAGACGGCAGGGCCGACACGCAGGTCGGCCCCTACGTCACATCTGCGGCCCGTATAGACCAGCGGTATTAAAGGGATCTGACACACACCGTAGGGGCGCACCTGCGTGTGCGCCCGTCCAAGATACTACGGCACTTTGTGCAACTCTGGGTTTTCCACGTTCAGCTCGGGACTCATCGCCGGCTCGTGTCGTTCGACGGCGCGACCTCGGCCCAAGCCACGTATCCTCGCCGGCAGCGCCACCATCATCGACTGGAATTTTTCAAGATAGAGATAGACCACCGGAGTAATATAGAGCGTGAGTATTTGCGATATGAGGAGCCCGCCGACAACCGCTATGCCCAGGGGTTGACGCGCCTCGGCCCCGGCACCCAAGCCAAGCGCAATCGGTATGGCGCCGACAATCGCCGCCATGGTCGTCATCATGATCGGCCGGAAACGCACCAGAGCGCCTTCGTAAATCGCCTGGGCGGGACTCTTGCCTTCATTACGTTGCCCTTCGAGGGCGAAATCGATCATCATGATCGCGTTCTTTTTCACGATGCCGACAAGCATGATCAAACCGACAAATGCATAAATGCTCAAATCCATATGAAAATAATAAAGCGCGATCAATGCGCCCAGGCCTGCGGAAGGAAGACCGGAAAGGATCGTGAGCGGATGGATGAAGCTCTCGTAAAGAATGCCGAGAACGAGATAAACAACGAATACCGCCAAGGCGAGCAAAACCCATAAGCTTTTGATTGAAGACTGAAACTCCTGGGCGGTCCCCTGGAAACTCGTGCTGATTGACGCCGGCAACGTTTCGCGAGAGAGACTGTTGATCTTCTCGACTGCATCTCCTAACGATACGCCGTCGCGGAGATTGAAAGACATGGTCGCCGATGGGAGTTGCCCCGAGTGATTCACCGACAGAGGCCCGACGGTATATTGGAGTTTTGCTAGGGCGCCCAGCGGGACCATTGGCTGCGCGGTAGCGGCTTGCGTGCTCGTGGAACGAATGTAGAGCATGCTTAACGCCGATGGATCATTCTGAAACTTCGGGTCCAACTCCAAAATGACCTGGTATTGGTTGTTAGGTGTATTAATGGTTGATATCTGCCGCGTTGCATAGGCATTCCAGAACGCCTCCTCTACCTGTCGGGGCGATACGCCTTGAGCGGTTATCCCCATGGTCGCCATCTTATCGCGGTCGATCACGACTTTTAGCTGAGGATTTTTGAGCTGTAAGTCACTTCCCACGTCGGTGAAGTCAGGAATCGCGTTTAACTTTTGTTCAAAGAGGGCGGCGTTACGGTAGAGTTCCTGGGCGTCGGGACTCTGTAACGTGTATTGGTACAGGCTTCGGGTGAGGCGGCCGCCGACGCGGATAATGGGCGGGTTCTGCAGCGAAACACGAACACCGGGGACGCGCGCCAGCTTCGGGCGCAATTCCCGGATCACCTCATCGGCGCTGAGAGCCCGCTCTGATCGCGGCTTAAGTTTCATGAATATCCGACCCGTATTACCCGTTAGCCCCACGCCGCCAACACCGACGGCGGAGTAGAAAGATTCAACGTTGGGGTCTTTGGATACAATAGCGGCTAGCTGCCCCTGGTAGTCCACCATCTGTTCATAGGCGACGCCTTGCGCGCCTTCGGTGTTAATCAATACCTGATCGATGTCCTCGCTAGGGATGAAGCCCTTCGGTACCAGCCCGAAGAAGTGGATCGTAGCCAGCAATACCACGAGCGAGGCCACCATGGTGGTCACGTGATGGCGGAGTGCCCACTTGAGCGTAAGGTCATAGCCGCGGTTCATCCCATCCAGGCAGCGTCCGAGAAACTTGTAAAGCCAACCGTGTTTCTCGCTGGCGGGCGGCCGGAGATAACGGCTACAAAGCATCGGAGTCAGGGTCAAAGAAATAAATCCGGAAACCAAAATCGCCACGCAGATGGTCACCGCGAATTCGCGCAGCAGCCGCCCGAGCATGCCGCTCATGAACAGCACGGGGATAAATGCGGCTACGAGAGAGATCGTCATAGATACGATCGTAAAACCGATCTCCTTTGCGCCTTTAACGGCAGCCTCGTAAGGGCGCTCTCCTTCCTCCATGTGGCGCACGATATTTTCCAGCACGACGATAGCGTCGTCCACGACAAACCCGACGGCAAGCGTCAATGCCATCAACGAAAGATTATCCATGCTGTAGTTGAGCAGATACATGACGGCAAAGGTGCCGATGATCGACATAGGCAACGCCAAGCTGGGAATAATAGTCGCGGAAATATTGCGCAGGAACAGAAAAATAACCAGGACGACGAGAACGATGGTTCCGATCAGCGTCAACTGAACGTCGTGCACCGAGTTGCGAATGGATTGGGTGCGGTCGAAGAACACCTCCAGATTAATGGATTGCGGAATCTGGGCGCGGAGGGAAGGAAGGACCGCTTTGATGGCGTCCACGACTTCAACGACATTGGCCCCGGGCTGCCGCTGGACTCCCAGGACAACGGCTTTTTTATTATTGAACCAGCTGCCAACCTTGGTGCTTTCCACGCTATCGATAGCCGCGCCGATGTCTTGAAGGCGCACGGGCGCCCCGTTGCGGTAGGTCACCACCATTGAGTTATAGCCCGAGGCATTGGTGAGCTGGCCATCCGAAACCAAAGTGTAGGAGCGATTAGGAGCGTTTAAGATTCCCACGGGAAGATCGACATTGCCGCGCTGCACTGCGTTAACGACATCGTCGATACCGATCTGCCGTACCGCCAGCTTGTTCGGATCTAGCTGTATCCGCACGGCGTATTTCTGGGACCCGAACACATCGACCTGGGCGACGCCGCTCACCATCGAGATGCGCTGCGCCAAGATCGTCTGAGCAAATTCGTCCACTGTAGATAACGGCAGCGTTTCGGAGGTCAACGCGAAAAGCAATATTGAATTGTTTGCCGGATTGACCTTCCGATACGAGGGAGGGCTCGGCATACTGGGTGGCAGATCGCGCGCCGTGCGCGCAATCATCGACTGTACGTCCTGAGCCGCGGCATCGATGTCTCGGCTCAAGTTAAACTGCAGCGTGATCTGAGTCCGCCCCAAGCTACTGGTCGAGCTCATTGAATCCAGCCCGGCAATTGTCGAGAAGTTCTTTTCCAGCGGGGTCGCAACCGATGACGCCATCGTGTCGGGGCTGGCGCCCGGCAAATTGGCGCTAACCGTGATGGTGGGAAAGTCAACCGTCGGCAGGTCGCTGACGGCGAGTGACTTGTACGCCATGATGCCGAACATGAGAATGCCCAGCATCACCAGCGTGGTGGTAATCGGCCTGCGAATAAACAGCCCGGATATGTTCATGGCTTTCCCTTGTTAGGATTTTCCCTTACCTTTTCCGTCCCGCTGCCTCTTCTCATCCTTCGATTCCAAAGTTCGCGTCTGATCCCTAATCTCAACCCTGGAGCCCGGGCCGAGCAGGAATTGTCCTTCTCGAACAATCTGTTCGCCGGGCGCAAGCCCCTTGACGATGACGGCTTCACCTTGGTCGGTTGGGCCGACTACGACCGGCCGTACTTCAACCTGTTTATCGGGTTTGATGACGAATACGTGCTGTCCTTCCGGACCCACTTGAATAGCTTCCGATGGAATCACCACGGCATCCGGTTGTGTCGTCAGAGTCAACGCAGCGTTGACAAACTGCCCCGGCCAGAGCCGCCGTGTCGCATTGGTAAACTCGGCTTTCAGTTTGACCGTCCCCGTGGAACGATCAACGGCATTATCGACAAACGACAGAGTGCCGGTCTCGGGGCGGCCTTCGTCCGATGGGAATCTCGCGTCCACTTTCAATTTGCCTGCGGCCATATGCCGCTTAATGTCTTCCAGGTTTTGTTCGGGCACTGAAAAGGTAACGTAAATCGGCGTGAGCTGGTTGATGACAACCAACGGGGCCCCGTCATTGACGCGCACCAGATTGCCCTCGTTGACCAGTAAGCTGCCCACCCGGCCTGACATAGGCGAATAAATATAGCAGTAGCTGAGCTGAACTTTGGCGTTTTCAACCGCGGCTTGGTCGGCCTGAACAACTGCTTCGGCCGCGTCGGCATTCGCTCGGATCTGATCATATTGCTCCTGCGAGACGTACTGTTTTTTGACCAGTTCGGCGTAGCGCCGCGCCTGCTCGCGCCAGTTTTGCACCTGGGCGAAATCGCGCGCGAGCGTTGCCTCGGCTTGCTTCAAAGCGGCTTCGAGCGGACGCGGATCGATCGTAAAGAGCAGCTGACCTTTCTTAACGTCCTGCCCCTCTTTAAAGTGCGCTTGAGTGAGAACTCCGGTGACTTGGCTCTTGATCGAGACGGTGGAGTAGGCTTCGACGTTGCCCACCGCGCGGATCTGAATCGGCACGACTTTCTGTTGCGCTGTAGCCGCCAAGATCGGCACGGCTTCGCGGGAGCGGTTGGCGCGGCCTGGCGCGCCGCGCGCGCCTGAGGCGCCGCGAGTTTGATCGCCGGATTGCCGATCAGTAGGGTTTTCTGTTGATGGTCCGGAGCGGACCAGTGACCAAGAAGAGTATTGTTGGAAAACGGCGAAAGCAGCCAGAACGACGAGCAGCGCCGCAATCCAAAGAGAACGCCGCATATTTATGCTTCTCCTAACCCATTTGTTGTCGCAACATCTTGCAGTTAGTTTACCATTCCGCCGGCTATTTCCCTATAGCCCGGGTTAGCTGGGCATCAGCGATCTTGTAATCGTAAAGCGCTCTAACATACGTGGTTTGCGCGTCGGTGTAAAGTTGCTGCGCATCCGTGACTTCGATGATAGAACCCACTCCTACCTCGTATCGGCCACTGGCCAGATCCAAGTTTTCCTTGGCCGCGGTGGCCGCCGCTTCGTTGGCCTTGATCCTTTCACGCAGCTCCACCAGCCGCAAGTAGGCTTGCTCCACATCCAGAGCCACTTGCTGGCGCTGCTGCTCTTCCTGAGCCTTGATGACATAATAAGTGTGCAGGGTTTCGTCTACTCTATTGGTGGTTCGAAAGCCGTCGAAGATAGGGATATTCAGGCTTAACTGGACCTGCCAGCTGGGTTCTAAAGGGAACGTTTCGGGGTGAAGTGGATCATTGCTGACATGCGACTTTCTATAGTTGGCATCGAAAATGAGATCCGGCAGGTGGCCGCGGCGCGCCGTAGCGATGTTCTGATCTTGCGCCCGGCGCTGCGCTTCGAAGCTTTTGAGTTCCGGGCGCGTCGAATAGGCGATCTCTCTCGCCTCGTCCAATGTGTAGGGGATCGTGGTCATGGTCGTGTCTTCGACTAACGGCCGCTCCGGCAAATTTCTCAGGCCTATTGCATTTTTAAGGGTGACCCACGCAACTTGAACGGCGTTTCTCGCGGCGATCAGATCCGCTTGAGCGGTGTAGAGGTTCGATTCGGCTCTGACGACGTCGATCCGCGCCCGCGTACCAACGTCAAAAAAACCTCGGGTTTGGTTCACCAACAAATCCCGGCTCTTAACGGTATCCTCTCTTACATTGACGATGGCTCTCGCTTGAAGGTAGGCGTAGTACGCTTGTTTGACTCCCAGGACAACGGCATCCACTGCTGTCTTATAATTGTAGTCTGTGGCGCTTAGCGTTTCACGCGCGGCCTGCACCGCGCCTTCGCGCTTGCCGAAATTGTACAGGATCATGTTGAAATTAAGCTGACTGTTGAAAAAATCAAATCCGTTCAATGAAGTTCCGGTTGTTCCGGCTTCTGTGCCGCTCCGATACTGGTTTGTCATGTTGATCGTCGGATAGTAAGCACCGAACTGCTGCCCCAGCACCGCCCTTTGTGCCGCGACTCTTTCCCGCGCCGCGCTGAGGCTGGGATGATTCTCCAGTGCCATAAGGAGCGCTTCGTCCAAAGTCAAAACGTTTGGATCTTGGGGTTGAGCTAATTGCGTTGAAGGCTGCGCCGTCTGACTTTGACCCTCGGTGCCGTAACCGAGTGCTGGCAGGAGAGTGAAAAGCATCAGCAGCAACCTTAGCCCATGCCGTGGTTGAAACATTTTTCCCGCTCCTTAATATTGCGTTTCCTCTGGATAAACAGCGCCAAGTTATAACCTCTCCCAACGCAAAACAACCCGCTGCGTATATTGCCCCGTGCGCGTCAAAGCCATCCGCCCGGGCAAGAGTTTCTACTGTCCTCCCATGGCATTCGCTAGCTGAGCCACCGCCAACCTATAAGCCACCAACGCATTCACATAATTAACTTGCGCAACGACGTACGTCGTCTGGGCGTCAGTCACTTCAACGATGGGAGCATAACCGACCTGGTAGCGCCCTTCGTGGAGATCCAGATTTTCTTTCGCGGCTTTCACGGCGGCCTCGTTGGCCTTTACGGCTTCTTGAGTGGCGCCCACGTTGCGATAACTTTGTTCTACCTGCAAAGCGACTTGCTGCCGCTCGACGCGCTCTTGCTCTTTTATGGAGCGATAAGTCGAAAGCGCCTGTTGCACTTGGTAGGTAGTCTGAAACCCGTTAAAAATAGGGATATTCAGAGTCAACAGGACCTGCCAGGAAGGTTTTAAAGGAAATGTATCGATTGAATGGGTAATAGTCTGCCTTCTTGCACAGAACGATTGAACGTTCCCCTCACTGTCCGGGGCAAAAAGCGTCTGCCCGCAGACGCTTTCGGCAGTGGTCCCATTACTGACATTGCTATGACTCCAGTTGGCATTGAAAACCAGTTCGGGAAGATGGCTGCGGCGCGCCACAGCAATCAACTGATCTTGCGCCTTAAGTAAAGCTTCGAATTGGCGAAGCTCCGGGCGCGCAGAAAAGGCGGCTTTTTTGGCTTCGTCCAATGACATCGTAAACGGCGCCACGGAAAGCTGGTCGTCCAACGGCAGCTGTGGATATTCGTCAACGCCCATGGCGTTTCTAAGCGTGGCCCAGGCCGTGTCAACGGAGTTCCGCACCAAAATAAGATTCGCCTGGGCGATGTAAAGATTCGCCTGAGCCTGTGTTAGATCGCTCTTCGGCTTGGTGCCGACATCGTAGAAACCCTGCGTCTGGCGCAGGGTTTCTTCACGATCCTTAACGGTTTCTTCGCTGACTCTTAGCAGCGCGTTGGCCTGAACAACGCCGTAATACGCTTCCTTCACGGAGAGCACGGTATTATTGGCGGTCGTATGGTAGGCGTACTGCGTCGCATCGAGAGCATATTTAGACGATTGCACCGATCCTTCGCGCTTTCCGAAGTTGTACAAAATCATGCTCATATTGACGGCACTGGAAATTCTATCAAAAGCACTTGAAGCTCCTGAAGAGCCTCCCCCAGCGTTGCCTGTCTGGTAGATGTTGTTAAAGTTAACGGTTGGGTAATAGGCGGACATTTGTTGATGAAGAACGGCGTCTTGCGCGTTGATCTGATATTGCGCCGATTTGATGCTGGATTGATTTTCGAGGCCGATGCGGACGGCCTCCTCAAGAGTGAGAACTTTTCCCTGTTGCGCCGTTCCCGGGGGGGTGAGCGTTGCCGGGGCTGCTGGTCCTGATATATCAGCAGACTGCCCTGTCACCGGAAACATGAGAAACACAAATGCTAGAAACCCTTGAAGCAGTAGTCCAGCTCTTGCGATTTTTGCCATATGAAACCTCCTCTTTCGGACACAACGGAATAAACAGTGATCCTCTTATAACTCTCTTGAGAACACGGGGAACAACAAGAAGCGGATAGCTGAATGAGATTATCGGCAGAGAAAGCGCTTAGCGACTCCTAAAGGGATTTTTTTCCGAGCTTTTCGAGCTGGTTTTTCGCCGCAATCGAACCCGGCTTGATCTAACGCGGTTTCGAACTCAATCATGCGTAATGCCATTCCTCCATCAACACCAGCGCCAAGTTATAATTTCTCTCCCCGCAAAGCAAAATAGCAGGCGGAGCCTGCCGGCGTTGAGCCATCGCCGTGTTCTTGCGCCTCGATCTTTCAGCGGTATCACCGAGCGCGCGTTGCGCTGCAGGCTGCGAAAGTACGGCCTCCATGGAAAAGAGCGGGAACGAGCGAATGCTCCTTAGACGATCGTGATGTTGCGACAGCACGTTGAGATCGACATCGTCGATTAACATCTACGACCCTGGTCCCCGTCCCGGTCAAACCGTTGGAGCCTGCCGTCGAAAAATACCCCCCGAGGCGTATTGAGAGAAAGAGTCATAATGTTCATTATTAGCAGTAGATTGAATGGGATCGGGAGCCAAGAAAGAAAAAAAATTTTCAAAAGCAGATCTCTGCCAAGGCTCCATGGGAGTAGATCTTAGAAAGGAACGGAGGTTAGAACTATGAAGATCAGGAACGGAATACTGGCTGTGCTCTTTCTTATCGGGCTTGGTGCGTCGAGCTGTGCAACTCTTCGTGGGCCGATGACCGAAGAGGAAGAGGAAGAGATCGTAAAATTACAGAACGATCGCTGGGGGCAGATGACGTTGAACGAGGCAGGCGGGGATAACGACTGAACCACTGGGCTCACACTGTGGAGGGAGAAACCCGCTCCCTCCACAGCTCGGTCGCGCCATTCTCAATTCGAAACCTCGATAGGGAATGAATTCTTCACTTTCCCGTCTGCCAAACAAGGCGGACATTGTCTTTCCCCTTTCGCATTCTCTCAGCATTCGAGCCTTTATCCGCGAAACACCTCTCGCGCGTTCTTCTAACTTGTTAGCCTAACGGCACTTTAGCTGCCTGTACTCAACGGGAATAGCGCTTGCCAATGAGCCAGTGGCATCGCGGCTTCTAGGCCTTTCCGCAATCGAAATGGTCCGGTTGCTCGTGATTGCCGACGACGCCACAGACACACGATTATTACGCCCTTAGCAGTATAATCTGGATTTATTGCGGGTTGACTGGACAATAAAGTACGACTATAGGATTATAAAAGAAGGTCTTTTGTCCTTTAACGTTCCCCGGCGTGAGGTTTCATCATGCTTAGAATACTTTTCATCGAAGAACAGACGTCGGCTCGGAATCTGGTCGAAGGCCGGCTCGACGGCTTAATGATCGAGTCCGGCACCACCGTAGAAGCGGCGTTGGCAAAACATACCCTTAACCCCTTCGACATAGTCATCTGGGATAGCCAATCTGCCCCGTCTAAATGTTCAAAGCTCTCGCGAACCATCAAACAATTTTCCAAGAATTGCGTCGATACTAAAACAATCGTTATCGCCGATCCAGGGAATCGCGAGATCGCAATGACGCGCAATCTTCGCTGCGAGTGGCTGAGCCAACCGGTTAGTGAAAGCGAACTTGTGGCACCAATCGAAGCAGCAATTCGCTTCAAAGAGTTGAATCATGTAAAGCCGCCAAGCGAACTTGTGGTTCCCGTGGAGTTCGAAGGAATGGTGGCATTCACCCTAACGATGCAGTTTGTAATTCAGCACATCATGGAGGCCGCCGCGTCCGATATTCCCGTCTTAATTACCGGCGAAACAGGAACGGGCAAGGACCTCGTTGCGGCGGCGATTCATAAAAGAAGTTCCCGGAAAAATTTTCCTTACGTTCCGGTGAACATGGGCGCCATCACTTCGGAACTCGTCGCCAGCGAGCTATTTGGTCACGAGAAGGGCGCTTACACAGGAGCCTCGGAAGCTCGTCCAGGTTTATTCGAGCAGGCGCAAGATGGGACCATTTTCCTCGATGAAATCACCACCATGGATGAGAAGACACAGATCAGCCTGCTGCGAGTGCTGGAAACAAAAACCGTTCGCCGTGTGCGTGGCGAGAAAGATATACACGTCAACGTTCGGGTTATCGCCGCCAGCAACGAAAACATTGAAGACGCCATAAAAGGGGGCCGGTTTCGTGAGGACCTCTACTACCGACTCGATGTTTTTCGCATTCAATTGCCACCGCTGCGCGAACGCCATGGCGCCATCTCATTGCTCACGGACCACTTTGTCGCCCGTTTCGCCGAAATGTATAGAAAAGACATTCGCGCCGTCTCGCGCGAAACCTACCGGCTGATACGGCAGTATCCTTGGCCCGGCAATGTGCGCGAGTTGAAGAACGTAATCCAGCGCGCCGTCTTGTTGGCCAAGAGCTCCGAGTTGACGCCTGAGCTTCTGCCCCAGCGCATACGAGATGCCGATGTTTCTGAAAATGGTTGTCGCGCAGATTACTCGCCAATTCGTCTTGGAATGAGGCTTGGAGACGTGGAAAGAGAATACATTAGAATGACGCTTTCTTCGGTCAACGGAAACAAGATGCAAGCAGCTTCCCTTCTGGGGATCAGCCGCCGCGCCCTATACAACAAGCTGAAAAGAACCAATCTGGTGTAGTGTCGCGCAAGTTCGTTGACTGTTTCGATGTCCGTTTCCGGCACTCCCCGTTTGCAAAAGAGAGGGCGGGCCAGGAGGATTTCGATTCGCCGACAGGTAATCCCTCCTTAAAAATACCCTTTGTAAGAAATGGACTGCAGGCGGCTTTCGAATTTGTTAACGGATTTATAAAAGACAAACCGGTGTAAAGGACGTGCACACATATAAGCCAGTACTATCCTGTCCCAGGAAATTTGCAGACTAATTCCGAGGCTCCGGATCGTAATACCCGCGAAAGCGGGTATCGAGAAGTCTTTGAATCTGCTGGATTCCGGGTCGCGCAAGCTATCCCCGGCTTGCCCGGAATCACTTTTCAATTATGTAACGAATTTCGGTGACATTGCCGCTCTCTGAATTATTGTTGATCCAACGTTTTATGTGCGCACATTTTTCACACCGGCCATAATTTGGCTTATAAAATGTGCACGGCTCGTTTAGATGGTGCCGCAGGGATGGCGTCGTTCCAGGGCGCCGGCAATAACTCGCAACATTTTCAAGCGCTTACCATCTTGGTCCAAAAATTGCGTTCCAATGCTAGTAAAAGCCAAATTTTCTTCCGCGGAGGTTGCTTGTCTTGCAGCACGATATGACGAAGCTGTTAGAGCCTGACGTATTGGTAGACCGGCAATTTTTCCATGCCTACCGAACGAAGCACACATCGGAGCCGGAACGAGCGCTCTTATTAGCGGTGTTGAGCGAAGCCATCGAGACGTTTCGGAAGTTTGCTTTCAGCAAGTCAGCACGCGGCCAAAGTCTTTTTCGCCAAGCAGAGCAGTGGCTCTGGGACAAAGAACCGGACTACTTTTTTTCCTGCAAAAATATTTGCGAGGTGATGGGGTTGGATCCGTGTTACTTGAGACGCGGGTTAATGCAATGGGTCGAAAAGAACAACCAGTTAAACTGGGACTGTAAGGCTAGTAAACTTCCTTTCGCCAAAATCGGCCGTACACGGCACC
>Ga0316628_100002101_pt1 | contig 14563 bp, 8 predicted proteins | sample OWC_Aug_M2_C1_D5_FD_207648 | JGI IMG/M metagenome (GOLD analysis project Ga0316628, IMG submission 207648) | Wetland soil microbial communities from Old Woman Creek delta, Ohio, United States - OWC_Aug_M2_C1_D5_C | ecosystem: Environmental > Terrestrial > Soil > Wetlands | place: USA: Ohio... | reverse complement strand
AGCGGTTTCGGTCTCCTTCCTGTGGGCGTTCTATCATGATCGGCACGGGGCCCAGGTCCAATGGGACAACACAATAAGTGTGATCTGGTGGCAAGCCGTTCAGGTCGCAACAATGACCTCCTTCTATCCGCGCGACAATAAGCGCTTTGAACAATAGCCTTGTTACCTGCTCGAACTGGTCTCGAGAATCCCAGTTCCGCAACTCGGGATCGGACCAGAACCCCGTGTTCCAAATCGACCGAGCAACAACCCTGTAATGGTCAAATAGGTCTGTTATTTCGCGCATAAAGGCTTCCAATCGGGTTGCCACGGTCAGGGTTTTTCTGACCATGGGTTTTTCTCCTCGCCCACGATATTGCTCTGGCGGGCGCGCGTAATCAATCCGAATCGGAAGACATTTCACGGCCACCCGATTCACGGGCGAGACGCCCGTGCTACGGCCTGGACGCGGGGGCGAGCTCTACTCGTGGTGCAGGGCGACGATGGGGTCGAGGCGGGAGGCTTTCATGGCGGGCCACATGCCGAAGAAGAGGCCGATGCTGACCGCCACGACAAATCCCGCCACGATGGACCAGCCGGGGACCGTTGAGGGGAGTTGCGGGACGAGGGTTCGTATGAGCAGGCTGAGCGTACACCCGAAAATAATTCCCAGGATTCCGCCCGCGCCGGTGAGAGTCATGGCTTCGAGCAGGAACTGCCAGGTGATATCGCTGCGGCGGGCGCCGATAGCCTTGCGCACGCCGATCTCCCGAGTGCGCTCGGTGACCGAGACCAGCATGATATTCATCACGCCGATGCCGCCCACCAGCAGTCCGATGGAAGAGATGACGACGGTGACGAGTACGATCGTCCCCATGATGTCGCGGAACTGGGTAATCATGGATTCGGCCGTGGCGATGCCGAAGTTATCGGGATCCGTGTACTTCACATTGCGGCGGCGGCGCAGCAGGCTGCGCACTTCATCCATGGCCTGGTTGATCTTTCCCGGGTAAGCCATGGCGGTGATGAAGTTGTCCTTCGACTTGGGATAGATCTTCTTGAAGGTCATGTAGGGGATCAGCAGGATGCGGTCGCTGCCCGTATCGCCGAGAATCTGTTTGCGCTTCGCCATCGTCCCAATGACTTCGAACTCCCTGCCATCGACACTGATGACTTTGCCGACGGGGTCCTCACCCTGAAACAAGCGGGTTTCGACGTCCGCGCCGATGACGATGACATCGCGCCGGTGGAGGTCGTCGATTTCGTTGAACAGCCGGCCGTCTTTCAGTTCACACCCGATGTTCCCGAAGTGGGCCGGAGTGCAGCCGCGGTACTCGGTGTCGAGCATCTCCTGACCTTTGTACTTGGCGGGGACGGAAGGGCCCCAGCGGAAGATTTCCGCGGAGGACGACTCGACCGACGGACAATTCTCGCGAATGGCCACCATATCGTCGAAAGTCAGGGGCTTGCGCATCCATTCTTCGCGGCTCACGTTGAATTTGATCCCGGGATCCCATTTGAAGATGAAGAGCGTGCGGGTGCCGAAACCTTCGGCCACGTCGACGACCTGCTGGTCCAGCCCCTTGAAGATTGAGGCGACGCCAATAACCGTGGCGGTTCCAATCAGCACGCCGAGGATGGTCAAAAAGGCTCGGAACTTGTGGCTGCGCAATGTGTCGAGGGCCAGCAGCAGGTTTTCGCGAACTTGACGGCGATGGGGATTCACGCTCAAGCCTCCGTCCGCAGCGCTTCAATGGGATCGAGCCGCGCCGCCTTGCTGGCAGGATAAATGCCAAAGAACAACCCAACGACCGTGGAAAGCACCAGGCCAATCACCACCGCGTTGAGGGGCACCGAAGAAGTGAAGACCATGTCGACGATCTTGCTGATAATGAAGGAGAGCAACACGCCAATGCCCCCTCCGGCGGCGGCCATCACGCTGGATTCGATAATAAATTGCATCAAGATGTCGCGGCGCCGCGCCCCGAGTGACTTGCGAATACCGATCTCGTGGGTGCGCTCGGTGACGCTGGCCAGCATAATGTTCATGATGACGATGCCGCCCACCACCATGAAGACCGCGACGATGCCGATGGTCACGGCAAAGATCGCGCCGGTGAGCTGGTGCCAGGCGCTCATCAGCGTGTCGGAGGCGTTGATCCCAAACGTGTCGTCGTCCTTGTAAGGGATCTGGCGGCGTGCGCGCATGAGCGCCCGTACCTCATCCTCCAGCACCAGCATCTGTTTCGGGTCGTAGGCTTGGATGCTCACGGCCAGTTGCGGCCGCGCCACAAAGAGTTTCTGGAAGGTGGTCAGCGGGATGTGAACGAACTTGTCCTGGCTCTGGCCGAAGGTCGTGCCGATGCGGCCTGCCACACCGATAATCCGGAAGTTGGCGCCGCGCACGGTGATTTCCTTGTCGATGGGATCGATGGTTGGGAAGAACTCATCCACCAGGTCCCGGCCAACAAAGCACACCATGGCGCTGTGCTGGTAATCGGATTCGGTGAAATAGCGGCCCAGTTCGACCTTTTCCTGGCCGATGTCAATCATGTTGGGCGTCCGTCCGGCCAATTCGACCTCGTAAAGGGTCTTTCCCTTGTACTTGGCGTCGCTCTCCCCCCAGATCCAGGCGTTGGCTCCGATGTTTTTGTAGTTAGGAAGGCTGGCTTTGAGAAACTCGAATTCTTCGAGACGGATAGGCTTATTTCGCCGGCGCGCTTTCAGCCAGCTTTCGTAGCCTTGCGCCCACTGCCACTGGTGGAGAATGAAGGTGTTGGCGCCCAAGTTGGCGATGCGATCCTGGAAGTACAGGTTCATGCCGTTGACGACCGACATGACAGAAATCAGAGTGGTGGTGGCAATCACAACTCCCAACAGCGTGAGGATGGAGCGCAGTTTGTGGGAGCGCAAGGCCTCAATGGCAATCCAGAAGGCTTCGCGCGCTGTAATCCAAGCGCCGAAAAGCCGCTTTCGTCGCGCCGTGGGTTGGGATTTCCGGGTTTGGTCGCCTTCTCCCACCTCGATACCCTTCCTTGGGGCCGACTTCGCAGCGCCTCGCAGCGGGACGGGGCCGTCCCTCAACTCTATTCAACGCGTTCGTCGCGGTCGATCTTTCCGTCGCGAATATGCAGAATGCGGAGCGCGTGCGCCGCGATATCGTGCTCGTGAGTTACGAGCACAATGGTGTTGCCCGCCTCATGCAGGCGATCAAACAGCTTCATGATTTCTTCGCCGGTGGCCGAGTCGAGGTTTCCCGTGGGCTCGTCTGCCAGGATGATCGAGGGATTGTTCACCAACGCGCGCGCGACGGCCACGCGCTGCCGTTGCCCTCCGGAGAGCTCGTTGGGCCGGTGGTGCATGCGGTCGGCGAGCTCGACCTTGGCCAGAGCTTCCTGAGCCTTTTCCAGGCGCTCCATCGCCGGCGTGCCGTTATAAATCAGTGGCAACTCGACATTGTGCAGGGCGCTGGCGCGCGCCAGCAAGTTGAACGTCTGGAAAACAAAACCGATTTCCTTGTTCCGAATGTACGCCAGTTCGTCGTCGGAGAGCTCACTGACCATGTGGCCATTCAACCAGTAATTACCGCGCGTGGGAGTATCGAGGCAGCCAATCAGATTCATTAGAGTGGATTTTCCCGACCCCGAGGGGCCCATGATGGCCACGTATTCGCCGCGCTCGATCTCGAAGGAAACTCCGCACAGGGCGTGAACGGCGATCGCCTCGCCCATGTCGTACGTTTTCCAGAGGTCCTCCGTCCGGATGACGACCCCGGCGCCAGGGGCGGCGCTTTCTTGCATCGAGGATGGAGCAACCTGTGATCCCATCGCAATCCCTTTCTTCCGGCCCCCAAGCTCAGCCACGTTGTATGAGCCGGACTTCCCGGTGGGCGGTCGCAGAGATTCCCGCCGCTTGCGTAGCTACGCGGAATCGGCTAAGCGGGAGGTCCGCCGGGTTTCGCGCCGCTGTTGTCCACCTTGATCTTGGTGTTGTTTTTCAGCGTGCGCAGGACGCTGAAGCTGCCGGTCACGATCTCGTCGCCGGGCTTCAATCCCTTCAGGATCTCCATGTCAGTGGCGCCCATGATTCCCGTTTCAACCTGTGTGAAGACTGCCTTTCCAGCCTTCACAACGAAGACGCCCTGGATTTCTTCCTTACTCTTGTCCTTCTCCTTAGACGCTCCGGCGGCGGGTTTGGTCTCGGCCGGCGCAGCCTTGACTGCTCCGCCCGCCTTTCCATCTTTCGGCGGCTCTTCCAGATCGCGCTTCATACGGATGGCCAACGCCTGAATCGGGATGGTCACCGCATCCGTGCGGGTGGCAGTGGTGATTTTGGCCGTGGTGGAAAGGCCCGGCCGGAGGCCCGGGGGGGGTTGTTCCAGTGTGACCACAACCTTGAAATCCTTGGCTTCCTCGGTGGCCGTTCCGCTCGAAGACTGCCCGACGGTTTGGCCGGTAGTGCGTCCGATGGCGCTCTGCCCGATCTCAGTGACCTTGCCTTTGAAAGTTTTCTCGCGCACGGCGTCAATCGTGACCTCAGCGGGCTGGCCGAGCTTGAGATTGACGATGTCGGTCTCGTCGACTTTCACCTCCGCCGTGATGATGGAAAGGTCCGACACCTGATAGAGGAGGCTGCCCGGCGCGTTTTGGATTCCGGCCACGACGTTCTCCCCCACGTGCACGGGGAGGTTGGTGATGATGCCATCCAGCGGGGATGTGTAGAAGGTCTTGGCGCGAAGGTCGTTGGCCCGGACCAGCCCGGCGCGACTCTGGGCGACCCGGGCGCGCGACATGTCGCGGGTGTAGGCCACCTGCTGATTCTGCGCCCTGGCCTGCACCACACGGGCCTCAGCCGCCTGGACGTTGGCCTGCGCCACCTCAAACTCACTCCGGCGCTGGTCGTAAAGCTGCTGCGCGATCAGCTTGTCCTTGAGCAACTGCTGCGCACGCGCGAAATCTTCCTTGGCGCGGTTGAAGTTTGCCTGGGCGGTCTGCGCATCGGCCTGAGCCGTCTTTAGATTTGCCGCCGAAGATTGGACGGACGCTTCCGAGGCCGACACATCAGCCAACTGAGTGTTGAGCCCGGCTTTCTGCGCGTCAACCTCAGCCTCCTGCTGCACCGACTCGGTCTTGAGCAGCAGTTGTCCTTTCTTGACCGTGTCGCCTTCCTTGACGAAGATGTCGGTAATCCTGCCGAAGGTGTTGGCGTTCACGTTGGCGAGGTTGGCGGTGGGGGGGCGAATCTGGCCGGACGCCGTGACGACCGAGGATAATTCCTTCTTCTCGACTTTGCCGGTCTGCACGGTGACCACCCCGCGCCGGCTCCAAGTGATTCCGCCCACGACCAGGCCAATCAGTAGTACGGCACCTACACTTAAGAGTACGACTTTCTTCCAGCGTTTCATGCCAGTCCGTTTCCGAGCGGGAGGTTCACTCTGAATAGTGATTTCTTCCAGTTCCTCCTCCACCTTCCCGATCCCCAGCTCAGTTGTTTGCGCCATTGTGCGTTACTCCTCTTTCCCCACATTCCAAGTCAAAGCGCCTGGAGAATTCCCAGCGTGACGATCTGCCGGTCTCGCGCGCTTTTGGGGCAGACCTGGGATACCATTCCCCCCAGCAGCAGTCCGTAAGCAGTCTTTGACCACCTGAATCCTATACGTTCCCATACGGCAAAAAGTTTCCACCAAAAATCCGGGGGCGCAGGGTTCGAGCATTGGGCGGAAGCTCTGCCGGCCGGGGCCCACTCCCGTTTGCCCGACCGGCGCCCCTTGAGAGGTAAGCCGGAGGGATCAACCTCGGAGGCATGGCCCCCTTTCCCCAAGGATTCGCCATTGTACCGCTTCCGGCGCCGGGACGAAAGGACACTCATGAATCTTCGTTCCGACTATGTCGGGTTGTAGCCTCCGGGGAAGGGACCTCTTCCCTGCTCGATCCGCGTATCAGGAATTAGACACCGTAACCTGCCTAAAAGTTAGCAGTTTCTCGGTTCGACAGGCCACCCTTTGCCGGGTGGGGGCATCACACCCGTTGGCGTCGGCTGGGTTAGGTTTGACCATTCTTCGTTGCGGGATGATGGCGCTTGACTTCTCGCATCGCGAAACCTAGAATTTGTTATCCTGGGGATACAAGCCGGGTCGAGATGACTGGCTGAAGGGTCTTACTATGTTCCATTGGGCTCGACGCTTTCGCGGGATAGCTCTTTTCGCCTCATCGTTGGGTATCGCGGCATTGCTCGCGACCACTCTTTTCGCCCTCCCTCCCAAAGACAAAGAAGAAAAGGAACAACCGGAAAAGGTCTCCAAACAGGAGAAGCGCCGGCGGAAAGAAATCCAGAAGGAAATGGAGGACCCTTACAAGCGCTGGCTCAGTGACGAGGTCCCCTATATCATCACCGACCAAGAGCGTTCCGCATTTAAGAAACTGAGCACCGCGGAGGAACGCGAACAGTTTATCGAACAGTTCTGGGAGCGACGCAACCCCAATCCCGGCAGCCCTGAAAACGAATTCAAAGAGGAATACTACCGGCGAATTGCCTACTCGAACGAGCACTACGCCTCCGGCATCCCCGGCTGGAGGACCGACCGGGGGCGAATCTACATTATGTACGGGCCGCCGGATGAAATTGAGTCACACCCCTCGGGTGGGACCTACCAGCGTCCCCCGGAGGAAGGCGGCGGCGAGACCTCGACGTTTCCCTTTGAAACGTGGCGGTATCGCTACATCGATGACGTCGGAACCAACATCATCTTGGAATTCGTCGACCCGACGATGACCGGTGAATATCGGATGACCATGGACCCGGGCGAAAAGGACGCACTCCTCCACGTCCCCAACGCCGGGCTGACGGAATTGGAACAGATGGGGATGGCGTCCAAGCGCGACCGCTTTACCCGCACCGACGGCATGACCATCGGCACGCCGTTGGGGGGCCTGCCGGAGAGGATGAACGAATTCTCGCGCCTGGACCTGTACGCGCGCATCTTCAAACCTCCCTCGGTCAAATTCAAGGACTTGAAAGCCGTCGTGACCTCAAGGCTGACCGCGCAGCTCTTGCCCTTTGATGTGCGCACGGATTACGTTCGGGTGACCGAGGACAGCGTACTGACGCCGGTTACCGTGCAGGTCTCTAACCGTGATCTGCAGTTTGAGAACAAGGAAGGCGTGATGCATTCGGTCATGGACATCTTCGGGCAGATCACCAGCCTGGGGGGCCGGATCGTCAGCACCTTCGAGGATGCGGTGGCCCTGGATGTTCCCGACAGCGATTTTCAGCGTTACGTGGATCGCAAGTCGGTCTATCAGAAAGTAGTGCCCCTGCGGCCGGGGCGCTACAAGCTGAGTGTCGTGGTCAAGGATGACCTGAATGGCCACATGGGGTCCATCGAGCTGGGAATCCAGGTTCCCCGCTACGACGAGGAGCAACTTTCTGCCAGCTCCCTCATCCTGGCCGACCTCATTCAGCCTCTGCCCACGTCCCAGGTGGGCACGGGACCGTTCGTCATTGGGGGGACGAAGGTTCGGCCCAGCGTCAACCAGCAATTCACGCGCGAGCAGAACTTGGGAATTTACATGCAGGTCTATAACCTGGGGATTGACCCCGAGACGCACAAACCGTCCGCCGACATTCAGTATGAGATTATGAAGGACGGGAAAGCGCTCCTGAGCCAGACAGAAAACTCATCCAAGCTGAAAAACGCTTCTCAGCAGATTACCTTGCAGAAGACGATGCCGCTGAAGTCGCTTCAGCCGGGGAAATATACGGTACAGATTAAGGTCACCGACAACGTCAAGAAACAGAGCATTACGCCACCGCCGACGGTGACGTTCGAATTGCGTTAGCGACCCCGTGGTGTTCCGGCGGGCCGGGACAAGATCTAGTCTCGAAGAGGTTCAAGAGCTTATGAGCCTGTTTCAGCCACGAAAGCGATTGCTGACCGCGCTTCTGTTAGGCGTCGGCGTGCTTACATGCCTGGCCGCCAACCCGAGCCGCGCGGCCGAGTACGGTCGAATCACTGGGGTGGTGTCCGACCCGCAGGGAAACCCCCTGATGGGAGCCACCGTCCTGATCGCCGGCCCCCTGCTCACCGGGCTTCAACCCATGGCGAAGGCCGCCGAGCGCGTTATTACGGATGCCCACGGAAGATTTACCGTCGAGCGGTTGATTCCGGGTTGGTACTCCCTGCAAGTGATTTCGACCACTCGCCTCCCCATCCTTCGCAACCGTATTCTGGTGGAAGCGGGCCGGAGCCTGCAAGAGAACTTTGTCCTGACCGATATTCTGGCGCCGCTGGTGTTGCGGGTTCCGTCCGGCAACGTGACAAGCTGGGGCGAGGATTGGAAATGGGTGCTGCGGACTTCCGCAGCCACCCGGCCTGTCCTCCGTTACCAGGAACCTGCCAAGACCAAGGCGAAAACCAAAGCCAACAAAGTACCTCTACCTTCCAGCCAGCGGCTGATTGCCATGAATCCGGGCTCGACCCGGCGCGCGGCGCTGGCCGCCGATCCCGGCATGGGGAGCGTCCTGGCATACGTTCGATCGCTTTCAGTGGATACAGATCTGCTTGTTGCAGGATCCATGGGCGCGAGCGGTTTCCAAGCTTCGTCGCTGGCGACTCTCCTTCGCAAGGACGTGCTGCGGGGCGACCCGCAAGAACTCAGTTTGGCGGTCCACCAGCTGAATTTCGCGGAAGGCGTGCCCTTGCCTTCCGGCGAGGGACGCGAAAGCATGAACCACGCGCAGGCCATGGTGGTCAATTACGTTCGCACCCTTCGACTCTTCGACCGCCTCATCTTGACGACGGGCATGGAGGTCGATTACCTCAATGCCGCCCAGGATGCCCTGTCCTCCCGGCCCATCGCAAAACTCGAGTATCTTGTGTCGCCTTCGAACAGCCTTGCCCTGCGGTATGGCGTGGCCCGGGTGGAGGGGGACGGAACCCTTCTCGACCGGGTTGGTGCGCTGACGGCTTTCCCGCGGGTTACGATGCGCGGCTATCGGCCGCAACTGGAAAAGCTGAACCACGCGGAGTTGGGCTTTACGCACAGAATGGGCAGGGATTCCCGTGTCGAGTTGGCTGCCTATCGCGATAATTTCGACAACACGGCGGTCTGGGGTTTCGGCGGGACGCGAGTGTTAGGCGAACTGGGTGGCAGTTTCTTGCCCAACCCGGTGGCCAACGGAGTGACCCTGAATGCCGGGAATTACTCCTCGTCCGGGGTTCGAGCCGCGTTTACGCGCAACCTGGGCAACTCCGTTCAATTTGCGGTGTTGTATGCTCTGGGAGATGCCCTGAGTGTGGATGCGCTCAGTGTGCCAAGCCCGAGCGGAGAGCCGTTGAAGAATCTGAGGTCAGTCATGCGGGCTCGGCGGAGTCAGACCATCGGTGGCCGGGTTGCGGCTCGCATCCCAGGTTCCAAAACCCGAATCACGACCACTTACGAGTGGCTGCCCGCCGGTCGAGTGACGGAAGTTGACCCGTATGGCCAGGCCAGCTTGCAGATCCAACCCTTCCTGGGTGTCCAGATCCGACAGCCTCTTCCAGCCCTCGCCTTCCTCCCTGCGCGAATAGAAGCGCTGGCCGATTTCCGCAACTTACTCGCTCAGGGGTACACGACGGCCTCCCAGTCTGGCGACGAGTCTCTGGTCCTGACCCCTGTGTATCGAAGCTTCCGGGGTGGATTCTCGGTCCAGTTCTAATCATCCCCAGGAAAGCTCCGGACTTGCGGAGGCACCCTCGCGAGCGGTTTGCAGTCGGATTTGCCGTGGGGGTCTAACGAGGATAGCCTCAGATGGGGACAAGTTCTCCCACCACCCGTTACCAAAATCAGGAGCCCATATCCATGTTTTCATACCCATTTCCAACGGTGGGAGAGTCTCGCCATAAGATACTGGAACAATGGCACTTAAATATTCTATGGAACGGAATCACTGGAAGGGGATTTGCTTTAAACAACGATGGAGTTGTGTATCGTTTCACGTGTCGGTAGTTGGCTCGAATGCGGACAACGCTACCATTCCGGTTTACCACCGTCTTTCTGGCGCTGCTGAGCCTGACGCTCGTCGTATTCGGCATCCTCAATTTTGAACAGCGCAGAGTCTATCAGCTTCCCGACGATGGCGTGTCGTGGGTGGACTCCAAGGGAGGAGTCACCGCTTGGCTTGTGGCTCCCGACAGCCCAGCGGAGCGGTCGGGGATCGCTCAGGGCGACAAGCTGGAAGCCATCAACGGCGTCCCCATCAAGCGCGCTCTCGACGCCACACGCGAGATCTTCCGAACGGGGGTCTGGGCTCAGGCGCGGTACGACCTGGCGAGGAACGGGCAGCCATTCCAGGCGACCGTCGTCGTCGCGCCCCAAAGCAATCAGAGCTCACTTCGCCACTACCTCGAATTGGTGGGCTTGGTTTACCTGCTCATAGGGACTTTCATTCTGGTGCGCCGCTGGACGGCGCCCAAATCACTGCACTTCTATGTCTTCTGCCTGGCCTCCTTCGTGCTTTACACTTTTTCCTACACCGGCAAGCTGAACTTGTTTGATGGGACAATCTACTGGTTGAACGTTCTCGCCTGGATTCTTCAGCCGGCGCTCTTTCTCCACTTCTGCCTGAGCTTTCCAGAGCGGCCCGAGTACCTTCGCAAGCGGCCAGTCCGCGCGGCTTTCATCTACCTGCCGGGGGCGTTTCTTTTGGCTGTTCATGTTCTGGTGGCGACGGGCTTCCTCTTCTGGTCGCTGCCTCTGCTACTCACCCGTTACAGGCTCGACCGCCTCGAGCTGATTTACCTGGCGAGCTATTTCATCCTCGGGGCGTTCTGGCTGCGGCGCAGCTTCCTTCGGGCTGAGGTTCCCCTGGTCAAACAGCAACTCAAGTGGGTAAGCCGGGGAACCTTCGTAGCGATCATGCCGTTCGCGCTGCTTTACGTAGTGCCTTACTTCCTGGGTTTCGTTCCTGCCCCGTGGATGAAGCTCTCGACGCTCTCCTTGATCATCCTGCCGCTCACGTTCGGGTACGCCATCGTGCGCTATCGGCTGATGGACGTCGATATCATCTTCCAGCGGGGGATCGCCTACACGCTGGCCACGGCGGCCATGGTGGGAATGTCCTTCGGCTTGATCGCGCTCTTCGCGGACGTCTTCCGGACGACTTTCCCCGCCACCAGCCGCGGCGGCTGGATCCTGGCCATCATCATTACGGCGTTCCTCTTCCAGCCCATCGTGAACTGGATTCAGGCTCGGCTGGACCGGCTGCTCAACCGCGAGCGGTACGACTATCGCCGGACGCTGCTGACTTTTGCCCGCGAGCTCACGACGGAATTGCACGTTGACCGCCTGCTCGATCAGGTGGTCGGCCGCCTGTCGGAAACTCTGGCGGTGGACCGGCTGGCGATATTCCTCCACTCCGAATCGAACGGTCTCCGTCTGGCGAAGTCACGCGGCCTTTCAATTTCGGGAGCGTTGGATCTGAGCTTCCTCGACCCGCAGCGTGACGAATTGCGGAAGGGCTACCTCTTCTACGAGAGCGTCAAGCGCGTGTTCGGCGTTTCGCCGGCCGCGCAGGCGACCATCGAGCAGCTGGACCTGCATTACTACATGGCGTTCAAGATGAAAGAGCGGACGCTCGGTTATCTGGCGCTGGGCAGGACACGCAAGGGGGATTTTCTCTCCAGCGAGGACGTCGACCTGTTGCAGACCATCACCAGTTACCTCGCCGTCGCCTTGGAAAACGCCCAGCTCTACGAATCCCTGGAGCAGAAAGCGCGGCAATATCAGGAATTGCGCGACTTCAGCGAAAACATCATCGAGTCGGTCAACGTGGGGGTCCTGGCTTTCGATCTGGAGCATCGCATCACGGGCTGGAATTCCGCCATGGTGAAGCTCTACGGCCTCTCTCGCGCCGAGGCCGTGGGCGGCGAACTGGAATCGATCTTCCCGCCCGAACTCCTGGCGGAGCTGCCGACTTCAAGCGATCCGCATCACACCGTCAACGTTTACAAGTTCGGCCTGCGCACCCCCGACGGGCGGCGGTTGATCGTGAATTTCTCCATGACCCCGCTGATTGGCAAGGACGAGCAGGTGATCGGCCGCCTGCTGGTCTTCAACGACATCACCGAGCGGGTGAACCTGGAAGATCAACTGGTGCAAGCTGAGAAGCTTTCCTCTATCGGGCTGCTGGCGGCGGGAGTCGCCCACGAAGTGAACACCCCCCTGGCGGTTATTTCTTCGCAGGCGCAGATGCTTGCCAAGCAGATGTCCGCCGAGGATCCAAGCGCCCGCACGGTTGACAAGATCATCAAGCAGTCGTTCCGCGCCTCAGAAATCGTCAACAATCTTCTAAAGTTCTCCCGAGTGAGCGGCAGCGAGTATTCCGAACTCGACCTGAACCGCGTGATTCGCGAGACGCTCTCGCTGATCGAACCCATGCTGCGGGCGTCCAATATCTCCTTGAACGCGCAGCTTTCTCCCGCCGTGCCGCCCTTGTATGGCAACCCCGGCAAATTGCAGCAAGTGTTCATGAACCTCATCATGAACGCCCGCGACGCCATGCCGCGCGGCGGCGAGCTGACTCTGGCCACCGAATCCGAGAACTCCTCCATTCTGGTGGAAGTCTCCGACAACGGCATGGGCATTCCAGCGGAAGACCTGAGCAAGATCTTCGATCCCTTCTTCACCACCAAGTCCAAGAGCCGCGGCACCGGGCTGGGTCTCGCGGTGACCTATGGAATCATCCGCGAGCACTCCGGCAAGATCGGCGTGGAGAGCGCGCCGGGACGGGGCACTACCTTCCGCCTCGAATTCCCCACCGCAAGGAAACCGGTCAATGTCGGCTAAGGGTTCCATCCTCATCATTGATGACGAACAGGAAATCCGCGAGAGCCTGGAGCAGCTCCTGGGCCACGAGGGCTACCGCCTGACCACGGCCTCGACCGCGGATGAGGGCTTGAGGAAAGTCGAAGAGGGCGTCTTCGACCTCGTCCTGCTCGATATCAGCCTGCCGGACCGCAACGGTCTCGAAGTCCTGAAGCTTATCAGGCGTGATACCCCCGATGCCGGCGTCATCATGATTACCGCTTTCGACTCGAGCCAGATGGCTTTTCAAGCCTCGAAGGAGGGCGCGGAAAGTTACATCACCAAGCCCTGGGATAACGACAAGCTCTTGCTTGAAATCCGCAACGCGCTCGATAAATCGCGCCTGCAGGTTGAAAACGTCCAGCTGCGGCGCGCCCTGAAGCGCTTCGGTCTGCCCAACATCGTGGGCAAGAGCGACCGCATGCAGAAGGTCTACGACCTCATCACCCAGGTTGCGCCCAGCCGCGCCACGGTGCTAATTTCGGGGGAGAGCGGGACGGGCAAGGAACTGGTCGCCAAGACCATCCATGCCACCAGCCCGCGCGCCGACCGGCCGTTTGTTCCGGTGAACACCGGCTCGATGCCGGTGGATTTGCTGGAGAGCACGCTCTTCGGGCACGTCAAGGGGGCCTTCACCTCCGCCATCGCCACCAAGCGCGGCCTGTTCGAGGTGGCCGACCAGGGAACGATCTTCTTCGACGAAATCGGGACGATTGGCGTCGAGACTCAGGCCAAGCTCTTGCGCGTTATCCAGGAGCGCGAGTTCATGCGCTTGGGCGGGACGGAAACCATCAAAGTGGACGTGCGGATCCTCGCCGCCACCAACGCCGACTTGCGGCGTTTGGTGCAGGAAAACAAATTTCGCGAAGATCTTTACTACCGGCTGAACGTCATCTCCATCCCGCTGCCGCCGTTGCGCGACCGCCTGGGCGACATTCCATTGCTGACCGAACACTTCCTGGAAAAGTTCTCCCAGGAGAATAACCGGCAGGGGTTGCGCTTTACTTCCGACGCCCTCAAGCGCCTGATGGACTACGACTGGCCAGGAAACGTTCGCGAGCTGGAAAATGCCGTCGAGCGCTCAGTGGTCCTCTCCAACGGATCTGAGCTGACGCCCGAGGTTCTGCCCGAGCAGCTCTCCTCGAATGGCGCGCACCTCACTCGCGCCTTGCCCACGGAGGACTTCGAGGGCCGGTCGCTCTTCGAAATCATGGAGTCGTACGAACGGCGCGTCATCCTCGATATGCTCTCGCGCGCCGACTGGAGCCAGACCGAAGCCGCCGAGCGCTTTAAGATTCCCCTCTCCACCCTCAACCAGAAAATCAAACGCCTGCAAATCGATATCAAACGCCGCCGGGAAGTGTAGAGGAACCGCGCGAGGAGTCATACTCCCACAGCCCGCGCCTTCCTGCCGAGCGGCGTGGTTATCTCGGGACAACTGGATTGGGCGAAACGATGAATTGTGGGTTCCCGAGATCCTCCACCGTGGCGATCAGTTTTCCTTGCGCGCTATCCCATACCTCCAGGGATTTACTTGTTAAGGCGAGCATCGTACCGCCCCCCTCGTCCGCCTGAAGGGCATTCATCTTTCCGGCGGTCAGCTTGTGCTCGACCTGCTGCTGGTTGGATTGGGTGTCAATCAGGGTGATCTCTTTATTGCTGTACGCGCAGATGAATCGCCCTCCCGGGGAGAGCAGGACGCGCCGGGCTCCGCCCCCCACGGCTACGTGGCCCAGCACCTT
>Ga0316628_100002100_pt1 | contig 14566 bp, 14 predicted proteins | sample OWC_Aug_M2_C1_D5_FD_207648 | JGI IMG/M metagenome (GOLD analysis project Ga0316628, IMG submission 207648) | Wetland soil microbial communities from Old Woman Creek delta, Ohio, United States - OWC_Aug_M2_C1_D5_C | ecosystem: Environmental > Terrestrial > Soil > Wetlands | place: USA: Ohio... | reverse complement strand
AAAGGCATTGAAATGGTGGATACTTTTGTGTTTAATCCCCATAAGTGGATGTTTACCAATTTTGACTGCTCTGCGTATTTTGTGAAAGATAGAGAACCCCTGATCCGGTCCTTAGAGATTTTACCGGAATACTTGAAAACCAAAGAAGGAAGCGGGGTCAACAATTATAGGGATTGGGGCATTCAATTGGGCCGGCGTTTCCGGGCGTTAAAACTGTGGTTTGTGCTCCGCAGCTTTGGGGTTTCCGGCATTCGAGAAAAAGTAAAAAACCATATCCAATGGGCGCAAGAACTGGCTGCTGAGATTCGAGCTTCCGAAGACTTTGAATTACTGGCCCCTGTACCCTTTTCGACTATTTGTTTCAGGTATAAACCCAAAGGGATTTCAGACCTCGATTCCTTGAATCGCTTGAACCAGCAATTAATGGAATCATTGAACGACAGCGGCAAACTCTATCTTACCCATACGAAACTAAAGGGAGTCTTTACCCTGCGGTTGGTGATAGGTCAGACCAGCCAGGAAAAAAGGCATGTAGAACAAGCCTGGGAAAGAATCAAGGAAACAGCCAGGCGTCAGTGAAACATCCGTTTTCCCTTACGTTGACAAAAACCATTTTTTTTTATATAGTTAAAGGGGATGTAAGTAAAAATGAATGAGCAAGAACGACAGAAATTGGAAGAAAAATACCAATCAAGGATTTCTGTCAATTTGAATCTGAACCGGCAGTTGGTTAGTTTCCAGGCCAATAAAGGTATTCCCTTTTATCGTTGGTTTAAATATAAAGAAGGATTTTCAGCGCCCCTGGTAAATTATTTAATCGCTCAAACCCCAAAACACCGGAGAGAAAAGCTGTTGGACCCTTTTGCCGGCTCGGGAGCGGCTTTGTTTGCTGCCAGGGAAATGGGGCTAAAATCCATCGGCATCGAATTGCTGCCGGTAGGAATATTTATCGTGAAAGCTCGCCTAAATACCGAAAAAATCAATATCGATGACTTTAAAAAAATCTCGAAAGAGATAAAACATATCGATTTCCTGGAATATAAAGGAACGAAGGCTTACAAATTTAACCATTTGACTATAACTCGCGGCGCTTTCCCGGTTGAAACGGAAAAGTCTATAAACAACTTCCTCCATTACTGCAACAATAATGTGGGGGATCCGGTTATTCGAGAATTACTTTTGTTTTCTCTTTTTTCAATCCTCGAACCGATCAGTTATACCAGGAAAGACGGTCAATATTTAAGGTGGGACTATAGAGCCGATAAAAACGGGAAAAACAGCTTCAATAAAGGAGAAATTATTCCCTTTAAACAAGCTGTAGTACAAAGGCTTGATGAACTTATTTTCGATATAGCCACTATGAACTGCGGAGGCGCAGAAAAAAAAGAAATAATCCTTTATGAAAATTCGGTTTTGTATAAATTGCCGCTTATGCAGGAGGAATCCATTGATGTAGTGATTACTTCTCCCCCCTATTGCAACCGGTATGATTATACCAGGACCTATGCGCTGGAGTTGGCCTTTTTGGGTGTCGATGACGAAGGAATCAAGCGGTTGAGGCAGTCATTGTTGACCAGTACGGTAGAGAACCGCGAAAAATTCGAGCAATTAAAACGCTTCTATTCGCAAATGAATAACCCAGGCACTTTCGATAAAATCTACAGCGCGTTTAACTCTCAAACAGCATTGGCGGAAATTATCTCGGTGCTTGAAAATTACAAAACCCAAAATAAACTGAATAATCCGAATATTGTCAGGATGGTGAAGAATTATTTTTTTGAGATGTGTTTTGTGATTTTTGAGATGTTTAGGGTTTTGAAAAAAGGCGGTATCGTATATATGGTAAATGATAATGTCAGATATGCAGGTGAAACAATACCGGTAGATCTAATTCTTGCCGATTTCGCCGAAGCTGCTGGTTTTTCCGTCACGAAGATTTGGAAATTGGGAAACGGTAAGGGCAACAGCAGTCAACAGATGGGAAACCATGGTAGGGAAGAATTACGAAAAGGCCTGTATGTCTGGGAAAAATAGAAGATCAAAAGTGAACGACAATGACCAGGACCGGAAAAGAAAATAAAGATTTAATACTGGAAGCCAATCGTATTAATTATTCTTTACGTTCGACTTTTTTTTACAGGAAATTAAGGGATTTAGGTTACCTGCGTGTGATTAGCGATATTGAGGCTATCGTTAAACACAGTCATAATTACTCCTGGGAAGATAAAAAATACTGGAATATCACCTATAATGCGTGGGAAACCATTAAAAAGGAAAAAATAGATTTTATCCGGGTATTTGCTCATCCGAAGATTTTAGTCGAGCATCCCGGCTTGATTCGTTACTATCGGAATGTAGCTGCGATTCCTTTAAAAGGAGTACAATACCTGGCATTTGATGTTTCGGGTTATGAAACCGGCAAAAAAGATAAGATCGACTACCCAAATGCCCTTACCCTGGCCAAACTCTTTAATACCCACATCGCATCTATTGTTGAGTCGACGCGGCGCATTCATTACGAGGACATAAAGTCATTAATGTTCAGCTCTGCTGGGGCTACCATTGACGGCTCATGGAGAAATAAAATTGGGGAAGAGGCCGAGACCATGGTGAAAAGTTATATCATCCGGCTTTGTATCGATGGGAAATTAATCGACGCCATGATCGACCGTCAGAATCACCCGCTGGAATTTGATCCGGCTGAAGATTACATCGCTGATATATATCTTTATAAAGGAGTAAAATTAACCAATAAAAAAACCATTCTCTTCTCGAATGAACCGGACATCAAATTTATAGATAAGACAGGGAGACCGATCGCCGCGATGGAAATAAAAGGTGGCACAGACCCCGCCGGGGCACTGGAACGATTGGGCGCTATAAAGAAAAGTTTTGAACAAGCTCGCCGTGAAAATCCCGACGTCAAAACGATTTTGATGGTTAGCTGTATTACCCCTGAAATGGAAAATAGGCTGAAGAATGATTCGATCATCGACGATATTTTTAATCTCACCTCGATCATCAATGATATGGCCTATAGAGAGGAATTCCTGGATAAAACAAAAGAAATCTTAAGCGGATTATAGAATAGGTAAATCTTCTACCCTTCCCCTCTTCTTTTTTCATTAACAATTGAGGCTCTTGCAAAAACGCCTCCGGCGGCCAGGGGCTCTTTTGAAAAACCGCCCCTGGACCCTGTAAAACTTTTTATTATTTGTTCAGCCACAAAAAAGCTTTTTGGGATTTTTATCGGCAAGGGGAGGGGTTCTGCCGTAGAAAAGGTCGTCTAAAAATAGGGCGATTCGTTGGTTGAGTACATTTCTGGAAACATAAAAACGAACCAACTGATGTATTATTGTATCGGGTTTGGTATAAGGACAAACGCGGATACAAAATCCGCAGTCGGTACCGATGGTTTTCCAATAAGAAAAACAAGTCTCCTGGTTAATCGACCAATGCCGGAATCCGCGGCTGAAAGGTTCTTCCCCTTTGCCAATCGATAGAGTCGGGCAATTGTCGGCGCATTTTTTACATATATCGCAAAAATGCTCGATGGATTGAAGGTTCCAGGTGTGGGAATTTTTTGTATTTGTGGAGGAAGGGAGGTCCAGTTCGGTGGTAACCGCCGATATCCGTACACAGGGACCGTAAACCGGGTGAATCAACAGGCCGATTCGTCCCAGTGAACCCAGGCCAGCATCCACTGCCGCAGGTACGCACATGACTTGATAATTGCCGTCAGTGTGGGCCCGGGCTGAATAACCCAGGTATCGGATATAGGCAGCAATGAGATTAGCGATTTTGGCTGCTTCTACGTACTGCCGGGAAGACTCGAATATTACAGGCAGTGACGGGGCTGACTTTATCATCTTTACCTCCATGGCCACCACGATTACAATTACCGAGCAGTGATTATTTTGAATCTTTTCACCCCAATTCTCTGCGTGTCTGCCGGCATGAGTGTAAAGATGATAAGGTTTTAATGAAGTAATCCCTACATCCACCGCACCATAAAAACCAGCCAGTTCCCGGATGACTTGAGCCACTTTCTCTTTGTTTATTTCTTTCTTATTAGCAAAAGGCTTTCCCCAGGCGGCACTGCGGGTTTGCGCCAGGTGGGAAAATACCGCATCAAATACCGGGGTATATCGAGTATCGTAAAACACCCGCCCCGGTTCTTCTATCCCAGGTTTTCCGTGGATTTTCTCATCGATTTCCTTTTTCTCCGGGTGTGCGGCGTAATACTGTTCGGCAAGCTGCGGATGAGACTTAAGGTTATCCCTGGAAAACATATGGTCCCGTTCATCAAACCGTTGAACAGCAGAAAGATCCCGCTGGCTTGCCGGGGGGAAAAATTTGATAAGCGAAACCATACCAAAAACCATCAACAGGATCAACAGGACCCCATTCAAAAAAAATACCCACTTTAAATGGTTGAAAAGGTTCAAAGCAATCCATAAACCCGAATTACCCACAACCACCAGGAAAGCGATAAAAGCAGCCCGTTGTTCCTTTTCGAAAAACGAAGACACCAATAATAGTATTAACAGTAGGTTTGAAATGGCAAAGGCCATCCAGTTAACTGTAGATATTAAGTTTTCCATCGTTCCTCTTTCTTTAAATCCCCGGCAAATTCTCTCCTATAAACCAGGAAAACCGGCACTAAAAAGAGTGCGGTTTCAAAGCTAATTACGAAGAGATTATGAAAAGAAAATACTTCAGCCCAATTTCTTTTCACCACATGGGGAAATATCCCGAAGTTAAACAATTGGGATGAAAAAGGATAAAAAAGCCTGAATCCTTTAGGGGCCACCCGGTCAATAGTAAGAAAATCCAACAAAAGATGAGAAACCGCCACCAGGAAAAAGCCAATCCGTTCTCTTTTGGATTTTAGAAGAGGCCAACCGGCAATGGCCGTAATCGCGACAATAAATACATTATGGGTAAAGTATTGGTGTAAGTTCAATGCTTTTTCTCCCAGGAATAAATAGAAGGCAAAGTCAATATCCGGGAGATTGGCAATCAAGATAAAGAGTAACAGGGTTTTCAGGTTTTTTTTCTCTGAAAACTTTTGCCAGCCTAACAAACCAACCGCAGAATGTGCAACCGGACTCATGTTTCTACCTTAAATTTAAAAGGGTATATTATACCATATCCCGCAGCTTTAGAGGGGGGCAAGTCTCCGTCCCTGCCCGAAAATCTTACATTTTGAGTGACTTTGACGTTTCCCTCCCCGATAGGGAAATAGATCCAGCTAAGCCAGCAGAACCGGGACCGGTGTTGTTTTAAGGGTTCTGGAAGCGATTGATTTCTAACCTGGCCAGCATCAACTGCGCCACTACCGGGACTTGCATGAGGTCTATCAAGGTACTATACTTTTTAACCAGGTCCATGGGGAAAGGGAAGTAATTACCAATCATCTCCCCCCTGCCGTTCACTATCCAATCCGCATTTAAGCCATAGGCTTCACCCAGGAAATTTAGATATTTTAGGCCCGGGAAGGTTTTTCCTACCTCGATATTCGTAATCGTGGATTGATAAACATCTAATTGTTCGGCTAATTGAGTCTGGGTTTTGTGGAGGGAATCTCTAAATTTTTTAAACCGCAGGCCCATCTGCTTTTTTATTGTTAATTCATCATCGTTCTCGTTTCCAGTTTGATTTTTTTTCTTCATTTTTATCCTCATCTCTATTAATTTACCCTATCGCAAAAATATTTGCAAGATAAAAAAAATTAAAAAAATTTTTTCCCCTGCGCTAAATTCGCCGCCTGATTTTGCAATAAAATTAGGTGACCTAAATCCGTCGTCAAATGTGGTATAGATGTTGTTTAACATTCATTATTCATAGTTTGTGGGCGGGGAGACCCCGCCGTTACCAGCTACCTTGACAAAAAACTCTTTGTTGTCCAGGTAGGGGCGAGGTCTCCTCGCCCAGTTTCTTCTTTTTAAGGATGTTAACAAAACAGACGGTGAATTTTAGGCGGATTTTGAACTTGACAATTTAACCGGATACGATTAAAATTATCCATTAATTGTTAATGGACTAAACCATGACATAAACGATAGGTAATAATGATAGAGAAAAGCAAAACAACTCCAAATCCGATGCTCGAGATAATGGTAAGCCGCCAACCCATATTCAATAAGAAAAAAGAAGTCTTTGCTTATGAACTGCTGTTCAGGTCGGATTTGCCGGGCAGCATAAAAAGCATCAAGGAAAGAAGAGCAGCCGGGGATGACTCATCTTTAATGGCCATCGACAGTTTACTGGTCAATGGGTTGAAACGCTTGAGCACCGGGAAACGGGTGGTTATCCATTTTAACCATCAAACGCTCCTGAGTGAATTCCCCTTAATGTTTCCCAGTGATTTACTGGGAATAGAAATCCGGGAGGATGCGGACCCGGCTAATAAAGTGACTGAAGTAGTAAAAAAAATGAAAAAAGCCGGGTACCTGGTTTTAGTGACAGACCGTGTATATAGTGAAGGTAAGATTAACCTGGTGAAACTGGCCGATATCGTTGGGGTTAATTTTCGTTCCCAGGGGATTCAAAAGCGGGATGAGGTTTTTGACGACAGCTCCCTGCCCCCCCGGTTCCTGGCCAGGGGCATCGAAACTTCAGCGGAATTTAAATTGGCCGCAGAAGCAGGATATCACTATTTCCAGGGAGATTTTTTCAGCAAAGAGGATATGATCTCGTGCCGGAATATTCCCAGCTATAAACTCAATTTAATGAGAATACTGAAGGAAATCAACAAACCATCGTTCCAATTTGATCAAATTGAGAAAATCCTGCAAAAAGATGTTTCCATAACCTATAAATTGCTGCGTTTTGTCAATTCGGCTTTTTTTGGCTTAAAAACCACGGTGCAATCCATCCGGCATGCCTTAACTCTATTGGGTGAAACCGAAGTCAGGAAATGGTTGTCTTTAATTGTCTTAAGCAGCATCGGTACCGATAAACCCCTGGAACTCATACGAACCGCTATTACCCGGGCCAGGTTTTGTGAATGCATCGCTCTGGAACTGGGCTTTAAAAGCGACCTATCAAACTTTTTCCTCATGGGGATGTTTTCGATGGTAAATGCTTTCCTGGATCGGCCCATGGATGAAATCCTGGCAGACCTGCCCCTGGCCTCTCCTGTAAAAACAGCCCTACTGGGAAAATCCAATCATTTCCACGATGTTTTGGAACTGGTGAAGGATTATGAAAAAGGAAATTGGGTCCATCTCCAGCAAATAATCCGGCACTTGAAAATAGATGAAAAAAAAATCGCTGCCCTGTACCTGGATGCGGTGGAATGGGGAACATTCTTGTAAATTTGAGCTCTATGAAAGATTCCATAAAAAAGAAACTTCTAAAACTGGCAAAAATCCTCGGCATTATCTTCCTTTATTCCTTTATACTTATTATTTCCGTATTCTTTACCATGAAATCATTAATTAAAGGCAAAGAAACAGAAGCACCCGACTTGATGGGCAAAAGCCTGGAACAAGCCCAAAAAATAGCGGTAAACCGTAAAGTCATCTTGAAAAGAATCGATGGAAACTACGATCGCAATTACCCCCCTTTAACTGTGGTTAACCAGGTCCCTGATCCGGGAGCCCGCATAAAAGAAAGGTCCTATATCACGGTGTTTGTAACTTCAGACCAGGTGGAGGTTATCGTGCCGGACCTGGTGGGATACGATTTGAATGGCTGCGAAAAAATGTTAAGTGAAAATAATTTAAGAAAAAGGTATGTATCCTATATGGATGCGGAAGATGTACCGGTGGATTCCGTGATTGCCCAATCATATCCCCCCGGGGCCCGGGTGCCCACCGGGACAGAAATCGACATCCTGCTCTCCAGGGGTACTAGAGAAAAATCCTATATTATGCCGGATGTCATCGGTAAACCTGCATCCGATGTGCAAATTTATTTCGAAATGCGAAGTTTAAAAGTGCTGCAAGACCAGGTGTATTACCCTGGATTACAACCCGGTTTAGTAGTAAGGCAGTTTCCCTTATCCGGTTACCCCATTAACGTAAAAGCCAGGATTAGTATCGGGGTGAGCATAGACAAAGAAAAATGAAACCATGAAACCCAATCCCATATTCCCTTCCATTTTATCCACCGATTATTTTAACCTGGAGTCCCGGCTGCAGGTATTCCAATCGCATCAAATCGATTTTATTCACCTGGATGTCATGGATGGTCATTTTGTGAGTAATCTCTCCTTTGGACCCTCTGTCGTATCAGCCATCAAATCGAAATTTAATTTCCGGATCGATTCCCACCTCATGGTCAGTAACCCTGCCCGGATGATTCCCAAATTTATCCAGGCCGGTTCGGAATGGGTCTCTTTTCATATCGAAGCCGCAAACCATGACCATGAAGTTAGAGAAAATATCGACCTGATCAAGTCTCAAAATCGAAATGCCGGTATGGTATTGAACCCGGATACCGGTGTGGAACAAGTGTTCCCCTACTTAAAACATATCGATTATGTTCTCTTAATGAGTGTTTTCCCCGGGTATGGGGGGCAAGAGTTTATCCCTGGTACTATCGACCGGGTATCCCGGTTGAAAAATCAAATGATTCAACAAGGATGTGATTGCCTGATCCAGGTGGATGGGGGAATCAATACGGAAAATATCGGGTCGCTAAAAGCAGCAGGAGCAGACTTGTTTGTAATCGGCACGTTCCTTTACAATTCGGAAAATATCCCTAAAGTAATAAAGGAAATACAAAACAAAATAATAAATAATAGAATATGAGGAGTGCAAATATGAGAAAAAAATTGATATTAATAGCAGCGGCAGCCATGATAGCGGTATTAATGACCGGGGCCTGCGGCAAGAAAAAAGAAATTTCCCTGAGCCCGGAAGACATGGGAACGGATAAAGAAATCTATGAAAAAGCCAAAAAGAGAATGAAAGGTAACCCGGAAAAGGCCCGGATGTTATTTAAGGAAGTGATGCATCTTTACCCGGATAGTATTTATGCCTCGCGGGCCAAGATCGGGGTTGCCGATTCCTATTTTCGCCAAAAGGATGCGGCTTCATTGGTAATGGCTGCCTCCGAATACCAGGAATATGTGAACCTATATCCCAACTCACCGGATGCGGTGTATGCCAAGTACCGGATCGCCTTGTGTTATCTCCGGCAGATGAAAAAAGCGGGCCGGGACCAGACCAATACCTATCAAGCGATCAAAGCCCTGGAAAACATGATCAAACAATACCCGGATACCCAGGAAGCAGAAGAAGCCAAAAAACAACTGGAAAAAGCCCGACAGCGTTTGGCCCTCCACTATTTTGAAATCGGCAGAACCAATTTTAAAATGAGAGCCTACATGGGTGCCGTTTACCGCTTTAAACAAGTCATCGACGATTACCCGGAGTTTCAACGCAATGATCATTTATTCTTCCTCACCGGGAAATGTTACTATGCCATGAGGGATTACAACTCCGCTCTCTCCTTCTTTCAGAAAATTGTCAATAGTTATCCCAAATCCAGGTACCTGGGAAAAGCCGCCGCCATGATAAAAGATATTGCCCAAATCCAAACCCGGCTCGAAGAAAAGGAAAAAATCGCCAAACGTGATCAAAAATGAACTCGATATCCCGGCAAAACCCGGGGTCTACCTCTTTAAATCCGGGGATAAAATCCTCTATATCGGGAAAGCTAAAAGCTTGAAAAAACGGGTAGACCAGTATTTTCAAAAAAAAGACCACCTGCTGATCCGGGACCTGCTGCACCAGGCCGATGACATCGAATATATCATTACCGATGATGAAAAAGACGCTTTACACCTGGAATATAATCTCATTCATCACCACCAGCCTCCCTTTAATATCCGCTTAAAAGACGACAAAAGTTTTCCTTTGATCGAAATTACCCTGGGTGAAACCGGGGAAATCTCCTTCCCCGGGATTTACTTTACCCGCCAGGTCAAACCTAAAAATTTCTATGTGGGACCCATGGTAAATGCCGGGAAAACCAGGGAATTAATCGACATTATCACCCGGATTTTTAAGCTGAGAGCTTGTTCCGACAACATATATAAACGGTCGACCGCCTGTCTCTATTACTATATCGACCGCTGCTGTGCCCCCTGTATTAATAAAATAAGCCAGGAAGATTATCGAAAAAATGTCACGGATGCCATTGATTTTCTCAAAGGGAATAAAAAAAAGATACTGCAAAAGCTTGAAAAAAAAATGGAACAATTGTCCCAACAACTGGAATTTGAAGAAGCACAAAAGGTAAAAGAAGACATCGATCTGATCCGGCAATTTATCCTGGACTCATATATCTCATCGGCAAGCAAGCATAAAAAGGATTATGATGTGATAGCCCTTCACCATGACCCCCGTTATGATGAGTGTTTCATTATTTTATTTTCGATCCTCAAGGGACGGGTGGAACGAAAGGAATTTTTCGATTTTAATTCCATCAACACCCAGGAGCAAGATATCCTGGAAAATTTTCTTATTTCTTTTTATAGGAAAGAAAATGTCCCACCGGAGATATTCGTTAGTATACTTCCTCATGAAAGGGAATCCCTGGGAGACATATTTTCCCGGATCGCTGGCCGGCAGGTAAAAATTAAATTCCCCTACAGGGGCAGTAAGCGAAAAATAATGGACCTGGCCGTTAAAAATCTAAACCTGTATGTCAACAAAAACAAATATAATCTCGTGGGAGAACGGCTGCAGCAGGCGTTAAACCTGGTACATTTCCCGGGGTGGATCGAGGGTTTTGATATCTCGCATTTTTCCGAGCGGGAGCGAGTTGGGGCAGCCGTGGTTTTTTCAAAAGGAAAGCCGATAAAGAAAAAGTACAGGAACTACATCATTAAAAATGCCGCGGCAGGCGATACCGAAGCGATAAAAGAAGTCCTGGAGCGGCGGTTTAAAAAACAGGAAGAACACCCGGACCTGTTACTCATCGACGGTGGAAAAGGCCAGCTCAGCGCTGCGCTGGAAATCAAGAAGAAGTTGAACCTCAAGTGCGATATTGCAGCGATAGCCAAAGGAGAGGAGAGAATTTACCTGGAAAACGGCGATCCTGTTGTTTTCCCGGGGGATTCCCCGGAACTGTTTTTATTCCGGAATATCAGGGACGAAGTCCACCGCCGCGCCATTACCCATCACCGAAAACGAAGAGAAAAGATCTAATCCTTCACCCTGGCACCTTCTTTTCCAAATTCTCTAAAATTTTATCCCTTGGTGTTGACAAATCAGGGTTAATATAATATGATTTAAATGTATAGTGATTGTATACATATTAAATTTCGAGGTGAAGCATGAAAGCCAGTGTTGTGGATTTACGATACAGGATGAAATTCATTCTCCAGGCCCTGGATCGCAATGAAACAGTCACCATTATGTATCACGGCAAAGAGAAGGGGACTATCATCCCTCCTCCATCTCATATTGAATTGAGTATCATACAGCACCCTTTTTTCGGGATGACAGCCGACAATGCTACAAAATCGGTTGAAGACAACATGAAAGAACTCAGAGGCAGCCGTTACTGATGCTTTTCGATACCGATATCCTCATCTTTGTCCAGCGTGGAAATATCAAAGCGGCTGCACTCATCGAGGAGGCTAATGAACGTAAAATTTCTATTCTAACCTATATGGAATTATTACAGTGTGCCAACGATAAGAAACAACTTAAATATACGATTGATTTCCTTAAAACCTTCAACTTTAAAATCCTCCCCCTTTCGGAAAATATCGGTCATCGGGCTTCGATTTATGTGGAAGAGTATTCTTTATCTCACCATATTAGGTCTGGTGACGCCATCATTGCAGCCACAGCCATTGAAAACGGAATAGCTCTTTCAACCGCTAATGCCAAGCACTTCAAACCTATAAAGGATTTGCACCTGGTGCTTTTCAAACCTTAGCATCCGGGTGCGTCGATCGTCGGGAGATGTCCTGGAGTTATTCATTTTTCATGGAATTTATATAGGGCATGAGAAAAATCTTTTTTTTCTCTTGCAAGAAAAAACCATTCCAATTGTTTTACCGTATTAAACCGCTAAACTTACTACCGGTATAAAAAATACCAGCAAAAGATTATAAGGAGTAAACGAATGAAAAAGAAAAAATGGCTCATCATGGGAGTCGGCCTGGCAGTAGTGATTATTGCCCTTTTACTGTTTTTAGGGCTGGGTAAAAGGAATACCAATGGAATAGATTACACCACCGAAAAGGTTCAAAAAGGAAACCTGGAAGCCCTCGTCAGTACCACCGGCACCCTGAACCCGGTTATCCTGGTGGAAGTGGGAAGTCAAGTATCCGGCCGGATTTCCAAAATCTATGCGGATTTTAATACACGGGTGAAAGCTGGCCAGGTGGTGGCGGAAATAGACCCTTCCCAGATTTTAACCCGCGTCCAACAGAATGAAGCCAATTACGAAAGCTCGAAAGCCAGCCTGGAAAAGGCCAGGGTCGCCCTGGAAAATCTCGACAAGCAATATCAACGGGCTTTAAAATTATTCGAGAAGGAATTGATCTCCTACGAAGAAAAGGAAAGTGTGGAAGCAGAGTATCTCAGCGCCAAAGCAGAAGTGCAGTCGTCCCAATCCCGGCTGCTGCAAGCCAGGTCTCAACTGGATTCCTCCAAAGTGGACCTGGAATATACGGTCATTAAATCTCCTATCGACGGCATTGTGATCCTGCGCAGCATCAATGTGGGACAAACAGTAGCCGCCAGTTTCCAGGCCCCGGTCTTGTTCAAAATAGCCAACGACCTGAGTAAAATGCAGGTGGAATGCAGCATCGACGAAGCTGATATCGGGAAAATCCAGGAAGGCCAGGAGACCCGCTTTACCGTAGATGCATTCCCCGATGAACAGTTCACCGGGAAAGTGATCCAGGTCAGGTATTCTCCCGAAGTCATCCAGAACGTAGTCACCTATACCACGATCGTGGATGTAAGCAACCCGAGTTTAAAGTTACGCCCCGGTATGACGGCCACCGTTTCCATTATTACCGGGAAAGCCGAAAATGCCCTGATGGTCCCTAACGCAGCGCTTCGTTTTACCCCGGAACTTACCCCGGAAGAGATGAAGGCCATTTTCCAGAGAGTCAGAAGTGAGATGATGAGCAAAGCCGGGAATACCCCGAATACCCCGGGTGGGGGCGAAAGCCGTAGCCCCGGCGCCCAACCGGGCGGTGGTGGTGGAGGAATGTTTATGGCCGGCCATTCGCCCGGTATGGGCGGTTCTTCCTCCGGCGATCGCACGCAGCGGCCGCGCCAATTCTCCCGGGTCTGGATACTGGATAAAAACGAACAACTCACACCCGTCATGCTGCGTACCGGCGTGAGCGACGACAACTATACCGAAGTCAAATGGGGAAACCTGGTGGAAGGACAATTGGTGATAACCGGCCTGGGTGAATCTTCCAACTCCCCTTCTCACGGTCCGAGACCCGACATGATGTTCCGGAGGGGTTGATAAAGGATAAAGGATAAAGGGTAAAGGGTAAACGATAAAAGAAAAAGGAAAAAGGCGAAAAAATGAATGACGCAGTAATCGAATTGAAACAAATCAGCCGCATCTATCAAATGGGAGAATCCCAGGTGAATGCACTGCTCGATTTTTCCTATATGATAAGGCGGGGTGATTTTATCGCTGTCATGGGTCCTTCCGGGTCCGGCAAATCGACTTTAATGAATATTATCGGCTGCCTGGACAAACCCACGACCGGCCGGTATATTTTAGAAAACCAGGAAGTCTCCACGCTGAATAAGAACCAGTTGGCGCTGATGCGCAATAAAAAAATCGGGTTTATTTTCCAGAACTTCAATTTGCTGCCCCGGACCACTGCTTTAGAGAATACGGAATTACCCCTGTTATACGCCAATATATCTAAAAAACAAGCCGTTGAGAGATCGATGCAGGCACTGGAGTCGGTGGGACTTAAGGGCCGGGAATTCCACAAATCCAATCAATTATCCGGCGGTCAAATGCAGCGGGTGGCTATCGCCCGCGCCCTGGTGAATAATCCTTCTCTTATCCTGGCCGATGAACCCACCGGGAACCTGGATACCGCCACCGGTAATGAAGTGGTGGAAATCTTTATAAAACTCAACCGGGAAAAGGGGATTACCATCATCCTGGTCACCCATGAAGCCGATATCGCCCAGGCGGCCCACCGGCGGATCCATCTCAAAGACGGCCGCCTGGTAAGTGAAGATTAAAACCCGTCGCCGACGGGATTTTATAGGAGTAACCATGAAGTTATCAATTACTACCCAGATTTCATTGCGAGCCCTGGCCCGTAATAAGATGCGTTCTTTTTTAACGGCATTGGGCATTATTATAGGAGTCGCTGCCGTCATAGCCATGGTCAGCATCGGTCAAGGGGCCAAGAAAGCCGTGGAAGACCGGTTTGAATCCATGGGCACCAACCTGCTTTTTATTCATGCTGGCGGCAAGGATTTTCACGGTCGCCATACCGGGGAAGGTGCCATTACCTCTTTGATTCCTGAAGATGCCCAGGCCATCCTGGAAAAATGCGACGCGGTCAGGTATGTATCTGCTTCGGCTTCAGCCC
>Ga0316628_100002099_pt1 | contig 14568 bp, 12 predicted proteins | sample OWC_Aug_M2_C1_D5_FD_207648 | JGI IMG/M metagenome (GOLD analysis project Ga0316628, IMG submission 207648) | Wetland soil microbial communities from Old Woman Creek delta, Ohio, United States - OWC_Aug_M2_C1_D5_C | ecosystem: Environmental > Terrestrial > Soil > Wetlands | place: USA: Ohio... | reverse complement strand
GGGCGGCAGCGCGCCCGCGAACGATTGCTGCGGAGGCCGCACGAGCGGCAGCGGCTTGGTCGAGACGGGCGCCGGCACCGCGGGCGTCTTCTCCTCGTCGCCAAGGGGCGGAGGGCCGGACTTGATGGTGGTCCGCCGGTCCTCGAAGCGCACCACGGGGGACGTGCGGAGCAGGCGGATGCGCCCGCGCTCGTCCGTCACGGCGAAGAGCATCGGGCAGCCGACGCGCGGCAGATCCACCAGGCCGCCGGCCGCGTGGAGATCGAGGGTCGCCACGTACTGGGCGCCCACGATCCGCTCGGGGACCTTCTCCTGGGTTCGCCCTGGGAGCGCCACCGCCCAGCGGCAGACGCCTTCGGCGTCGAGCATGAAGACGCCCGAGTCGGTGTGCGCGGCGTACACGATCTCCATCGCGCGCGTATGGACGCAAACTGTGGGCCGCCCCATCCGTTGGCAATCACCCGCGTTTTTGCCGGTTTTTTGGGGGTCTCGGCGCGCCCGGCTGGTGCGACGGCGATCCAGCTTTGGATCCCGAGGGACCGGCCTTCGCGTTGGCGTAAGGCGCCTGGGCGCCGCTGCGGCTCGCCAGAAGCTGGGGTCCCTCGGGGCCGAGGGCAGGCTTCACGCTCGCGAACCCCTCGGCCTTCGCGAAGCCGGCGAGATCGCCCTTGTGCAGCTCCATGTGGGCGCTGAATCGCCCCCAGAAAGCGCGCGCCTCCGCCTCTGCCATGGGCACACCGTCGACGAGCACCGTGAGCGTAGGCATGGGGAAAACCATGCACCAGCGCCCGCGCGCTGTCACCCTGGCCGGCGAGATACGCGGTAAGGTTGGGGACGTGAGCGCGCGCGTCGGGGTGGGCACCAGTCGGAATCGCAAACCGGAGCTCGCCGGGCGAGAGGCGGTCCGCGCCGCGCTCGAGCCCCTCGGCGAGACGCGGCCGGCGTTCGTGCTGGTCTTCGCCACGACGGGGTACGACCAGCAGGCGCTGCTGGCGGCCCTCGCCTCGGAGGTGCCGCCGGGCACGCCGATCAGCGGCTGCAGCGCGGCCGGCGTCATCACCCACGCCGGCTCCGACGAGGGATCCCACGTCGTCGGCGTCACCGCGGTCGCCGCCGAAGGCCTGCGGGCGCGCGTGCTCGCCAGCGCCGACGCACGCGCGGACGCGACGGAGTGCGGTCGCGATCTGGCGCGACGGATCCGAGCTTCGGGGACCGGCGACGACCGCATCGTTCTGCTGTTCTCGGAGGGCCTTCGTTGCAACGCCGCCGGCGTCGTGCGCGGCCTCGAGGAAGGCCTCGAGCGGCTCCTCCCCATCGTCGGCGGGTGCGCCGGCGACGCGCTCACCTTCAGCGAGACCTTCCAGTACGACGGCGCGCAGCCCCGGAGCGGCGCGGCGACGGCGCTCGTGCTCTCCGGCGATCTGGCCGCCGAGGTCGCCGTCGGCCACGGCTGCGAGCCCTTCGCGCTCGAGGAGCAGATCACCCGCGCGGACAATGGGTGGGTGCACGAGATCGGCGACCGCCCCGCGTGGGCGTTCTTCAAAGAGTACCTCGGCGAGCTCGACTCGCTCGACGCGCTCTCGATCTCGTACCTTTGCCTCGCGCAGCGCATCGAGCAGACCGCCCGCGGCTACGGCGACTACGTCATCCGCGTGCCCCTGGAGCTCGACAAGGAGAGCGGGTCGCTCTTCTTCCCGGGCGCCCTCGAGATGGGCGCCCGCGTCCACGTCGCACGGCGCCGGCCCGAGCGCATCGTCAGCAACGCCAAGACGGTCGCGATGGAGCTCGCCGCTCGCCGCGAGCGGCGCCCGGACGTGATGCTGCAGTTCGACTGCGTGGGCCGTGGGCGGCTCATGTTCGGCGAGGCCACCACGCAGCGGCTGATCGCACCCGTGCAGAAGGCCGTCGGCGGCGATGTCCCCTGGCTCGGCCTGCACACCTTCGGCGAGATCGCGCCGGTCGCGAGCCAGACGCACTTCCACAACTTCACCGTCGCGCTCTGCGCCCTCTATCTGGGGAGCTGACGTGGAGGACGACGGCATCGAGCATCGGCTCGACACGCTCAACGATCAGCTCAAGGACCTGGTGCGCACCGAGCGCGACCTGTACGTCTCGCAGCGTGCGCTCGACGAGCAGCTTCGGCGCCTGCGCAAGCTCGGGACCTTCGCGCTGGCGACCGGGGGCCTCACGCCGATGGAGATCGTTCGGCTCGCGCTCGAGCTCTTGATGGACATCTTCGCCGTGGAGCAGGGCGCGGGGTGGCTCGCCGAGGCCCGAGGGCTGCGCCTCGTCGCCGTGCGCACGCAGCCCGGGTGCGAGGGCTCGAGCGAGGACCACCTCGGGTCCAGCGCCCTGCTGTCGCTCGCCGATCTCGATCCACACCCGCGGGTGCTCGAGGAGCTCTCGGCCGGCGGCGCGACGGGCCGCCTCGCCGAGCTCACCTCCCGAGTCTTCCACGAGCCCGCCGCCGCGCCGCCGCGCGCCTCGCTGGTGCTCCCCATCGCGGTGCACGGCGAGGCGGTGACCGGGGCGCTCGTCTTCCAGCGCTTCACGGACCTGTTCATCTTCAAGGAGCGGCTCCCCACCGCCGCGGACAAGGACTTCCTCGAGCTCGTGGCGCGGCAGGTGTCCGTGGCCATCGCCAACGCGCGCCTGGTCGAAGACCTGCGCAGGAGCTACCTGGAGCTCGCGGACGCGCAGCGCGGACTGGTGGAGAAGGAACGACTGGCCGCCGTCGGCGAGCTCGCGGCGCAGATGGCTCACGAGGTGCGCAACCCGCTCGGCACGGTCTTCAACTCGCTCGCGCGGCTGCGAAGCGTCCTGCAACCCGCCGGGGAGGCGGAGGTGCTGATCGGGATCATGGAGGAGGAGTCGCAGCGGCTGAACCGCATCGTCGACGACCTGCTCGCGTTCGCGCGACCGAGGCCCCCCCAGCTGATGCCCGTCCGCATCGACGCGGTCGTGCGAAGCGCGCTCGAGCGCGCCGCACGGTCGGACAGCCTGCAGTCGCTGGAGGTGTCGGTCGAGACCGCCGACATCGAGCCGACCGCCATGGACGCCCACATGGTCGAGCAGGCCATCCTCAACCTCGTGCTCAACGCGGCCGAAGCGATGCGCGGCGGCGGGACGCTGCGCGTGCGCTCGGTGCGAGAGACCGTCGGCGGGGCCGATTTCGTGCGGGTGGACGTCGGCGACACCGGCGCGGGAATCGGCGACGAGCTCCGCGAGCGCCTCTACCAGCCCTTCTTCACCACGAAGGCCGCGGGCACCGGCCTGGGCCTGGCGATCGTCAGGCGCGTCGTCGACGCGCACGGAGGGGAGACGTTCTTCGACTCCACGCCGGGCAACGGGAGCACGTTCTCGATCCGGCTGCCCTTTCAGTCCTGATCAGCGCGGACTGCCCCACCCCGCGCGGCTGGCACGAAGGCTCCCGGCAGCTTCGCGAGCGCGCGCAAGACCACGTGCCTGGCGTCGTCTCCCAACGGGCGGAGCACTTGGTCGATGAGGTTTCGGTAGAATTCCATCTCGCCCGAGAAGGCGCGCTTGCCCTTGGCGGTGAGCTCCAGCATGGTGATGCGCCGGTTGGTGGGGTGCGGCTGGCGGCGCACGTAGCCGCCTCTCTGCAGGCGATCGGCCAGGCTCGTCATCGTCGAGGGGGTGACGTTCAGCCGACCACGCACGTCGACGAGCGACGCCGGGCCGGCGAGCCCGAGGTCCTGGATGACCATGCGCGCGCGCAGGTCGAGGTCCGACGAAGGGCGGTCCTGGTTCGCCGCCTCGATCAGGTGGACGAGGCGCATGAGCGAGGTGATCTCGTTCTCGGAGACCGAGGCCGGGGCTTGCATGAATTACGACCATCGTATATTACGATGAACGTAACATCAAGGGCTGGTGAACCATGGTCATCGTCAATCCCACGAGCGGGGAGGCTCCGCCGCGAGGCAAGCCTCGCACCTCGATCGACAGCCTTCGCGGCAAGACCGTCGGCTTTCTGAGCAACAGCAAGATGAACGCCGACAAGATCCTCGAGGGCGTCGCCGAGGGGCTCGTGGCGCGGTTCGGCATCGTCCCGCGTCTGTACGTGAAGCGCGTGCCGTCGATCAGCGCCGAGAAGGACATGCTCGACGAGATGGGCCGCGACTGCGCCGCCGCGGTCGTCGCGATGCTCGACTGCGGGTCGTGCGCGTCGTGGGCCTGCGCCGACATGGTCGAGCTGTCGCAGCGCGGCCTGGCGGTCTGCGGCATGGCGAGCGATCAGTTCGACTCGTTCTCGCGCCAGGTGCTCTCACTCAAGGGCGCGGACGATCTCGGTCTGTCGGTCGTCGGGCACCCGGTGGGCGGCATCCCGCCCGAGGCCGCCAAGGCCAAGGTCGTCGCCGCGACGCTCGACCAGGTCGTGGTCGCGCTGACGGGAAAGGTGACGTCATGATCGCGATGCCTCGTCCCGGCTCGGACCAGCGGGAGATCATGATCGACGGCGACGACGCGCTCGTCGCCGAGCAGCTCTACGCGTGGGGGTGGACCGACGGGCTGCCCGTCGTTCCGCCGACCGAGGAGCGAGTCGCGCGTTTCTGCGCCGCCGCCCTCCACGACTCCGAACACTCGCTCGGCACGATCGCGCCGCGCGGCGCGCCAATCTCGGTACGACAGCTCGCTGCCAACGCGATCATGGCCGGCTGCCTTCCTAGCCACATGCCCATCCTCGAGGCCGCCATCGAGGCGATGCAGGTGCCGGTCTTCAACCTGTACGGCATGCAGATGACGACGCACCCCTGCGCGCTGATGGTCCTCGTTCACGGCCCCGCCGCCGCGGACGCGGGCATGAACTGGGGCGCAGGCTGCATGGGACAGGGCAACCGCGCCAACGGCAGCATCGGCCGCGCCGTGCGTCTCGTCATGATGAACATCGGCGGCGCGCGGCCCGGCGACGGCGAGACCGAGAGCGCGATCGATCGCGCGACGCAGGGCAGCCCGGCCAAGTGGAGCTTCTGCTTCGCGGAGAACGAGGCGCGCAGCCCGTGGGAGCCCTTCCGCGTCGCGGTCGGTCTCTCGGCCGAGGACAGCGCGGTGACCGTGGCCGCCGTCGAGGGGCCGCACAACATCAACGATCATCAGTCCGACTCGGGCGAGGAGATCCTCTTCACCATCGCCGAGACCATGTGCACGCCCGGCGCCAACACGATTTACCAGGGCGGCGACCAGTTCGTGGTGCTCGGCCCCGAGCACGCCGAGGTCATCGCCAAGAGCGGATTCTCGCGCAAGAGCGCCCAGGAGTACCTCTTCGAGCACGCCCGGGTGTCGGTGGATCGCATCGGCAAGAAGAAGCTCGACGAGGCGAGCACCTGGGGCGGCTACAAGAAGCGCCTCGAAGAGTGGAACGGCCGCATCCCCGTGGCGCGCGCGCCCGAGGACATTCGGCTCCTCGTCGCCGGCGGCGCGGGCAAGCACTCCGCGTGGATCCCGACCTTCGGCGCCACCTACAGCCAGACGTGCCGTATCGGACCCGACGATCCCAAGCGCGTTCGGATCGCCCCCGCGCTGCCGAGCAGCACCTGGTCGAACCGTGCGGAGTGAGCGGTGAGCATCTGGGCCAACGTGGCGCCGAAGGCGACCGAGGTTCGCTCGCGCGAAGACGTCGTCATCGTCGGCAGCGGCCCGGCCGGCTACACGGCCGCCATGTACGCTGCGCGCGCCAGCTTCAGCCCCCTCGTCGTCGAGGGCCTGTCGCCCGGCGGCCTGTTGCAGGGCACCGACGTCGTCGAGAACTTCCCGGGTTACCCCAAGGGAGTCCTCGGGCCCCAGCTCATGGTCGATCTCCGCGAGCACGCCGAGCGCTTCGGCGCGCGCTTCCTCACGCGAGACGTCGATCGCGTCGAGCTCGCGAGCACGAAGGGAGCCGACCATCGGTTGTGGGCGGGCGACCAGCAGATCGCCGCCCGCGCGGTGATCCTCGCGATGGGCGCTTCGCCGCGAACCCTCGGCGTCGAGGGCGAGCGTGAGCTCGGAGGAGGGCGGGGTGTGGCCTACTGCGCAGTGTGCGAGGCGCCGCTCTACGCCGGCCGCGACACGATCGTGATCGGAGGCGGCGACTCGGCGATGGAGGAGGCCCTCGGCCTCGCGCGCCACGCTCGCTCGGTCGTGCTCGTGCATCGCCGCGACGAGTTCTCGGCCTCACCCATCATGCGAAAGCGTGTGCAGGGCTCGGCGAAGATCCGCGTCCTGACTCCCTGGGTCGTCGAGTCGTTCGTCGCGGGGAGTGACGGGAAGCTCGTGGCGGCGCGGGTGCGGCGCGTACCCGACGGCACGATTCAGGAGCTCGCGGCCGAAGGCGCATTCGTCGCCATCGGCCACACGCCGCGCTCTTCACTCGTGCAGGGCTCGCTACGGACCGACGCACGCGGCTACGTCACGTGCCGACCCGGGAGCCGCGAGACGAGCGTGACCGGCGTCTTCGCGTGCGGTGATCTGGTCGACTCCCGTTATCGCCAGGCCGTCACGGCAGCAGCGAGCGGCTGCGAGGCCGCGCTCGATGCCCAACGCTATCTCGAGACCCTCTGAGGAGCCGCGCTCGATGCACCAGGAACCCACGACGCTCGTGACCGGCGCGGCTGGCTTCGTGGGCCGTCATCTGGTGGAGCACCTGCTCGAGAAGGGCGCGAAGGTTCGCGCGACCGACCGCGGCCGCGAGCACGAGGCGCTCTTCACCCGGCGCGGCGTAGAGTACGTCGCCGCGGATCTCACGCGGCCCGACACGCTCCGAGCCCTCTTCGCGGGCCGGGTCGATCGCGTCTTTCACCTCGGTGCGGTGTGCAACTTCTCGACGCCGTACGAGGCGCTCTACCCGATCAACGTCGTCGGGGTCGAGCGCGTCACCGAGCTCGCGCTCGCACACGGGGTTCGCCGCTTCGTTCACGTCAGCTCGACGAGCGTCTACGGACGCTACCTCGGCTCGCCCTTCACCGAGGACGGCCCTCGAGCACCCCAGGACGACTACGGTCGGAGCAAGAAAGCCGGCGAGGACCACGTATTTCGCGCCGCCGAGCGCGGTCTGCCGGCCGTCGTCTGCCGGCCATGCACCGTGTACGGTCCGGGCTGCACCGACGGCGCGGGAAAGGCGTTCTCGCGACGCACCTCGATCCCCGCCATTCCCGGGAGCGGCCGCCAGAAGCTCGCCAACGTGCGCGTCGAGGACGTCGCCCGAGCGCTGGTGCATCTCTCCGAGATCGACGGTGTCGTCGGGCAAGCCTTCAACGTCGCAGACCGCTCGCAGCCCACGCTCGAGGGAGCGCTGAGGCTCGCCGCGAAGGTCTTCGGCAGCAAGCCGCCGCGCCTGCACCTCCCGCTCGGTGTGCTCGAGGCCGTCGCGAAGGCTCAGGGGCTGGTCGCGAGACGCCGCCACACGGTCCCCGATCTCGAGTCGGACGCGGTTCGCTACCTCCACGACGACTACGTCGTCGACGCCTCGAAGCTCGAGGCCACCGGTTTCGAGCTTCGCTACCCCGATTTCGAGCAATCGCTCGCACAGATGGTCGCCTGACGAAACGAGGAAAGCCGCCCATGGAACGCCAACACGTAGTCATCACGGGTCTCGGCCAGGGCATGGGCCGCAACGCGGCGCTGAGGCTCGCCAAGCGAGGGGTCGCGGTCGCCGGCTTCGACGTGGACCAGGAAGGCATTCGCTCCCTCGGGGCCGAGCTCGACGCGATGGGCGCGAAGCATCACCTGAGGTGCATCGACATCAAGGATCGCAAGGCGATCCTCTCGTTCCGTGACGAGGTGCTCGGCGCGTTCGGTCACGTCGACACGGTGGTGTCGAACGTCGGCATAGGCTTCTTCGGCCCCTTCGAGGAGCTCGATCTCGACGCCGCGCTCCGGTGCTTCGAGATCAACGTGATCGGCGCCGCCGCGGTGTTTCAGGCCTTCGTGCCCCAGATGCGCGAGCGCGGCGCGGGCAAGCTCGTGGCCGTCTCGTCGCTCGTGGGGCGCATCCCGTTCCCGTTCGAGTCGATCTACTCGGCGACCAAGTTCGCGCTGGGCGGCATGGTCCTCTCGTTCAAGTACGAGCTCGAGCCCTTCGGCATCAAGGTCGCCCTCATCGAGCCGGCGCAGGTGTCGACGGGCTTCGCAGCCAAGATCCACAAGCTCCCCGAAGAAGGGTCTCCTTATCGAGAGCGGGTCAGGCGCTTCATCGCGCGCGACAACGAGCTCATCAAGACCGCGCCCGATCCCGAGCGCGCCGCCGCGAAGTACGTCGAGGTCATCCTGAGCAAAAACCCGAAGCTCTACAACCAGATCGATTTCATGAGCTCGTTCTTCTTGACGCTCAACAAGTACCTCCCAGCGCCGATCCGCGATCGGATCCTGGTCAACCACATGGACATCGAGGTCTGACGTGGACTTTCAACTGAGCCAGGAAGAAGCGCTGCTGCAGTCGACCGTGCGCGCCTTCGCGCGGCGCGAGCTCGTCGAGCCCGCCGCCCGATGGGACCGCGACGAGGCGGTGCCCGACCAGAGCCTCGTCGACGAGCTCGTCGAGCTCGGGCTCGTCGGCATGTGCCTCCCCGAGAAGTACGGCGGCGGAGGCCAGCCGCTCGTCATGGCGATCCTGGCGATGGAGCAGCTCGCGGCCGTCTCGCCGCTGGCGGCGGCGCCGGTGTTCGAGTCGAACGTGGGCCCGGTGCGCGTGATCGAGCTGTTCGGGACCGAGGAGCAGAAGCAGCGCTGGCTTCCGGAGGTGGCGAAGGGCAGGCTGCAGATCTCGGTCGGCATGAGCGAGCCCGAGGCGGGCTCGGCGCTGACCGATCTGAAGACGCGCGCCGAGCCTGCAAGCGGCGGCTATCGAGTCAACGGTCGCAAGTGCTTCGTCACCGGCGGCGGTCACTCGGGCGCGTACATGGTCTACTGCCGCTTCGGCGAAGCTCGCGGCGCGGCGGGGATCGGCGCGCTCGTCGTCGAGAAGGGAACGAAGGGCTTCTCGTTCGGGAAGCAGGAGCGCTTCATGGGCCTGCGCGGCTTTCCGAGCGCGGACCTCGTCTTCGAGGACTGCGTCGTGCCCAAAGAGAACCTCGTCGTGCCCGCCGGCGGCTTCGCGTCGCTGATGGGGTGCTTCGACATCGAGCGCTGCGGCAACGCCACGATGGCGCTCGGTCTGGCAGCGGGTGCGCTCGAGGTCGCGGTCGAGTACGCGAAGCAACGCGAGACCTTCGGCAAGCCCATCTGCGATCGCCAGGCGATCCAGCTGATGGCCGCCGACATGGCCGTCCGCGTCGACGCGGCGCGGCTGCTCGTTTACCGCGCGGCGGTCAACGCCGGTCGCGGCATGCCGTCGATCCAGGAGGCCTCGATGGCGAAGGTCATGGCCAACGAGACCGCCAAGGCCGTGACCGACATGGCCGTGGAGATGCTCGGCGGCTATGGCTACTCCTCGCAGTTCCCCGTCGAGCGCATGCTGCGCGACAGCCGCGGCTGGGCGATCGCCGGCGGCACGCTGCAGATGCAGAAGATCATCATCGCAGCGACGGTGTTCCAGCGTCGCTTCAACCAGTTCAAGTAGCGCCGTGCACGCGACCGTACTCGGCCACTTCTTCGCCACCGCCGCGCGCCGCGGCTCGGGCGACGCCTTGCGCACCAAGCGCGACGGCGCGTGGGTCGCCATTTCTTGGTCCGGCTACGCCGACCGAGTCCGGCGCGCGGCGCGCGGGCTCATCGCGCTCGGCATCGCGCCCGGCGACGCCGTCGTGATCATGGCCTCGAATCGCTGGGAGTGGCTGGTGTCGAGCCTCGGCATCATGGCCGCGGGCGGCGTGCCCGCCTCGATCTACCCGACGAGCACGGCCGAGCAGGCGACGCTGATCGCGAGGCACTGCGGGGCGAGGTTCGCCATCGTCGAGAGCGCGTCGGTCGAGGAGAAGCTCGTGGCGGAGCAGTTGCCGAAGCTCGAACGGCGGATCTTCATGGATCCTCCGCCAGGCGACGCGAGCGCGCTCACGCTCGCGTCGCTGCTCGAGCTCGGCGGGGCACGGCCCCTCTCCGAGGTCGATGCGCGCATCGCCGCGCTGCGCAAGGAGTCGCTCGCCACCCTCATCTACACGTCCGGCACGACGGGCGAGCCGAAGGGGGCGATGCTCAGCCACGAGAACCTCCTCTTCGCCGCGAACGCGACGATCGCTGCATTTCGAGCCAGCTCCGACGAGCAGCTGATCAGCTACTTGCCGCTGTCGCACATCGCCGAGCAGCTGATGTCGATCCACATCCCCGCCGTCCTGGGCGGCACGATCAGCTTCGCGGAGAGCCTCGAGACGCTAGGGGAGACCTTGCGCGAGGTGCGGCCGACGATCTTCTTCGCGGTGCCGCGTGTCTGGGAGAAGCTCGAGGCGCGCATTCGCGAGGCCTCCGCGAAGGCGCCGCCGTACAAGCGCGCCATGGCCGCCGCCGCCGGCCGCATCGGAATGCGCGCAAGCAACCCGAGCGCTCGCAGGGTCGTGCGCCCCTTCGGTCACGGGCTGGCCCACGCGCTCGTCTTCAGCAAGGTGAAGAGGAGGCTCGGCCTCGATCGGTGCCACATCGCCGTTTCGGGCGCCGCGCCCCTGGGCCGCGCGACGCAGGACTTCTTCCTCGCGCTCGGCATCCCGTTGCTCGAGACCTACGGCCTCACCGAGAGCACGGGCCCGGTGAGCTTGAGCACCGAGAGCGCGTGGAGAGCCGGCACGACCGGCGTCGCCATTCCCGGCTCGGAGATCCGCGTCGCCCCCGAAGACGGAGAGATCCTCGTCCGAGGCGGCCACGTCTTCATGGGTTACCTGAACGACGAGCGAGCCTCGCGCGAGGCCAAGGACGAAGGCGGCTGGCTGCACACGGGCGACATCGGCGAGATCGATCGCGACGGCTTTTTGAAGATCACCGATCGAAAGAAGGACATCATCGTCACCGCCGGCGCCAAGAACGTCGCGCCGCAGCCCATCGAGGCCAAGCTCAAGAGCATCCCCGGCGTGCTGCAGGCCGCGGTGATCGGCGACCGGCGCAAGTACCTGACCGCGCTGCTCACCTTCGATCGCGAGGCCGCGATGCGCGTCGCTCGAGACCGGGGCCTTCCGGCCCTCTCTTTCGAGGAACTGGTCGCCCACGACGGCTTCGACGCGTACGTGCGCGAGCACGTCGAGAAGGTGAACCGAGGGCTGGCTCGCTACGAGACCATCAAGCGATTCTGCGTCTTGCCGCACGAGCTCTCGATCGAGCGGGGAGAGCTGACGCCCACGCTGAAGATCAAGCGCAAGGTCATCGCCGATCGCTACGGCGCGCAGATCGAAGCGATGTACGCCGAGGAGTAGCTCACGTTCAGACGGCCGCAGCGACGTGCGCGGCGCCCCAGCGCGCGATGCCGAAGATGGTCACCTGCGGATTGACCCCGAGCGAGGTCGGGAACACCGATCCGTCGACGACGAAGAGGTTGTCGAGCTCGTGGTAGCGAAGGCGCGAGTCGACGACCGATTTGGCCGGGTCCTTTCCCATGGCGCAGCCGCCCATGAGGTGACCTGTGACGATCCGCATGCGCAGCTTCTCCCAGGTCGCCTTCTCGAGCCTGCCGATCTGATCCACCGAGTCGATCTCGACGGGCTCGCTGTGGAGCGAGAGGACCTTCTTCGCCCCCGCCGCGAGCTGGATCCTGGCCATCTCGGCGCACGCGGTACGGAACGCCTCCCAGTGGCGCTCGGTGAGCGGATAGTCGACCTTCACGCGGCTGTATCCCTTGTCGCGCAGCGACACGGTGCCGCCTTCGTCGCCCTCGAGGATGCCGTCGGCCATGCCGGCGAACGACGCCTGCATGTGAGGGAGCTGCGCCAGGAATTCTTGGTGCCGCGCGCCCCACACCGTCGAGGCCGTCGCCGCGGTCAACGGATGCACGGGCGTGGCCTCGATGTAGAAGCCCATCTCGTCCTTGCCGCGCTCGAGGAAGTGGTGCGAATAGACCGACTGCGGCGCGCCGCGGAATGGGGCGATGACCTCGTCGAAGAGGGCCATCATGACGACGACGGGGTGGAAGAACGTGCGCTTCCCGACTCGGCCGCCGCCGTCGAGGTCGGAGCGCAACAAGAGCGTGGGCGTGTTGATCGCTCCGCCCGCCACCGCCGTCACCTTCGCGCGGACGGTGATCTTTCGACCCGACGGGACGTCGCGCACCGGATCGCGCACGTCGGCGTGCACCGCGACGATCCGCCGGCCGGCGCGTTCGAGCGTGCGCACCGACGCGTTGGCGTAGACCGTGAGCCCCTTCTCGACCGCGTCGGGGATCACCGTGACCAGCATGCCCTGCTTGGCGTCGATCGGGCAGCCCATGCCGCAGTAGCCGAGGTTGGCGCAGTTGTGCACGTTGCGCTTGATGAGGCCGCGCTGGTAGCCCAGCTTGCCAAGCCCGTCCCAGAGGACGCGGTTGTTCGGGTTGACGAGCTCGAGAGGCCACTCCTTGATGTGCAGGCGCTCCTCGATGGCTTCCCAGTGAGGCGTGAGGGCGGCGACGCTCAGGCCCTCGACGCCGTGCCGATCGCGCCAGAGATCGAGGATGCGCTCGGGCGTGCGGAAGCACGAGCACCAGTTGACGGTCGTGCCCCCGCCGACGTTGCGGCCCTGCATGATGTTGATCGAGAGATCGTCGGTCGTGCGGTTGCCGAGGTCTTGGTACAGGTTCGGGTTCGCGGTCGCCTCGGTGAGGTCGAACTCGCGCCGGGTGTGGTAGCCACCCTCCTCGAGCATGATGACCGATAGGCCGCGCGAGACGAGCTCGTGCGCGAGCCACGCGCCGCCCGAGCCAGAGCCGACGACGCACACGTCGCACGACAGATCGAGGTCGCTCGTGATCTCGTCGCCCGTGAAGATGCGCCCGTCGGTCACGGCCCCGCGTCTCCCTCTTCGTCGCGGGACATGACGCCGTTGCCCGGGGGCCGTGGCGCTCCCCCGCCCTTCCAGACGGGCGCGTCCTTGTCATGGAAGCTGACGGGCGGGCCGCCGTACCCGACCGCCTTCCAGCTCTCCGGCCGCGAGTAGTACGAGGCCATCACGATGGTGCGGATCGCCTGAAATCCCGTACGCAGCAGCGTGATGTCGCTGTCTTGCCACGCGCGGAGCGCGGCGTCTTGCTCGACCGGATCGAGCTGCGTGAACGGGCTCGTGCGCAGGTTCAACGCGGCGCTCTCGAAGAGCCCCAGGAGCCGCTTGAAGTCCTTCCGGTCGGCGTCGGTCGTGCGCCCCAGGATGTGGTCGACGGTCTTTCCGACGTCGAGGTCGTCGATGGTGGGGACACCGTGGCGAGACGGAATCATCCGGCTCGCGATCGCGTGCACGACGGCGTACTCGCGCGCGTCGAGCGTTTGAAGCGGATCTTTCGGCAGGGGGACGAGCTTGCTGCGCCTCGTCGCAAAGAAGCCGACGCCGCCAAGCGCGAGCAAGAGCCCTCCGGCGAGCCCCCTCTTCAGGAAGATGCGTCGCGTGGAGTTCGGAGGAGCGGGGCCTACGCCGTCGTGCTTCATCTGTTCGCTGTAGCCGTTCGCCGGCGAAGCGCTCTCGGTGCAAGGTATTCTGCGCGCCGCGGAGCACGCAAGGACCAAGGGGCCGAGTACGAGTCGACTACACGACTACAGGATCCCGAACTCCTTGAGTCGCCGGTAGAAGGTCCGCCTGGGGATCCCCGTCAGCTCCGCGGCCTTCACCCGGTTCCAGTTGCACGCGGCCAGCGCGCGCAGGATCCGCTCGCGCTCCGAGTCCTTGTACTCGGCCTCGTTGCGCGCCGCCCGCGGCGAGCTGCGCGACGACGGTCGGCTCTGATCGGGCAGCTGGATGTCCTCGGCGAGGATCTCCTTGTCCTCGCCCATCAGCCACGCGTTGAGCAGCACGTGCTCGAGCTGCCGGACGTTGCCCGGCCAGTCGTACGCGCACATCCGGCGGAGCGCGTCGCGACCGATGGTCTTTCTCTCACGGCCGTAGCGGCGGGAGAAGAGCGAGAGGAAATGATCGATGAGCGGCGGGATGTCCTCGGTGCGCTCGCGCAGCGGCGGCACGCGCAGCTCGATGACGTGGAGGCGATAGAACAGGTCCTCGCGGAAGGTGCCCTCCTCGACCATCTGCTCGAGGTCGCGGTTGGTCGCGGCGATGATGCGCGCGTCGAAGGGCTCTTCCTTGGTGCCGCCCACCGGCCGTACCGTCTTCTCCTGAAGCGCGCGCAGCATGCCGGCCTGCATCTTGAGCGGCATCTCGCCGATCTCGTCGAGCAAGAGCGTGCCGCCCTCGGCCTCGCGGAGCAGCCCCTTGCGATCCCGGTCGGCGCCGGTAAAGGCCCCGCGCACGTGACCGAAGAGCTCGCTCTCGAGCAGGTTCGCGGGGATGGCGCCGCAGTTGACGCCCAAGAACTCGCGCTTGGCGCGCACGCCCGCCTGGTGGATGGCGCGCGCGACGACCTCCTTGCCGGTGCCGCTCTCGCCAGTGACGAGCGCGGGCACGTCGGTGTCCTTGATGCGATCGATGAGCGAGTACAGGCGCCGCATCGCCGCGCTCGTCCCGACGAGGCCCGCGTAGCCGAAG
>Ga0316628_100002098_pt1 | contig 14572 bp, 10 predicted proteins | sample OWC_Aug_M2_C1_D5_FD_207648 | JGI IMG/M metagenome (GOLD analysis project Ga0316628, IMG submission 207648) | Wetland soil microbial communities from Old Woman Creek delta, Ohio, United States - OWC_Aug_M2_C1_D5_C | ecosystem: Environmental > Terrestrial > Soil > Wetlands | place: USA: Ohio... | reverse complement strand
TGCTCTGCTCGGAGCAGGACGAGTGCCGCGAGAACCAGTACACGATCCGGAAGGTCGGCGTCACCACCGGGTGTCGGTTCTGCCCCAACGACGGTCAGTGCGAGCTGCAGGGGCTGGTCGAGAGGCTCGGTCTGCGCGACATCTCGTACCCCATCTCCTACCGCTGCTACGACGCGGAGCACGACGACCCGTTCTTCGACCGCGACTACAACCTGTGCATTCTCTGCGGTCGTTGCGTGAGGATGTGCCAGGAGCTGCGCGGGACCGCCGTTCTCTCCTTCAAGTACCGGGGACCGAAGACCAGGATCGGGCCCGCTTTCACGGACAGCCACGTCGAGGCCGGCTGCGAGTTCTGCGGCGCCTGCGTCTCGGTGTGCCCGACCGGGGCATTGGCGGACAAGGTCTCCAAGTGGGACGGCAAGCCGGACGGAACCGTCGTCTCGACCTGCCCCTTCTGCTGTCTCGGTTGTCAGGTGGAGCTCCACTGCAAGGGCGGGCGGCTGTCCAAGGTCTACCCGCACCTCGACCTCGAGATCAATGACGGCCAGCTCTGCGTCCGCGGGCGCTTCTGCATGCCCGAAGCCACCCACCACCACGAGCGGGGCAAGAGGCCGCAGCTGCGGCGGGGCACGTACTTCCGCGAGGTGGACTGGGAGGAGGCGCTCGACGAGGTCGCCGGCCGACTCAAGATCACCGCCGCGGACGACCTTCTGATGGTGGTGTCGCCCGACCTCTCGAACGAGAGCCTGTGGGTGGGGCAGAAGCTGGTCCGCTCCTGCCTCGGCTCGAGCGGCATCGACACCAGCGCCCGGTTCGCCCTCCCCGGCGGCCCCGGGTTGTGGGCTCAGATCTTCTCGTCCCCGATCTCCATCCAGGCGCTGGCCGCGGCCGACGCCATCATCGCGGTTGGGATCGACACCAGGTTCGCCTTCTCGGTCACCGGGGTCGAGATCCGGCGCGCGCTCCGTGCCGGAGCCGCGCTGGTCACCATCGACGCGATGGACTCCAACCTGGCGCGCTCCACCGATCACTGGCTGCGTCCCGCGGCCGGCACGGAGGGGATGCTGCTCTCCGCGCTGGCTGGCGCCCTCGACGACAGGGACGCGGACCTCTCGGCCGCTGCCCGCCGGGCCGGGATCGACCCGGCCCAGCTCGAGGCCGCGCTGGCGGCGCTGCGCCCACAGCGGAGCCTGGTCGTGCTGGTTGGTCCGCGCGTCCTGGCAAACGAGGCCGGGAAGGAGCTTGCCGGGACCCTGCTCGCGCTCGGGCGCCGTCCCGACACCACTCTTCTGCCCCTCTACTTCGGCGCCAACAGCCGGGGTGCCCTCGAGCTCGGCGCGTTCACGGAACTCCTGCCAGGGCTGGTCCCGGTCGAAAGCGCGGGGTCCGGCCTGCAGGGCCTCCTGCAAGGCAGCGCGCATCCGAAGTTCCTCTACCTCGTCGGCGAGGCACCGTTCCTCGAGCGACCCGAATGTGAGTTCATCGTTGCCCAGGATCTCTACCATCCCCCGTTCGAGGTCGATGCCTTCCTGCCCGCGGCGAGCTTTGCCGAGGCGGGAGGAACCCTGACCAACCTCGAGGGCAGGGTGCAGGAGCTGGAGGCCGTCGAGGGGCTCCCGGACAGCGCGGTGCTCGGCTTTGCCCGGCCGGACTGGCAGATCTTCGGCGAGCTCGCGGCGCGCCTCGGACACCGGGAGCTGCGCTTCAAGAGCGCCCAGGCGGTCCGCCGCCAGATCCACGCCGACTTGGCGGGCTTCCCGGCCAAGCCGAACCGCAAGCCCCGGGTCCTTGCGGTCGGCGAGGAGCAGGCGGTGGTAGGCACGGCTCGACCGGCCAGGGGCAGCGGTGAGCTCTTGCTGATCGCCGAGCCGGCCGGTTTCTCACATCGCGGCATCGACCTTTCAGCGGTGGTCGAGGGCCTGGGTGAGCTCGGTCTCGAGGAGCGGCTGCGGTTGCATCCGTCGGATCTCGCCCGGTTCAAGGTCGAGAACGGCGGGCAGGTGATGGTCGCGGTTGATGGGGTGGAGGCCTTGATCGGGGTCCTGGCCGACCCCGACTGCCCACCCGGAACCGGCCTGGTGCACCGGCCGCGCACCTTCGGCGGCCTGGCGTCGCGCAAGGGGCTTGCCCCGCTGTACCGAGCGATGTCCGGCCCCACCTGGGTCACGCTGCGCCCGGCTGACGGCCGAGGATCGACCTGAGGGAGGGCGGGATGTACCGAGTCGTCGAGCGCAGGATGGTGGTGCCCAACCTTCACCAGCTGACGGTCGAGGCACCGCTGGTCGCCTCGGCGGTGAAACCGGGCCAGTTCGTCATCGTCCGGGCGGACGAGACAGGGGAACGCACGCCGCTCTCGGTCGCCGACTGGGATCCGACGGCGGGCACCGTGACCTCCATCTTCATGCAGGTCGGAGCGTCCACCGGCAAGCTCGCCCGGCTCAAGCCGGGGAGCACCATCCCGACCTTCGCCGGCCCACTCGGCAACGAGACCGAGATCACGCGCTTCGGCACCGTGCTGTGCATCGGCGGCTGCTACGGGATCGGCAGCATCTTCCCCGTAGCCCGTGCCCTCAAGGCGGCCGGCAACGCGGTCTACGTCCTGCTCGAGGCGCGCAGCTCGTACCTGCTCTACTGGCAGGACCGCTTCCGGGAGGTCGTCGACCGAGTCGTGGTCGTCACTCGTGACGGCACCGTCGGCTTCAAGGGTCACGTCACTCGCCTCGGCGAGCTGCTGACCTTGCTCAAGCTGCAGCCCGACCGGGTCATCGTCAACGGTTGCACGTTCCAGATGATGAAGACCTGTGAGCAGACGCGGCCGCTCGCGATCAAGACCATCGTCAGCATGAACCCGATCATGATCGACGGCACCGGCATGTGCGGGGTCTGTCGCCTCGACGTCGGGGGCAAGACCAAGTTCGCGTGCGTCGACGGGCCGGACTTCGACGGTCACGAGGTGAACTGGAACGAGTTCCTCGAGCGACGGCAGGCCTACAACCCGGAGGAAGTGCATCCGCTTCGCCGAAGCGGGTGCGCATCACGCTTCTAGAGGGAGGGGTGGTCGTGGGCAAGGAAGTCGACTACCGGCGGCGCCCGATGCCGAAGCAGCTCCCGTTCGAGCGGGTGAGGAACTTCGACGAGGTGGCGCTCGGCTATCCGCCCGAAGTGGCGCGCGAGGAAGCGTCCCGCTGCCTCAAGTGCAAGAAGCCGGCCTGTATCGGCGGCTGCCCGGTCGGCATCGACATCACCGGGTTCATCGAGCGCATCGTCGACGGCGACTTCGCAGGCGGGGTCAAGAAGATCAAGGAGACCAACGCCCTGCCGGCGGTCTGTGGGCGAGTGTGCCCGCAGGAGGATCAGTGCGAGAAGGTGTGCGTGCTGGGCAAGAAGGGCGATCCGCTCGCGATCGGCCGCCTCGAGCGTTTCCTGGCCGACTGGGAGGCCGCCAGCGGCGCCACCGAGCGACCGGCAATGGCACCGCCCAACGGCAAGCGGGTGGCGATAGTCGGCTCGGGGCCTGCCGGCGTCACGGTCGCCAATGACCTCGCCTTGCTGGGGTACGACGTTTCGATGTTCGAGGCTCTGCACGAGGCCGGCGGCGTGCTGACGTACGGCATTCCGGAGTTCCGGCTGCCCAAGGCGATCGTCCGTCGCGAGATCGAGTACGTGCAGAGCCTGGGCGTCAAGCTCCATCTCGACTTCGTCGTCGGCAAGACGAGGACGATCGACGTCCTGCTGAAGGAGTTCGACGCCATGTTTGTCGGTGCCGGCGCAGGGCTGCCCTGGTTCATGGGCATCCCGGGCGAGAACCTCAACGGCGTGTACTCGGCCAACGAGTACCTGACCCGCTGCAACCTGATGAAGGGCTTCCGCTTCCCGGCCTATGACACGCCGATCAAACGGCCCTCGCGGGTGGCGGTGTTCGGCGGCGGCAATGTCGCCATGGACTCGGCGCGGACCGCGATCAGACTCGGCGCCGACGAGGTACACATCGTCTACCGCCGCAGCCGGGAGGAGCTGCCGGCCAGGCTCGAGGAGGTGGAGAACGCCGAGGAGGAGGGAGTGATCTTCGACTTCCTGACCTTGCCGACCCGGCTGATCGGCAACGAGCGGGGATGGTTATCCGGAATGGAGTGCCTGCGGATGACCCTGGGTGAGCCCGACGAGTCTGGCCGCCGCCGTCCGGTTCCGCTCGCAGGTTCCGAGCACCTGGTGAAGGCGGATGCCGTCGTCTGTGCCATCGGCAACAGCCCGAACCCGTTGATCGCGATGACGACACCCGGCCTCGCGGTCGGCAAGAAGGGGAACATCGTGGCGGACGAGGCGACAGGCAAGACGTCGCGGGACGGGATCTGGGCAGGCGGCGACGTGGTCACCGGAGCCGCCACCGTCATCAGCGCCATGGGTGCTGGGAGGAACGCGGCGAAGTCGATTCACGCGACCCTGTCGGGGACCTGACCGGCCCCGAGAGGAGGGAAAGGGAAGAAGGCCTGGATGAGGCTGGATGAGATCCGGGACGTGCTCGGCTGTGAGGTCTTGACCGGTGGGAATCACCTCGAGGTCGAGGTGGACGTCGTCCTGGCGTCGGACGGCATGAGCGAGATCCTCACCTGCCAGTCGCCGGGAGGATTGATGATCACCGGCCTCGCGACTGTCCACAGCGTGCGCACGGCCGACGTCGGAGACTTGTCCGCCATCGTGTTCGTGCGCGGCAAGCGTCCCAACGAGAAGGTGGTCGAGCTGGCGCGCCAGAAGGGGATTCCGCTGCTGGCGACGCAGCTCGGCATGTTCGACGTCTGCGCCATCTTGCGCGAGCGCGGGCTGAGAGGCGCGTTGTAGGGCCATGGCTGACGAGCTGCTGCGGCGGGAGTACCACATCCAGGGCCGCGACTTCGAGCGCGCTGGAGAGAGCTCGACTCTGATCAAGGAGATCCTCAAAGGGGTTGGGATCGACCCGACGCTGATCCGACGGGCAGTCGTGATCGTCTTCGAGGCCGAGATGAACGTGGTCATGTACGCCGAGGGAGGCACCGTGACCCTGGTACTGACTGAGGAGGAGATCCGCATCGAGGTGGCGGACCGTGGCCCCGGCATCCCGGACATCGAGCAGGCGATGCAGGAGGGTTACTCGACCGCCGCGGACGATATGCGAGAAATGGGGTTCGGCTTCGGCATGGGCCTGCCGAACATCAGGAGAAACTCGGACTTGTTCACGATCTCCTCCGACGTGGGGCGGGGGACGACCGTGCAGTCCTCCATCCGGCTCGACGGCCATGGCTGAGTACACCCACGGATTCCGGATCGAGACCGAAAGCTGCAACGGCTGCTTGGCGTGCATGAGGGCCTGTCCGACCCACGCCCTCCGCATCCGCAATGGGGTGGTCAAGCTCCTGCCCGAGCTGTGCATCGATTGCGGATCGTGCCTGCGAGTCTGCCCGACCGGCGGCATCGTCCCCCTGACCCGCTCGCTGGCGGAGTTCAGCGGTTTCAAGTTCAGGGTTGCGGTCGTGTCGCCTGTTCTCTACGGGCAGTTCCCGGTCGGCGTCAGCCCTGCCCACATCGTGGCCGGCCTCAAGGCGCTCGGCCTCGACGCGGTGTGGGACTACGCGGTCGAGATCGAGGTGGTGCGCCGGGCTATCGCGGAGCAGGTCCAGAAATGGGAAGGCCGCTACCTCATGGTGTCGGTTTCCTGCCCGGTCATCGTCCGACTGATCCAGGTCGCCTACCCGCGCATGGTGGACTGTCTGATCGGGATTCAGCCTCCGCGGGAGGTCGCCGGCCGGGCGCTGAAGCGGCGCTACTCGCGGGAGCTCGGGATCCGCGAGGATGAGATCGCCGCTATCTACATCACCTCCTGCCAGGCCAAGACCATCTCCATCTTGCAGCCGGCCGAGGGCGGGAGAAGCCACCTCGACGGAGCGCTAGGAGTGTCGGATATCTACAACGGGACGCTGGCGGCGGCACGGGAGTGGGAGCTGACCGGCCGGGAGCCGGCAGCCGAGGACCTCGTCCGCAACGCGAGCATGCTGCGCTGGTCGACACCAGATGGCCCGGGCGGGACATTCCCCGGACGCCGGCACCTTTACGTCACCGGCATCACCAACGTGATCCGCGTTTTTGACGACATCGAGAAGGGAAAGCTGCGCAACCTGGAGTTTCTCGAGTGCTATGCCTGTTGGGGCGGCTGCATCGGCGGCAACCTCGCGGTCGACAACTACTACGTGACCCGCAACAAGATGCAGCACCTCATGAACGGCCTTCCGGAGCTGGACCCGGTCACCCAGGCCGAGGCCGACCGGCGCTATCGGGAGGAGGACCTGACTCTGGAAGGACCCGTCCTGCCCAGGGTCATCGAGCCCTCAGGGAGGGATCTCAGGGAACGGGTCAGGGTCATGACCATGGCCGAACAGATCCGCGCCCGGCTGCCAGGTCTGGACTGCGGCCTGTGCGGGGCCCCCAGCTGCACGACCCTGGCCGGGGACGTTGCCGCCGGAGAGGCCGCCCAGACCGACTGCGTGTTTCTCGGCAAGGAACGCCTCGGGGACCTCAGGGAGCTCTATTTGGGCAACAGGAGCTAGGGAGGTGCGCCGCTGCACCGGTCAGAGAGCAACCCTCAGACCGTGGGCTTGGCGGTGAGAGGCAGCCCGAGGCGCCATCCGATCAGCGCTCCAGCCAGCCCCCACCCGACGGCGTGGTCGACGAGCTGCGCCACGGCGTACTTGGTCGGGAAGCCGTACCAGTTGGCATAGGACAGGTCGATGGCGACGACGGCGAACCCCGCGACAGCGACGCCCGCGACCAGGCCGCTCCTCCAGTTGAGCGCGGCCGGGAGGCCACCGGCAAACAGGAACGCGAGGAGCAGACCGCCGACCAGGTTGGTCAGTAGCTCCACAACCAGGCGGCGGCCGATGGCGAGCGGCTCGCCGGCAGGGGAGAGCACCAGGAAACCGTGCGGCTTGGTGCGGTAGCTCTCCTCCCACTTCCTCGGGTCTTCCTCCCTGGGGAACAGGTACAAGCCGCCCTCGGGAACGTGCTGGCTGAGGGCGGAGAGCACCGCATCCTCGGCGGGAAGGGTCGAGAACCCAGCCTCGCCGAGCGGCAGGGCCATGTGTGAGACCATTCCCCAGACGAACACCACCAGGCCGGCGAGGAGACCGACGACTACCTTGCGCGCGTCCATGCCCCTTCTCCTTTCCGCGAGCTCAGCTCCTTCGAGACCCTGCCAGAACGCCTACCACATGGCATCACCCTCCGAGGATAGCCGAGCGGGCTTGCGGCGGGGCTGTGGGCCGACGTCCTCACCCGGCCCGCGCCACGACCCTTGGAGCACGAGTCGCGGAGCCGGTGCGTCGTCGATGCCGGGGAGACGCCTGCCGTGCACCGCGAGCCTGGGGACTGGTCAGCGAGCCGATCCTGACAGCAGCTGGCCGATGCCGAGCAGGTACTTCCCGGCCACGATCAGGATCACGAACACCAGCATCCACTTGATGAAGCGGGCCGGGACGTGCTTCTGCAATCGCGCGCCGCAGTACATGCCGGCGGCGCCGCCGACGCCGAAGAGGATGCCGAGCATCCAGTCCGGTGCCACGGTCATGTCCGGGTAGAACGGCGCGATCGCCTGGTAGAACGAGACTCCGGCCACCGAGGTGATGAAGGTGCCCATGAGCGCGGCGCCGGCCACCGTGTACACCGGCAGGCCGAAGAAGGCGACGAAGAACGGGGCGATGATCGCGCCGCCGCCGATGCCATAGATGCCGCCGACGATGCCCACCACCGAGCTGAGGGCAAAGATGCCCCAGGTCGAGATCTCGAACACCTCACCGTGGAACTCGTAGGTGATGCGCCGAAGCGTGAAGCGGCGGACGACCACGCCCGGCGCGGGGGTCTGCTCGTCGGGGGCGACCTGCTGGCGGCGACGCCGGACCAGCTCCTCGAACCGCCCCTCGGCGGCCTTGGCGTTGGCCAGCCTGAGCCCGCCGCCGAGCACCTCGCGCACCATGCGCACGCCAATGTAGAGCAGCACCGCCCCGGCAAAGACCTTGAAGGCGGTCGGATCGGGCAGGTAGCGGACCCGCACCATGGCGCCGATCAGCACGCCGGGCAGGGTGCCGGCGATCACCACCCAGGTCAGAGGCCACACCATGCGACCCTCGCGGATGTAGCGGGCCACCCCCGAGGGGATCGCGACGATGTTGTAGAGCTGGTTGGTGGCGCTCACCGCCGGGCTGGTGAAGCCGAGCACGCTGACCTGGAACGGCAGCAGCAGGAAGGCGCCGGAGACTCCGCCCATGGAGGTGAAAAACGACACCGCGAACGCCACCAGGGGTGGGATCAACGGCGAGACCTCCACGCCCGACACCGGAAACAGCAAGGGCTCTCCTCCGACGGCCCAGGGCAACGCGTCGCGCCTCGGCCCCTCTCTCACGCGCCAGCCATCTTAGTACCCCTTCCCACGAATACGATCGCATTCGGTCGCCGCCGCATCCTCGCGGCCGCTGCTTCGCTGCCTCGCCGTACGACAGGAGTACGGCTCGGTCGCGTGCCACCGGCAGGGAGGCGCATCGGCGACCACGGTGCGTGACCATATTTGGGGGGAAGGGGCACTTGGTGTCGCCGGAGGTCGCTGGCGAGGCCGGACGACAGTGGCCCGGCTCGACGCCCGCGGGCTGCTGGCATCTCGGCCCCTCGTGCGCCTCGTGGACAGCGCCGGCCGAGAGGCCGGCCTGGCGCGTAGCGGGCCGGTCACCCCACCACTTCGTGGCGCCAGCCGCCCTTGCCGGCGGCCTTGACCACGTACATGAGGGCATCGGCCGGCCGCAGAAGGTCGTCGACCGTGACCGGCGGCGAGAGGAAAGTGATGGCCCCCATGCTGAAGGAGATCGGCCGCTCCTCGTTGCCGGCGGCGGCGAGCAGCCGCGCGTGCAGGCGCGGGAGAAGCTCGGCGGCAGCTGCGTGGCCGGTCTCGGGCAGCAGGATCACGAACTCGTCGCCGCCGATCCGGGCGAAGGCGTCGCTGCTCCGCAGCTGGCCGCGGACGCCGCGCGCCCACTCCGTGAGGGCGTCGTCGGCGCCGATGTGACCGAGGCGGTCGTTGACCGCCTTGAAGTCGTCGAGATCGAGGAACGCGATCGTGATCGGATGCCCGGTACGCCGCGCCCGCTCGAGCTCCGCGCTGGCGGCGGCGGCGAACGAGCGCCCGTTGTCGAGACCGGTGAGATGATCCGTCCGCGCCAGCTCTGCCGTGCGGGCGAGCGCCGCGCGCAGGGCGGCCAGCGTGCGGTTGACGATCAGGTAGAAACCGAAGCGCACCAGGGCGTTCCAAATCGGGATGAGCGAGTTGGCGTGGAGCGGGCTGGTGGCGCGGTCGGCAAAGTACCACGAGAGCGTGCTGAGGAGCGCCACCGTAAGGCCGACGGGACCGCCCAGGTACCAGGTCGCGAGCGCGATCGGGATGAGGTAGAAGACCGAGAAGCTGACGGCCCAGCCTGTGATGTAGTCGACGTACCCGATCACTGCCACCAGGAGGACGCTGCCGGCGCCGTAGGCCCACTGTGCGGCGGGATGGACTGGGCGCGCGTGCAACGCCTGCTCCGCCAAGCCGGCCGCGAGGCGGCGCCGCTCGCCACTACGCCTCGGTGCGGTGTGGCCGCCGTGCTCCATCCCGGTCACAGGGTACACCAGCGCCCTGACGCGTCGAGGTCGGTGCCGGTGACGACGCCGCCCTGGCCCTGTCGTTCGGGACGACCCGACCTCCTGGCAGCGAAGTTGTTGCCGCCCGCCGGAGTCTGACCTGCCGTGAGCCAGCCTCGACGCGCCAGGGCACAGGCTTGGGATTGCCTGCTCATCCTCCGGTTGGCGTCGCGCCGCGCGCGGGGGTAGGGTGGAGACATGATGACGCAGCTTCACCTCCTGCCCGACAACGCCACCATGTACCGCGCCCTGGTCGAGAAGGACCCGGCCTACGAGGGCCTGTTCTTCGCCGGCGTGACCACCACCGGCATCTTCTGCCGGCCGACCTGTACCGCCCGCAAGCCGCGGCGCGAGAACGTGCTCTTCTTCGCCAGCGCCGGCGAGGCGCTCGGGGCGGGCTACCGGCCGTGTCGCCTGTGCCGGCCGATGGAGCCGCCCGGCGCTGCGCCCGAGCCGTTGCGCCGGTTGCTTGAGGAGGTCGAGAGCGACCCGGGTTGTCGCCTGTCCGATGCCGACCTGCGCGCGCGCGGCCTCGACCCAGGGGCGGTGCGGCGCTGGTTCAAGCGTCACCACGGCATGACCTTCCAGGGCTACCAGCGCGCCCTGCGGGTGGGCATGGCCTTCGGGCGGCTCGCCCAGGGTGGCAGAGTCTTCGACGCCGCCCTCGACCACGGCTGGGAGTCGCTGTCGGCGTTCAACGACGCGTTTCGGCAGGTGATGGGCGCTTCGCCGCGGCGAGCGACCGGACCGCCAGTCGTGGTCGATCGCCTGGTGACGCCCCTCGGGCCGATGCTGGCCGGCGCCTCCGAACGCGGCGCCTGCCTGCTCGAGTTCGCCGACCGGCGCATGCTCGAGACTCAGCTCGAGCGGCTCGGACGGCGGCTCGGCGCCGCCCTGGTGCCGGGCTCGAGCCCCTGCCTCGAGCAGCTCGAGGGGGAGCTGGAGCGTTACTTCGCCGGCGAGCTGCGGGAGTTTGAGACCCCGCTCGACCTGCGCGGGACCGAATTCCAGCAGCGGGTGTGGACCGCGCTGTGCTCGATCCCCTATGGCCAGACTCGCAGCTACGGCGAGCAGGCGCAGCTTCTCGGCGAGCCCGAGGCGGTGCGGGCGGTGGCGCGCGCCAACGGCGACAACCGGCTGGCGATCGTCGTGCCCTGCCACCGGGTGGTCGGCGCCGATGGCTCGCTGACCGGCTACGGGGGCGGTCTGTGGCGCAAGCGCTGGCTGCTCGACCTCGAGCGCAGCAGCCTGGCCCGGTCGAGCACCAGCCCCGTGGCCTAGCCCGACCTTCACCAGTCTTCTACTACGGGCCGCGATCTGCCGCAATCTGCGGCGCTTGCTTGCACTCGCTCGTTCGACCTCGTCGACGGCAGCGGTTCGTGGCCGAGGGCTCGCTCGAGGCGAGCCCATCGGCCACCCGCTGACGGCGGTGAGACGCATGCGCCGAAGGCGCGCAGCGAACGTACTGCAGAGTACGCCTCACTCGTTCGCGCGGCGCAAACGCCACATGTCACGGCAGCTGGCGACCCTCGCGACGAACACTGGTGAAGGTCGGGCCAGCCGGCAGCGCGGCCCGGCGCGCTGCGCTACAATGGCTCTCGCTTCAACAGCAGGGCTTTCCGGCAGGGCGCAAGCTCGGCCGGCCTGTGCCTTGGACACTGGGGGCGAAAGGAGTCGGTCATGAAGGGACCATTGCCCGTGTTGGCTGCTCTCGTACTTGTCGGCATCCTGGGAACGGCGTCAGCTCAGGAGGTGCCGCCAGCATCGACCCCGGCGCCGGCAGCCGAGCCTGCCGAGCCGGCGGCAGAGCCCGAGCCTGCGCTGCCTCCGGCATCCGAGCTGCCCCCTCCTGCGATTGAGGGGGAGACGCCGCGAGCACTGCCTCCGGACGCAGCCCAGGAACCCCCGGCAACGCCCGCAGTGCCGGCGGTCACTGAGCCTGGCCAAGAGCTGCCGCCGGCTCCGGCTCCGGCCGTGCCGGAAGAGGCCGCGGAGGCACCCGCCCCGGCCGACTCCTCCCCGGCGCTGGTGACCTTCTACTACCGCAAGCCGGCCCAGGGCCTGCTGGGGATGGGCTTGAGGGACGCCAAGGTCTTCGTCGACCGCAGGGAGATGGCCAAGCTCGACCCCAACACCATCGTGACCTTCGCCTTCGATCCCGGCAAGCACAGCTTCTACTCGAGCAAGCCCGAGGACGAGTTCGAGCTCGAGCTGGTCGGCGGGCGGCACTACTACCTGCGCGTCCTGGTGATGAAGACCATGTTCGGTGTCAGCACGCAGCTGGTCGTCGCCTGCCCCGAGGTGGGACGCTCCGAGAGCGCCTATGTCGCGCTCAGGCCCGCCGAGAAGATCAAGGACCGAGCGCGGCTGGTCAGCTCTGCCGCAGCGACCCCGGTCCAGGCGGCGGCCCCGGCTGCCGAGCCGAGCGGGGAGAGCGCCATCGTCGTCTTCTACCGCCCCTGGCGGCAGGGGGGCGAGCTGCTCAATACCAGCGTGTTCGTCGACGGGGTCGAGCTGGCAGACCTGGACGACCGTTCCTACCTCAAGGTCAGGCAGCCCGCCGGCCTGCACCGTTTCCACGGCGACGAGGAGAAGGACGAGTTCGAGCTCGAGCTGACGCCGGGCGAGACCGCCTACATGCGGATCGACATGGTGATGGGCATGTTCAAGGGCCACGGCAGGCTCGCGCTCGTCGACCCGATCCAGGGCCGGGCCGAGAGCCAGACCAAGTCGATGCGGTTGGCCAAGGACATCCGCGTGCCCGAGGTCGTCGTGCAGGACGAGCCGGTGCCGGCCGAGATCCCACCCGAGACCACGCCGACCGCTCCGCCTTCAGGGCCCAACGCCACGATCCGGGTCTACTTCCCGAAGCCGGAGTACGGACCGCAGGACGTTACCTGGGTCGCTTTCGACGTCACCGTCCACGTCGATGGCACGAAGGTGGCCGAGCTCGACGACCGCACCTACGTCGACCTTAGCGTTCCGCCGGGCACGCATCGCTTCTGGGTCGACAAGGAGCAGGCGGCCTTCGAGCTCGAGCTCGAGCCCGGAGCTCGCTGGTTCTTCCGAGTCGACGTCGACGGCACCTACTACCCGGTGTGCGAGGAGCAGGGCATCTCCGAGACGGACACGAAGCGGATGAAGTTCACGAGCAAGATCCTGGTGCCCGGGATGGTCATCAGGCCGGGATCGCGCCCCTAGGAAACGGTCGCCGGAGCCAGGTTCCGGGTACACCGGGCGGACGGCGTTCGCGACTCTCGTTCCGGCTGGCTGTCAACGGTACACTGATGCGATGACGCCTGGAGCCTCCGTGGTCGGCGCCGGCACGATGGTCGGCAACATCCGCATCGACCGTTTACTGGGCAAGGGCGGGATGGGCGAGGTGTGGGCGGGCTTCGACGAGACGCTCGAACGCCGAGTGGCGCTCAAGCGGATCCGCTCCGGGCACGCGTTCGATCCCCAGGTCAAGGCGCGATTCCTGCGCGAGGCGCGGATCCTGTCCCGCCTCGACCACCCCCACATCTGCACGGTGTACGACTTCATCGGGCGCGAGGACGGCGACTTCATCGTCCTCGAGCTGGTCGACGGGGTGACGCTCAAGGAGGCGATCCAACAGGGCCTCCCACCCAAGACCAGACTGGCGATCGCCGAGCAGGTGGCGAGCGTGCTGGTCGCCGCCCATGCCGCCGGGGTCGTGCACCGCGACCTCAAGCCGTCCAACGTCATGCTCACTGCCGACGGCTCGACCAAGGTGCTCGACTTTGGCCTGGCGCGGACGGCCGGGGCGAGGGCCGGAGCCGAGCCGGGAGCCGACGAGGGGCTGGCCGCTCCAGCGCCGGACGCCGGCGCCGACGCGACCCGTGCCGGAGCGGTGGTCGGCACTCCCGGCTACATGAGCCCGGAGCAGGCATGCTCGGAGCCGGTCACGCCGGCGAGCGACATGTACTCCTTCGGCCTGTTCCTGCAGGAGCTGTTCACCGGCTCGCCTCCGTTCGACAGACGCCTCTCGACCAACACCTTGATCGCTCGCGCCGCGGTCGGCGAGAGCGAGCCCGTGGTCGGCCTGGGCCGTGACCTGACCCGGCTCGTGGTGCGCCTCAAGGCGCTGAAGCCCCTCGACCGATTGAGCGCGGCGGAGGCCGCGCGGGTGCTGCGACGGATCCGCGAGGCGCCGCGTCGCCGGCTGCGCCGGCTCGGGGTTGCGGCCGCGATCGTCGCGGTGGTGGCCGGGACCACGCGCTACGTGGTCGACCTGCGCCGTGAGCGTGCCCTGGCCCTGGCAGCGCGGGCCGAGGCGGACGCCGCGCGGGCCAGCGCCGAGGACCTGGTCGGCTTCATGCTCGACGACCTCTACGCGGCGCTCGAGCCGGTCGGCCGGCTCGACCTGTTGGAACGGGTTTCAGGCAAGGCTCTCGAGCACTACCTGGCCCGGTCCGAGGGCGACAGCAGCCCGGCTGCGCATCGACCGGCGGTGGCCCTGGACAAGGTGGCCCGGGTGCTCGAGTCACAGGGCCGGCTCGACCAGGCCCTCGACGCCCTGGAGCGGGCCGAGACCATTTTCCACCGTCAGCTCGGCCGGGACGAGTGTTCCCTCGAGTGCCGCTCCGGGCTCGCTGCGACGTTGGTCGACAAGGCGAGGGTGATCTCTCTGAAGGGAGAACTGGCAGGCGCGTCGGCGACGCTCGAGGAGGCGACCGCGTTGAGCCGCGAGCTGGCCGCGAGCGCCCCCTCCGATCCGGAGCTGCAGGCCCAGCTCGCCGGGGCAGAGGCGATCGCCGGCAGGGTGCTCGGGTTCCGCGGCGACTACGGCGAGGCGCGGGCGAGCTTCGAGCGGGCGATCGCCATCCTCGAAGGGTTGGTGGCGAGCGACCCGAACCGCAACGAC
>Ga0316628_100002097_pt1 | contig 14572 bp, 8 predicted proteins | sample OWC_Aug_M2_C1_D5_FD_207648 | JGI IMG/M metagenome (GOLD analysis project Ga0316628, IMG submission 207648) | Wetland soil microbial communities from Old Woman Creek delta, Ohio, United States - OWC_Aug_M2_C1_D5_C | ecosystem: Environmental > Terrestrial > Soil > Wetlands | place: USA: Ohio... | reverse complement strand
GCAGGTAGTCGTAGATCTCGGTGACGGTGGCCACCGTGGAGCGAGGATTCTTCGAGGTGGTCTTCTGCTCGATGGAGATCGCAGGCGAGAGCCCCTCGATGGTGTCGACGTCGGGCTTGTCCATCTGCTCGAGGAACTGGCGGGCGTACGCGGAGAGCGACTCGACGTAGCGCCGCTGTCCCTCGGCAAACAAGGTGTCGAACGCGAGCGTGGACTTGCCCGAACCGGACACCCCGGTGATGACGACCAGCCTGTTGCGTGGGATGTCGAGGTCGATACCCTTGAGGTTGTGCTCCCTGGCACCGCGGATCGCGATCGTCTCCTGCATCGTGCTCCTCAACCACTCGAGCGACCCGGGTGTTCCTTCGAACACCGGGACCCGAACCGTCAATCTTACTCCCTCGCACGCGTTCGGTGAAGCGAGTTGCGAGCATGCAGAGTGTCATGCGGGCGCTCCTTGGGGTTTCGGGAGGGCGTGTGTGTTAGGCTCGCGGCGGTTCTTGAGGTGAGCATGAGCACCCCACATGTGCCGCGTTACGAGCCTCTTGCCGAAGGTTGGGCCTTCTGGCGCGAGACGGTCTTCAGACGCGAAGCCTACGAGCCGCAGCTATCGTTCGTGCCGGAGGGCGCGCAGCGCGGCCTCGACCTCGGCTGCGGCCACGGAATCCTCACCTTCCCATTGGCTGAGCATGTCAGCTTCGCGGTCGGCATGGACCTTGCCTTCAGCATGATCGCGCTCGCTCGCAGGAAGCTGCGCGATCCATCGGCAGCCAACGTCGCCTTTCTCGTGGGGGACGTCGCCGCACCGCCCTTCCGCGCCGGTACCTTCGACTTTGTCCTCAGTGTGAACGTGCTCCATCACTCGGACGTCGAGCGGTCGTTGCCGGCGATCAAGGCGCTGCTGACTGCGAGGGGCCGGGTCGCTGTGACCGACGTGATCGCACTTCGTCCGCGTCTCGACGGGGTGTGGGCGTACCGCGTTTGGCGCGCCATCACATGGATGCCGGCGAACGTGCGCAGGGGTGGATTGCGGGCCGGATTGAAGATTCTCAGGTTCCACCTCAGCGCCGACTGGCTGCGACGGAATTCCCGAGCGAAACCGACCCTGACGCAGTTTCATGCGCTCTACTCGCGTCACTTCCCGGGATGCACCTTCGGCCGCAACCACGCCTGGAGCGAGGCGATGTTTTGGGAGGTCCCAGGTCCCGACACGCGTCCCGCGGGCCCCCAGAGCCCGAACGAGATGCGAGTCAGCGCTCCTGCTCCCAGGGGATGAGCGCCTTCTCGGCGCGCTCGAGCACGAGGGAGAACGTCACTCCGAGGCAGGCGATCACGACGATTCCGGCGTACAGGATCTCCGTCCGCATCGTCTCCCACCCCAGCCAGATCAGGGAGCCGAGACCGGTGCGAGACGCCACCAGCTCCACCGCGATCGTGACCATGAGCGAGACGTTGATGGAGAGCCGCAAGCCGGTCAGCATCATCGGCAGGCTGGCGGGCAGCACGATGCGAATCAGGGTCTGGCGCCGGCTGGCACCGTAGCAGCGGGCCACGTCGAAGAGTTGGGGGTTGATCTGCCGCACACCGGCCATCGAACTCAGGAGCATCGGGAAGAACGTCGCGGTCGCAACTGCGACCACCTTCGAGAGCTCCCCAATGCCGAGGATCACCATGAGCAGGGGCAAGACGGCGATCTTCGGCATCGGGTGAAGGGTGGCCACGAGAGGGTCGAACACCGAGCGCACACGCGCAGACCAGCCCATCGCGAGACCCAGGAAGGCTGCCGGAACGCATCCCAGAACCAAGCCCTGGGCAACCCGGAGGAGCGTCGCCGCGAGGTGACCGGGGAGCTCGCCGCTTCGGCAGGAGTCCACGAGTGCGCCGGCGATCGTGGTGGGAGCCGGGAAGAACAGCGCCGGGATCAGGTCGACGGCAACGCCGAGTTGCCACCCGAGGAGAAAGAGAATCAGGAGTCCGAGCGGTAGCAGTCTCTCGAGGCGGCGCCGTGGCTGAGGCCCGTCACCACGTTGAGCGCTCATCCAGACACTCCGAGACTTGTTCGAACCTCCGCCTTGAGGAGGTTCCACACGCGCCACTTCAGCGCACCGACCTCGGGACGGTCGAGGCTGAGAAGGTCCCGCGGCCGCGGCAGCGGGATCGGGATCTCCTCGAGGATCGTGCCCGGACGGCCACTCATCACCAACACGCGGTCGGACAGAAGGATCGCCTCCTCGATGTCGTGCGTGACGTGGACGACCAGCTTCCGGTGGTCCCTCCAGATGCGCAGGATCTCTTCTTGGAGGACGAGACGGGTCTGCGCGTCGAGGGATCCGAACGGCTCGTCGAGGAGGAGAATCTCGGGGTTGGCCACGAAGGCCCGGGCGATCGCGACGCGCTGTCGCATGCCCACGGACAGCTGGTGAGGGTAGCTGCGCTCGAAGCGGGCGAGCCCCACCTGTTCAATGAAACCGCGAGCCCGGGCCTCCCGGACCGATCGTTCGACCCCGAGGAACTCGAGCCCCAGCGCTACGTTGTCCAGGACCGTGCACCACGGCAGCAGGCCGTGCTCCTGGAAGACCAGGGCGCTGCGGAGCCTACCCCGGGAGAAGGTACCGTTGAAGACGACTCTCCCCGCGGTCGGGCGCAGCAGGCCAGCGATGATGCGCAGCAAGGTCGTCTTGCCACACCCGCTGGGTCCGACGATGGAAACGAACTCCTCTCGGCGGACGGCGAACGACACCCCGTTGAGCGCGACCAGGGGCCTGCCGTCAGTGACGAACTCCTTGCCCACGCCGTGCAGCGCGAACCCCATCTCTAACGCCCCGCCTGCTCGCTCAAGCTTGGCACCGCGGCCTCGATGAACGCGGGCTCCCAAAAGCTCTCGGGAGGCAGGACCTCGTCGAGGAGCCCACGGCCCTTGGCCCACGATTCGAATTCGACGACCGACCCCACGTCGATCGTGCCGTCGTCGTGTATCGAGATCCAGCACGATTCGCGAACGACGTCGGCCGAGACACCCGTGGCGTCGGCGAGGATCGCCACGTTCCGATCAGTCTTGCCACGGTTGTACTGCCGCACCGATTTGAGGTACGCGACCACGAGGCGCCGACCCGCTTCGCGGTCCTCGTCCAGCAACCGCCTCCCGAAGGCCAGGTACGCCCACTGGAGGTTGGCAACCGTGCTCGCCACCGAAGCTGCGAGCGACGCGACTCCGCGCTGGCGCGCCAGGGTGATGCTCGGCTCGGACCAGGCGGCGGCGTCGATCGCACCGCTGGCGAGCGCGTCGAGCTTCGCACTTGCCGGGATCGCCTTGATAACGACGTCGTTCCATGAGAGGCCGGCCGAGGAGAGGTAGCGCTCGATCCAGAACTCCTCGATGCTCGAGGGCCGAAACGCCAGGCTCCTTCCGCGCAACCAGTCCGCCTTCTCCGTAGGCTCCAGTCCGCTCCGCGCGATCAGACCGTCAGACGCGCATGCGCCCGGCTCGGCGTGCCCTTTGTCGGCGACGATGCGGATGCGGCCGCCCCGGGCGATGGCGTTGAAGAACCCTGTGTACAAGAAGCTCGTCGCCGCATCGACGTCGCCCCGCACCAGCGCGGCAACGGAGTCGGTGCTGGGGACATTGACGAGCTCGACCTCCAGCCCTTGCTCGCGGAAGCAGCCCTCGGCGGCGCCGATCAGCACCGGGGCGTAGGAGAGGAACGGAAGGTACGCGACCCTGACCTTGCGAAGCGATGGACCCGGCTCGTGGCGCCGCGCACGGCAGGCCGTCGGCACCCCGATCGCCGCGGCGACGAGGATGCTCGCGACCGCCCGTCCCCCGCCCCTCACGGTTGCCTCCCGGCCGCCTCGTCGGCAGTCACCCGGGCACGGCCGTGGTGAATGGCGAAGGGCATGAGCTTCCCGTGGTCGGTCGGGCGCGGCCTCTCGCGTCGAACGTGGAGCGTTCCAGCTTGGCACCAAACCGCCCGTGTCAGGACGCCCTCCGGCCCGGCGACAGGCAGCGCTTCCAGGAAGGTCTGTCGGATCATCTCGTCCGGCGCATGTACCGTAGCGGGATCGGCCACGAGGATCAACCTCGTGAACCCTTGGTCGTCCTCCTCCTCGACCAACTGGTAGTCAAGAGGAGTGCCTCCACAGCGCTGCGGCAACACCTCTTCCACAACCCTCAGCACCTCACTGCCGAGGAGCGTGACCCCCTCGCCCGTGAGTTTGCCGAAGCTTCGTACCTGGCGAATGTGGAGAGGAAAACCATACTGCTCGAGAGGACAACCACACGCACGCTGCTCGATGATTCCGCAGTCGTCGCTCTCGACGTTGAGGAGCAGCTTGGGAGCGGTGGGATGGAGTGACGTGTAGTAGAAAGCCTCCGCGGTGCGGTCTGTTCCAGGGAGAGGCCGCGCGCGCTGGATGAGGGCGAGACCGTCCGCAATGAGGTGCACATCGGTGCAGTCCACCGGGTTGCCGCAGGCGTACCCGATCGCCCCCGCCTCGGCGAGATAGTACGTGGGGAGGTAACGGGCGCCCGTCTCTTCGATCGGCCTCACCTTCGCGGGTGTTGGTGGCTCGCCACCGCCCCAGAAGACGGCGTTGGTGAGGTCGAGCGAGCGCTCGCGCGCGGCCAGTGCGACGCGTAGCAGCGAGCTCAAATGCCCGCGGATGATGCAGCGTCCCTCGCGTCTCAGCGTTTCGCTCGCCCATTGCGCCACGACGTGGCCGTGCTCTGTCGGGACCGGCTGCGGTCGGGGAAGCGGTACCCCGGAGAGGCGGCCCATGGCAAGGATGAACTCCGTCGCCATCCAGTCCTTGAGTGAGGGCTTGACGTCGCTGCGGGTGATCGGGGAGTACCAGCGGCGCGTGACGTTGCCGTTCACTGCGCTGCGCAGCAGGCTGGTGAGGCCCGCCGTGGCGGGAAGAACGCTGTACCACTGGCAGCACGGCGCGTCTCTCACGCCATGGGCTTCCAGGGCCAAGAGGAGGGCCGGCGTCGTCTCTCGGATGTGCTCGAGGTCGACGGCGATGCGCGTGCCGGGGCCGGTCGAACCGCTTGTCGATCCGTGCCAGTAGCGAGCGAGGTGGGGGTTGTCGAACGACTCGGACGACGTCTCGATCTCCTGGCCGTGCCGGACGAGCGGCCGCCTGCCTTTGAACTCTTCGAAGGTCACGTACACGCCCTCGTCCCGGAGACGTTCAAGCATCCCTTCCACACCCCACTGTTGCACTCCGGCCTCGACATCCGGGAGCGTGCAGTGCGCCACCTCCAGGAGCCTGCGGTATGGGCTCCGTGGGCTCGAGCACGCCATTCGAACGGTCGCCACGAACCGCTGCTCCCGGCGAGCGAGACGCTCGGCGATTGCGGCGCGGGCCTCCTCGAGGGTCACCGGCTGGCGGAGAAAGCCCCGCAGTCCGAGCGTGAAGCGGGTGTAGGCTCGGACGTTCTGCCAGGCTCGTCCCATCTGTCCTCAGTTCCCCCGTGCGTCTGCCGCCTGGCGCCCGAGTGGAAGCCGGAACCGCACGCCCGCGAACAGCTGACGGGGGGGGCCGAACTCGCCGCCGTCCTCCACGTCGATGAGATACTCCTCGTCCAGAACGTTCTGAGCGATCGCGATGAGCTCGAGGGTGTCGGTGAGCGGGTACGACGCGAAGAGGTCGACGGTCGTGTGCGCATCGAGCTCGTCCACGTTGGTGAGGTCCATGAAGGTGGCGCTCTGGAAGCGGATCTGCGCCGACAGGGCGACACCCGAGCGAGCCGCGTAGCGACAGCTCAGGCTGGCGGCGTTGCGGGCCACGTCCGGCGTCTTCTTCCCCTCCACGCGAGGGTCGTCCGGGTAGTCGGCGGTCACCGAGTCGGAGAAGGCGTAGCCGAGATCCAGATCGAGCCCGGGAGCGACGGTCACTGACCCGATGAGCTCGAGCCCCTGGCCACGCGTCGCACCGATGTTGACGGTTCGGTACGTCGAGAGCGACGACGTCTGGCTCACGAGCGTCCGTCCGACGAGGTTCTCCACGCGGTTGTAGAACGCGTTGATCTCTCCCCTCAAGCTGCCGTGGCCGAGGTGGATCCCGAGGTCGCCTCCGGTCAGCTTCTCCTGTTCGAGGTCGGGGTTGCCCAGCACCGCGACGGTCTTGCTCAGCGTGCCGCGGTAGAGCTCGCGCAACGTCGGGGCGCGGAACGCTTGGTAGATCGCCGCGTGCAGGCCCGTGGTGGCGGTCATCTCGTAGTGGAGCGCCACGCGCGGGGAGAATTGGAGGGTGTCTCGGCTGGGATAGTAGGTCCGGATTCCCGGTTCTCGGAGGTCGTAGCCGTCGCGGTTCTTCCAGTAGTCGACGCGGGCGCTGGCGAGCAACTCGAACCGCTCGGTCGCGAGATAGCTCGCCTCGGCGAAGACGCCTCCGAAGTCCTGGACGCCTCCCGTCCACTGCGTGCCGGTGAGGGCGCCCGCCTGGTTGAAGTCCTGGCGCGTGCTGTCGGCCGAGACGTGGCGCAGGTCGAGTCCGACGACGAGCAGCGGTATCCGCTCGTCGACAGCCCGAGACCATGTCAGTGAGCCCCCGAGGTCGTTGGCAGGCGTGGTCTGCCTGTTGGTGAGGTACTCGCTCTCGCGAGCGCCGGAGGTGATCCGCGTGTTGTCCACCTGGAACGTCTGGTCCACGTAGAACAAGGTCGCCGCAAGCCGGGAACCACCGGTGAGCTGGCGCTCGGTGCCGGTCGAGAACTGAACGCGGTCGTGCTCTGTACGGGAGAGCGGAGTGCCGAGGCCGTGGTCTTCCGAGATGGCGTTCACGCGTACGAAGGCGGATGTGCCGGAGGGAGCGGAGTAGTCGGCGCGAATCTGGGCGTTCGTGATCTCAGCCTCGGTCGGCACATCGATTGGGCCACGAACCGCCTCGGACTTGTAGATGTAGCCGTCGGTGTGCAAGCTCCTCACGTCGAGCCCGAGCCCCAACCGTTCCGCGATCATCGTGCCGAACGAGAGGTTACCGGAGTACGTACCGGCAGACCCGCCCATGGCTTCGGCGAAGAGGGATCTCTCCGTCACGGGTCGGGTCATGATGTTCACCGTGCCCCCCATGGCGTAGCTGCCGAACAGGCTCGATGCTCCTCCCCGGACGACCTCGATCCGCTCCACCTCGCTCTTCGGTACCTGATTCCACTGCACGGAGCTGAAGACGGCGTCAGTCAGCGGGATTCCGTCGAGGAGCACGAGGGCTCTCGGTGCCCCGAGACCCCGCATGGACAGCGTGTTGTAGTTCGGATAGAGAGAGAAGCTGTTACCGGAGCGCATGTTGAGGCCCGGCACAGCGCGCAGGAGATCGTCGAGGGCCAAGACCGGCGCGGTCTGGATCTGCTTCTCCGAAAGCACGGAGACGCTCAACGGAAGCTGTTCGAGCGGGAGGTCGGTGCGGGTCGCAGTGACCACAACCTCTTCCGTGAAGCGCTCCTGTTGAGCCGGCGAGGTCGCCTTCGTCCCTTGATCAGGGGGCGAGGTCTCAGACTTTGGCGCTCCTTGAGTGCTGGCGAGTGCCGTCGCCTCGGGGCCGGTCTGCGCTGCGGCGTTCGGCGCCGCTGCCGCGCCCGCAGCGATCGCGAGTGCGAGCAGGACGTACGGAAGCCTGGGCGCTCGGAGGCTGGTGCCGCCAGAGCCGGGAGTCGTGGCTGCTTTTCCTCGTTGTGGTGGTGTGAGCAGACCGGTCTTGGATAATGCGTGGGCCATTCCTCCTCCTTCCTCAGTCCATCCCGCGGCCCCGGTGCGCTCCGCATCGCGTGGCCCGCCGTGGTTGCGACGCGCATGCTACCAGACATCACGTCGAGCTCGACGGAAGGGTCCGGGAACGTCGGGCGGCAAGCTGGCACGGTACGGGCGAAGGTGGTACCGTCCGCCGAGAGCGATGGCCAACTGGCTGGAACGGACCTACTGGAGCGCCTTTGTGCTGTGGAACCTGCGGGGTCAAGGGCGGTTCGCCTTCCGGCCGTTGGCGAAGATCGAGGCGTTGCAGGGCCGGCGGGTGCGGTCGATGGTGCGCCACGCGTACGCGACGGTACCCTTCTACCGCGAGGCAATGGATGCGGCGGGTCTATCTCCGCAGGACATCCGCGCCGCCGGCGATCTCGCCCTTCTGCCGTTGGTGGAGGGTGAGCAGCTCGCGTTCGAGCCGGAGCGTTTTCGCTCGACCGCCTTCGACCCCGGTCGTTGCCTCGAGGTCAAGACGAGCGGCACATCGCAGCGTCCGAAGCGCATTCTCTACGATCCCGCCGCCGTCTTCATCGCGCTCGCGCATCGCCGCAGGGAGCGCGCCATCTTCAAGCGCTTCGTCGGCAGGACGGGCAGGCTCCGACGCCTCGCGCTCGTGAAAGAGGTCACCTCGAGTACCGTCACGGCGGACTACCAGCGACGCCACGCCTGGCTTCCCGGCCTGCGTTGGGGCAGGACGGCACCTCTGGCCCTCCCGAGGGAGGGGATCGAGGAGAACGTCAGGCTGTTCAACGCCTCCAAGCCGGACCTCCTCTTCGGCTATGGGTCCATCGTCGGAGCTCTGTTCCGGTGGTGCCATGAGAAGGGCGTCGAACCGCACCGGCCGAAGCTCGTGGTGTATGCGGCGGAGAACCTGCCCGAGGCCGACCGCGGGCTCATCGAGGGCCGGTTCGGGATTCCGGTCGTGTCGAGCTACAGCGCGGTCGAGACGATGACGATCGCCTACCAGTGCGAGCGGCGCTCCGGTTTCCACGTCGCGCTGGACGACGTGGCGGTGCGGGTCATTGACGGGAAGGGCAAGCCGGTCGGGCCGGGGGGGACGGGCGAGATCGTGGTGTCGAACCTGTTCAACCGGGCCACGGTCTTGCTCAACTACAAGCTCGGCGACGTCGTGACGCTCGGGAACGACCCGTGTCCGTGCGGGCGGACGTTGCCGACCTTGAAACGCATCGAGGGCAGGAGCAACGATCGCATGGCGCTCCCCGACGGAAGCTTCGAGCATGTGTGGGTAATTGTGGACCTGCTCGAGACCGTTCCCGGGATCGTGCAGCTCCAGTTCGTCCAGGAGGCTGTCCTGCGCTTCAGGGTGCGGGCGATCTGGGGCGGACGCATCCCTCACGAGGAGATCCGGCGAGGTTTCGAGAGGGTCGTCAAGGAACACTTCGGCGCCACGGCCGAACTCGAGGTCGAGTTCGTCGAGACCATGCCGCCCGGGCCGTCCGGAAAGGTCCGCAAGGTCATCTCGCACTGCACGAACTGAATGTGCGAGACGCCGTCACGGTCGTTTTGCCGGTTGAGCGAATAGCTGGGATGTCGGATGCCTGCTATTGCCCCAGAGACGGCCAACGGTGCCACGCCGGCAGCGGGGTCGTTGCCATTCCGACCGATCGCGGGAAGTGGCAGGCACGGGTCCGATGCCTCATCCTCGGGCGGCGCAGAGCCCCAGGGTCCCGGCAGGGCGACAGCGTCCGGCCCTGGTCTGTGGCCGGCAGGCGGCCCGTTGAATTCCTGACCGAGGTCTTCGACGAGTGGGGGTCGGAGCTCCGGAAACCCAAAGGGTTCGATTTCTGTGCCGACCCTCTGCCGATCCCCGTCCGGGTACCATTCCTCACGATCACCGCCCTTGCTGGGGCTTCCTTCTCGATGGACGCCAGGATCCCCGGAACCCGGGGGTTGCCTGCCTGCGGACACTTGTGGACTCTGCTCAGGCGAAATGTTAGGATCGCGGCGGTGTGAAGGTACTGTGATGGATGTCTGCGCGCGGGTAGGACACGCGAGTGGGTTTTCTTTACCCGCCGACGCCGGGGAGCAATCCCCGCAGGTGCGATTCCGCCTCATGTGGTGCGGCGGAGGCTTGTGGAGAGTTGGGTGGCGTCCTGGGAGCAGGGAAGTCCTCTGCGACCGGGGCGATCGTAACAGGGGAGAGGATCTTGGCTTTCGCAGTTAGAGGGGGAACCATGGCAAAGAGACTCGGCGTGCTCGGGGTCGTGTTGCTCATCTCTCTGGTGGCCGCTCCGGAGTCAAGGGCAGCCCTGGAAGTCAACGTCATCAACGGGTACAACCTGATCGTTGACTCCAACGTGACCGCCCCGCCGACCTACGCCCCGAGATCCGCATACATCGGCGCGCAGATCTGCAACACGGGCACCACCGCGGTGAACGACGTGTTCGCCTACGTCGGCAACTACAACGGCGGCACCGCCTCCACTCCGGGCATCTTCCCGTCGAGGACTTTCTCTTCTCCCGACCCTCAGATTCACCTCTACGGCACCGGCAGCTACGCGCTACAGATCGAGGCGGACGAGACCGGGATCGAGGACGGCACGCGCTACATCGGCACGATCCCCGCCGGCGAGTGCCGGGTGCAGTACTGGTTGTTCTCCTACCCGCAGTGCGTCAACGTCGACGGCGAGGAGGACTATCCCCCCTGCGCCGTCAGCATCACCGGCGGGATCAAGCCCCAGGACGACCCGGAGCTGTTCTACGACGTCTGGGCCTCGGGTGACGGGGTCTCGACCGACTGGCAGAGGCGCAGCTTCACCATGCGCAACGAGATCTCCGCCTCCGCGAACAAGATCTGGCCCAACAACGGGGCCAAGGTGCCCGACGAGTACCTGGAAGCGATCGCCTCCGTCGTGGGGTGGGAGACGCTCGGCCCGGACGGCCAGCCCTTCGAGCCCCCCAGCAGCGTCTACCCCGGCGCGAAGCTGATCACCACGGAAGGCATCTGGTACGACCTCGGGGTCGTGGTGCACGGCTTCGACAACAACGACGACCTCGTCCCCGACCAGAACGCGTGGCTCCAGCCGGTCGGCGACCCCGCCTCGTTCGACGCCGACTGTTTCCGCATGCTCGGCGTCTATGGCCTGCTCATCGTCAAGCTGAAGACGGGGGGAGAGCTGCTCATCCCGTTCAAGGACCAGCTCTACTTCGAGAACATCCCGGAGAACACCGGCGTCGTCGGCCTGGTGTACTACCAGTACATGGCCACCGGCGAGGGGTGCAGCTCGAACCTGACGCCGTACCAGGAGTCGGCCTCCGGCTTCGACAACGAGAAGTTCAGCGCGGACTATGGCCTCAGCTTTGGCGTCGAGAGCGGCGACTACGACACCGCTCTCGTCTTCGCGAAGACCGACGGCGTCACCTCGACCAACACGGGGAGCACCCTGACCTACACGGTGAGCGCCACCAACAATACCGACTTCAACCTGGGCGCGCCCGAGCTCGCAGCGCCGCTGGTGCTCCGCGAAGAGATCCCGGAGGACACCTCCTACGTCGCCGGCTCGGCGGATGACGGCATCATCATGCCCAGCGGGACCGGATCGTTTGAGAAGGGCTACACCGACATCGACGGCCACCTCGACACCTGCACGATCAACTTCAACGTCACGGGCTCCACATACGTCATCCTCTACTCGAACGACAATGGCGCGACGTGGAGCACGACCGAGCCGTCCGGTGTCACGGACATCCAGTGGCGGTTCTGGGCGACGTTGGCGCTCGACGGCGGCCACGACGGTAACGACTGCATCGCTCCCACCGACCCGGCGACCTACGACAACGGCACGCTCGACACCTCGCTGCCGGCCGGCAAGGGCGTCACGGTCACCTTCAGGGTCACGGTGGCCGGCAGCGCCGGGCCGGTGGTCTGCAACTACGCTCGCTTCGGCTTCGGCGGCGCGCTCTCCGACACCATCGCCGAGGACTGCGACGTCATCAACGGCAACAACTCGCTCTCCGGCACGGTGTTCGAGGACGACGGCGCGGGCACCGGCGGGGTCTTCGGCAACGGGATCAAGGACAACGCCAGCGAGGTCGGCATCGGCGGCACCCCGAACAGCGTGATCGTCGACCTCTACTACGACCTCAACGGCGACGGCGAGCTCGACGCCGGCGACATCTTCATGAAGACGACGACCACCACGGGGAGCGGCGGCAACATCGGCAACTACAGCTTCACCGACCTCCCCGACGGCAACTTCCTGGTGGTGGTGAAGAAGTACGACGGCGCCACCTCGGACGGCATCACCAACGCGGTGCACGACTTCAACAGCGGCTGGGGGAACACGACGTACGATCCCAACCTGTCGCTCACGACCGACCAGGGCATCCTCAAGATGAGCGAGGACCTCACGACCGTCGTCCTCGCCGTCAACATCGACCGGGACGGCAGCGACACCGACGGCGAGAGCGTCGGAAACGTCAACTTTGGCTTTGCCCCGCCGTTCGAGCTCACCAAGTCGGTGGTGAACAACCCCGATGCGGACAACAACGGCGTGGCCGACACCACGGTCGGCGACGGGACGCCGCTCACCTACACGATCGCCCTCGAGAACCGGCTGCCGAGCGTCGGCCGGCAGGGCCCGACCGGCTGCCAGTACACGGCGTGGGCGACCACCGGTGCCACCGGGGCCAACCCGAAGGACTTCACGAATCCAGGCAACGCCTACGACTCGCAGAACCCGAACCGGACGTACGCGTCCGCGATCTCGGCATACGGAGGGTTGCGCTGGATCTACGGCTCGACGTTCAGCATGGCCCCGCACACCGGGACCATCACGAAGGTCGAGGCGCTGTACATGGGGTACTACAACGCCACGCTCGTCAACGACCTGCTCCTCAACACCGTCGGGCTGTCCACCGCCACCGAGGGCCAGGGCGGTCTGACGGGTGACATCTCCACCGGCACCATCACGACCGCGATGCTCGACAGCTACATCGTGCCGCCAGCCAGCACCGACCCGAACAGCGCGATCTCGTGGGACATCACGAGCCTGCGACCGACGGGCGGGAGCTGGAGCTGGACCGACTTCCCACTCTTGAAGATCCAGACCAACCCGGACAAGTCGCAATCGGGCGACCAGAGGTACTTCTACCTCGACGCGATCGGCGTGCGGGTGACCACCGACCAGGCGTGCGAGCCCAACCTCTCCACCACCTTGAGCCCGGTGCCGCTGCGCGACACGTACGACGTCGGTACTTTCTCCTTCGTGTCGTCCAACCCGCCGGCGACCTCCGTGAACACTTCCACCGGCGAGATCAAGTGGGACGACGTCGGGCCGATCCCGGCGGGCAGCACCAACACCGTCACCGTCACGGTACTGCCCAAGGACCTCGACGCGGCCCGCAGCGGCTCCTGCCAGGCGACCTACCCGGATCCGATCGGCCAGAACTGGAACAACGCGTGCAACTGGGTCCAGGCGGGCTACGGCACGCTGCACGTCACCTACGGCGACGGCCGCCCGGCGCAGGACGACAGCGACAACATCGCCGTCAACCTCGGCAACTGGGCGGAGCTGCACGGCACCGTGTTCCAGGACAACGACGGCGACGGCTGGCCGCTCGAGGGGGGAGACACCGGCCTCGCCAACGTCGAGGTGACGCTGTGGGGGTGCCGCAAGACCGACGGCACGATGGTCACCGACTCGGGGAACAACAAGTACTGCTCGACGTACGGAAGCTGGCAGATCATCGCCACCACGGTGACCAGCTCCAGCGGCACCTACGACTTCACCGGCCTGCCCACGGGCTACTACCTGGTCGAGGTGGGCAACACCAACAACGCTCCCGACACCGGGAACGTCTCTCCGTTCGGCGGCACCCAGACGGCCGAGGCGGACGACGACCAGAGCGTGACCACGCCGCCGAACGCGGACGGCCATGACTGCCCCGCCTGCAACAACACCTGGGGGAACCCGATCGCTGAGCTGCTCTCCGCACAGATCAACCAGCTCGACGCCTCCACGGGGGAGACGATCAACGGCATCAACTTCGGCTACACCGTCTCGCTCCCGGCGCTCTACGGCAACGTGTGGTGGGACGTCAACGGCAACGCCACTCGGAACCCCGGCGAGGGCGGTCTCGAGGGGTTCACCGTGCAGCTCTACTCCGACCCCAACGGCGACGGCAACCCGGCCGACGGTACACTGCAGAGTACGACGGCCTCGGATGCCGGCGGGAACTACTACTTCAGCGGCATCTCCTGCGGCACGTACCCCTGCTACCGCGTCGTCGTGGTGACGCCGCCAACGCTGCCCAACAACGTGTGGGTCGAAACGGTGGAGACGAGCCCGGGAAGCGTCGGGGTGCTCAACAACCAGATCCCGGTGACCCTGACGTCGTCCACCCAGGTCTCCGGCTCCCACGACTTCGGCTACACCCTGACCGACGCCTCGAACATCGGCGACACGCTGTACTACGACCTCGACGGCGACGGCGTGCAGGACGTCGGCGAGACCGGCATCCCCAACGTCACCGTCTGGCTCTACGAGGACGTCGACCGCGACGGCACCGTCGATGAGGGCATCGACGCCTTGGTGGGGACTGACTCGACCGACTCCTCGGGGATGTACCTCTTCGAGGACAGGCCCGAGGGGAGCTACATCGTCGTCGTCGACACGTCTGATCCCCAGTTCCCGGCCGACGTCACCGCCACCGGAGACCCCGACCTCTACACCGGCACGATCGGCGACGCGGTGTACTTCGACGCCGACGGCGACGGGGCGTGGGACAGCGGCGAGGAGGGCATCCCCGGCGTGGTCGTGCTGCTCTACGCCGACAGCGACGGCGACGGGAGGCTCGACGCCGGCGAGCCGCAG
>Ga0316628_100002096_pt1 | contig 14577 bp, 14 predicted proteins | sample OWC_Aug_M2_C1_D5_FD_207648 | JGI IMG/M metagenome (GOLD analysis project Ga0316628, IMG submission 207648) | Wetland soil microbial communities from Old Woman Creek delta, Ohio, United States - OWC_Aug_M2_C1_D5_C | ecosystem: Environmental > Terrestrial > Soil > Wetlands | place: USA: Ohio... | reverse complement strand
AGCGTCTTGGCGTCCGCGTTCTCGAGCGCCGCGGCCAGGACCTTCGCGCCCCGGACGTCGCGCGCCTGGCCGGCGAGATCGTCGCCCTGGCTCGCCGCGAGCTTCGACATCATGCGCGCAAGCTCCTTCTCGAGAGATCTCTCCCGCTCGCGGCTCGCCTGAATCCGGTCCTCGAGCTTGTCGCGCGTGGTCTGATAAAAACCCTCGACGAATTGCATCTGCTTTTCCAGCTGCTGCACGTAGTCGAGCGCGCCTTCGCCGGTCACGGCCTCGACGCGGCGGATGCCCGCGGCGACGCCGGATTCCGACACGATCTTGAAGAAGCCGATGTCCCCGGTGCGCGCGACGTGCGTGCCGCCGCACAGCTCGGTGGACACCTCCCCCATGCCGATGACGCGCACCTCGTCGCCGTACTTGTCGCCGAAGAAGGCGAGCGCGCCGGCCTTGATCGCGTCGTCGAACTTCATGATGCGCGCGCTCACCTCGACGTTGCGGCGGATGGCATCGTTCACCAGCGCCTCGACGCGGCGGATCTCGTCCTCGGTCATCGGCTGCGAATGCGAAAAGTCGAATCGGGTGCGCTGCGCATCGACCAGCGAGCCCTTCTGCTGCACGTGCGGCCCGAGCACCTTGCGCAGCGCCGCGTGCATCAGGTGGGTGGCCGAATGGTTCCACATCGCGCGGCGCCGGGAGACGGCGTCGACCCGCGCGCTGACCTCGTCGCCCATCTTGAGCCTGCCGGTCAGCTGCTCGCCATGGTGGCCGAACACCTCGGCCTGGATCTTCTGCGTGTCGCTCACCGCGAAGGTGCCGGCGGGGCCGACCATCTCGCCCCGGTCACCGACCTGGCCGCCCGATTCCGCGTAGAACGGCGTGCGGTCGAGGACCGCCACGCCCGACTCGCCCGCGTTGAGCTCGCCGACTTGCGTGCCCTCGCGGTACAGCGCGATCACGCGGCCCTTCAACGTCAGGGCCTCGTAGCCGTGGAACTCGGTCTTGCCGCCCGCATAGTCGAGCCCCGCCGACATGGAGAATCTGCTCGCGGCCCGGGCCCGCTCGCGCTGCTGCGCCATCGCCGCCTCGAAGCCGGCGATGTCGAGCTGGATGCCGCGCTCGCGGCAGATGTCGGCGGTCAGATCCACCGGAAAGCCGAACGTGTCGTACAGCCTGAACACCGTTTCGCCGTCGAGCATCGGCCCCTCTCCTGCGAGCGCCGCCTCGAGCACCTGCATGCCGTGGTGCAGCGTCTCCGCGAAGCGCTCCTCCTCCTGCTTGAGCACCTGAGCCACGCGCTCCCTGGCCGCGGTGAGCTCCGGGTAGGCCGCGCCCATCGCCCGGTCGAGGTCCGCGACGATGCGGTGGAAGAACGGCTGCCGCTGCCCGAGCTTGTAGCCGTGGCGGATGGCGCGGCGGATGATCCGCCGCAGCACGTAACCGCGGCCCTCGTTGCCCGGGATCACGCCGTCGACGATGAGGAAGCTGCAGGCGCGGATGTGATCGGCGATGACGTTGAGCGACGGGCTCTTCAGGTCCCTGGCGCCGGTCTCGCGCGCCGCCGCCCGGATCAGGTCCTGGAACAGGTCGATCTCGTAATTCGAATGAACGCCCTGCAGCACCGCGGCGATGCGCTCCAGGCCCATGCCGGTGTCCACCGACGGCTTCGGCAACGGGTGCATGACGCCGGCGTCATCGCGGTTGAACTGCATGAATACCAGGTTCCAGATCTCGATGTAGCGGTCGCCGTCCGCCTCCGGCGACCCCGGCGGGCCGCCCGGGATGCCCTCGCCGTGGTCGTAGAAAATTTCGCTGCACGGCCCGCACGGGCCGGTGTCGGCCATCTGCCAGAAATTGTCCGACTGGTATTTCTGGCCACCGGGCTTGTCGCCGATGCGGATGCAGCGCTCCTTCGGCACGCCGATCTCCTTGGTCCACAGGTCGTAGGCCTCGTCGTCGGTGTGGTAGACCGTGGTCCAGAGCTTGTCCGCGGGCAGCTTGTAGACCCTGGTGAGCAGCTCCCAGGCGAAATGGATCGCGTCCTTCTTGAAGTAATCGCCGAACGAGAAGTTGCCGAGCATCTCGAAGAACGTGTGGTGGCGCGCCGTGTAGCCGACGTTCTCCAGGTCGTTGTGCTTGCCACCGGCGCGCACGCAGCGCTGCGACGTGGTGGCGCGGCTGTAGGAGCGCTTGTCCTTGCCGAGGAACACGTCCTTGAACTGCACCATCCCCGAATTGGTGAACAGCAGCGTCGGGTCGTTGCCTGGCACGAGCGGGCTCGAGGCCACGATGGCGTGGCCCTTCGATTTGAAGTACTCGAGGAAGCTCGAGCGGATCTGGCTGGATTTCATGATCCCGGCGCTATGCGAAAGTGCTTGATTTTACAGCAACCCTCACGTCGCCTCGAGATATCCGCCGGCCGCCAGCGCAAGCATCGACTCGCGCGTGAACTCGGCGCGCGGCGCATTGCCGCCGATCACGAACATCAGGATCGAGTATTTGCGCTTGCTGCCGCGCGTCACGTTCATGAAGCGCCGCGACACGCCCGGCGGAAACGAGATGACGTCGAGTGGCTTGAGGTCGACGTGCTCGATGCGCCCCTTGTCGCTCTCCCAGCTGGCGCGCCAGGTTCCCGTCATGGCGATGAAGGTCTCGTTCGTGTCGTGGTTGTGGAACATCGGCCCGCGCCCGGGGAGCGCGCGGCAGTAGCCGAGGTTGAATCCCTCGGAGATCTTGATCGCCGCCAGGCGCGAGGCCTTGTCGCCCACCGGCGAGGTCACCGCGCCGCGGTTCTCGCCCTTGGGGGGCTGAAAGCCGATCACGTTGTAGAGGATCCGCTCGCAGCCCGGATAGCGGCTGTCGGGCAGCCCGCCGTCGGATCCCTTCAGTTTGCCGAAGCGCGCCACGCGCCTGAGCATGTCCTTGCGCGAGACGCGCGTCCTGCGCAGTTGTTCGCGGTATTTCATGGGCTCACCTCCTTATCTCAATTTATCTCTCTTTCTTCCGAGCAGCCGTCCGAGCACCTTAGGCGCGCCGAGCAGCAGGCCGTCGACGGCATTCTCGATCAGCGCTCCGAGGTCCTGGTGCACTCGGCTGCCGTAGACGTGCTTGCGCACGCAATAGTAGAAGATCTCGCCGTGCAGATGCCAGGCGAGCTCCATCTCGAACGGGGTCACGGGCGTGCGCCGGGGCTCGGGCAGCCCGAGCGCGTCGCGCAGCGCGCGCTTAGAGGGAAAGTAGCGGTACAGCAGCGGCTGCGTGATGCCGAGTCGGCGCGACAGCTCGCGCGTCTGGCCCGAGAAACCGACCTCGGAGAAGAAGCGGATCGCCTCGCCGACGATCAGCTTTTCGCGCTCGCCTGGCAGCAGCCGGCGCGAGCGCGACCCGGGCTTTGCGCGATGCCTGGTCATCCGTGTAGATTATCGCCTGATCACCAGCGGCGCGCAGCCGATCCCGACGGACACAAGAATGAAGCTCGGCTACTTCACGATGCCGCTGCATCCCCCGCAGCGCAACTATGTCGAAACGCTGAAGGAGGACCGCGAGGCGATCCTGCTCGCCGACCGTCTCGGCTATTGCGAGGCCTTCGTCGGCGAGCACGTCACCGATATCGCCGAGTCGGTCACCAGCTGCGCGGCGTTCCTCGCCAGCCTGGTGCACGACACCAAGCGCATCACGCTCGGCACCGGCACGCTCAACCTGCCGAACGGCCACCCGGCGCAGCTCGCGGCCACCGTGTCGATGCTCGACCACATGCTGGAAGGAAGATTCATCGTCGGCATCAGCCCGGGCGGGCTGCCGTCGGACTGGGAGGTGTTCGAGAACATGGGCAAGGACCGCAAGGCCATGTTCGTCGAATGCATCAACCACATGATCGCCATCTGGACGGGCGGCCCGCCCTACGACCTCAAAGGGCAGTTCTGGAACGTCTCGACCGCGAAGACGATGATTCCCGACATCGGCCAGGGCATCATCCCGAAGCCGTACCAGAAGCCGCACCCGCCGATCGTGATCACCGCGGTCGAGCCGTTTTCGGCCGGGGTCACCGAGGCCGCCAAACGCGGCTGGGACCCGATCTCGGCGAACTTCCTCCTGCCGCAGTGGGTCCGGTCGCACTGGCCGAAGTACGCCGAGGGCTGCGCCGCCGTGGGACGCAAAGCCGACCCGGCCAACTGGCGCGTCGCGAAGACCGTGTTCGTCGCCGACGACGAGGCCACCGCGCGCGAGTACGGGTTCGGCGAAAAGAGCCCTTACCGCTTCTACTACAAGCAGCTGCACTACAAGCTGGTGAAGGCCGGGCGCATCAATCTGTTCAAGCCGTCGAAGGAAACGCCGGACTCGGAGGTGACCCTCGATTTCGTCGTCGACCGGCTGGTCATCGCGGGCACGCCGGACAAGGTGGTCGATCAGCTGCTCGCCTTCCGCGAGACCACCGGCGACTTCGGCACGCTGCTCTACTGCGGCGTCGACTGGGTCGACGCGAAGCTCGCGCGCCGCTCGATGGAACTGATGGCCGAGAAGGTGATGCCCGCGATCAACCGCGCGACCGGAAGCTGACCGTGGCCGAGGGAAAGCTGCCGCGCGACCGCGTTCCGTACTCGGCGATCGTCGATCGCCCGCCGCTCAGGCTCCCCGGCGGCGCGCGCATGGTGGTCTGGACCATCGTCAACGTCGAGGAATGGTCGATCGAGCGCCACATGCCGCGCACCGTGCTGCCGCCGCCGATGGGCCAGCCGCTGCAGCCCGACCTGCCGAACTGGGCCTGGCACGAGTACGGCATGCGCGTGGGCTTCTGGCGCCTGGCGGACGTGCTGGCGCGCTGCAAGGTGACGCCGACCATGGCGGTCAACGGCTCGGTGCTCGGCAGCTACCCGCGCATCGCCGAAGCCGCGCGCGACGCGAAGTGGGAATTCATGGGCCACGGCTACCTGCAGGGCCCGATGCACAACGTAGCCGACCAGCGCAAGGCGATCCGCGACACAGTCGAGGTGATCCGCTCGTTCACCGGCAAGGCGCCGCGCGGCTGGGAGAGCCCCGGGCTCACCGAGACGTACGACACCATCGACATCCTGCACGAGGAAGGCTTCGAGTACGTCGCCGACTGGGTGCTCGACGACCAACCGGTCAAGATCCGCACCTCCAGGGGCCATATCGTTTCCGTGCCCTACACCCTGGAGGTCAACGACATCCCCATGATGGCGCTGCAGCATCACGGCGCTGACGAGCTGTTCAGGCGCGGGGTGGCGCAGTTCGACCGGCTGTACGAGGAGAGCGAGACCATCATGCGCATCATGGCGATCAGCGTGCATCCCTACATTACCGGCGTGCCACACCGCATCGGCTGGCTGGAGAAGCTCTATCAGCACATCCAGTCGAGGTCCGGCGTGCTGCTGTGGACCGGCGAGCAGATCCTTGACTGGTACCTGACCCAGAATCGATGAATTGCTGATACACTTTTCTCAAAGTCCCGGAAGCCGCAAAGAGGACACACCTAAGAGACACCAAAGAGACACCAAAAGGAGGGGTTGGACATGATCAAGCGTCGTTCATTCATGCGTGCCACGCTGGCCTCGGGCGTCATCGCCCTGGCTGCCGCGTCCGGCTCGCTCCTGTCGTTCACCGCGCAGGCCGCGCAGCCGATCAAGATCGGCTTCAGCATGGCGCTGACCGGCGGCCTCGCTGGCGCCGGCAAGGCGGCGCTCATCGCGATGGAGCTCTGGCGCGACGACGTCAACAAGAAGGGCGGGCTTCTGGGGCGCCCGGTCGAGTTCGTCTACTACGACGACGCCACCAACCCGGCCACCGTTCCCGGGATCTATACGAAGCTGCTGAGCGTCGACAAGGTCGACCTGGTGGTTTCGAGCTACGGCACGAACGAGATCGCGCCGGCGATGCCGATCGTGATGCGCAACAAGCTCGTGTTTCCGTCGCTGTTCGGGCTGGCGGTGAACGACGAATTCCACTACGACCGCTACTTCCAGATCATGCCGGCGGGCCCCGAGCCCAAGCTCGACTGGTCGCGCGGCTTCTTCGAACTCGCGGCGGAGCAGAAACCCAAGCCGCAGACCGTCGCGATCGTTGCGGCCGACGCCGAATTCCCGCTCGCCGCCGCTGCGGGCGCGCGCAAGAATGCGCAGGCGAAGGGCTTCAAGATCGTCTACGACAAGACCTATCCGCCGTCGACCACGGATTACACGCCGATCGTGCGCGCCATCCAGGCGACCAACCCGGACGTCGTGTTCGTGGCCTCGTATCCGCCGGACTCGGTGGGCATGGTGAAGGCGGCGCACGAGGTCGGCCTGAAGGCGAAGATGTTCGGCGGCGGCATGGTCGGGCTGCAGTTCGCGGCCATCCAGAAAAACCTCGGGCCGCTGCTCGACAACATCGTCAACTATGACTTCTGGGCGCCCGAGCCGACGCTCAACTTCCCGGGCGTGAAGGAGTTCCTGGCCCGGTACCAGGAAGCGGCCAAGGGCAAGGGCGTAGACCCGCTCGGCCATTACCTGCCGCCCTACGCCTACGCCTACCTGCAGGTGCTCGAGCAGTCGATCGATGCGGTGAAGAGCCTCGACCAGGCGAAGCTCGCCGCGTACATGCACGAGACCGCCTTCAAGACGGTGGTGGGCGACGTCAAGTTCGGCAAGAACGGCGAGTGGCAGAAGAGCCGCGTGCTGATGGTGCAGTTCCGCGACGTCCAGCCCGACAACCTCGAGCAGTTCGCGGGCCCGGGCAAGCGCATCGTGGTGTACCCGAAGGAATGGAAGTCGGGGGACATCGTCTACCCGTACAAAAAGTAACCCGCGCCCGCACGAGCTCGCGCGACGGTGTGGTCCGTTGACCTCTTCGCCAACGCCATCGTCGCGGGGCTCCTGCTCGGTGGCTTCTACGCCGCGGTGTCGATCGGGCTGGCCATCACCTTCGGCCAGCTCGACATCGTCAACATCGCCCACCCCGCGTTCGTCATCGTAGGCTCGTACACCGCCTACATCATCAACAGGCACTTCGGGCTCGACCCGGTCCTCATCGGCGTCCTGTTCACCCCGGTATTCTTCCTGGTGGGCGCCGCCATCTACCGCGTCTACTACGCCGCGTTCGAGCGCACCGGACAGGAGTCGCTCTCGGGCCTCGCGTTCTTCTTCGGCCTGATGTTCATCATCGAGGTCCTGCTCATCATGGCCTACGGCGTCGACTACCGCCTGGTCAGTGCCGGATACATCGGCCGGACCATCAACATCGGTTTTGTCGGCATACCGTTCCGGATGCTGGTGCCGTTCGCAGTCGCCACAGCGCTCACCGCCGGGGTCTACCTGTACCTGTCGCGCACGTTCACGGGCCGGGCGATCCTCGCCGTGGCGCAGGACCGCCTCGCGCTGCAGCTGATGGGGGCCGACCCGGTGAAGGTCAAGCAGTTCGCCTTCGGCCTGGCGATCGCCACCACCGCGATCGCGGGCTCGCTGCTGATCATCATCGGCCCGGTCGAGCCGTCGGTGGGTCGGCAGTACATCGGCCGGGTTTTCGCAATCGTGGTACTCGGCGGCATGGGCAGCATCCCGGGAATGGCGATTGCGGCGCTGATCCTGGGCGTGGTGGAGACCCTGGTCGGCACCTTCATGGGGCCGTCGTGGTCGCCGGCGGTGTCCTTCGGCGTGCTGCTGCTCACCCTCGCCCTGCGCCCCTCCGGGCTGTTCGGGAGGAAATAGATGAAAGGCCGCGCGTTCTGGGCTTCGATCGTCGCAGTGCTCGTCGCCGGCCTGATCCTTACGCAGGTCGTCTCCAACGAGTACTACTTCAACGCGCTGTACGTGATCCTGCAGGGCGCCATCATGGCGGTGGCGTGGAACGTGCTCGGCGGCTTCACCGGCTACGTGAACTTCGGCAGCGCCGGCTTTTTCGCGGTCGGCGCTTACACGAGCATCGCCCTCGGCAAGACCTTCGGCCAGAGCCTGCCTCTGCCGGTGATGATCGCTACGGCGGCCGTAGTCTGCGGGCTCATCGGCCTCGGGCTGGGCTATCTCACCTTGCGGCTGAAGGGCGTGTATTTCTCCATCGCCACCCTGGCCATGGCGATCGTGTTCGAGACGCTGATGAACAACTGGCCCTTCGTCGGCGGCGCGCGCGGAGCCTACATCCTCACTCCCGACAGCCATCTTTGGTTCAACAGCTACATCGAGATGCTGTTCATGGTGATGCTGCTGCTTACCCTGGGCTCGGTCGCCGTGTCGCGCGCGCTCAATGCCTCGCGCCTCGGGCGCGGCCTCGCGGCCATCCGGGACGACGAGGTCGCCGCCGAGTGCGCGGGGGTGCCCACGCTGCGTCTCAAGCTCATCTCGGCCACCCTCATGGGAGCGATGATGGGCGTGGCGGGGGCGCCCTACCCCTACTTCGTGACCTTCGTCGATCCGGCCTCGGCGTTCAGCCTGTTCGTCGCGGTCAACGCGATCGCGATGCCGATGATCGGCGGCACCGCGCACTGGATCGGGCCGGTGATCGGCGCGCTGCTGGTGGGCACGGCGCAGCAGGTGATCACCGTCACCGTGTCCTCCGAGCTGAACGTCCTGGTCGTGGGCGTCATGCTGGTCCTGTTCATCACCCTGGCGCCGCAGGGCATCGTCGGGCTGGCGCAGAAATATCTCGCGAGGCGCGCGCGATGAACGCACCGGTGCTGCAGGTCGACAATGTCACCAAGCGGTTCGGAGGATTCCTCGCGCTGCAGAACGTGGAGCTGCACGTGAACGCCGGCGAGCGCCTGGGGCTGATCGGGCCGAACGGCTCCGGCAAGACCACGCTCATCAACTGCATTTCGGGGGCGTTGTTCAACGACGAGGGCTCGATCGTGTTCGAGGGACACGACATCACGCGCATGCCGGCGCACCGGCGCGCGCGCCTCGGGGTCGCGCGCAGCTTCCAGATCCCGAAGCCTTTTCGCAGCATGTCGGTGCTGGAAAACCTGCGTATACCGCTCGAATACGCGGCCAGGTCGCGCGCCGAGCACCGCAGCGTCACGGACGAAGCCATGGAGGTGTTGGAGCAGATCGGCCTCAAGCCGCGCGCGCACGAGAATTCGGCCGGGCTGACGCAGGTCGACATGCGAAAGCTGGAGCTCGCGCGCGCGCTCGCGGCCAAGCCTCGGCTGCTGGTATCGGACGAGGCGATGGCGGGACTGTCGAGCTCCGAGGTCGACGAGATCCTCGAGATCCTGCTGGCGCTCAACCGGCGCGGCGTCGCCGTCATCATGATCGAGCACATCATGCGCGCCGTGATGCGCTTTTCCGAGCGCGTGGTGGTGCTCGATGCGGGCCAGAAGATCGCCGAAGGCACGCCCGCGGAGATCGTGCGCAACCCCCAGGTCGAGAGGGCCTACCTTGGCGAATAGGCTCGTCGCGGAGGGCGTCGAGGCCGGCTACGGCGCGGTGCGGGTACTGCACGGCCTGTCGATCAGGGTCGAGCAGGGTGAAGGCGTGGTGCTGCTCGGCTCCAACGGCAACGGCAAGAGCACGCTCATCAAATGCATCATGGGGATCGTGCGGCCGACGGCCGGGGCGATCTACCTGGAGCGCGACGGCGAGCGCATCGACCTGGTGGGCAGGAGTCCGCAGGACGTCGTCGACCTGGGGATCGCGCTGGTGCCCGAGGGGCGGCGCCTGTTTCCCACATTGAGCGTAGAGGAGAATCTGATCCTCGGCGCCTATCGCCGGGGCGCGCGCGCCAAGCGGGCCGTCAACCTCGAGTTCGTCTACGAGGTGTTCCCGACGCTCAGGCAGCGGCGCGCCCAGAGCGCGGGCAGCATGAGTGGCGGCGAGCAGCAGATGGTGGCGGTGGCGCGCGCGCTGATGTCCGAGCCCCACATCCTGCTCGTCGACGAGCCCTCGGTGGGCCTGTCGCCGCTGCTGGTGCACCACATGATCGGCAAGATCAAGGAGCTGAAGGAGCTGCGCCACCTCACGGTGCTGATGGCGGAGCAGAACTTCAACCAGGCGATCAGGATGGCCGACCGCGGCTACATCATCGTCCACGGCCAGATCGAGTTCGAGGGCGAGAGCGCGCTCGCGCTGCAGAACAACGACATGATCAAGCAGTACTACCTGGGCATCTAGCCCCTCGCTACCACGGTCAACGGCGACGTATCAGCCCCACGATAAGCGCGGCGACAAACAGGAGGAGAAAAACGAAGAACAGGATCTTGGCGATCTGAACGGCGCCGGCAGCGATGCCGGTGAAGCCGAAGAGCGCAGCGATCAGGGCGATGAGCAGAAATATGGCGGCATAACGCAGCATTTCCCTTCCTTTCGGTGAGGGTAGTCAACTGGGCATTGTTACGCCTGAAGCTTGATCTACCGTCACTTGACCCGCATGTCGTTCTTGACGGATGTCACGCCCTTGACGCCGCGCGCAACCTCTACCGCCTTGTCGATATCGGCACGGGAATTGACGAAACCACTCAACTGAACCGTGCCCTTGAAGGTTTCAACGTTGATTTCGGCGGATTTCAGCGACGGTTCGTTGAAAATCGCCGCTTTCACCTTGGTAGTAATGACGGAATCGTCGAAATACTCTCCGGTCCCCTCTTGCTTGGACGTCGCTGCGCATCCGAGCATGGAAGCCAGCAGGACGGCGAACATGAAAGTGGCGAATGTCTTGGATACTCTCATGGCGATACTCCTTGTAGAGCACTCACTGACGATACGTCTCGGGCAAAGGGAACGATCCCGAAACCCCTTTTAAAATATGTGTGCACCAGCCGGTGGCAGAAATCTCCTGTCCGAAGTTTGCATCGGAATTTTTAGGCACTCTGTACTCCACCGCACATAAGCGGTTTGATCCAAATCAATCGACATGACGCTTGAGCCGGTAGATTCATTGGAGGAGTCAATCGAGGGTGAGAGCGAATGTCGGCACGACCTTCATTTCTGCCGAATCTGGAGAGGCGCTTCGCGTTCAGGGACGGGAAGCATGCCGTATCCGCCCAGCACACGCCCAGGCAAAACCGTCTTCTTGCAGCGCTGCCGCTCAAGGACTATGAGCGTCTGCTGCCCGATCTAGAGCCGGTTCCTTTGCCCTCGGGCTGGACCATTCACGGCGCTGGCGAGCAGGAAACGAACTTGTATTTCCTCACCGCGGGCATCGTTTCCCGGGTCTACGTGACGCAGAACGGGGCGTCAGCAGAATTCGCGGTCACGGGCAACGAAGGCGTGATCGGCGTCGCGTCGTTCCTGGGCGGCGAAAGCACGCCGAGCCGCGCGGTAGTGCTGAGCACCGGCTACGCTTTTCGGCTGGAGGCAGATCTGCTGAAAAGCGAATTCGAGTATGACGGCCCGCTGCTGCATTTGCTGCTGCGCTACACCCACGCGCTGATCGCGCAGACCGGTCAGATCGCGGTGTGCAACCGGCACCATTCGCTTGAACAGCAACTGTGCCGCTGGATCTTGTCCTGCCTGGACCGGTTGCCCTCGAACGAGCTGGCGATGACGCAGGAACTGATCGCCGAAATGCTGGGCGTGCGCCGCGAAGGCGTCACGGAGGCCGCCGGGAAGCTGCAATGCGCGGGTCTGATCCATTACCACCGCGGCCAGATCGCCGTACTCGATCGCCCCAGACTGCAAGCACGGGCCTGCGAGTGCTATACGGTCGTCAAACGCCAGTACGATAGTTTGCGCCGCCCGCTCTGAATTGACCTGGCCCTGGCCGTTACCACGTCCACCGGATTTCGCATCGAAGCGACGCCCGAGAATGGCAGTACGCCACATGGAACGGCACCGCACGGACCGCATCGGCTGGTTGCGCGCGGCGGTATTGGGTGCCAACGACGGCATCGTTTCGACCGCGAGCCTGGTGCTCGGTGTCGCGGCCGCGGATGCGACCCATAGCAACGTGCTGGTCGCAGGCATCGCTGGCCTGGTCGCGGGAGCCATGTCGATGGCCGCCGGTGAGTACGTGTCGGTCCGCTCGCAGGCGGATTCCGAACAGGCCGCGCTCAACCTGGAAAGCGCGGAACTCGAAGCTGACGACCAAGGCGAGCGCCGGGAACTGACCGCGATCTACGTCGGCCGCGGCGTCGAGCCAGCGCTCGCGCGACAGGTTGCCGAGCAACTCATGGCCCATGATGCGCTGGGCGCGCACGCTCGCGACGAACTCGGTATCTCCGACACGCTCAGTGCGCGGCCGATTCAGGCTGCGTTTACCTCAGCGGCCAGCTTCGCCGTTGGCGCAGCCATGCCGCTATCGGCTGTTGCCATGGTCTCCGAGTCGGCCCTGATCCCCGTCGTCTCCGGAACTTCTCTGGTGTTCCTCGCGGTCCTGGGCGGGTTGGCTGCGCGCGTGGGCGGCGCGGGTATGGCGGTGGGCGCAATGCGCGTCACGTTTTGGGGCGCACTTGCCATGGGGCTCACGGCAGGCGTCGGGGCCATGTTCGGAGCGGCGGCGTGACGGGGCAGACGCATCCAACCGCACGGTAGATAAAATCGACGTCGATTGCATTCGGGGGAATGCCTATAGCGATGTGCCGCCGTGGATTCACCAACCGCTGATTGCGCGGATTCGCCATGGTTCGAGCGCTAATTCGGCGGATCGTCGACAGCGTCGCTGACGGGGAGAAGTATCAACTGAAGGTTGTCTTTTCCGACAACAGCACTTACCACAGCACGCGCATCGGCGATCCGGACGTCACGATCATCCTCCGGAATCGCCGCGCGGAATGGCGATTGGCGCTCGGCGGGGCGTTCGAATTCCTCGAGTCGCACTTCAACGGCGACGTCGATATCGTCGGTGAGCACGGCCTGCGCAGGCTGGTCAATATCGGATTTCGAAAGCCGTTCGGTCGCTTCGAGCACCCGTTGACCCTCGTCAAGCGACGCTTCCTAGAGTGGCGGCAGAACAACAGGGATTTCGCGCGGGCAAAGAGCAACGCCACCTTCCACTATGGCCTGCCGACAGAGTTTTTTCGTCTCGTGCTCGGCGATACCTACGGTTACAGCGAGGGGTTTTGGAAGGAAGACACTCGCACCCTCGATGAGGCACAGCACAACAATTTCGACCTGATCTGCCAGAAGCTTCGCCTCAGCCCCGGCGACAAGCTGATTGAAGTCGGCCCCGGCTGGGGATACATGTCGATGCTCGCGGCGGAGAAGTACGGCGCGGACGTGACCCGCTACGGACTCGTCAGGAGCCAGAACGACGCGATGCGGATGCTGATGAGATCCCGCAGCTTCAGCGGCAAGCTCACGCTCGTGGAAAAGGATCATCGAGATCTGGCAGACGAACCCTCCGGCTACGATCGGTTCGTCTCGATCGGCGTTCATGAGCACGCCGGACGGGACTGCAATGAGCAATGGATCAGGAGCATTGCCATTGGCCTGCGTCCCGGAGGCACCGGCCTGATATCCGCGACGTTCAACATGAAAAAGCGGCCGACGAACTACAGTACGATCAGGCACATCTTTCCCGGCGGCTACATTCCAAGCCTCGCGGAGACGCTGATCCTCATGGAGCAATATGGCCTGGACGTGCGAGCGATAGAAAACCTCTCATATCACTACCACCGCACCGTGGAACAGTGGCTGAAGAATTTCGACGCGCACTGGGAGCGGATTCATGCACTCGATCCCGTCCGCTTCGACGAGAAATTCCACAGGGCCTGGCTGTTCTATCTGGGCGGCGCCGCCGAAACCTTCGAGGCCGAACGCGAGATTATCAATTGCTACCACATCACATTCGTGAAGGGACATTTCGCGCGCATGGACGGGCCCGCACCCGTCTAGCGCTTGCGGTGAATCCGAAGATGCGAGTCGAGCGCGCCGGTTCAGCGCGCCACGCGCCGCAGTAGTTCGTCGAGGCCCTTCGGGCCGGGCGTGCGCCGGCCTTCCTCGATTTCGTGCACCAGCGCGGTCGCAGCGTCGCACCAAGGCGTGGCGATGCCGTGCGCGCGCCCCTTGCGCGCCACCAGGCCGCTGAAGTAGTCGACCTCGGTGCGCCGCCCGCGCAGCACGTCCTGCAGCAGCGAGGTCGCCGCATCCGCGCTGACGCGCGCGGCGCGCGCCGCAAGGCCGCGGTCGAACGCATCCGATGCGCCCGACGCGCCGGCGTACACCTCCGCGGCGGTGAAATCGCCCATCACGCGCGCAAGCGGATGCCCTTCGGCCGCGGCCACGCGCAGCACCTCGGCGGCGATGCCGACGATGGCGCGCCGCGCGGCGGCGTTGGCAAGCATCGCCGCCGAAGCGAGACCGCCGATGCCCGACACGGGATTGAGCGCGCTGTTGGTCACCATCTTGGTCCAGCGCTCGCCCAGCAGGTCGTCGATCGGCTCGGCGGGCCACACGGCATCGAGCAGCCGCGCAACGCGGCGCGCGTGATCGCCCGCCGGGCGCAGGTACTCGCCGACGTAAACCCCCGGCAGGCGCACGCCGGCGGTCGCACGGCTGACCGAGGCGGTGGCCGTCACCAGGCCCGGCTCGAGCAGCACCGCGTTGACCAGCACCACGCCGCCGAGCACGCGCCCGGCGCCGGCCATCGGCGCGATGAGCTCCTCGTTGATCGAGTTCTGCAGGCTCACGACCAGCGCATCCGTCGCGAGGTGCGGCAGCACGC
>Ga0316628_100002095_pt1 | contig 14579 bp, 16 predicted proteins | sample OWC_Aug_M2_C1_D5_FD_207648 | JGI IMG/M metagenome (GOLD analysis project Ga0316628, IMG submission 207648) | Wetland soil microbial communities from Old Woman Creek delta, Ohio, United States - OWC_Aug_M2_C1_D5_C | ecosystem: Environmental > Terrestrial > Soil > Wetlands | place: USA: Ohio... | reverse complement strand
CCTGTCACCTTGACGTGGCTGATCCTGACTCGACTGGCAGGGTTGATGTCAGGGACCGGAATGGAAAGCTCAGGGTAATTTCATGTTCCGGCGCTGCATCTCCGCCCGGACCTCGGCGCGGCGGTTCCGTAAATCTTCCGTGCCGCCGCCTCCTCCCACGGGGGTTGTCGTGGAAACTCCCGCGCCGACACCGCTGCCTCCCCACCCCCAGCTTCCACCGCCGATGCCGATGCTGATTGCCGAGCCGGAGCCGGAGCGCTCGGTGCGATCGATCTCTTCGGTGAGTCGGTAGTAATAGAGCGTGAGCTCGTCGTTGTCCATCTTCCGGTAATCCTGGGTCAGGAGAGCCCCTGTCTCGCTTTTCGTTTGATTCGCGCAGCCGGACAGGCCGAGTAAGACCAGCAGGACAAGGAGGGCGAAAATAGCCAAGGCTGTCTTATTCGTATGCATGGCAGTTCCTTTCCGTGTTGTTCTGGCTGAAGTATAGAGAGATATGAAGGGAGTTGTCAATTCTTTCAGCGCAGCGCGGAGGCTGTCTGCAGGTTGGGCCGTTTGCCGCTGCGGGCCTTTCGGAACTCCCATGGCGCAACCGGTGCCGGATCCCCCCAGAGACCGGCCCGGACGGCACGGGCTTGCAGTTCGAGTTCGGCCAGGTGCCTGTCGCGGGAGAATCGCTTGAAGTGCCAGGCGTAGCCGGCCTGGAGGATTTCCTCGTTGAGGCAGCGGCCTCCGACATGTACCCAGGCGACGATGCGGCCATAGCGGTCGCGAGTCACGGGATCGACCTCGACGACTTTGCCGAAAGCCAGATGCGAGGTGAAGGTTTTCGCTTTCTGTCCGTAGGCCTGGTGCTTTTCGGGACAGTCGATGCCATAGAGACGGATCTTGACGGCCCTGCCTTCATGAAGAACGGAGATCGTGTCCCCGTCGGCCACACCGCATACGCGCCCTGACCAGCCGTGGGCCGGTGCAGCCGCGAGAAGCAGAAGAATCAGGATGGGAAAAAGAAGCCGCGGATTTCCCTTCATGCCTATTCTATCGGTCACAATCCCCCCGGCCTTGATTCGTTAGCCCTGCACGCCACAGGCTGCGAGAGGTCGAAGGGGTATACAATTGGCACTCAAAACAGCATTTCGGTATAGAAGATCCACAGCGTATACTTTTGGGGAAAACGACGATGAACCTGAGACAGCGTATTTTTGTCTGTCTGCAGACAGCCAACAGAAAATCCCCCGGGACCTGGGGGATTTTTTTTGTGAAGAAAGCGTGGATTTGATAACGGGTGGGATGGTATAAGAAAAAAAGCCGGGAATGCCCGGCTTTTCAGTACCCGATGGAAGGTTCGAGGCTCGAGGAACGAGGTGCGAGGAAGAAGGAGGGATGAGCGGATGAAGACGCTGTATTTTGATGACTTCAAGGTCGGCGACCGCTTCGAGTCGCCGGGCATGACGGTGACGGAGGGCCAGATCATCGACTTTGCCATGCACTTCGACCCGCAGGTCTTCCACGTCGATGCCGAGGCGGCGAAGGCGACCCCTTATGGGGGGCTTATCGCGAGCGGTATACACACCATCGCCCTCACGTTCCGCCTCTTCCTGATGACGGGGGCGCTCAACGCCGCAAACAGCCTGGGTTCCCCGGGGTTCGACGAGCTGAAATGGCTCAAGCCCGTCCGTCCCGGCGACACGCTGCGCGCCGCGGGCGAGGTTCTGGAGCTCAGGCCCTCGAAGTCCGGAGACCGGGGCATCGTGCGGCTCCGCTACTCCACTTATAACCAGAAGGGCGAGACGGTCTTTACGGTCATCGGCAACCAGATCGTCCGCCGCCGACCGTCGGGCAAGGAGTAAACACCCCGCCATGACGTTCCCGTTCCGCCCGAGGGATATCATTTTGCTTGCCGTCGTGTTCTCGTCGATGGCGGCGGGCATCTGCTGCCCGCAGGTCTTCGCCTTCCTGCAGCCTTATCCGCTTCTCTGCCTCATGATTCTCTTCTTCATGAGTTTTCTCTCCATCCGGCTCGAGGCGGTCTGGGAGGCCCTGCGCCAGTCAAGCCTGTCGATCCTTTCCTTCGTCGCGCTTAAAATGTTTGTCCTGCCCGTGATCTTCTACGGACTGTTTCTTTACGTCATGCCCGAATATGCCGTCGCGGCGCTCCTGCTGACCGCCGTTTCCACGGGGGTCGTGGCGCCCTTCATGTCGAACCTCGTGGGCGGAAACAGCGCCCGGGTCCTCGTCGTGACGGTCATCACCTCCATCCTGGTGCCCTTCAGCCTCCCGGCCGTCGTTGGGCTCGTCCTTGCGAAGAGCGTGAGCTTTTCCTTCTTGGATATGCTCCGGGTGCTGGCCCTGGCCATCTTCGTCCCCATTGCCGCCGTGCAGATCCTGAGACGGTTTGCGCCTCACCTGCTCGACGCCGCCAACCGCCAATCCTACCCGGTGAATCTCGTCATGTTCGCCTGCATCACGCTCGGTGTATTCTCGAAATACGCCGAGATCTTCTACAGCGACCCGACCCTGATCGCGGAGGCGGCCCTTGTGGGCATCCTCCTGTCGGTGGTCTACTGTGCGGCAGGTATCTTCTTTTTCCGGGGCAAGCCGGTGGAAGACCGCCTGGCGGGCGCCGTCATGCTCGCGCACATGAACAACATCCTGATGGTCGTCTTCTGCTCGCAGTTTTTCGGGCCCCGGGAAACCATGACGGCGGCCATGTACCTGCTGCCCTTCTTCATCCTTGTCCTGCCTCTCCGCTACTATCGCGAGAAAAAGCAGGCCCGATAAAATCCCCAAAATATTTTTTCTGTCGTACATTCGCCGTATCAACAACAATAAGTGCAATGGTTGCATTCGTTGCTGAAAGTATCTTGATTTGTCGGCATCTTTTACATTGTAACCATTTCAGTACAACTTCCTGATTTGAAAGGAAAACATGTTGCAACTCTCCTGCCTTCCCCCTGCATTTGTAAACAAGCTTTACAATTGTACGTTTAGGCAGTTGCACCCTCGAATCAGGCCGCGCCAAGAAATAATGCCATAAATAGAATCATATCAACAAGTTTCGAGTGTCATGATTTGCTCCTCCATCGACTGGCCTTTCTCTTGCTATACAAAGTGCAAGCGTGATCGGCTAAAAAACAGGGGGCGTGTTTCCCTAAAAGAAGTAAAGAGGAGATAAAATGAAGAAAAGAATTGGTTTGGGATTATTGGTATTCGCATTTACATTGTTTATGGCATTTCCTGTTGGAGCTGACATTATCAATTTTGGTGTGGACATTCGCCCGGGCGAAACATATTCACAAGTCGGTTTCTATGACGGCCAAGTATCCAAGGGTGGAAATGATGGGGTAACGTTATATACTTCTATCTTTGGTGGTTCGAACACGTCATTGTCATTTAACATTCTCACTCCGGGCTTGACAGGATCGACGATTAACGGCTTTGAATTATTTCTCGACGCGACTGATGTTGACGGCTCTGACAATTTCGATGTTAAACTACTTAATACTGGCAGCGGTTTTGTAATTGTCATCGATGATGTTCCGAGTACGGCTTCAACATCCACTTACATTCCAGTCGAAGCCGGTCCTCTGGGCAACCATGTCCTCTCCCCTTATGCGGGTGACGTTGACAATTCCTTTTTCCTCAAGGTTCCCGCTGGTGTTTTCACCAATGAAATTCTTGCGGGCTCTCTGAACGTGCAGATCGTTCGAAATTCTGGTGGTGGGGAGGCCCGCTTCGACGGCGTTAACCTGCAGGTTGATTACACCCCCGCACGGGTTCCCGAGCCGATGTCCCTCCTGCTCCTCGGCCTCGGCCTCCTGGGGATCGGTGTGGCGAGAAGGAAGAACTAGCGACGCATTCATTGCATGAATAGACAAAAGGGGTCACGGTTTCCGTGGCCCCTTTTTTGTTCCAAAAAATCCCCCCATGCCCCCCTTTTTGAAGCCTTTATCCGCTTCGCGGGGCTTCCCGGTAAGGAACGAACCAGACCTGGTTGCGCACCCTAGCGGGACGCGCCTCCGGTCAAAGGGGGGATATCATGTTTCCCCCATTACCCCCTCCTTTCATAAAGGAGGGTTGGGGAGGATTTAAGAACGATTTTCATTTCTCGCGGAATCCCCCGGCGAAGGTGATGGCGCAGGTGGTGCCGTAGGTGGAGTGGGGGCCGCAGTCGACGCCCATCACGTGGAATGCCGCATTGTACAGGTTCTTCCGGTGCCCGCGGCCGGGCACGCCGTCGTCAACGATGAAAGCCGCCACCACGTCCCGCGCCGTCCGCTGCCCGTATGCGACATTCTCGCCGATCACGGATTCCCACTGGCCGTGGCGCTCGATCCGGTCGGAGGGAGAGCTCCCGTCGGGTCCCGTATGACCGAATCCGCCCGATGCCCCCTGGGGCGCCGTGAGATCACGTGCGGCGAGGGACAACCCCTTCGAGAGGCCCAGAGCTCCCACGGGCCGCTGCTTCTCGAGCCAGCGGATTGCCTCGTCCACGGCCGCAAGCCCTTCCTTCGTCCGGATGGGCACTTCGCCGGGCCGCCTGAGCTGTGCCCCCCGGTAGTACTGCCGCTGGCCCCGCAGCCAGGCGGCATAGGCCCCAGGGTTTGTCCTTGCCAGGTTGACCTCCTTGACGATCTGCTGCCCGAGGGCTTCAAAATCGGCCTCCCGGGAGGCCTGCGCGGGACCGCCGCACAGAAGCGCGGCAGCGGCTCCGGCACAGGCAATGGAGAGGAAGATCCGGCGGGCGAAGTTCTTTGCCTCCATCACCGTGACCTACCAGTCCTTCAACATCACACCGACACCGATGCGGTTCGTGTAGTGGTTGTAGTCGATGAGGGTCTCTCCGTATCCGACGAAATATTGCACGTAGCCATTGAGATGCTCGATCAGGGGGAAGCTCACATCGATCTGCACGGCGCCGCGGTTCTCGTCGAAGCGCAGGTTGTTCCGGAACATGACACCGAGGAGAAAATTCTTCCAGACCGTTCCCAGCCAGATCTCCCCGTACCCCATGTAGGCCGTGATGTCCGGGTTGTCGTCCTTGTCTTCGCTCTCGGGGATGCGAGACCAGGTCTTGATCACGAGGTTGAAAACGTCCCGTTCGAAACCGAAGTTGGCCACGATCCGGTTCCAGCTCCGCGAGAGGGGCTCGCCGCGTCCGTTTGACTGGTGATCAAAGCCGACCTGGATGAACCGGCTTCTCATGAGGCCGAAGATGTCCGTGTCGGTCCGGTAGTTAAGCAGGATCTCAGGCTCGTAGTTTGTCTCGCGAAAGGGAGAGGAGAACTCCGTGTTGTAGAACTGCCACTGGGACAGCTGCGTGTAGGCGAACCAGAGGTCCGTGTTCGTCCCCAGGATGTCCTGCCAGAGCTTTACCTTGAGGCTGAGCTGGTACTTGATCTCGGCGTCGTCGATTTCCGTGCCCGGGTTTGCCTCCTCGTAGGTTTGTTTTTCCTGGTGGAAGTTGTACGTGTAAGGGAGGATGTAGTTCTGCCGGTAGGACGTGATGGCGAAGCGACGCCGTCGGCTCTCCTCGTCGAGCTCCCATTTTTTGGAAAGGTAGGAGGGCGGGACCTTTGCTTCCACTTTCCCGGTCTCTCCAGGGCTCACCCCCGTTTCCGTTGCCGCCTCCCGAGGCTTTCGGCCTGCCATTTCGTCGTAGCAGCGAAGCCGCGCCGCATCGTCGTCGATCGTAGCGCAGGCATCAAAGCTCCCGGCCGCTTCGGCGGGCGCCGGGATTCCCTGGGCCCCGAAGAGGCAGGCGAGCAGAATTGCCGCCAGCATCAGAATACGGATCATAAACCCCCTCTTCCTCACCCCAACTCTCTTGCAGATCAATCGGCACGGTGTGTCAGGACTGCAGGTTCTTCTCGAGGAACTTCATCATCTGTCTGAAGACACCCTCGAGAATATCCGCCGAGATGAAGTAGTCCGGGCACTCCTTATAGAACAGGACGTTCATGGCCTTTGCGGCGTCGTCAACGTTTCCCTTCTCCCTGAGGATGCCTTCCATCATGGCGCGGAGCTTCTTCCCTTCCCGGAGGGTCAGGTCGATGAACCCACGGGCATCCTCGCCTGTCACATAGCCGTAGTGGTCGGCGCAGAGGTAATCGACGGCGAGGGGTTTCATCCGCTCGAGGCTCTCCATGTACTGGGTGAAGTTGGTGTTCGCCGAGGCGAAAGAGCCCTCCCGGTAGGGGATGCCGCCTCCGTCAGAGGCAAAGAGGGCCTTCCGGTTTGGTTCGTAGGCCGTGATCGAGCAGTTCGTGTGCCCCGGCGTGTACAGGATGTTCAGCGCGGTCCCCCCCAGGTCGATCCGGTCCCCCTCGACCACGGTTTTACCCGTGATGTCGTCGCGCCAGGCGAAATCGACGTCCTTCAGTGCCGCCCCGAGGGCCATCTTGTCCGCCACGATCTTGCTGAACTGGTTGGCGATGTCGATGGCCTTCTGCATCTGGAGGATCCTCCAGGTCTCCGCCGAGCCGTAGACCTCGATGGCCGGCCAGTTCCGCTTGAACCAGGGGATGACCCCGATATGGTCGAAGTGCGAGTGCAGGATCAGGATCTTTGCGATCTTCGCCGGGTCGATCCCGAATTCCTTCATCTGCTTCCGGACGTCGGGGAGGATGTGCGCAAGCCCCCCGTTGATCATGATCGAGCCGTCCTTGCCCTCGAGGAGATAGACCCCCGACTCCTCGCGTCCCAGATACCAGAGATTGTCCGTGATCTTTCCCGCCGTGCGATGCCTCATCGAGCGACCCTCCCTTTTTTCTTGATGGATGTACTGGACAGACCCTTTGACTCTATAATGCATCCGGGCGGGTGATCGCAAGGGGAAAGGCGGGAGCGCCGGCTACCGTTTCCGGTCCTGGTAATGAGTGGGGATGTTGACTTCGTCGGGGTTGAGGTTGCCCAGAAGATCGCTGGCGATGAGCTGGTCGCGCAGTTTCCGGATCTTCGCGTCGTAAAGGGAGAGGGCTTTCTTGAACTGCTCACGCTGATCCGGCTTCAAGATGGCCGATTTGAGGGCCTTGACGATCTGGTCCCGGATACCGCCGAGGCGCAGGAGTTCCTTTTTCTTCTCGCGAAGTTCGTCGGGTTCCAGAACGTACTGAGACAGGTCACGCTGCGAGTGCACGTTGCCGCCTCCGCTTGGTATCGGGACGAAAGTATCCCTGAATGCAGCCGGATCGTCTCGGCCTTTTCTAGATATCGGCTCAACGGTCCCGGCGCTTTAATGAAAAAAACAGCCGGATCGCGGGGGCCGATCCGGCTGCCGGAGTTGCTCCATGCGTCGTCACGTCCGTGACAGCGAAATCATCTCCGTCTTCCCTTCTCGATGATGGAGACGGACCCCGCCGCCGAGGAAGCACCCGTTGCGGAGATGCCGATCGATGTCGTCCTCATGCTGGCGGTCGTGTTGGGGGCAATGGAGTAGGAGACGGTCCCGCTTCCCGTTTTCGAGGCGCCCGACGTGAAGGTCACCCATTCGGAGCTCTCCGAGGCCGTCCAGGCGCAGCCGGCGCCCGTGGTCACGGTGATGCTTCCCTTGCCTCCCTTGTCGGTGAACGTTTTGGACGTGGGCGAGATCGTATAGGTGCAGGTCGTCGGCTGCGGAGCCGGCTCGGGTGACGGGGGTTGCGGGGCGGAGCCGTTGTAGGCAATGGTGAACTCGCCGAAGTAGACGGGATTTCCCACCGCAGAATAGGCGATGCGGAAGTATCCCGCTTCGCCCCAGCCGGTACCCCAGCTGTTCTTCACCTTGAAGCACTGTGCCGCGTCGTCATAGCCCACGATAAGGATCGCGTGTCCGCCCTGGTAGGTGCCGGACGCGTAGGAGTAGATCCCGCCGTGATAGCTGAAGAAGTCCGCGTAGACATCCATCGTCGTGACCAGCGGGCCGTAGGTCACCAGGGCGTTTTTGATGGCCTCCACGCTCACCGAGGTCGTCGCCACGTAGGCCCAGCTCTGGACCCGGTAGGACTCCGTCTGGTAGGTGTAGCAGGCCGATGAGCAGATGTTGTTCGTCGCCGTGTAGAGGAAACAGCCCTCCGGCGGGAGGCCCTTGTCCCTGATATAGTTCGAGGCCGAACCGATCGATCCGCCGCCACAGCTCCCGGCGCCGCTGCATGAGACCAGGACCTGCTCCGAGAGGTCGATCTCTTGCCCCGTCAGGCCGTTTTTGATCAGCGTGTAGGACTCCAGTGCAGCCGCCGCGGCAAAGGCCCAGCAGCTCCCGCAGCTTGCCTGGTTGCGGACCGCCGTCACGTATTTCTTCGCCGGGTCGGACCAGTCAAAGCTGGTGTAAGCCGCCGCTGCGCCTCCCGATCCTGTCGATTCCGCCGAAAGGATGGGTTCCGCCCCCGTCAGTCTGGGTTTTACGTGGCCCAGGCGGAGCTTTCGCTCCTGTTCCGGAAGCTTGGACAGGTCGGTCTCGCCGGCTTCCCAGTGAGCGCCCCTTTCCTTGATGGCCGCCCGGATCTGTTCGAGATCATGGGCAAAAACCGTTGAACCCGCGAAGACGACCGCCAGCAGAATGACGAGTCCGGTCAGGACGTTCCTTCCGAATAAACCCTTTTTCATGGCACTCTTTACCCCCGAAGACAGTATTGGCTCCTGGCTGCAAGACACGCACCACCCCGTGGAACAGGATGGGCGCAGGATAAACGGGTACAGTCCGGTCAAAGGGATAAAACGAAGGCGATATATGGATTATCGGCTCTCCGGAGGAAAACCGTATACGCCGTTTTTCGTATTTTTGGGGGGCCACTTCCCCATAGAAAATGCAGGGGCTCTGTGATAGGATTCGACCGATCTGTCAGGGGGACCCGCCGTTTTCTTTTCACCGCAACGCACGACAAAAGGAGGACCTATGGAATCGATCCGTCAGCTGGATGCCATCTTCAAGCCGGCAAGCGTGGCCCTCATCGGCGCCTCGAGCACACCGGGAAAGCTCAGTTACGACATCCTCTACAACCTGATCCACGCCGGCTTTGCGGGGCCCATCTATCCCGTCAACCCCAAGGCCGACGAGATCCTGGGGCTAAAGGCCTACCCGGCAATCGGTGCGACTCCGGCGCCTGCGGACATGGCCGTCGTCGTCATCCCCGCCCGGATGGTCACGGGGGCCATCGAGGAATGCGGCAAGGCCGGCGTGAAGTCCGCCGTTGTCATTACGGGGGGATTTGCCGAGGCGGGCGAGGACGGCGAGAAGCTCCAGGCGCAGCTGGCCCGGGTCGGCAGGGAGTTCAACGTCCGCATCATCGGGCCCAACTGCCAGGGGGTGAACATCCCCTACAGCAGCCTCTGCGCGTCCTGGCCGCTCATCACGACGAGAGGCCGGATCGCCTTCGTCTCCCAGAGCGGAACGGTGGGAGCGGCCCTCATCGACTGGGCGAGTGTCGAGCACCTGGGGTTCAGCGGCTTCGTGAGCCTCGGCAACCGGGCCGACGTGGACGAGTCGGACTGCATCCGCTACTTCAACGACGACCCCAATACGAAGGTCATCGCCTGCTATATCGAGGGCGTAAAGCGCCCTGCGGCCTTCCTCGAGTCACTGTCGCAGGCGACCAAACCCGTCGTGATCCTCAAGTCGGGCAGGACGGCGAGGGGCCGGGTGGCGGCCGAGAGCCACACGAAATCCCTTGCCGGAAGCGACGAGATCTACCAGGCCATTTTCCGGAAATATGGGGTCTGCCGGGCCGACAACCTGGAGGAGCTCTACGACTTCGCAAAGGGCCTTGCCTACATGAACAAGCCCAAGGGCCGGCGCCTGCTCATGATCTCGAGCTCGGGCGGCGCCGCGATCCTCGGCATCGACGAGGCCGAGAAGTACGGTCTCGAGGTCCCCTTCCCGACGGAGGAGCTCAAGGCCCGCCTCCGGGCCTTTCTCCCTTCGCACTGCGGCCTCACGAATCCCATCGACCTCACGGGCGACGCCATCACGGACCCCAGCCTCTACTCGAAGACGATCGCCGAGGCGAAATCCGACTACGACACAAGCGTTGTCATCTTCGGCGACCCCGTCCACGGCGCATCGGACATCGTGACGGGTGAGGGCGAGCTCATCGTCTACTGCGGTGGCGCCGAGGTGGAGCGCGAGGAGGCCCTCAAGATGCACGAGAAGGGCATCCCCGTCTATCCCACGCCCGAGCGGGGCGTGAGGGCCCTGGGCCAGTTCTTCGCCTACGACGATGTGAAGGCCAAAAAGGCAGAAACCCACAGGAAGGCCGAAGCGCACGATGAGGGGCCGAGGCTCAGGCTCATGCCCGCCCCCGGGGCGGTGCGCGTGCTGCGATCGTACCGGATCCCGGCCGTGACGTCGGCCCCCGCGAAAAACGCAGCCGAAGCGGTGAAGCTTGCCAAACGGTTCACCCGGCCCGTGGCCCTCAAGATCTCATCGCCCGACATCTCCCACAAGACGGACGTGGGGGGCGTGGCGCTCGACATCAAGCCCTCCGGGGTCCGAAAGGCCTGGGAGGCGATGATGGCGACGGTCGGCAGGAAGGCCGCAGGCGCCCGGATCGAAGGGGTCACGCTCTCGCCCATGGCAAAGCCCGGCGGCCTCGAGGTCATCCTCGGTGTGATCCGCGATGAGCAGTACGGGCCTTCGATGATGTTCGGTCTCGGCGGGATCTTCACGGAGATCTACAAGGACGTGCAGTTCTGCCTGCTTCCGGCAGGACCGGACGAGTTCGAGAGGATGATCCGGGGAATCAAGGGCTACCCGCTGCTGGCCGGAACCCGCGGAAAGGCCCCGAAGGACATCAAGGCACTCATCGATGTGATGCAGAAGCTCTCGAAGCTCGTCGAGGACTACCCCGGGTTCGACCAGATCGATCTCAACCCGGTGCTGGTCTATGAAAAGGGCGTATCCGTGGTGGACTACAGGATCCTGCACAAGTAAGGACCGGTTGTCATTGTGAGGAGCGGCAGCGACGAAGCAATCCCTCCCTGAATGCCTCCACTTTCATAAAGGGGGGTTGAGGGGATTTGATTCGCAGATTACTCATTGCATAATCACACCGGTGCCCCTCGCCGCGATCGGCAGGGGCATCGGCTTATCCGTACACAGCGTGCTCAGGTGGTGATCGTTTATGGCAGCGACAAAAGGCAAGGCAGACAAAAAACACGCGACGAAAAAGACGGGGGCAAAACCCCGGAAGAGAGACCCTGCGATCACGATGCAGGATGCCCTGCAGATTGCCCAGGCCTATCTTGCGGACAAGGGAGGCGCCTTCGGGATCAGCGGCGTCAGCGACCGCGTCCCTGAGGAACTTGTGCCGTTCTTCGCCTCGGACGGCAAACGGAATGACGTGCTGAACGACTGCTGGATCGTCCAGTGCAGCCTGGACCCCTTCCTGGTCGTCGACGGCGGCACGATGCTGATCGGCATCTCGAAGACAACCGGCGACATCCTCTACGCCGGCATCCTGAACCTGGCGTGAGCGAGCAGGCTTGATGGAAAAAACAAGGGACCGGGACCTGCTTGAGAACATGCGGAGGTGCGTGATGGGTTCAGGTCCCGGCCCCGGTAAAGATCGAAGATCGGAAGTTAAGAAGTTCAGAAGTCAGGAAAAAGATCAGTCCATCGATCCGTTGTGCGTTGTACCTGCCACTCTGTTCAAATTCCCCGGGCGGTCATGACCGCGTCCGGCCTCAACTCCTCCAGGCCCGAGAAGGCCACGAGAATTCCTTCACCCCTGATCGGGGTGCCCATGTACTGCTCTTCTCCGCGAATGGAAGCCTCGGCGTGGCTCACGCGCACACCGGCAAAGAAGCAGACCGCATGGAGCTGTGAGGCATGCTCCAGGCACCGTGCGATGATGTAATCGTCCTCGATGCGGCCTTTCTTCGGGTGGCAGGCCGTCCGGATCAGGACATGGCCCAGGGTGCCGTTCTTTCTCGCGATGATCTGGGGGTTGATCTTGGGGTTGACGTTGATATCCAGAATGGACCACCCCTCCCGCTCCAGCTCATCACGAATGACCTGGACACCGAGACGGTGGATTTCGGCTTCTGTCATCGCTTCGCGCATAATGATCGAAAACCTCCCTTACATGCTTCTCTTATCGGAAGAAATCCCGGAGAGGTTTAATCGCTACGGGTTCAATTTTCCGAAGCTCGCTTCGCACGCGTCATTCCCGCGAATGCGGGAATCCATCTGAAGACTGGATTCCGGATCAGGCCTGTACTCGACCTGATCGGGTATCCGGAATGACAGTAGAAACCCCGTAGCTTGCTGCGGGGCAGTTCATTTTCGAACGCCGGCGGCATGTCCGATATTTCCCGTGAAAAAGAAGGGCGCCTCTGTTAGATTACGCGCAAGCCCTTTCCCTGCGGCCCTCATCGCTCGCAACGCGATGAATCGATCGATTTTTGTAACGAGGTGCCTGATGAAACCGGCTGTCGTCATCGTCGACATGCTCAAGGACACCCTCGAGGGTGCCCATCCCATGCCCATCAAGGAACTGGGCCGCGAAATCGTGCCCGCCATCAACCGCCTGACGGCTTTTGCCCGGAGCCGCTCCATTCCGGTGATCTTCTCCATGGACAGCTTCCTTCCGGGGGATTTCATCTTCCAGGGAAAGATGAAGAACCACTCCATCCGGGGGACGAAGGGGGCCGAGGTGACGGACCTGCTCACGCAGGCTGCAACGGATATCTATTCGCCCAAACGGCGTTTCAGCGCATTCTACAAGACGGACATCGATCAGACGCTTCGGCTCTACGGGGCCGACACGGTCGTGCTCTGCGGCATCGCCACCCACTGGTGCGTCCTGTCGTCGGCCTTCGACGCCCTCTCGAATGACTTCCGCGTGGTCATCGTCGAGGACTGCTGCGCGAGCTTCAGCCGCGAGATGCACGAAAACTGCCTCGACATCTATCGCAAGAACCCCCTCCAGCCTCTGCTGCGGGTCATGACGCTGGAGGCCTTCCTCGCGGAGGTGGACGGGGGCAGGGAGGGGTAGGGACATGCTGAAACTCAGCGTCCGGGAGTTCGACCGGGCCGTCCAGCGGGCTATCCGGCGCATCCCGCCGCAGATCCGGAAGCACCTCGACAACATGGTCATCTCCGTTCAGAAGTGGCCCGCCCCGGAGCTTCTCGAGGAAATGGGGCTGCCTCCCGATGAGCCGCTTCTGGGCGTCTACACGGGGGCCTCGCTCATGGAGCGCTCCCACTTCGACACCCTGCAGTACCCCGACACGATCCAGATCTTCCAGGAGCCCCTGGAGGAGATGTGCGAGACCCTGGATGAACTCGAGGAGGAGATCGAGATCACCGTGGTCCACGAAGTGGCTCACTTTATCGGGATGACGGAACAGGAGCTTGCCGATTTGGGTTATGAATAAAAGTGTCAAGTGTTATGTGTTACGTGTTAAGTAAGAAAAGACTGAATCCTTGATATCCGGAGACCATGGCGATACGGTTCGGAAACTCGAGATGACCAGGACGATCAAGAACGTGGCGCTGGTGGTAAGCGCCGTTATCCTTTTTTTCTTCCTTCTTTTCGTCGTCAACCAGACGGCGCAGGTGGTGGGGCTTGCCGACAGGGTGAGCCCCGCCTTCGGCACGGCCGTCCTGTGGTTTCTGCTCGGTCTCTACGCCGCCCTGGTCGTCGCCACGGTGATCTTCTTTCTGCGGATGCCGAAACCGTTCGCTCCACCCGACAGCGAGATGGAGCCGGAATTTTCCCGTCGCCTGGACGCCCTCCGGGTCCGCCTGGCCTCAAACCCCCGCCTCAAAGGCTACGATCTTTCCGGCCGTGCCGGGATTGAGCGGGCCCTGGAGGTTCTCGGCCGCGAGTGCGACGTGATCATTCGCGACAGCGCCGCGGCCGTCTTCGTCAGCACGGCCGTCTCCCAGAGCGGGAGACTCGACGCGGTCTTCGTGCTGACGGCCCACTTCCGCATGATATGGCGCATAGCCTCCGTCTATTCCCAGCGGCCGGCGCTCCGGGACCTTATCAACCTCTACGCCAACGTGGCCGCCACGGCCTTCGTGGCGGGCGAGCTCGACGAGGCGGAGATCGGCGAGCAGATCGAGCCGATTCTCTCGTCGGCCCTCGGCGCCGTGAGCCTTTCCGTTCCCGGCGTGCAGGCCGCCGCATCCATCGTCGTGACCTCGATCCTCACGGGGGCCGCTAATGCCTTTCTCACGCTTCGCGTGGGGATCATCGCGAGGCGCTGGTGCGGCAGCCTCGTGATCGCCGACCGCCGTATGCTGCGCCGCTCGGCTACGGCCGAGGCGGCAAAACTCCTGGGGTCCATTGTCAAGAGCGGCACTGCGCGTATCTCGAGGGCCCTGTGGGACGCCTCGAAGGGCAAGATGGGAGGAGCCTTCTCGGGGCTCACGGGGCTTGCCCGCGACATCAAGGATTCCCTTTTTACGCTGCTCAAGTTGAAGAGGGACGAAGAGTGAGGTCGAACGCGGGATGATGCCGCAAAAGGGAAATTCCGCCGCCGGCCCGTTTCTGGCCCTCGTCTTCATCTCCCTGATCTGGGGCTACAACTGGGTCGTCATGAAGGAGACGCTGCGCTACGCGGGGCCTTTCGACTTCAACGCCCTGCGCATGGCGCTC
>Ga0316628_100002094_pt1 | contig 14583 bp, 14 predicted proteins | sample OWC_Aug_M2_C1_D5_FD_207648 | JGI IMG/M metagenome (GOLD analysis project Ga0316628, IMG submission 207648) | Wetland soil microbial communities from Old Woman Creek delta, Ohio, United States - OWC_Aug_M2_C1_D5_C | ecosystem: Environmental > Terrestrial > Soil > Wetlands | place: USA: Ohio... | reverse complement strand
TGTCGTCACAGACAAAATTCATCCGGGACCTTCTTGACTATCTTAATTATCCAGCTTATCATAATAATTATGCATTATTCAAATTCATTATTTTCATCTAAGATATAACTTTTGGTATGAATTTTTACCAGCTCGTTTATTTCAGAAAAGTCGCCGAGACGAGGAGTATAAGCCGTGCGGCCGAAGAACTCCTCATCACCCAGCCGGCAGTAAGCAAGCAGGTGCGTGCCCTTGAGGAGGAACTCGGGGAAAGACTGTTCGACCGGATAGGGAAGAAGGTTTTTCTCACAAAAACCGGTGAGGTGCTTTTGGTCCATGCAGATAAGATACTCCGGTCGGTAGAAGAGGCAAAGACTGCTGTCCGTGACTTGTCCGAGGAATGTTCAGGGGAACTCGTCATCGGCACAAGCGACCACATAAGCCTTCACCGCCTTCCCAGCATTCTGAAGTCTTATATCTCGGCGTTTCCGAAAGTGGACCTGAAACTCCGCTGCCACAGGTCGGAAACGGTACTGGAAATGGTGGGGAAGAATCTCGTTGATATAGGTGTCATCACGCTTCCGCGGGTCTCGGCAAATCTCATCTCCAGGGTCAGATGGAAAGATCCTATGTCGCTTGTTTTTCCCAAAGGCCATCCCCTTACCAAACTTAAGAAGGTCAGGTTGAAAGACATCACCCCTTACGGGATGATACTGCCGGAGGCAGGCACAACCACGAGGGAGACTATTGATACCGCCTTCACGAGAAAGAAGCTTATTCCCAACGTCACGATGGAGGTGGCGTATATCGAGACGATCAAAGGTCTCGTGAAAGCGGGGCTGGGCATGTCGGTCTTGCCCGACAAGGCAGTCGAGCAAGAAGTAAAGTCAGGCGCACTTCTAAGAGTTAAGTTACAGGACGCGGACTTTTCCAGAGACTTGGGCGTCGTCTACCTCAAAGACAAATTCCTGTCGCGGCCCGCTGCGGAGTTTCTGAAGTTTCTCGAAAAAAAATGATACTTTTTGCAATCCGGAGTTACTGGCTTGATGTCACTGAAAAACGGCATGGACTCCACTTCAAGTTCATGCCGTTCAATTCTCGTCAGTCAGCGCCTGCTCATGCTTCATGGACCTTCGTGCGCCATGATTCAAGATAATCTTTAGTGACCTTCTTAATATTATGGTCTTTCTTTGCATGTGCAGCGGCTTTTTTCAAGACCTCATTCACGGTTTTCCCGCGGACCTGATAGTCGCAGTCTACACCGATATCTTTGCAAGCTAAGGTCTTCATGTGACCTCCTTTCAACCCTCCGCCTGGGCTTCAGTTACTCCTTCATTGCTGCCAATGAGCGGACTTTCAGTGCCAAGTGATCCTGCCGATGATCTCTTTTAAAACAACCTCGTCAGCGAGCAAATCCACCTTTTGGTCATGCCTATCTGTTTTCACTATTACGGTCCTCAACTCTTCCTCGAAGGTATCAAGGGCGCGCTTTACTATCTCCCGTTCCTTATCGTTCAGTTCGAGTACCATGGCTTTACCTCCTTTCCCTTGGCGAGCGCCTTCATCCAAAATAAAAGGCCGGGCTCACCGATTTATTCCTTCGGCAGCTCGGCCATCTCATTAAAAAGACCCGCCGCTTTCCGTCCCCCCCTTGCGAAGGGTTTGGCTTTGTCGGGACTTTGCCTTTTCTATATATATTATATCAATCCGCGGGCTGACCTACTACTTAATCTTTCTTATTAATTCAATTAAGATTCCAAATAATTATTTAAATACAGCAGGATAGACGGCCAGATGGTCTTCCGGAAACCCGCTTCTCACTCCATCCATAACATCTCAACTTTCACTGCTTCGGGTGTGGCATTGCAACATCTTCCATGCTATACTCGCTTTTACAGGGAGAGGTTTCTAAGGCCCACTCCCCGCGAACAATAGAGGGCAGATTGATGATCATCTGAACTTACGGCTATCCGGTCATGGACGAAGAAGAAAGGGAGAATAGAATGCTGAGGCGGCCTGGCCGGTTCCTTCTCAGGGTGTTGAGGAACTTCCGTGGGAATCAGGCGCTCCTCTTGTCCGGCGCCGTTGCCTATTACACCCTCTTATCAGTCATACCGATGTTGATCCTCACCCTCATCGTGCTGTCACATTTTATTGAGCAAGGCAGGTTGCTCCATATAGTATCGACGCACCTGGGAATGGTAATACCGAGTTATGCGCCTGCCCTCACCGAACAGGTAAGGGTTTTTCTTGAGCACCGTCATGTAATCGGTTTTATCGGATTCCTTATCATGCTGTTTTTCAGCTCTTTGGCCTTTACAGTCCTTGAAAACGCCATGTCTGTAATTTTCGTCCACCGCGCCAGGGTCGAGCGACGTCATTTTTTGATCTCGGCTGTCATCCCCTATGTCTACATCTTACTGCTTGGGATCGGGATGCTCATTGTATCGTTTATCGCCGGATCGCTGGAGACGCTTGAAAACAGACAATTAATTTTTCTGGACTGGCGATTGAGTCTTGAGGGAACATCCGGAATCGCATTGTACGTCCTCGGAATGGTGGGTGAAGTGCTCATGCTAACTTCGGTTTATCTGGTCATGCCTGTGGGACGTATTACGTTTTATCATGCGTTCATCGGCGGGGTAAGTGCAACGATACTATGGGAGATTACCAGGCGTCTGCTGGTTTGGTACTACTCGACACTGTCTCTGGTAAATTTAATCTATGGCTCCTTTGCCGCGGCAGTAGTGACTCTTCTTAGCATAGAAGTAGCTGCCGTCATCCTGCTTTTTTGTGCACAGGTCATTGCGGAACTTGACCTGGACAGAAGGCGCTCAGGCGGCCGGAGAAAATAAGGTTTTCAGGCGTGATTCATCCACAGACTAAGGGACCGGTCCGTATCATTTACGAGGAGTTCCCTTGAGCCCTATCTCCTTCCCGACCTTCCTCACCAGTTTTTCATCATGCTTCAGGATATTCATGCAGGGCGGGCCCTCGCAGGTCACCGCTTTGACGAGATCATCTATGGTGCTGTATTTGGCCTTAATCTGCTCCTTATCTATGACGACCTTTCCGTTGAGCACTGTTGAGCCGTCATGGCAGGCCTCGCACATCCTATCCCATAAACTTATACGCGGAGATCTGTAGCTGAGACCGGCCAGCAGAGGGAAAAGCAAAATAATGATAATGCTCATGACCCTTTTAATCATGACTTCGTCCCCTTTGTAAAATAAGTTCATAAAGTTCGATCTCTCCGTGAAAAAATTCACGACAGTCCTTTGCTTCATTATATCAATTATCGTCTGCCGTTGATATATGAAGAACAGGGGATATAAGGAGCGGAAATGAAGTACAACTTAGACGACGTGTCTGCATAAAGACTTGTCATTCAGGACGTTCTATGGTTAAAATACCGCATCCGGTTCTTCAAACAGGAAAAGGCACTATGCTGATCGGCATCATTTCCGACACCCACGACAACATGCCGCAGATCAAAAGGGCGGTCGACCTGTTCAACGAAAGAAGTGTCGGGCACGTGGTCCACGCCGGCGATTATATATCGCCATTTACTTTCCGCATACTGAAGGACCTCAGCTGCGGCATCACCGGCATCTTCGGCAACAACGACGGGGACAGACTCCTACTCCATAAGATGTCCGAGGGAAGGGTCTTTCCTCAGCCGCGCATCTTTGAACTGGAAGGCAGGAAGATTGTGGTTATACACGAACATCATATCGCCGATGCGCTTGCCGACAGCGGCCATTACGATTTAGTGATATACGGCCACACCCATAAGCCTGAAATCAGGAAGATGAAAAATACCCTTGTGATCAACCCCGGAGAGGCGGGCAGCTGGCTCTATGGGAAATCGACCGTGGCGATCGCAGACCTCTCGCGCATGACGGCGGAGATCATAGCTCTGTAAAAAACTATATCTCGAATTCCTCTCCCCTTGCAGGCACATGCGTCTTGTACTTGAACTTTTCCCGTATCAGGGCCTGAAAATCGAGAGACGCCTTTTCTTCGCCGTGCACGATAAATATCTCGGGCGAATTTGTGAACTTCGATATCCAGCCGATCAGTTCGGACTGGTCCGCATGGGCCGAGAAACCGCCAAGCGTGTGTATCTGTGCCCTGACCACGATATTTTCTCCGAGGACTTCGACCACCCTTGCCCCGTCGACGATCTGCCTTCCCAATGTCCCCTTTGCCTGGAATCCGACGAACACGATGCTGCATTCCCTCCGCCAGAGGTTGTGTTTGAGATGGTGCCGCACCCTGCCCCCGTCGCACATCCCGGAGCCCGCGATGATTATCGCCTCTTTCTTGATCCGGTTGAGGGCCATCGAGTCTTCCATCTTCCGCGTGAAATGGATCCCGATTGCGTCCCTGCTCTCCGTGCTGAAGAGGAGCCTCGCCTCCTCGTCAAAGTATTCCTTATGCGCCTCGTAGACCCTCGTAATCCCCTCGGCGAGGGGGCTGTCGATATATACATTGATCCTGAAAAGCCTGTCTTCCTTGACGAGCTTGTTCAGGATAAAGAGCAGGTCCTGGGTCCTCCCCAGGGCAAAAGACGGGATAATCACGTTTCCGCCCCTCTTGAAGGTGCTCCTGATGATATCGACCAGTTCATCGATCGATTCCTGCATGCCTTTGTGGTTCCTGTTTCCGTAGGTGGACTCGATCGTGAGATAGTCTGTCTCCTCGACAAATACAGGGTCGTCGACTATCGGGTTGTCCTTCTTACCGATGTCTCCTGAAAAGACCATCTTCCTTTCCCCCCCGCTGTCGCGACACCAGAGTTCGAGGGTCGATGATCCGAGAATATGCCCCGCGTTGACAAACCTGTATCTGACATTTTCGCCGAGACTCTGGATCCCGCCGTAATGGGTCCTTTGAATAAGAGGGAGCACCTTGTCGACATCCCGGCTGATATACAACGGCTCTTTCGGCTCCATCCCCGACCTGAGCGCCTTCTTGTTATACCATTCGGTGTCTGACTCCTGGATATGCGCCGAGTCGTATAATATCAGTTCCGCGATGTCCGCGGCCGCGGCCGTCGTGATGATCTTCCCCCTGAAGCCGTCCTTTACCAGCTTCGGCACCAGGCCTACGTGGTCCAGATGAGAATGGGTAAGGAAGAGGCAGTCAATCTCCGAGGGTGTGAAATCGAATCCCCTCTTATTCACCTCTTCTGCGTCCGGCCCCTGATACATCCCGCAGTCGATCAATATCTTCTCTTTCTCACCGACCACATAAAAACACGAACCGGTCACCGTCCTTGCCCCGCCTAAAAACCGTATCTTCATATCGTCACCCCGTCTGTTCTTTTCAGTCCCGCCCGGACCGAACTTCTCATGGCATCAGAGTATTCCTCTTCGCTTATCCTCCTGTCAAGGGGAGGATGACCGGATGCCTCGCTGAAACATAATCACAGACCGAATATGCATGCCCCCGGATATCAACCAGAATTCTCCGATCCGTCAAATTTTTTATTTACTTTAGAATTCTCTGTTTAATAGAATAGGTCAATAAATTTACTGGGAGGTGGGGGATGGAAAAAGTATTGCAAAAGGTTCTGGCTGCATTTGGGATTTTGATTCCATTATTTTTCACCGTAGCAACTTCAAATGCCGCTGTTATGATTTCCAAGGACAGTTCAACCATCGGGAATATCATTATCATGGAGGCCGGGGCCTCAGATGCTGACAACGGGACTGCGTTACGTAACACGCTGGAAGGCCTTACAGGCGATTCTTCAAATCGCTACGTTATCAGGCTGGGACCCGGGACCTACGATGTGGGTACCACAAACTTGGCCATGAAGGACTATGTAGACATCGAGGGCTCGGGCGAAAACGTCACCGTGATTACAGGAAACCCTGATGGTCCCGCAACGGTAACAGCGTTTGGAGTCTCAAATGCCGAGCTTCGCTTCCTCACCGTGCGGAACACCGGCGGGGGCAATGCCGCAGTCGCGATCGGGACGGGCAGTGGCGGAGTCAAGATTACGCATGTATATGCCGAGGCCTCAGGATCGGCCAATAATCATGCGATCGAAAATCATTGCCCTTCACCGCCTTGTGCTACAGTCTTCATGCGAAGCGTATTTGCGAGCGCAGGGTATACGGGCGGCGGCGAGAATATCGGCATATGGAATGATAGCAGCTCTGCGGTGGCCATGATCGACGTGATCGCCAATGCATTCAGCGATGTAGGTGACAGCTTCACTAACATCGGCATTAAAAACAACACAACTGCACCCGTTATGCTGGACGTGTATGTCATGGCTTACGGCGGTGCGAACACTTACGGCATTTACAACGACACCACCGGAGGCCAGATGTTTAACGTCTATGCTTTTGCCACAAATGCTACTGCAAGCAATACCGGGGTCCTCAACCAGAACTCCTCGCAACCGGCAATGAGAAATATCCGGACGGAGGGATCCGGAGGTGCCGACAGCACCGGCATGGCCAATACAAACTGCGTCACGGGGAGCACGGTCGCAAACATTACCGCGATAGGGCGTAGTGCATCAAACAACAACATAGGCATGTTGAATAACGGATGCTCTTTCACCCTGATTTCCTTGCATGCCAGCTCAACACCCGTCAGGCCTGGGGCTTACCACGCCGGCGTTAAAAACGTCGATGCTTCGCCAAAGATAGAATCCTCGGTCGTATTAGCGCCGACTGTCGACGCCAACTGCGGCGGCGGCTGCTACGGCGTGCACAACACGGGCAGCGGTACAGTCAAAATAGACAGCTCCCAGATATATACCGCTCTGACATCGTCTGCCGCCGCCACAATAAAAAATGGAAGCAACGTGACGACCTATGTGGGCAATTCGAAACTGGACGGCAATGCTGTCGTAAACGACGGCACGATAAAGTGCATCGGCGTTTATAATGCCACGTATGATGCGCTCGATAACACCTGCATGGTCCCCACTCCGTAAGGGACTAAGGAAATAACGACAAAAAAAACCCGCCGTAACACCGGCGGGTTTTTCAGGTTCAAATAAAAAGTGCTCTACAGCCTATACTGCAGCTGCAGCCTCAGGAACGTGGCGTTGTCGGCCTGATCCGAGTAATAACTCCCGGGGATGAAATACTCAAGCTGTGCCATGGCATCCAGGCTCTTTGAGAACCGATGGCTCAGGATTGCCGTAGGGAGATGTCCTCTTTCCTTGCCTGTACCGAACAAGGCAGTAGTAAGCCCCGATTTCTCCGGCGCCCACAAATACTGATAAGCAAGAAGAAGGTTAGTCTCAGGCGTGAAGTTAAGCTTCAATGTCGCCTTCAATATTTCCATGTTCGTCCAATAACCCGGAATTCCACCTCCGCCGAAGGCCGCTGTTTCGTTTAGAAGAGGATAGATGATGAGTTCGTTCCAGTTCGGGTTCCTCGAAAAGAGCGGATCGAACGTCTCGTTCTTGTCTGTAGTGCCGATGTCGTCTCCTGACATATAGACAAATCTAAGATCGAACTCCGGCTTCATGCCGACATTTTCGTATTTGCGGCCTATGAATACATAACCGCCGTTTCCTGTCCTGTCTTGCCATTTGCCGCCGTCGTTATAATCGCCGAACTGTGTGGCGAACTCGCCGCCGATTTTCCAACCGCTGTTGAGTGCAACTACCGCTCTTGCGCCGATGGTATTCAGTTTGAGTTTCGGAATTGTCGTAGGGCCGACCGCGAACGCCTGCTCTATCTTATAAATATAATAAGGTTCCAGGGTAACGTTATCAGTAACCTTGCTTCTGCCGTACAGGACAAAGGCCTGCTCACGCGATGCAGTCAGGACCTTTTTGTTGTCCACAAACAAGCCGCCTTCAACCGCCGGATGCAGCGAAGGCATAAACACGTCGGTCCTGGGATCATCGATATAGACGAAATCGATACTGTTCTTCTGGTTGATCTTCCATCTCAGTTTGGCGGCGTTAAAGTAGAACGTCCTCGACCCGTCCGCAGGCGTACCGTCCGTCAGCAGGAAGCCCTCGCCATACATATCGGGGCCGAGGAAATCCTGACGACCAATCCTTACGTCGACAGGGAGGCCGAAAACATCCTTTGAGTCGAAATAGAGGTTGTCGATTATAAGCTCGTCGGGATCATATCTGTCGGGGTCGGGTCCGTCATTCCCAGCCTTGTACGCGGTGAAGGGTCCGTCAAAATACTTCATCTCATTTGCGAGTCTCGCATATATGCCTAATTTCGGGCTGAAATCGGCTCTGGCCCACAACTGCGTCCTTAACCTGAAGAAGTTTCTGTCGGGGAACCCGCCGGTAGCCAGATTGCCGGTATCAAGGCTGACAACGTCATCCCAGATCTCCTGACGGAGTCTGAAGGCCGCCCCGTACTTGAAAGTTGTTTCCGCATGCGCAACAGAGACGTACAGAATCATAGCCAAAAAAAGAACTAACATTACTGCAAAAGATCTTTTAAGCATGCTCTCCTCCTTTTTATTAGATTCCTCAAATCTCAAAGAATTCCGGTTCCGCCACCAGCGCCTGCTGCAGCCATCGGAAGATTCTTCATTGAGCTTATTTATGAAGAGTTTCCTGATAGTTCCACCCTTTCAGCAGGCCTTGAAATAATAAGCGTATGACCCAGGCCTTGTCAAGACCGTCAATTATATATTCGAAGCCGTAAATCATGCGACGCAGGGTGCTTTTTTTGTGAAAAAATCCTGCCCAGGGCGCTTTGCCATAACGCCGAAAATTACTTATAATAATCCCGGAATGAACTGGATAATAGACTTCCACACACACGCCTTTCCCGAGGAGCTTGCGGAAAGGGCGATGAAGGCCCTTCTGCAGGAAGGGAAGAAGAAATCAGATGTTACGGCCCATCTCGACGGCAGGGTGTCGTCTCTCCTTTCCTCTATGGACAGGAACAACATCGAAAAGAGCATCGTCTGTTCGATCGCCACAAAGCCGTCCCAGTTCGAACCTATCCTTGCGTGGTCACAAAAGATCAGGTCCGACAGGCTGGTCCCCTTCCCTTCGGTTCATCCGGACGACCCGGACGCAATGGAGAAGGTATCGAGGATAAAAGGCGAAGGGTTCAAGGGAATAAAGTTCCATCCCTATTACCAGAACTTCAGCATCGACGAAAAAAGACTCTTTCCGATCTACAAAAGGATCTCGGCGGAGGGGTTGATCGTACTGATGCATACCGGTTTCGACCTAGCCTTCGAGAGAAAGAGGATTTGCGATCCGGAAAAGATTATCCGTGTCATCGAGACCTTCCCGGACCTTAAGCTCGTCACCTCACACCTCGGCGCCTGGGAGGACTGGGACGAGGTTGAGAGGCTGCTGATCGGGAAGAATATCTATATGGAGATCTCATATGCACTGGACATCCTCGACAAGGGACGGGCGAGGAGGATGATATCGGCCCATCCGGCTGAATACATGCTCTTCGGCACCGACTCGCCATGGACCGGACAGGACAAGACATTGTCTCTGCTGAAAGGACTTGAGCTCAAGGCGGACATAGAGAAAAAGGTCCTGAGAGAGAACGCCTTAACCCTCCTGAATTCGGTCTGATCGGACGGCTTATCGCGTACGTGTCCTCGCAGGTCAGGCAGAAAAGCTGTTGAGGTTCAAAATATCGCGGTGGTATAATAACAGGCTAACATTATTTTTATGAAAAACAAGAAATTACATCCGGGCATTAAAGGGACTTCCCTGCTCTCCGGCAACGAGGCCCTGGCCCTCGGCGCCTTCGAGGCAGGGGTCAAAGTGGCCTCAGCCTATCCCGGGACACCTTCGACCGAGATACTCGAAAACCTCTGCGCCTATGAAGGCATCTATACCGAATGGGCGCCGAATGAAAAAGTAGCCCTTGAGGTCGCCCTGGGAGCCTCTTTCGGCGGTGTCAGGGCGCTTGCTACGATGAAGCATGTCGGCCTCAATGTAGCGGCGGACCCTCTCTTTACCGCCGCCTATACCGGGGTCCGAGGAGGCCTGGTGATAGTCACCGCCGACGACCCGGAGATGCACAGCTCCCAAAACGAGCAGGACAACCGCAATTATGCCTTTGCCGCAAAGGTCCCGATGCTCGAACCGTCCGACGCCTCAGAGGCAAAGGAGTTCCTGAAGACCGCATATAAAATGAGCGAGGAGTTCGACACTCCGGTGCTCCTGAGAACAACAACGAGGGTGGCGCACGTCAAGGGCATGGTCACAGCCGGTCCAAAAGAAGGCCCTGCCACAAAAGCCGGCATAGAGAAGATGCCCGAAAAGTTTGTCATGCTCCCCTCAAACGCAAGGAAGAGAAGGGTCGAACTAGAAAAGAGAATGGAAAGGCTCAGGGAGTATGCAGAGACCTTCCCTGAAAACAGGATCGAATGGGGAGATAAGAAAAGAGGTTTCATCACCTCGGGGGTCTCTTACCTCTACGTTAAAGAGGCATTCCCCGATGCGTCCGTCCTGAAGCTCGGCATGGTGCATCCACTGCCTGAGAAGATGATCAAAAAGTTTGCATCGGAGATAGATGAACTCTACATAGTGGAGGAACTCGATCCCTTCATTGAACTGCGTGTAAAGGCGATGGGGGTCTCCTGTAAAGGAAAAGAAGTCATTCCCGCGATGGGAGAGCTTAATCCCTGGATCGTCAGGAGCTCCATCACCGGAGAAAAAGGCAGGGCGGTATTTGAGCCCGTGCAGATCCCTATGAGGCCGCCCAACCTCTGCCCGGGCTGTCCGCACCGGGGCATATTCTACGCAATATCGAAGCTCGGCGTCTTTGTCGCCGGCGATATAGGATGCTACACCTTGGCGGCGCTCAAGCCCCTCAGTGCAATGGACTCTTGCGTCTGCATGGGGGCGAGCATCGGCACAGCCTTCGGTATGGAGAAGGCGATAGGGAAAGAGAGCCTCGGCAAGATCATTGCGGTCATCGGCGACTCGACGTTCATGCATTCAGGCATAACAGGTCTTATCGAGGTGGTCTACAACAGGGGGTTCACCACCGTCGTCATCCTCGACAACCGGACTACCGGCATGACAGGCCATCAGCCGAACCCTTCGACAGGGTCCACGCTGTCCGGCGAGATCGGCTCGGCAGTCGATATCGAGGCACTCTGCAGGGCCATAGGCGTAAAACATGTCCGTACCGTCAACCCCCATAATATCGAAGAGACACAGAAAGTCCTGAAAGAAGAAATCGAAAGGCCCGAGCCTTCGGTCATTATCACAAAGGCGCCCTGTGTGCTCCTGCCGGAGATGAAGAAAAGGAAGGACAAGCAGCTTTACACTATCATCTCCTCCAAATGCACCGGCTGCAGATCATGTCTCAAACTGGGCTGTCCCGCAATCGAGTGGGTTCCGCTGACGGCGGAAGAGGCAAAGAAACTCGGCTACAAGGAAAAACAAAAGGGCTATTCGAGTATCAACCCTGTGCTCTGCGACGGCTGCGGACAATGCGCCCCGCTTTGCAAGTTCAAGGCGATCGTGGGCTCCGGTGAGGACGATGGGAAAAACGGGTAATATCCTCCTCTGCGGGGTCGGCGGCCAGGGCATTCTCCTGGCCAGCGAGATCACCTCTTCGGCGCTGATCAAGGCTGGGCTTGACGTCAAAAAGAGCGAGGTTCACGGCATGGCGCAGAGAGGCGGCTCTGTTGTCGCACACCTCCGGTATGGCGAAAAAGTATATTCCCCCCTCATCGAGCCGGGTTCCGCCGATATCGCAGTGTCTTTCGAGCTCCTGGAGTCCCTCCGCTACCTTCCCTATTATCACAAGGGCACAAAGGTGATCGTGAATACGCAGAAGATCCTGCCGGCGCCGGTTTCGACCGGCCTTGATACCTACCCGACCGATGTGCTGGAACAGCTGAACGCCAGGGGCCTTGCGGTCTTCCCTATCGACGCGTTTGATATCGCGAGGTCTGTCGGCGAGACAAAGGCGGTCAACATGGTCCTGGTCGGGGCGTTGTCGGTGTTCCTCTCTGTCGATGAAAAGATATTTCTCGCTGTGATCGAGGAAAGGATCCCTGAGAAGATCAGGAGGGTGAACCGGGAGGTTTTTCTGAAGGGAAGAGAGATAATTCAGGCCCGGCAGCCTGCAAAAAAAGGAGGTAGTGTTCAGCCATGATATGGAACGAAGAATTCGAAACGCTTCCGCGCGAGGCGCTGGAGGCCCTTCAGTTAAAACGTCTGCAGCACCAGATCGAACGGGTCTATGCCGCTGTCCCTTATTATCGAGGCAAGATGACGGAGGCGGGAGTAAAGCCGTCCGACATCAAAAACCTCAGGGACCTGCGCAAACTACCCCTCACGACAAAGGAAGACCTCAGACTTAACTATCCCTTCGGCCTCTTCGCGGTCCCCTTCGAACGGGTGGTAAGGATCCACGCCTCCTCAGGCACCACCGGGAAACCTACGGTCGTCGGCTATACAAAGCGGGACATCGATTCATGGGCTGAACTGATGGCCAGGACACTGTCCTGCGGCGGCGCCCATCAGGGCGATGTCGTACACAACGCATACGGATACGGACTCTTCACGGGCGGTCTTGGCGCGCATTACGGCGCCGAAAAACTCGGGGCCGCTGTTATCCCGATATCGGGCGGCAACTCCAAACGGCAGATAATGATCATGCAGGACTTCGGTTCGACAGTGCTCATGTGCACGCCTTCATACGCCCTGAACCTGGCTGATGTGATGAAAGAAATGAACGTGGACCCCGCGTCTCTCAAGCTTCGTGTCGGACTCTTCGGCGCCGAACCGTGGAGTGAGAACATGCGCGAAGAGATACAGAAGAGGCTGAACCTCAAGGCCATCGACATATTCGGCCTGAGCGAGGTGATGGGTCCGGGCGTTGCGAGCGAGTGTGTAGAAGAGCAGCACGGCCTTCATATCTTCGAGGATTACTTCATGGCCGAGATCGTGGACCCTAAGACCATGGAGCCGCTGCCTCCCGGAGAGCACGGGGAGCTTGTTTTTACGACTCTCACAAAAGAGGCATTCCCGGTCATCCGTTACCGCACAAAGGACATCTCCAGGCTTATTACAGAACCCTGCTCCTGCGGCAGGACCTTCTACCGTATGGAGCGGATCACCGGCAGGACCGACGACATGCTGATCATAAGGGGCGTGAATGTCTTCCCGTCTCAGATCGAGCACGTCCTGATGAGCATCGAGGGCGTTGAGCCGCACTACCAGATCATCGTCGACCGGGAGGGGTCCCTCGACGTGGTAGAGGTGCAGGTCGAGGTCAGCGAGAACATATTCTCCGATGAGGTGAAGGTGCTTGAGAAACTCGGCAAGAAGATAGAGCGGGAGATCAAGGACCTCCTCGGGATTAGCTGCAAGGTCAAGCTTGTAGAACCGAAGACGATTCAGAGAAGCGAAGGCAAGGCGAAAAGGGTTATTGACAACAGAAAAATATAAAGCTATCAGCTGACGGCTTAAAGGAGGTTTTATGAAAGTCGAACAGATTTCGATATTCCTCGAAAACAAGTCTGGCAGGCTTGCCGAGGTGGCGGGCGTACTTGCCGCCGCAGGGGTCAATATCCGGGCGCTCTCCCTGGCGGACACGACCGATTTCGGCATACTGCGGCTTATCGTCAATGACACGGAGAAGGCAAAGCAGGTCCTCAAGGACAACGGCTTTACCGTGGGGAAGACCGAGGTAATCGCGGTTGAAGTGCCGGACAGGCCGGGTGGACTGGCCCATATCCTTGCGGTGATGACGGATGAAGGCGTCAACGTCGAATATATGTACGCCTTTGTGCAGAGGTCGGGCGGGAATGCGATCATAATCTTCCGTTTTGACGAACTCGAGAAGGCTATACGTGCCCTGCAGAAGGCCGGTGTAGTAATTTTGAAGGGCGAAGACGTATACGCACTTTGATAATTCAAGAAGCATTTATTTCAATCCATAAAGGAGGAGAGATTATGAAAGCAGTGAGTTTTGTCGTAGCAAGCATCCTGTGCATCCTTATGCTGGCGGCCACACCGGTTTTAGCGGCCGACACCATCAAGGTCGGCGCCATACTTGCGGTCACCGGCCCGGCTGCGTTCCTAGGGGCGCCTGAGCAAAAAACCCTCGAAATGATGGTCGAAGACATTAACAAGAAGGGCGGCATCAAGGGGCATAAGGTGGAACTGATCGTGAAAGATTCCGGGGGGAGCCCTGAAAAAGCGCTCTCTTTTGCAAAGCAGCTGATCGAGGAGAACAAGGTGCTCGCAATTATCGGCCCCTCTACCAGCGGCGAGTCGATGAAGATCAAGAGCGTTGCCGAAGAGGGCAAGACAATCCTTCTTTCCTGCGCAGCAGCAGAGGTGATCGTCAACCCGGTCGCAAAATATGTATTTAAGACCCCCCAGATGGACAGAGATGCGGTAATCAAGATATTCCAGCAGATAAAATACATGAAACTGTCCAAGGCAGGCGTCCTTTCGAGCAACACGGGATTCGGAAAGGCCGGCAAGGAGCAGCTCGAGAAACTTGCTCCGGAGTACGGCATACAGATCGTTGCCAACGAGGTCTATGACAAGGCGGCAACTGATCTGACAGCAGAAGTGACAAAGATTAAGGCTTCAGGTGCAGAGGCTATTATCAACTGGTCGATCGAGCCTGCCCAGGCGAT